>Ga0194121_10002553_pt1 | contig 28778 bp, 36 predicted proteins | sample TA2MahCa50mmetaG_FD_148609 | JGI IMG/M metagenome (GOLD analysis project Ga0194121, IMG submission 148609) | Freshwater microbial communities from Lake Tanganyika, Tanzania - TA2015020 Mahale Deep Cast 50m | ecosystem: Environmental > Aquatic > Freshwater > Lake | place: Tanzania: Lake...
TGCAGGTATCACTGCTGGTGGTGCAGGTGTCACTGCTGGTGGTGCAGGTGTTACTGCTGGTGGTGCAGGCATTCCAGGTCTTGGCATTCCAGGTGCAGGCATCACTGCTGGTGGTGCAGGTGTTAATTGAATACCAAAGAATGCAACCACTGGTGGTGCAGGTGTTACTGCTGGTGGTGCAGGCATTCCAGGTCTTGGCATTCCAGGTGCAGGCATTACTGCTGGTGGTGCAGGTGTTACTGCTGGTGGTGCAGGTGTTACTGCTGGTGGTGCAGGCATTCCAGGTCTTGGCATTCCAGGTCTTGGCATTCCAGGTCTTGGCATTCCAGGTGCAGGTATCACTGCTGGTGGTGCAGGTGTTACTGCTGGTGGTGCAGGTGTCACTGCTGGTGGTGCAGGCATTCCAGGTCTTGGCATTCCAGGTGCAGGTGTTACTGCTGGTGGTGCAGGTGTCACTGCTGGTGGTGCAGGTGTTACTGCTGGTGGTGCAGGTGTTACTGCTGGTGGTGCAGGCATTCCAGGTCTTGGCATTCCAGGTGCAGGTATTACTGCTGGTGGTGCAGGTGTCACTGCTGGTGGTGCAGGTGTTACTGCTGGTGGTGCAGGCATTCCAGGTCTTGGCATTCCAGGTGCAGGTATTACTGCTGGTGGTGCAGGTGTTAATTGAATACCAAAGAATGTAACCACTGGTGGTGCAGGTGTTACTGCTGGTGGTGCAGGCATTCCAGGTCTTGGCATTCCAGGTGCAGGTATTACTGCTGGTGGTGCAGGTGTTACTGCTGGTGGTGCAGGCATTCCAGGTCTTGGCATTCCAGGTGCAGGTATTACTGCTGGTGGTGCAGGTGTTACTGTTGGTGGCGGCGTAGGTGTTGGAATACCAGTTGCCGGTACTGGTATTGCTGGTGTAGGCATTCCAGGTGTAGTTGTGCCTGCTGGTGGTGGAGCGCCAAACAAATTACTTGGTGCTGGAAGACCCGTTGCAGGAATATTAGGTATACCTCCAAATGCACCTATTATTTGACTTAAAGTTGCTAAATTTGGAGCATTTGGAATTTTATCAGATAAACCATTTAATGTAGTTGGTGGAGTTATTACTGGTAGAGTTGGCGTAGGTGTTGGAATACCAGTTGCCGGTACTGGTATTGCTGGCGTAGGCATTCCAGGTCTTGGTGCAGGCATTCCTGTTGGTGGCAGCGTAGGTGTTGGAATACCAGTTGCCGGTACTGGTATTGCTGGCGTAGGCATTCCAGGTCTTGGTGCAGGCATTCCAGGTGTAGTTGGAATTCCTGGAGTGCCCGCTGGTGGAGTGCCAAACAAATTACTTGGTGCTGGGATACCAGTTGCAGGAATATTAGGTATACCTCCAAATGCGCCTATTATTTGACTTAAAGTTGTTAAGTTTGGAGTATTTGGGATTTTATCAGATAAACCATTTAATGTAGTTGATGGAGTTATTACTGGTGGAGTTGGCGTTTGTCTTCTACGTTGTTCAATTTGCCTATCCAAATCTTCTAAAGCTGTAATTTGATTGTTGGTCTGGTACTGTGGTGGGTTTGTTATTTGTTGCTGTCGAGTAGATTGTTGAGGTTGTATTCCTCTGTTTGCTTGTATTAGAGCATCGGCTAATGGTGGCGGCGTGTATCCGGTTGGCATATTTCTTCTTTGTGTCTGAGGAACAATATAATTTAATTCCCCGCCATATGATTCAATCAGTCTTCTGAATTCTTCTTGAGGCATTATTTCAGAAGCCTCTAATATAGCTCGAATTAATGGCTGCATTTGTGGTCCTTCTACACCTGCACTTTGCAGCCATTCTCTTGTTAATCCATATCTCAACCTCACAGCAGCTTCTTGTGAATTTTCTGCCACTTGTGGCGTTAGTCTTTCATTTAACTCGTCTAATCTAACTTGTTGGCTAAATCTTCTTTCGCCAGAATCAATCATAGATAATCTTCTTAATTCCTCGCCCATCGCCCAAATTGGATTATTATTATTATAATAAATTTCATGTGGATTTACGCCAGTAAACCTTCTGTCTAAAGTTCTTACATATGCTTCAAAGTTTCTTCCTTTTTCCTCAGAGTCAGCCCCAGCATCGCTCCTTCTCCATGCTTCAAATAATTCTCTTGCTCTTTGATCTTGTAAAATATTATTAGGCAACATTGAAGATTCCAAATCTCTTACGTTTGCTATTTGTAATGCTATTCGATTATAATTTAGTCTAGCCAAATTTTCTCTTAATTGTGCTACATTAAAATGTCCTTCTCGATTTGGTCCCAAATTTGCTCCTCTGGGATCATGGGCACGCAAATTTAACCTGATTTGATCTAGCTGCTCTGTAGTCATTGATCCAAACAAACTATTTATTTGATTTTGTGACAAATTATTTAGTTGTCGTTGACCTTCTGGCAAACTAGCTAATTGGGTATTGATTCTTTCAATAATATTATAACCTAATATTTCATTCATTCTTCTCATAAAATTTTGGGATGTCATAGTTTCTGAATCAAATTGCCCACTCCAAATCGCCTGCAAAGCATGTCTTGCATCTGCTACCGCTGCTGGATCGTTGGCTCCTCCTGATATTTCAGCCCTTGACTCCATAGATCGTTTGATTATGCTATCTGGTGATTCAAATATTCTTAATCTTCTTGCTCTATCATTATTTTCTATTTGTTGTAATTCTTGCCCTCTAGCTGTAGCTTGATTAAGAGCGTCAAACGCTAAATACAATCTGTGACCACCCGCCGCTAATACAGATAATGCTGATCCTAATGGGCCGAATGGCGCACCTGCCGCTGCTGCTGCTATAAAAACGCTTGCATCATTTGCTGCTTCCGATCCGAAATTATGACCGCCTAATCCACTTCTTCCTTGTAAATCAAACGGCGATATAGCACTAACACCAAGGCCAGTCATCATACCGCCGAATCCTCTGCTTATTTGCCCAATTATTCCGGCATTTGGCCCTGGTGCCCAATTTCCAGCAGTAAAACGAAGCAATCCAGTTGCTGCTTGTGCCACTTGGCAAAATCCTGTTCGTGCTATTGCCAAACCAAATCTTACAACCCCAGCCGCCACAGTTAAAAAAGAACTGTTTAATAACAACAATGTAGCTGCTACAATTGTTACCGATGCTTGGAAAGGAGTTACATCTATTCCAAGTGATCTAAGTATAGCACTAGCACCTTCGCCTAAAGCACCAAAAAAGTTTCCTATCCCAAATAAAATTGGCTTTATCCAATCTATAAATTCTCTTATTGCTTCGTAAACCTTAATTAACCAATCTATTACCTTAAATATGACAGAAACAACGAATACTCCAGTTTTCATTGTAGCTTTTGTTGCCGGATCAAGGGTATCATTTCTGTCTATTTCAGTTATTAATTGTGCTGCTCTTGTATCAAAATTACCTATATATGCTCTTAAATCGGTTAAGCCTCCTCTGACATCTCCTCCTATTAATCTATTGAATGTTGGTTGCAAATCGCTTATTACTCTATCTACTGTACCACCAATGCCAACTAATATTTTATCAACAAACTTAAGTAATACACCATGTATTTGTATTAAAATTTGTTCAATTCTAGATAATGGGTCTTGTTGTGCCCTTAATGCTGTTGTGGCAATATTTTCTCTTTCTCTTAAAATACTAATTAAAGTGTTTATTCCGCCATTTTGCCCAGCAAGCATATTATTAATATCTTCGTCCCTAATTAGTTGATCATTTTTTCCCGCCTGAGTTAATCTTGCATTGATGTTTCTTGCTGCTCTACGTATAGATTGCTCTATGGTGTTTATATCAGCTTGTTGTCCATTTAAAGCTATATTCATTGCTCCCATACTAGATACAAAATCACTATCGTTAGCCCTGATGTGTCGATTAAATTGTGATAAAGCACCATCAACATTTCCGCTATTACGTGACAATGAATTACTGAACTCGTCTAACATTCCCATTAATTGTGTAATTTCGGCAGTCTGTAACCTTTCTGTTCTTGTATTTATTTGTGTTGGAGTGGCTTGAGGTAATGCTTCAAGTTCCCTATATCTTTCAGCAAAACTTCTAGAGGCTCGAACATAATTTTGTGTCATTAATTGAAATTCTCTAATACCAACACCAAATGCTTGCTCGAAAGTAAAAGATATTCTGCCTAATTCATTAGGATCAATATCTTCCAATCTCCTATTTCCAGTAAAACTATTAAGCAAACTTTGAAAGCCCGAAGCCAAATCTCTCAATTGTCCTCTATTACTTAAAATTGTGCCGCCAATTAACGAATTAATTAAATCTTGTCTGCCTCCTGTAGCTGTCAATAATAGATTTCTTGTTCTTGGATCACCATCTGGACTCATTATTGATCTGCTCATTGTAGACAATAAACGGTTCATCCCTTCAGTTGTGCCAGTTGTTGTGGCTTCTGCCAATAGTTGCGTTACATTTCTTCCAGCGCCTGTAGTTAAAACTCCAACATTACGCATATTTTTTAAAAATTGTTCTGAGCTTCTTGCTACTCTTACTAAATTATCTCCAGTAACACCTGTTTCTCTTGCGACTTCTCTAAGTGAACGACCCATATTGGATAAATCACCAACAGAAAATTGTAGATTTTGATGCATGTCTGCAAATAAGCTGGCTGTTTCTTCTGCATTAGAATTTAAATTTCTAGCTGCATTTACACCTTGAACAGTTACACGTTGTAATATCTGTGCGTCTCGTATACCTCTTCTCCAATTTCTCATCTGTTGTTGTTGCAGAACATTTAATTGCATTCCTGTTTCTAAAACGTTCTGATAGCTAAACTCATATGCATTCAAAGCTTGTTGTTGTGCAGCTATACCACTGGCCAGCTGTTTGCCGTCCGGACCGAGCACCGTAAGGGGGTCATTTATTGATCCCCTGTTTATACCTTCAGTTGCAAAAGCCATTTGTCTTAAATTTTGAAAATAATCTAATTGATGTATTAATGGCCTCATACCGAAGTTAACAGCATTTTCAATTACAGCACCTAGCATATTGCCAATAAAAGGAATTGCTCTGCCAAATCCTCCTATGAACTTGCCAAGGAAATTATCTCCAACTGTTTTGCCTATTTTTCCAAAAACTTTTCCTATGTTGCTTGTAAGTCCAGTTAAGATATTATTTAAAAACTTTCCAGAATTGAATATGCTTAATAATTCTTGAATTGGTCTGTCGGAAGTTAAAGCATCACCTACTCTTTTAGTAACTTGTTGTAAACCAAAATAATCCCCTCCAAACCTTCGCTGGTTTCCAACACTTAACCAGTTTTCCTTTTTCTTATTTTCTTTTGCATCTTTGGCGGTCGCATCTTTGGAAAACTTGCCCATTTTCTTTATGCAAGCACAGATACATTTACACAAATTACTTTTTCTACTGTCTTTGTTGTCTTTCTTTTGCTCCTCAAATATCTTTTCGATTACGCTTTCTTTACCTTTGCCTCCCGCAATAGTAGGTTTGTTTATTTTGTTCGTTTCATCGGCATAACTATTTGTTACTTGTTTACCTAAATCAGTAGCAGCAACCTTTGCATTCTTAAAGTCATCTATTATTGCTGAAACATGGACTATTGCATCTTTTTTAACAATCAGTTCAGCCGCAACTTGCACCATTATGCCTTTTTGTACGGCAATAGGATAAAGTTCAGCAGCTACTACTATAGAGTCTTTTCTTACAGAAAGAGGATAAAGTTCTGCTGCCACTTTAACCATTGCATCTGGACGTGTTACAATCTCACTTATCGTTGCTTTCTTAACACTTAATTCTTCTGCAACTATCTTTTTCTTTTCTTGCCTTTTTTTGTAGATTTGTTCATTCTGGGCAACAGCCTCTTTAACAATCTTTGTTAATTCATCTAAACTTTTACCCAATTGTTCCTGTACGATTTTATCCAGATCAACGGATATCTTTTCTATATTCTTTTTAAACGCAATATCTTCCTTGTCTGGCTCTGCTTTATGAGCCACATTCTGCATCAATAATTCTTTCAGTTCCTCTTTATCCATAATTACCTAATCTCCGGTGGCCCAGGTTGAGCTACAGGTTGCCTGATTTGTTGCTCCATCATCGCTTTTATTTGCTGTCGCATCTTATCTATCTCGCCCGGTTCTAATGCCCTTACCACCTTTAAGAGTCCCTTCAAAAAGTTCATATCAAGCATTTTTAATTGAGAAATTCCACTGCGTTTATAGCTACGAAAGGCTGCTGATATATAGTTGTTTCCTTTTATAAAACTATATGAAAAATTAGGATTAGAACCGTAGGTAAGAATCATGTTCTTTACAAAGGGCAGTGTGGCGTAGTGCAAATTCACGCCTCTTACTAATGTAGTAAAAATGTCTGATACTATAACTAAAGGATATGGGTCATGTACTCTGTGCTTAGTTTGGCCAACATAATTAAAAGTAATGACACTTCCTTTAGTTATGATTGGTAGTTTTTGTTTAAATGGGTCTTCTAAATTCAAAAAAAGTTGATTTAAGTTATTTTCTGCCATATTCCTCATTAAAAGATGGTATTTTTTTTGATAACCAAACCAAGAATTCCTTCTCGTCAAATTTATCAGCTTTTGAAATATTGTCTTCTCGTACAAGAGGTTGTAAGTTATCAAGAGAATTAATTATTTTTAAATCAAAAATTCCAAATCTTACAAAGGCACTAACTGGAAAAATATGATCTATATTCCATTTTACATCTTTGTAATTTGACCAATTCGGATGGTTTTCGATATGAGCTTGTAATTCGCCTGGCCCATACCCAAGTAAATCTTTGGTTTTAGAAGTTTTATTTTTGTCCATTTGCCTTAAGACATTAAAAAGCATTGTGCAACATCTTCTATGAAAATGTTGTTTATTTTTAAGTTTTTCTCGATCAACTTGCCAATTATAATGATGTTCTCCTGAGAATGTTTTTTTCCAACATTCTCTGCAACATTTGTGTCTATTAGTCTTCTTGAAATTAGAAAATGACACATGCCCAATTCTGCCACAAGAACACTTAAACTTTAACTTATCATTTTTGCTTTTATAATTTTTAGATAACAATTTACATCCATATTTTTCAAAAAAAGCTTTTACAAATTCCAACGTATATCTAGAACATCCACCACATTTAATACATCTGCCACTTTTACGTATATTTGAAATATTTGTTTGAGATATGTTACCGCATTTACAACGATATCTTAGAGAATCACCAACATTTTTAATTTCTGTTTCTAACAATTCGCATCCTTTTTCTTCAAATGCTTTTCTAGCCTGTTCAATAGTGAGTTTTTTCATACAATTAGAGGAGTAAATTTACGAATAAATTCCTCTAATTAAATACCTTTTTTACTTACAATATCCGACACCGATTCTCTTCCAAAAGTTAAGTTCTTCTGTAACCTAACTTCTGAATTCCTAAACAACCAACACTCGCCACTATCTTCTAAGAAAGTAACAAATATCAAAGAATGTTCTGTACTATAATCAATTATAAAAAAAGCTGTACAATTTCCTTTGGAAGAAACTAATGGAATAGGAGGATTTAATTGTAAAATCACATTATCCTTTCGTATAATTCATATTTGCGTAGTCCGTTCCCACATCATTACCACGCATAATAACCCTACCAAAAGGATCAGCCGGGTCAACCTGAATCGACCTTAATTCCTTCTCAGCCTCAGAAGATTTCTCGAAAAACCTTTTAATTTCTGATATGACAGCTTTTGCTACTTCTTTGCCAGCTTTATCAGGATTATGCATTTCACTCATTAAATCATCAAACATGTCTTCAATATCAATCGGATAAGCCCTGCCAAAAGGATGCGTGTCTTCTTCCTTTTGAACCCTAAATGCTAGTTGATCACCTATTTTGTAAATCCTTATGCCTTCAAAAGTTAAACTAACGGGACTGTGAACAAATATAAAAGGGTCTTCGTCTTTTATATGATCAGAAACCTTGTAGTCTTGCATCTCAAATAACTTCTTGAGAATTCCAAGCTGCTTCTTTGATTCCCTTTGATGCTTGTCAATGAATTCAATGAACTTCTGCATTATTTATTTATGCAAGACTTCTACAATATGTTTTTCCAACTTCTTCCAGAAACTATTGCGTATATTGTATGACTAACAGTTGCGACAAACCAATTCTGTAAGTCCCGGAACACATCTGCTTAATGTCAGTAAATCTGTTGGTGAGCCGCTCCAAGGAATTTCTTTAAGAACAATACCCTGAAATGACGTTGCAGCCTTCTTTAGTACCGGCAAAGGGGCAGTTAAGAACAATTGCCCATACTTTCTGTGCATGAATTCAATTTCCTTCTTGCTAGGTTTGCCGTCTTCATCTAATTCGCCATCATCATAAGCATAAACTATCTTTACATCAACTAAAGGTACAATATCTCCTTCATTGGTAATCATAGCCTCATTGTTGTCATTTAAAGTAGTTTTTACTATCAATTTACCCTCTGTATAAGCTGCTTTCAAAGAAGAGGCTAAATCCCAACCCAATGTGTAAATTGTCCCGTCTGTATTGACAACATTTATAATGAAAGCTCTTTTTTCAAATTCCTGTGCAATAGATTCCATTATAATTCTTTTACGCAAAGTCTCTTTCTCTTCTGGAGAACCATCATTCAACCTTTGCATTTCTGGAGCTTTTAAATACCTTTGAGGATCATCTTCTTTTAAACTCCATTCGCCTAAATGTACCTCCCCGAATCTAGCATTTAACCTTGTTGATATTCTAATGCTATAATCTTTTTCATTATAAATTAGGTCAGCATTATAAGCACCAGAACCTACTTGAACTGCACCTAATAATGCTGCTATAAATTCACGATGACATTCGCCTTTCATACCACGCAAACCAGTTAATTTAATAAATATGTTATTGATAGGCGGACTCTTTTCCAAAACTGTAGCCATATGATTGACAACAGTTGTGGCTGGATTATTATGGTCCAATTCATCTTTAATTAGTTTTCTTATTTCCTTTGAAGCCTGATCTATATTGGAATTCTCTCTCAAGAATAATATTTGCAGGTTGTCTTCAACAAACTTTCTTTGATAGGCATCTAAGTCTCTATCTCTGATTTGTAAGATAGAATCTTTTAATGCCTGAACATCACCTTTAATGGATTCGACAATGAACTCTTTCTTCCATACCTCAAAGTTTTTATCGTCATTGCCCATTTTCTCTGGCATATCAGGAACTTTTGGGTCAGAAGATGCATCTGGTAATTGCATCTTTTCTGGTTTATCTGGAGTCATTTGCTGAGGTTGATTGGCTATATTAGGTGTGCCCCCTTGTTGTGGAGGCATTCCGCCCATAGCTGGTTGACCCATTGGCGGACCACCTGGAACTCCTGTTTGGGTATCAGTTCCGGTTCCGACTTCTTTAATCAGCCAGTGTTGTAAATTAATTAATGACATTTTGATCCTTTTTCTTCTTAGCAGCCCTTTCTATTTTCTTAATCAAATCCCTATCAGATGAAGACGATGATATCTGTATGGTGTTTTTCTGTTGTGCAGCCAAATAACGTGGAAATGTATCACGTTCTTTTAACTTAATTCTAGTCATTAAATCAGCTATTTTTGTCATCTTATCTGCTGTTTCTGACTTAATTTTCACCAAATTTACCAACGCTTCTTTGCTAGCACTTGTCGCATCTCCTTCGTTAATTACCATATTGACAAAGTTATCTAATAATCCATCAATTTCTTTCCTTTCATTCCTTATATTATCAATTATTTCACTATATAAACCCAATAAACTCTCATCAGAAATTAAATTATCTTCTTTTTCTGGTAAAGCAGGCACGTTGACATTCATAGAAGGAATGATTGCTTTCAATTCCTCTTCGGAAATAATTTCATCGTTTTCCTCATCCATTCTATTATTTAGTAGCTAATAAATATAAATACGATATAATGCAGGACTTTCATAGCGAATCATACTATCGACAAGTTTCTGAGTCTTTGAAGCTTGTTTTTGACATCAGCAGTAGAATTGATGAACGTGTCAAGAATATTGCTGAAAACCAAAACGCCTTATCTGAAAGGGTAGATAAGCTAATTGAAAAATATGAAAATGTAATTACCAGATTGAGCGTTCTTGAAAATAAAAATAACAATCATTTAAAGGACGACGTTTTTGAAATGAAAAAAACAATACATGATGTTGAATTGAAAGTCTCTACCTTACAAACATCAAGTGTCGGCCAAGAAAATAAATGGAAAATTGCTATTGAATTTTTCTTCAAACTTTTGCTACTAATAATTGGTGGAATCATAGCTCTCCAAGGACTCAATTAATTAGTTTTCACAAAGCAATGGATAAATAAATTATGGCAAGAAAGACATTTGCAGAATTCTTTTTAGAAACAAAAGAAGAAGATGGCAAAGGCATTCCAGCAGAAGTAAAATTAACTCCTGATGGCAAATATAAGCCTTTTATTATTGATGATGAACACCATACTAATTTAAGAAAATTAGTGCAAGCTTTCTTAAACAGTAACAAAGTTCCCATGCCTAATGCAGATGGTTTTCCTAATAAATTCACCACCTTGGACGCAAAAGGTGAATCTGTACCTAGACTTAAAAAGAAACAGTTATACTTAGTAGGCGGTGCTGTAAGAGATCACTTGCTAAACAAAACACCCAAAGATTATGATTTGGCCACAGATGCTACTCCAGATGAAATAAGATTAATTCTAAGAGCAGCTGGCTTTACTGAAGTTAAACCACAAACAGGAAAACATATCGACAAAAGATATGAAAAATTCCAAGAACCTGGCTCAAAAAACAATATTTTCTACGCTAAAGGCTGGGACCGTGGTGGCAAAGAATTCGTAATGGGTGTTAAGATAAACGGAGAAGAATTTGAAGTCGCCACTTTCAGAAAAGATAGCAAAGGGGGAGACGGCAGAACCCCAGACAAGATGGAATTCACCCCTTCCTTTGAAGATGATTCCAGCCGTAGAGACTTTACCGTAAATGCAATGGGTATACCTTTAACTAATGCAGACGGAGCAAATAATAAATTAATTGATCCTCACGGTGGCGCTCATCATTTAACCAGTGGCGATATTAGGTTTGTTGGTAATGCAAAAGACAGACTGGAAGAAGATCAACTCAGAGCTTTAAGATATATTAGATTTTTTGCCAGATTCAACAAAGGTGGCGAAATTCCAAAAGAATATAAAGCTGCTATTCAAGAAATTAAAGACCTTCCTTCTGTTAGCAAAGAAAGAATCCGTGATGAATTCGTAAAAGGTTTAGAACATCCTGACGTTGACCCAAAAAGATTCATCAAAATGTACAAGGATTTGGGTTTGTTAGAAACTGTTTTCCCAAAAATGACATTCAAATTAGATACAGATAAGGACTATACAGATAAAAAAGATAAGAGATTAGTTGTTGCTTGGATTCTTAGAAATAACAGCCCAGAACAAATTGAAGATATGCTTTCTAAGGGTACTTGGACTAACAGAGAAATAAGCGATATCATTCATCTAATTAAAATGTCTAATTGGAGCAATAAATTCGGCAAAGATGATGCTGGATTTTATGGTGATTTCTATGATATAAAACAAAATCTTAACCAACGTACTGGCCTTGTTCCTAGCATGATTAAACAATGGGCACAAATGACAAGCATGAATAACGATGTGCTTGATAATTATCTTGGACATGAGATTTCTACCAAAGCCTATGTCCCAGATGCATTTGGTGGAAAAACTGTAAACCCAGAATTAGTTAAACTTTATGGAAAAACTCCTGAAGGGAAAGAGTTTGGCACTGGTATCAGACACATTGAGACAGAAAATTTCAGGAAACGTTTCAAACAACCAGACATGTAGATAGAGAATGACCTATAAGGACTTTTACGAGTTTTCTAGGTTCCTCAAACAATCTTTTAAATCTCGTCAACAAATAAGTATACGTAGAGTTATTCTGCCTTCAAAGGTTGATGGAGATTGTCATTTAAATAAAAACAGATTTACCATTAGAATCGAAAGAAATCTCCCAGCCTTTTATGCAATAGAAGTTCTTATACATGAAATGGCTCATTGCCTCTCTTGGACTACTGATCATGATGAATACCATAATGATTCTTGGGGAAAAGCGTATAGCAAAGTTTACAGAAAGTTTTTAGAATGGTATAATGATAACTATGACTAATTTAAATATATGAATTACATAGTCAGTGCCGAATATAATAACTATCACTGCTGGCAACTTGAAATATTAATCGAAAGCTTTAAGTTAAACAAATTAGAAGACAAATTATTCATCGCATTAGCAGAGAATAATGATCCTAAATTAACAGACTTTTGCTTCAATCTAAAAGATTTTAAAAATGTGTTTTATCATGAAAACATAGGACAGAAAAGAAATTATCTGGCAATGAATAGACCTTATAGCACAACAAGTGCTTTAAACAATAAAATAATTTCCCAACCTTTCACAATCATTGATCCAGATATGATTCTTGTTGCACCTTTAAATGAACCAGAACAAAATATTACTTTTTATATCGACCCAATGATGAGCAAACAATATGTGAAACAGCATTATGATGTCGATCCCTACATTTCAGAAATAGCAAAATTACAAAAAATAAAAGCCGAAGATCATTATTGGATAGAACTAGGAAGTGTAATGACCTTCAACAATGTATCTATTGATTTTTTTAACCGTGTAATTGAATGGGCCGAAATAATAGAATATGAAAGAAGGAAAAAAAGTAATTCTCAATGGTGGCATTCTGAAAGAGTTGCTTGGATATTGACCTTGCTTGAATTCAATGGGCTAATAACTTATAAAGAAAATTTACAATATGAAACCAATCTTCTCAGTGATAACCTAGATTGCCATTTCATACATTATAACCACGGCATGCCTCCACAATTCAACAAAGCAATGTATCATTTTCACCCGCCTGATTTTCTATCTCTTGGAAATCCCTTTGAAGCATTGTTACAAAATAATCCGTCCAGATGCTCTAATTATATGCAGCAAATCGTCAGAAGCTATTTGCAGAAGAAAGAAAAAAATTAAACCAGCTTTACAAATGATTGAAATGCTGATACAATACATAATAATGGAGACAAGGACATGACGCCGGCCCTTTATTGCTCTGGAAAAGTTGTTACAGGCTCTAATCACGGTATAGCCTCAAGTCAATTATCACATCATGAGCAAGACATAGCATATTCAGGTTTTTACGATTCAGAAAAATTAAAATTTATCAGAGAGGATGAAAGACAGTTTTATATAAAAAATATCATGATGTTAAGACATGGAAATAGCATAGGAGAAAATGAAAACTTAACTGAATTAGGCCGCAATCAATCTCAAAAGGTTGCGGCTTTTCTACTTGACCTTAACCTTTCGGACTACTTTGGCTTTTGTTCACCACTACTTAGATGTATTGAAACAGCAAATGTAATAACAGAAATTACAAAAATCAATTTTCAAATAGATCAAAACTTTAACAAGATAACGCCAGAAGAAACAATCGAAGATTTTAAAAACCGAATTAAAAATACACTAGACTGGCTTCCTGCTAAATCCTTAATCATATCTCATTGCGATTTCATAAAAACCATAACCTATTTCCTATCAGAAGAAAACCCAGAAGATATTCCAAATTGCAGCATAACCTACTTTGAAAACAATAGGACTATTTGGATGGCTAAGTATATATATTAAATGTTTGAAGTTACCAATTATAAAGATAAAATCTTAATCCAAGTAGGCAAAGAAACACACTTTCTCGAAACAAATAGAGAAATCGATTTTTTCATCAAGCAACTTCAAGAAGCTAAAATTCTAAAAAACGAATATCAAGCCAGAACCTCCGAAGAAAGTTTGCAACCCCTTTGGGAATCTTGGTAGATTTTTTCATGACTTTCTGATACAATCTATGAAATCCAAAGGGGGAAATTCCATGCCTAAATTTTACGTAAGCTCTGGTAATTTGAAAGCAGTATTGTGCGCAAATGATCCAACCATTGCTGCCATAAATGCTTTGCTAGAAACAAATGAGAATCTAGGAAGAATTACAATGGTAAGCGAAACTGGATTTGACTCAGAATCCCACGATAATGTTTATTTCAACACTTCTTATTTACTCAAAAAAGCTGGTATAGAAGAAAATTACCAAGATATCGAAGAAAATGATTTACAATTGTGAAACATAAGGTACAATAATAGCTAAGCAATGATAAATACGGAGACAATAAAAAAGGATTTCACTAATGGATTATCGAGTTGAAAATACGGAATTGATTAAAAGACTATCTGCTTTAATCTTCCTCAAAGAAATACTCGACAATCCAGAAATACCATTGCAAATTAATTACGATATACGCAATTGGCTAACTGTTACCATAACTAAAAATGATGTGTTGTTAGGACACCAAAATGGCATTTTCATAACATTGCTGCCTAAAGAATTAATTGGTGATCAACAACTATACAAAGAACTTATCGACCCTAAACCAAAAGGCTTCAACCCAAATGCACTTTATCTAAGCATGTCTTATATTAAACACCTTAAAGTCTGTCACGATAACAATATTTGCATCCAATGCGGCAGACAAGATTTCAATTACGAAACCTGTCTGCCTATGTACCCATATTGCTCAATCCATGACCCTTGTGGCAAATACTACCAAGGACTGTTTTCATCTGATTTGGGAGTAACTTCGCCAATAGACAACTGCACAGCATCAGCGTAATCATCACTTGGATAATCCATCACACATACCAGAAACTTCCTAACAATATCAACTTGACAATTATTAATAAACGTCCTAATTGTTGCCTTAACCACAGTCTCACCTTGATTAACACCTATGATTACACAATCAAAACCAGTTGGCTTTAAATCAACTACGCCTTCTAGACTTGATTCCCATTTTACATGAGGAACATATACAATACGACCATTGGGATTAACAGATGCTATTACCTGATCTTTTGTCGTCATTTTAATTTTATTCATGTAATTATTTAGTAAAAAGGAAATCAAAAATGAATATTGAATCACTTAGTATTGACGATTTGCAACAAATTATAAATGACAAAAAAGAACAAAAATTTAAAGATTTTTTAAATTCTAAAAAAGGTAAAGTTTTATTAGAAAAATATAAAAAAGCTTGCGAAGAAGTAGACAAATATAAAAAGACATTTAAAGTTAAATTAGACATACCTATTGAATTAACTGTAAACTTAAATCCAGATTTAGATGCTGGTTCCGAATACGATCCAGATGGTTTTTGGAATGCATCTGTAAAAGCTACACTTGTTGCAAAAAACAATTTAAGCAAAAAAGCAGTAGTAATTCTCAAAGATGCAATTAATATGGTGCTGGAAGACGTGTGCTTTAATGTCTTTGAACTATTTGGCGTGAAAAAAGAATTAGAAGCACTTCATAATAGAATTTTTAATATTCAAGAAGAATTCCAAGACCAAGGAATACCACCGAGCTACTATGAATAAAAAAACCGGATGCGAACACCCGGTTTTTAAAATATTAAAAATTAAATTTATTTCTTAGAAGAACATTTGCACTTCTTAGATGCCATCTTGCACTTCTTGCAGCAAGCAGGCTCAGCTAGTACCTTTGCCTTATGCTCAGCTGACTCGCCTTCCTCATCGTCACCATCAAGGTCCATCCCCATCTCCTCTTCCTTCTCCTCAACGTCCTTATCTTCTTTTTTGCCCTCTTGAAGTTGCAGCCAATCTTCAAATGTTATTTTATTTCCCATAATTCTTATATATTAGCCTTGACAAAAAATTACCATAAAAATAAAATCTCCATATAGTTCTTGTCCTATGGAGTTAAACATATGGTAACACTTGAGAAAAAACCCCTTGAAACCATAATCCAAGATGATGAGGCAACCCTTAAATTTGCCGAAAAAACCGAAAAACTCCTTGAATATACAGTCATCAAGGACATCTATAACTACGAAAAAGAAAACAACAAAATCATAAAGATTATGCGTGAAATGGATGTTGCACCATTCACCATCGAATCAGTACAAAAACACCAAAGATATGCCTGCACCAACAAAGCAGCTTCTATCCTTCTTCTCTGTGCTGCTATTTCTCTGACTACCTTAGGCTTCTTTATGATTGAATCAGGCACAAACTATCTGAAAAATGGCACACTTACAAATACATTCTATGTTCTAATCGCCCTTCTTTGCACCATCCTTTGCCTGTGTGCCTATTGCCTAACACCAGCTAAAAGATGGCAAGAATGTCAAATTAAGAATTATAAGAAACCCATCCCAGACTTTGTGCTACAACTGGCCATGAATCTTAAAGAGAAAATACCTGCCACTGAGTTCACAATAGAAGAATTAAGAGGCTTCCAACCCATGCTAGTAGCCAAATGCGGTGGAAATCGTTATTACCTAGAAGCCTGGAATCCACTACCTATAAGAAAAAATGGGTCTTATAATAAGTAAGACTTCATCAACCTGAAAGTTATGAGTTAAAAAGGAGATTAGCTTGCCCAAGTTCAATGTAAAAATTGGACGTTTGAAGGAAACTGAAAGTAATTTATATTAAACCGCTAAGATTTCATAGAAGACAATTGCATTCTTTAAAACCTAATAACAACAACAGAAGATTATATGGTGGGACAAGAAGTTTGGGATTTAAACGTGGAACTTTAGTTGAAAATAAAAAATACAATCTTTGTTATACAGGCGGCACTAGCAAAAAGAAAAGAAGACTGCAAATTCTTGTGTTATAACACTTGGATATTTAAATGAAAAAACTAATTTTTATCTGCCTTCTACTAATAGGTTGTGGAACAAATGACCCCCAAACTAAAGTCATAGCTAAAAAATTTACTGCCATAGAACCCAGAATGAGAGCCGGTAAACTATTTCCACAAACTACTTACTACTTCTGGGCAAACGATAAACACTATGTAGAAGTTAATATGTCAACTTATATGCAAAACTATGAAGGCACTACCTTTACATCAGAAAAATGGCAAAAATGATTATAGAAACTGATTGTGGGCATGATGCAGACGATGCTTTCACTATATGCTACCTAGTTGCTGCCGGTGTTAAACCATCAACTATCTTTGTCACCCCTGGGGATTTAGACCAAATAGCCACCGTGCGCTTTTTGTGTGATGAACTTAATCTTAAAATACCAATAGGCTATTCAAAGAAAAGCGAAAAACTCTCCTCAGGAAGTGTTCACCATGATATATTAAAAAAATATGGCAAACCTCTTACAGCAGAAGGTGATGATTTTGGATGCAATATTCAATCAGAAGGAGATTGGTTTATCATAGGACCACCAAAATCTTTAGGCCAAAAAGACAATTACCCAGATAAGATGACCATGCAGGGTGGTTTCTTACCCTATAAATTCGGCAATCCTAAAATCAGATTAGAGAAATTTGAAAATCTAGATTGGTGTCCAAGTTTTAATCCAAACGGTGCTGTAAAAGAAACCCAAAAATTAGCAGCCGCACCTATCAAAACTAAAAGATTCTGCGGTAAAAATGTTTGTCACTCCGTTCTATTCGATAAAACTCATCTAGCTCCATTAAAACCTAATTCCAGAGCCGCTGAAATATTTGTCGAATTGGCAGAACTTTACTTTCAAAAACATGAAAATAAAAAGTTCCACGATCCCGTTGCCGCCGTTTGCCATCTCCATCCAGAAATAGGGACTTGGATAAAAGGTAATCCAGTTAGAACTAAAAATGGTTGGACCACAGAACTTGATGAAACAGGCTCTTTCATCCTTGCCGATTTAGACTATAACCAATTTTGGGAAAGAATTTATACCTTCTCATGAAAAAACTATTATTCTTTATCCTCATATTCGCTTCTTGTAAATCACAACCTAAAGAATGGCAACAAACTACTATCACCAAAGTCCAACCTTATACTTTTATTAGCGATAAGTCAGAAGGAGCTATAACTTATGTAAAATTAAATTATCCACATCCTTCCAAACTCTTCATGGAAATAGAAGTTCCAGAAAATTGGCAATGTGTTAATGTTGAATGTGAAGGAATGAGATTACAGCCTTTAATGTATATGAATAAAAAGAATACATGGTCTTTTACGGATTTAGATGATCAGCACTTTACTATTAAGATTTTTATACATAGAATTAATGACCGTTCTAACTTGCCTAACCTCCTTAATAGTACCGTCACCACCCATTTCAAAACCTTTAAACAATTCTACAAGGATAATAAAATATGGTAAAATTAACCCCAATCCTGTTCGCAATTATTCTCACAGGTTGCCATAAGGATATTAGCAAAGTAATTATACCTACAAAAATCGAACCAGATAAAGACAATCCCCTATGCTTAAACACAACCTTCCATTACAATAACTCAAATGGCCCTAAAAAACTTGCCATCATTCTCAAAGTCTCACCTAATTTCAAAGCAATTGGAGTATGCTCAAATGGCAAATTAAAACCATCCCAAACCAGTAAACACCTTTGGTATCTCCTTGAACAAAAAAATTATACCATAGAAATCATATTGCAAAAAATACCACCCTTTGCTAACATCCAAGAAGTCCAAAATTTTAAGGGCAAATGTATAGAAATTTTTATCAAAAGACCAACATGAAAATCGAAGTCACACAAGACGACATTAACAAAGGCAAAAAAGGCGATATATTCAATTGCCCTATCGCCAGAGTAATTAAACGTATTACTAAAACTAAACAGTCAGAGTATCAGGATGCCTTATTGAGCTAATTAATAAAAAATCTTATGCTAATGTTACAAAAAAAATAATTAACTTTATTGAAAAATTTGATTCAGGCAAACCAGTTAAACCATGCACCTTCCAAATTAATTTTAAATAATGAAAACAACTGTCATAAACTTCTTCCATCAACTAAAAGCACCTTGCCATACCAGTGCCTATAACACAGGTCGTCAATTAGACAAAATGCTTTTAGAAATTCTCTCGCAACCTTCTACCAGCGATTACGGACATTCAAGAAACATAATAGAAACAATCATCGAAGCCTATAATATATACCTAAATGACATTCAAGGAGTTCCTCAATACCCAAGAAATTGACTCCCTATACCAAAAAACTAAAATAGCCGTGCAAATCGTCCGTATGTATAACCCCAATATCCTCCAAAATATCGCTACCATCGCAGACCTTCCCAATGGTGCCTATGGACTTTATAACTCAGGAGAAAATCAAAAAATACTCCCACCCAACACAGAAAAAAGTCTCGTAGGTTGGGGTAAAGTAGACCGCCATAACCTTAATATGCTACCCAAAAAACTTATTAAACAATACTATCCTCAATTCCCCATCAATGCCATTAAATCCAGCGATACCATCAGAGTTAATGTTAGACGTATACTAAAAGAATTCCCAGATGATGCAAACAGAATTATCCAAATAGCTTGCACCATCATCCATGAAGCTACCCATGAACTAGAAAGAGAACTAACAGGCCAAACTTCTGAAGCTAATCCCTATAATGAAGAAAAACGCTTCATGAATTGGGTTTCACAAAATTCAAAAAAATTAGCACAACAATTCCCAGAATTCCAACACCTTCCTAATATGGAAATTATCACAAAACACTAATGAAAACCATTCTACCAGCATTTAAAATTTCAGGAGGTAAACGTTATCAATTTAAACACATTATCTCCCATTTTCCAACCAACTACCAAAACCTACACTATATCGAACCCTGTGCAGGTGCATTCAGCGTATTACTCAATAAACCAATCTCAATCAAAGAAACTCTTAATGAATTAGATGCAAATATCTTTAACATAATCTATCACCTTAAATACCAGCCAAATCAAGTTATAACTGAACTTAATTCAATAAAATACTCTCAAAATACCTTCGAAAATGCCAAAATCGAAATGACTGAACAAGAACATATTGAACTGGCAGAAACTCTCAATAAAATGGTTGGTAAAGTTGTTCTAAGTGGTTATATGTCTAATCTATACAAAGGTTTATATAAAAATTGGAAACTTATACAAAAAGATATGCCAAACCATTCAGGACAAACCAAAACCAAACAAAGAAGAGTGGAATGCCTTTGGCTAAATTATTGAAATAAAAAAGTCCAACATTGTAAGTGCTGGACTTTTGAACTGATTATTAGTTAAATCAAAAATCTAATTGCTTAAGAACGTATTCTTTAGCCTTTTGTTGTTCTTTTAAAATCATTGCCTTAACTTCCCCAAGTGTCATATTATCATTAACTTTATCAATTTGGTTTAATAATTGGTTAGATTTAGGAAGTGGATTGTAGCTTTCAACGCTATCTAAATAAACTTCAAATCTTTCTTGTGGCTTAACATTATTAAGGTTCTTAAGCTGTATGTTTAATCCAGTTTTGGCGCATCGTACAGAAGCAAAAGCCTGTCTATCTAAAGGGTCGTCTGGGTTAAGATATCCGTCATGCTTCATTTGTTTGAGATATGCTATGTCTGTTATTTCTCCCAGAAAATATCGATCTTTATTTGTATTTAGTTCTTTTTGTTTTACATAAGTTTTAAACCACTCTATCACACTCGCCCGCCGTCCTTTTTTATCAATAGCTTTACGGTAATTTCCAGCATTTCCCTTATATGCTCCTCGATGTTTTGCGTTAAGAGATGGTAACTTTAGCTCATTCATAAAAACTCCTGTTGGTTAATTACTTTTTGCATGATACAATCACCTAAAGATGTTGTCAATCTCAAAAATTAAAAATAATCTATCTCAAGCAATGAATTTTTATAATTCAGCGTTTATGTTGCCGGTAATTTCTACTAAGGATGAAGTCGCAAGATGTTCTTTTGATATGTGTGGATTTATATCTTCAAAATGTTTCGAAATATTATGTAGTATCTTATTAGGAAGTCCAAAAGGCAATCTGAAAACAATAGACTTAGCCGATTATGAAGTGAAGTCTGCTATTAAATACCAACCATTTAAATATGAATTTTCGAAAATAGAAAAATTTGAGTTATTGTGCCAAGTCGATCATGTTCTTGTGTATTATGATGAATTTTATAACAATATGGAATTCTTCTTAATTAACAAAAATAATATAAGAATAATTTTAGATAAATGGTTGATTAAATATAAAAATAAAAATAGACAATATCAAATAGAAAAAAATGAAGTTATCAAATTAGGGGAAAAAATACTAATAATTGAAAATGGGCAAGCTATTTTACAACAGTAACTAATCCCAAACATCATACTTTTTTGCAAACCGACGATCTTCTACCTATTCGTCACTCCGCAAACACCCCTCATCCCTACACAAATACCCACCATATCCTGTACACATAGCCTTCTTCCCACATACATAACACCTGCCCTTATCATCCTCATGACAGTATTTGCACATGCCATCACCTAAAGGTTTATCATTATAGAAATTATGACCACACCCTGGACAATTCATGGCTTCTCCTAACTAAAACTAGAAATTACTTTTTCAGATTTGCTAGAAATGTACCTGATATACATACTTCTTAGCTACTATCATCCAACAATTCCCGCAAAATAATCACAATTTCACTTTTTTTGTCCAATTTCCCACTCCCAAAACGTTTATCTCTTTGAAAACCTTCCAAACAAGGAGTTTACTATGGATTCTGCCAAACTACTAGCCGAATTTACCACCTTAGCTCAAAAATTCGGCCCAAATTCCCCAGAAATTAAAAAAATCCTACAAGACCTTATAGAATTACCAAAATTATGCAAACTGGTACTTTTACTGATGAAAACTCTAAAGAGTAACTAAAAATTTTTGTAAATTAGCAATTTCTTCATCTAAATTGCCATTGCCATGCTGATAATTTATAAAAGCTCTTTTTTCTCTCATCCATGCAAAAACTGTATTTTGATCATGTATAAAATGCCGCCGTTGCCAAGCAGGAGCAACAACAAAAATAGGTGTGTTAAATTTTGTAGCCAAACTACAATAACACGACATAGTGCCAACCATAGCACATGCATGCTTTACTAATTCACAATGCAATCTTACGCTATATTTGCTCAAAAGATTATAAACGTCTGGATGATTATAACCAAAAATTTCCTCCATCCTTTGTATTCTATTATTTTCTTTTCTTTCTGATGTGCCACCTAATAATACAACTTTATGGCCACAATCTAATAAAGTATTGACTATCCGCTCGACACCAGCATGTCCTATCTTGTAGAACCACCTTCTTTCCCCATCCCCAGCAAATAAATGCAAACAAATATAACAATCCTTAGTTATTTCTTTCAAAACTATGGCTTCTTCATCAGATAAAAAAAATGGAAATTGTATTTTCTCCAAATTATCAATTATATGCTTAAGCTCATGCAAATAAGGATGCCCCTTCCCTTGCTCTCGCATTACACCATAATGATCATCAATCCACGTATGATAAGAAACTTCTTTAAAATATGGGTTGTACTTAAACAAATCAGGCACAGAATTATTAACTGTACATATAACTGCCCTTAAATCAACATCATGCTTCCTTTTTAAATCAATTATATAAGCACACTCCGTATCCATAGAACTATAATACATTGATATATCGCCCAACCCAGCCATGAAACTTATATTAATTGTTTTAGGTATCTCCATAATTAATTATTTATAACTAATTTAAATTAATGGACGAAAAAATTATCGAAGCTGAATTTATCATTATCGAAAACCGTGGCACCAAAAATACCCTAGAATGCCCAAGATGCGGCTGTACCTTCGACATAGATGCCCATAAAGAAACTAATATGGTATTTTGCCCTAATAAAGTCTCCTGGCTCGCCCAATGCCCTCTTTGTAATACTAGACAGATTTAACCGTCAAAATTCATTATAATTAATCCTGGACGCATTAGAAGGACTTTAAATTTTTTTACACATGCAATCTCTACAATGGCCAGTAAGTCCATCGCCGCTTCTGTTGTTTTTATAAAAATCATTAAATAGGAGAATGCGTAAACATTTTGTACATTGTTTCTTGCCTTCTTTGGCATAAAGGTTTTCTTTTTTTGGAATTTGTACACGTTTATTTCTATAAATTTCTGGAATTTGTTGTATTAGTTTCTGTGAAAACTTCTGCTTAATTATTTCTATAAATGCCAATAATTCAGGGGAAGGTTCAAACCATTCTCCTTCATATGTGTTTAATTCTTTGTATTTATTGTGCATCTCCTTTTCATCTTTTTACGTTCTCTACATATAAAATTATAAGTAGCACCTGCTATCTTTGCTATCGTAGAGTTGCATAAACTTGGGTTTTTTCTAATGGCGTCCCTTGCTTTCTCAATGTAAATATCACGAAATGTTACAGAAGCTGGTTTGTTTAATTTCTTTAATTTTTGCGACCTTAGAATTTTTTCCTTATGCTTCTCGTATAATTTATGAGAAATTATGTGGCGGCAGTCTTTACAATAAGGTGCCCTACCATCAGAGCGATTTTTATCTAACCCAAATTGATTTATTAATTTAAATTCCTTACAGCCAGCGCAGGTTTTTTGCATATCCATGTCTTGATTATAACATATATTTTTTTATAATTTAATCAATTGTTTTAAAAACTTATCATTAGAGTGAAAAAATGGTAACGGCTATTTTTTTGAAAAACTAATTTTAAAATTTCTTTAGTTTTATACTGGAAAGGGAAGTTTTCTACATTTTTAATTTTGAAACATGCTTTTTATTCCCATTTTTATAATTTTGGCCTGTTAAAACCGCTGGGGGCGTGGAAAAAAGGGATTTGTTTATAAAGAAGGGGTGTCATGGCGGTATAGGGGGGTACTTTAATTGTACTAAGCTAAACTTTTTTGGTCGGAATTGTTTAGATGTTTATTATGAAACAAGGGAGGGGTTGGGCCTACCCCTCTTGGTACAATTAATTAGTAATCCCCATAATCCTCATAATCCTCATAGCCACCATAGTCCTCATCCTTGCTGCATCCTGCGCTGGCCAGCACGTCGGCATCAGCCTCCACATCATCCGTCGCAGGCTCAACGTCCTCATAGATGGGCATGTCATACTCATCGTACATCGTCGGTCCCCTTTGCGTTAGATACCTTTCTTGGTACAATTAACGTTTGCGAGACTTCCCAATCCCTTCCAGAAGCCAATCCAGAAGTGCAATAACCAACATCGCTTTCAGAACCAGTAGGATTTCCATACCTTCTTTGGTACAATTAAGAATCAGAAAAAGGGGGGCGATGGGCGATTTAGGAATTAAGCTGCGAGTGGCATGGCGTTAACGAATTGCGCCAGGACCGCTGCGGGATTGGCAACACGATACAGAAGCCACTTGGCAAAATCCTGTTCGTTCAGACTTTCCAGTCGCTTCCAGGTTACGGTTTCATCAGGTTGCAACTTGAGCGCTGCCGTTGTCCACCGTTGCTTTGCCGCTTCTGGGATTGCTGAGATACTGTAGCTTACGTTTCCCCTGCGGACGGTGCGAACAACCTTGATCCTGCGAGACTGGACAGAAGTTTTCTTGGCATTGCTGAACAATTCCGGTTTCTCGCCGTTCAGGTAAAGCGTTTGGATGACGATACGGACGGTGATCGGCTTGCCCTTGGAGTTCGTCTTGCCAGTGTCGATGAAGAATTGCTTGGCTTCGATCTTGTGGTCAAACATCCGATTCCCCTTTGTGTTAGAGATACCTTCTTTGGTACAATTAAGAATCTGAAGTTTGGACAAAAAAAGGGGGGATTGGCTTTCTCCCCCTTCCACAAAGGTTTACGCTACATCGGCTTGCGGCTGTTCGGGGGTTGCTTCACCTTGCGGCCAATCCTTGCTGCCAACAACGGTCAGATTGCCGGAAACTTGCAACTTGGCAATTGTCCCATCCGACAACAGGACATTCACCTTACCATTGACGTTATAACCCACGCTGCCGGTTGAAAACTTGCGGGGCTTGGCGAGAAGGGGAGTGCCATTAATGACAACAGGCAGAGCCTTCTCATTGACGAAATCGGACTTCTTCATTTTTTCTCCTTTGTGATGGTTTCGGAACAATTCAACTTGGTACAATTAATCTTTGGGCAACTTGTAGGTGCGGCGAGCCTTGCGGTGAAGCATCTTCTTATTTTCGGTACGACGCTGGGCAACTTTGCGGCTTTGTGTTCCAGACCAGCAATAATCCTCAACATCAGCCCAATTTCGTTTCAGACCGTAAAGACGCATGCCTTTCTCCTATACCTTCTTTGGTACAATTAAGCGGCTTTCAGATTCTCCAGCCCACGGATTGCGAATTGTTCTAGGGAGCAAACTTATCTTTCCCTTCTCCGATGACCGCATACAATTGGGCAGGTGCTACTTTCGTGCGGCGGAAAAACAGATTAAGGCGTTCCAGTTGCGGCAAGGTGCATTCTTTATCGTTCAGCATATTTCGCCGTGGTTGACCGCTATATGTCCGGCAATCAACTTTTAATTTCTTTTTCTTCCTGTACTCTTGCCGAAACTTGCAACAGGTATTTGGGTGAACAAAACTGCCGTAATGTCGTGATGCTGCTGCCGAAACTTCAGGTAAGCTGGAGCGAACATTCAATTCCTCGCAAGCCTTGAAAATCGCCTCACGCTGCGTCATTTTCGCATCCTTTGTGTTAGAGATATCATCCTTGGTACAATTAATCATTCCAAATTGGGTCAGTCGTGGGTAGGCTTACGTCACGAACATAGTCTTTGTTGCTGGCGTCGATAATAGCAACAAGATGGGCTACATCCTGCGCAGCGGCCAGGAAACGGCAATTGTTGCAACGGACCAGGCATTGACGTAGCCGGTCTTGTTTTGCAAGGTGCTTCAATTCCAGGTCGGTGATGAAACCATGTTGTTCCTTGATACGACGCAGAATCTTGCCAAGGCCGACAAACACTTCCATTGTTTTCTCCTTTGGGGTTATACCTTCCTTGGTACAATTAAGCAGCCCGTTGTCGCTTGATTGCTTGCCGTCTTGCTTTATTTTTCTTGCGTTTCTTTACGTTGTAATCAAATGGACGGGGATGGGCGGCGATTCGTGACTTTTCCCTTCTTTCCACTTTACGGCATATTTCGGCCAAATAGGGCAATAATCTCCAGAATGAAACCATTAGGCGGCTTCCTTTTTCTCAATTGGTTGTTTCTTGCGGTAAGTGGACAGGATTGCGGTAATTTCGTTTGATTCCATCAGTATTTGCTTAAGAACGGAATCGGGCCGCATTGTTTGGAGCGAAGTTTTAAGAAGTTCGCCTAGCTTTTTCAATGCTTCCAATTCAATTTCGTGTCGGCGGGCATCGTTCTTATTCTCGAAGGTCTTGCCGTCGTCGGTGCGAAAGAGGGATACGATTTTCATGGCCAATTCCTTTGTGTTAGAGATATCATCCTTGGTACAATTAAAAATCTGCCATGCCACACTGAACAAAACTATCCCGGTGATGGTCGGAAATATCTACAACTTCCCATTTCCGTTGCAGATATTCCTTGATTGCTGATGGTGAAACGCCGCAAAGGGAGCGAAAGGTGATGGTCATGGTATCAACATTGTGGTCGATTGTAACCGTTGTACCATCAGATACTTGTTTACCGTCCAGGTTGATGAAGTTGTGTTGCATGTTATCCCTTGGTACAATTAAAGTTACCATTACTCCGCAAGAGCATAACGGTTTTGGGTGGAGCGGGTTTTCATGCGTTTCGTGCGGCGGTCAGCGAAGATAGCGGCACGTTGCTTTGGTTTACGCAGGCGAAGGGCGAGGGCAGGGAGAAACATGCGGTCATCACGTTTTTGAGTAGTGTTGTGCATGATTACCTTGGTACAATTAAAACAACTTGCTGGGTGCATTATGGCAATTGTGTGTGCCGTTGCTTATGACATTTAGCTTAAATTTATTGGCAGTTTCTTTTGCCAAGTTTTCGTCATTTGTTACAAAGCAACCGGCACAACGTAGACCGGGAACCCATTTCCAGGCTTTCAGGTGTTTTCGGTAAACGTATGCACCATCAAGAAGCCAGGAATAGGTCAGTTTCTCGCCCGTCTTATCAACTTGTTCGCAGATTCTCATGGTAATTCTTGGTACAATTAAAGTTTGGTCCATCCGTTATTAATGTCTACCAATTCATCCAAGGTGTATTCGCCCATTGGTTTTGTCAGTTTGTTTTCGTAATGAATATGTACGCCATATTGCAGCGTAGAATAGCTACCATCCCGATAAAAGGTCCATACAATGCATTCTCCATCCTTGTTGCTGCCGTACATCGGGCTTGTTGGTCCTACATCGCAGAAAACAAGTTGTGCGGTGCTATAGTGAATGAACATTTCAACCTTCCACGATAAGCCAGCGTTTCTTGGAAATTTCCCGCATTTCGTTCAATTCTTCGGCCGATTGGTATTACACACAACACAAAGCTAAATCGGGCTTATTAGTTTGCCAACCTTGGTGATTATTAGGCTATCCAAGAGCCGGACGCTGTTTTAGGTCTATTCCCGCAAGACCGGATAAGGCTCGATACGCTCTTGCCTTCCAAAACGGCGTGATGAGTTTTAGGCTATCCAAGAGCCGGATGATGCTTGATACGCTCAAGAGCATCCCAATAAAGCGCCGGTTCCATCAATACTCTATATCCTTTGTGATACACTATTTGGTACAATTAAGACCTTTGGTTTCCATTGAACAGCATCCAACACTAAATCAACAATCAAAACAATACCAATGCCGCCAATTACTCCAATCAAGAAATCCATCGCATTCCCCTTTGTGTTAGAGATAATTGACTTGGTACAATTAAAGATGCGTAGCTAATCCGGTGTATTCAGTAAACAACTCTTGTAGCTGGTCGCAATAGATGCCTTCCAACTTATGCTTTTCCTTTAGCTGATAGTTGTAGAATCGGCTAAAGGTCATGTCATATTCATCGGCTGGAGTCAATTCGATTTTGACTACGTTAATGCCTTCCTTGACATATCCAGGCTTACCGGGCAGGCAGAAGGTTAGGCTGTTATCGTCGCTGCTGAAATTCTTTGCTCCGGTCATTGCAATGAAACGTCGGCCACCAAGTTGTGCCAAGATTGTTTGTGCAACACTCATGTTATTCCTTTGTGTTAGAGATAACTGTATTGGTACAATTAATCTACTTGCTGGGTGCATTATGGCAAAAAAGGGGGATTGGCTTTCTCCCCCTTCCACAGAGGTTTACGCTCTGTGAATTGTATTGAATGAACATTTTATAGTAGCTCGAAAGGGAATCGAACCCTTGTATTACAGCTTGAAAGGCTGTATGCCATTCCAACGTAGCACCGAGCCAATTTACAGCATTGTTTTTACATTTTAACCAATGCTGTATAGTTATAAGGGCGATTACTTATTTTTCCTTGGTACAATTAAGCAGCTGCCATATCGAAAATTCGGCTTGGTTCAATCATATTTCTATCTGGCACGTCTTTATGTTTTCTGCAATCATAAACACGATTTTTTTTCCTTCTGGACCTTCTTTCTCACTACACAAGTATATTCATAGCTTATTTCAAGATGTTTTTGCTCATACCAATCAAGAAATCCCATCCAACTTTGGTAAGCAATCCCAGATGGACTACCTTCTAAATAAGCAATCCCAGATGGACTACCTTCTAAATCAGGATCGTAAGTCGGGCAATTATCTAGGATTCTTGCCAGTATTGTTGCTTCACCATAAGTAATTCCGGTAATAGTTTCAATCTCGGTTTCACGCCAAGATTGACGGGCGTTAATTCTAGCAAGCAAATTTATGT
>Ga0194121_10002556_pt1 | contig 28749 bp, 26 predicted proteins | sample TA2MahCa50mmetaG_FD_148609 | JGI IMG/M metagenome (GOLD analysis project Ga0194121, IMG submission 148609) | Freshwater microbial communities from Lake Tanganyika, Tanzania - TA2015020 Mahale Deep Cast 50m | ecosystem: Environmental > Aquatic > Freshwater > Lake | place: Tanzania: Lake...
ACGTGCGCTGGGGCGATCTTGACGTCCTGGTCTGTGATCTCCCGCCCGGCACCGGCGATGCCCAGCTCACCATGGCGCAGCGCGTGCCGCTCTCGGGCACGGTCATCGTCTCGACGCCGCAGGACATCGCGCTCCTGGATGTCGTGCGCGGCATCAACATGTTCCGCAAGGTGGACGTGCCGGTGCTCGGCCTGATCGAGAACATGAGCTATTTCATCTGCCCGCACTGCCAGGGGCGGAGCGACGTGTTCGCCCATGGCGGCGCGCACGCGACCGCGGACAAGCTCGGCGTTCCGTTCCTCGGCGAGATTCCGCTGCACATGCGCATCCGCGAGACCTCGGACGCCGGCCACCCGATCGTCGTGGCCGAGCCCGAGGGCGAGCATGCCAAGGCCTATCTCGCGATCGCTGGGCGCGTGATGGAGATGCTCTCGGGCGGCAGCGCGGCGCGCGCGGCGCCGAAGATCGTGATGGTCTAGGACACCCTGTTCTTCATTCTTCGTTCGTCGACCTCCGCGAAGGCGGCGGGCCCAGGAGAGGCAGCTTTGATTCTCAACGCGTCATTCCCCGGCGGCGTCTGCGCCGACCGGGGAATCCATCGTGGAGCGAGTCGGTTGCCTCCACGGGTCCCCCGGTCCGCACGTGCCGCGCGGCCGGAGGACGACGATTGATCAGTGGCGGTAACAAAACGAGACGGCGCCCTACGCCTCCCGACCCAGCCGATCCATCAGCTCGCGATACTCGCGCGCGCTGAGGCCGCTGTCCTTCTGCGACACCTCTTCGCCGGCGAGCAGGCGCTTGATGACATCCACGTCGCCGCGCGACAGCCTAACGCCACCCTGCACATAGTCCTCATAGGCGCCATAGGCGATCGGCACCCAGCGCTTCACCACGTCCGCGATCGCCTCGGCATAGACTCTGATCTCGTATTGCGCGTGCGGATCGGCGCGCAGGCTCAGGAAATGCAGGAGGTTGTGCAGGTCTATCTTCCAGTACCACTCGGTGTAGTAGTTGGTCGGCAGCACCATGCGCGCGAGCTCGCGCGCAAGACCTTGCCGCTCGGGCTCGATCGTCTCGCCCGCATGCTCGTTCAGCAGCTTCTCGTAATTCGTGTAGGCGCGGCGGCTCTCGGCGCGGATGAGGCGGATCGCTTCGGCCGCCTCTTCGGGGGTGAGCTTTTCGGCGCGGCCCTGCTTGTTGACCTTGGATTGCGCGGCGAGCTTGCGCGCCGAGCGCTTGCGCCATTCATCGCCCAGAAGATCGGCCTGTTCGGCCTCCGCCCGCACCTTTGCGAGCCGTGAATCAACGCCCTTCTCGTCCGGCACATAGAACTCGCGGCTCAAGAGCGAGTAGCGCGCCGAATACTCGTTCACGTTGGCGGTGCGATGGCGGATCCACTGGCGCGCGACGAAGATCGGCAGCTTCACGTGGAGCTTGAGCTCGCACATCTCGAACGGCGTGGTGTGCCGGTGGCGCATGAGATAGCGGATCAGCCCGCGGTCGGACGACACCGCCGTCGTGCCCTTGCCGTAGGAGACGCGGGCGGCCTGCACGATCGCGCCGTCATCGCCCATATAGTCGATGACCCGAACGAAGCCCCGGTCGAGCACCGGGAGCGCCTGATAGAGAATCTCTTCGAGCGCAGGCACGGTCGCACGCCGCGTGCGGTGCTCCAGCTCCCGGAGGGCCTCGATCTCGGCCTCTTTGTCCTCAGCTTCGGCCATGGTTAACGCCCCCCGGAGTCGCGCCGGCGGACTCTACTGCTCCGGGTTGCGGCCCGAAACCCTTTCAACCGGCGGGGCCGCTCTCTATATTACGGGGGTCGACGGGAAACCGCCGACTATGGCGATAAACGCCTCACGGAATAGACGTGACGGACCCGGGGGCAGTGCCCGGCGCCTCCACCAAACCAATCGGGCGCGACGTTGCGCGCCGACCATGGGGGCGATACAGGCTCGACGTCCGTGATAAAGGTGCGGTTTTTGCCCGGTATGGTTCCGCCGTTATCGGGCCGTATGACAAGTGCCAACGACAACGAGATGGCACTCGCTGCCTAATTAGGTAAGCGCGGTTCGGGGGGCACCGGGCAACAGAAGCCCCCCACTGATCTGGTTTCCGCTCAACGAGGCCGAGGGTGCGGACGTGAGCAAGGATTTCATCGGTTATGACACGCTGGTCGACAGCGCGCTCAGGGGCGCGGTGCGCCAGGCGCTGAAGGTGGTGTCGGAGCGGGGCCTGCTCGGCAACCACCACCTCTACATCACCTTTCGCACCGGGTTTGCCGGCGTCGAGATTCCGGACTTCCTGCGCGAGCGCTACCCGGACGAGATGACCATCGTGCTTCAGCACCAATATTGGGGCTTGGAGGCCGAGGAGGACACCTTCTCGGTGACGCTCTCGTTCAACAAGGCGCGCTGCACGCTGACCGTTCCCTATGCCGCGATCATTCGCTTCGCCGATCCCGGCGTGAAGTTTGGCCTGCAATTCACCGGGCTCGAGACCGGGGCCAAGGGCGTTGGCCCCGCTACGACCACCGCGCTCGTGCCGCCGGCCTCTGCCTCGGGCGAGACCCCCGCCGCTGAGCCCAAGTCTGAATCGAAGAAGGCGGAGCCGAAGCCCGCGACCGTGGCCAAGGGCGAGGAACCGCTCGAAGCACCTTCCAAGGTGATCCGGCTCGATACGATTCGACGCAAGTGAGCCCACGGCGCCGCACGCCCGTTTCGCCACGTCCGAAAGCGCTGCCCGCGGCATTGGCTGGATTGCTCGCGCGCCTGATGCCCCTGGGCGAGGTCAAAGCGCGCGCCATGTTCGGCGGCCATGGCATCTATCTCGACGGCCAGATCTTCGGCATCGCGGCCGGCGAGCGAATCTTTTTCAAGATCGACGACACCACCCGCCCCCGCTATGAGGCGAAGGGCATGGCAGTGTTCCGGCCCTATGATGACCACGTGACCCTCGCCTCCTATTTCGAGGTGCCGCCCGACGTGCTCGAGGATGCCGACGTAGTGCGCGCGTGGGCCGCCGAGGCTCACAAGGTTGCGCTGAAGGCGGCACGCTCGCGGGCCGCGCGTGGCCGGTCGGCCAAGAAACGCTGATGCCGCTCGATCCGACCCTCTTTGTCGGCTATCTCGTGGTGGCCGCGATCATCGTGGTGTCGCCCGGCCCCGACACCATGCTGATCCTGCGTTACACGCTGGCGGGCGGACGGCGCGTCGGCTTTGCGACGCTCTCGGGCGTTCAGCTCGGCATTCTGGGCCACATCACGGCCGCCGTGCTCGGCCTCTCGGTGCTCATCCTCTCAGTGCCGATCGCGTTCAAGGCGGTCGCGATCGCGGGCGCGGCCTATCTCGCCTTCATCGGCGTGCAGGCCCTCCGCGCCGGCACCCTCCGCATCTCGCCCGAGGCCCAGGCGCAGGCACTTGAAGTGGGCCGCGCACGCGCGGTACGCGACGCAATCATCACGAATCTCTTTAACCCCAAGGTGATCATGCTGTTCGTCGCGCTGATGCCGAACTTCGTGGCACCCCAGCGCGCCTCGGTGCCGTTGCAGCTCGTGTTGCTCGGCGTGACACTGATCGTGATCAATGTCGCGTGGCAGACCGGCCTCGTGCTTGCAGCAGCGCGGCTGCGCCAGTGGCTCACCAGGCTTTCGGTGCAGCGGGTGATCGCGATCATTTCAGGGATCGTGTTCATCGGCTTCGCGGTGATGCTGCTCATCGAGCATGTCGTGCAGTCGCACGACACCGTTGTCGTGTCGCCTTGAACACTGATCCGATGCTCGACCTTGTCATCGAGGGGCTCGGCGCCGGTGGCGATGGCGTCGCTGGCAAGGGGCCGGAGCGCGTGTTCGTGCCCCAGGCGCTGCCGGGCGAGCGCGTGCGCGCGGTGATCGAGAGCGCAAGTGCCGAAGGCCGGCGCGCTCGCCTGATCGAGGTGCTTGAGGCTTCGCCGCAGCGCCAGGAGCCCAAATGCTCTCATTTCGGCGCCTGCGGCGGCTGCGCGCTGCAGCATTTGGCGGATGACAGCTATGTCGGCTTCAAGCTCGCGCGCCTCATGGGCGCGCTCGGTCAACGCGGCTTCAAGGATGTGCCCTTGGCGGCACCCCGGCGGGTTCCCCGAGCGTCACGCCGGCGCGTGCGCCTCGCCGCGACGAGAGGCGCCGGCACGGTAACGATCGGCTTTCGTGCGGCGCGCGGCCACGCCGTCATCGACATCGAGCGCTGCCCGATCGTGGTGCCCGCGATCGAGCAGATCATCGCGCCCTTGCGTGGGGCGCTACCGAGCGTCCTGGAGCCCCGGACCGAGATCGAGATCGCGATCACCGCGACCGCGACCGGGCTTGACGTCGTGTTCATCGGCATCACCGCCCCATCGGCCGAATTCCGGGTCGCGCTCGCCGCGCTGGCGCGCTCGATCGGGCTCGCCCGCCTGTCGATCGCGGCCGAGGACCACGCCGCGCCCGAGATCATCGCGGTCAACAGCTCGCCGACGGTTCGCCTGGGCGGCATCGACGTCGCGCTGCCACCTGATGCCTTCATCCAACCGACGGCAGAGGGAGAGGCCGCGATTGTGGAAGAGGTACTCAGCGCCTCCAAACGCGTGAAGCGCGCTGCCGACCTCTTCTCCGGTCTCGGCACCATTGCGCTGCCGCTCGCCGGTCGGGGCATCGCGGTCGAAGCCTATGATTCTTCGACGCCGGCGATCGCGGCGCTCGACGACGTGGCGCGCCACGCCGAGCAGGGCGGTCGCCTGAAAGCCACGCGGCAGGATTTGATGCGAGCGCCGCTCCCGCCGACCCAGCTCAAGGCGTTCGACCTCGTGGTCTTCGATCCGCCCCGCCTTGGCGCCGAGGCCCAGGCGACGCAGCTTGCGCGCTCACGCGTGCCGGCGGTGGTCGCGGTGTCGTGCAACCCCGCCACCTTCGCGCGCGATGCCCGGATCCTGGTCGACGGCGGCTATCGACTCGAACGCGTGACGCCGCTCGATCAGTTTCTCTGGACGCCCCATCTCGAGCTGATCGCGAGCTTCCGACGCTGAATCTCAGCGCGCGCGCCATCTACCAACATAGCTACATCAATCGGGGAGCCCAGCCCCTGAAATCGACGCTCGGTTGAAGAATCCCCGTACAGCACACGTCGATAGATCTAGTCCAAACCGCGGCCACGGTAGCCATGCACCGAAAGCACGGGCTGGCGTCTCAAATAGGCAAATAAACCGCTCCGTTTGACACGAATTGCACGCGGAACGCGCAAAGCGAGGTGGGGGTTTCAAGCTCGACGCCGAAATTTTTGCCGTGATCCAGTTGCACTGCCTCGAGTTCTTTGACATTTAGAGGGAGCACTCGTGAACGAATGATCCGTTTCGGCGTGATCGGCGTAGCGTTTCCGGCGGGATAGCGCCTCTTGAAGCGTCAAAGCCATCGTCTTCCTCGGTCTTTAGTACTATATCTTTCGCCTTGATCTCGCGCAAAGCCTCGCGCGACGCGTTGCGGTTTGTTGCGCCGGCATTGACGCCTGTGGGGACCGGAAAAGGAAGAAGCGGATGGGTCAAATCGCCAAGCACTCGGTCATGATCGATGGGCATAAGACGTCCGTCTCCCTGGAGCCCGAGTTCTGGCAGGCCCTGACCGAGATCGCCGCGATCGAGGAGCGTTCGCTGAATGCACTCATTGGCGGCGTTGATCGCGGCCGCACCGGCAATCTTTCGAGCGCGCTCCGCCTTTACGCGCTGGCGCATTTTCGTCACCAGGCGAAGGAACCCGCCGTGACTACTGCGGCGACACCAAATCCGGCACCACCCGCTTGAGCAGATCGAGCACGGCATCGGGCTCAGCGCTCGGCTCTGAAGGCTCCGGCTCGGGCCACTCCTCCTCGTAGTCGGGCAATGGCGCGGGGCGATCGTCGCCGACCGTCGTATCATCTGCCGCCGCATCGGGATCGCCGAACACATTGCGCAACACCTGATCGGCGACCGAGCCTGGCTCCGCCTTCGCACCCTTCCGCAATTTGAGCTTGAGGCCTTCATTGTCGAGCGCCTGGGCGGCCAGACGCTTGCCAACGACCGCCATGAGTTGATCCATTTGATATTGCCGCGCGGGCTTGTCGATCGGTCCGACCAGACGCACGCCAACAGGTGCGGACGCGCTATCGCCCAGGTCGCAGGTGGCCGTGCCGTCGACATGCCAGCGCGGCAGATTGGCGGCACCGATGATCAGGCAGGTGCCCGAATCCGAGACCGCTCTTAGGTTATCGGTGCGCGCCACGCCGCCCGCGAACTGGACCGTGCCATCGAGCGTGTGGATCGGCGTCGAGCCCTGCGAGAGATTGACCTGGGCGAGGCCGGAGAGATCAGTCAGCGAGCTTATGCCGTCAAGGCTCGTGAGAGTCGAGCGGATCGCGCCGAGGTCGATGCCCTCGAGCGTGCCATCCCGGCCGTGCACTTCGATCGGCCCGTCGAGCGAGCTAACGATCGCGTGCTCGCTGCCGCCTTCGGCATCGAGCTGGCCGCTCAAGGTTACGCGCCCGGTCGCGGCGTTGGCCTCGCCGACCGCGCGCAACAGCTGATCGATGTCGGCGTCCGTGAGAGTGAACTCGACCGCGAAGACCGGCCGCGCCAGGGCAATCACCTTGGCCTGACCGGCCAGCGCGCCATCGAACAGGCGCGCATCGAAGCGCGTCAGGTCGAGCGTGCCGTCCTTGAGGCTGGCGGTGACCGTGGCGCTCTCGGCCAGCCACTTGCCGAGCGAGAGCCGGGCGGCCTCAAGACTGAGATCGCCATCGAAGTCGCCGAGGACCGAGAGATCGAATGGCTCGCGCGACCAGCGTGCCGGCGCCGTCTTGCGCTTCGAGGCAGAGCGCTCGGCCCGTCGGACGGTCCGCTCCTCGAGCGCATCCTGCGGCCGGCCGGCCGCAGGCGTGATCGATTCCGGACGTTCGACCTCGACCGAAGGCGCAACCAGGTGATCGCTCTTGAGCGTGGCGCGCACATAGGGTCGCGGACCCCCGAGGTTGAGCGCAATCTGGCCTGCGACCTCGGTCGGGCCAAGGCTGAGGCGGCTGGCATCGAGCGTGAGGGCGCGGTCGTCGCCTTGCAAATGCCCGGTGAGCGCGAGCGGCGCCGGTACGTCGGTTGGCGCGCTGGGCCTCGCGCCCAGGAGCGCGCGCACGGTTTCATCGGTCGCGTTGTCGAGCGTGACATCGAGCGCGACCCGCGGCGTCTCGCCGAGCTCGGTGACGTCGCCGCGCAGCGCAAGCGTGCCGCCTTCGCTCACCAAGGTGCCGTCGATCGCGAGCGCAGCGTACCCGCCCTTGAGCGTCACGGTCGCGCTCGTCCGGCCGAGGCTGGCGAGGCGGAGTCCGGGCTCGAGGCCGAGCGCACGGCCGAGCGCGCCAAGCGAGGCGGCATTCAGATTGAGCTTGGCGTCGAACTTTGGCGCATCGCTATCGAGCGCCTTTCCGGTCAAGCTGGCCTTGACGGCCATGCCGGCCAAATCGGCGACGTTGAGCTCACCGATGGTGAGCACGCCATCGCGCCAGAGCGGGTTGCCCTCGACCTCGGTCAGCGCCAGATCGCGATAGTCCAGCCGCGCAATGTGGACCGAGCCGGCAACATCATAGTCATCGAGCCAAGTCGAGCGCGGCTGTGCTGGCACGCTGTCGTTCGGGGTCTCCGCCAGCGGCACCGCTTGATCGGTCGCGCCCTCACCGGCCGTCGCCGCAGCGGTGACACGCGGCTTGGTCTTGGCGAGGTAGGCATCGAGCGTCAGGCGATCCAGGCTCAGATTGGCCGTGATCTGGGTCTTCGCACCGGGGCGCGATGCCTTCGCCTGCTCGATGGAAACCGATCCGGTCAACGTCGAGGTATCGAGCTTGGCGTCGAGGCGGGGCACGAGCACCGAGCGATCGTCCGCCTTGACCTTGGCCTTCATCGAGAAGCGGCGCAGACGGTCCGCTGACACGGCGGCAAGGTCGACACCGAGCCACGCGGCGAGCGTGCGCAGATCGTCCGCGCGCAGATCGAGCGTCCCTTCGAACATCGGCGATTTCTTGCTGGCCTTGATTTGGCCCACCAGCGAGGCGTCGCCACCGCCCGGCAATTCGGCGCTCGCCTGCTGGATTGTAACGGTCCCCTTGTCGAGCGAAAGGATCGATTGCACCGAGCGAATGACTGCGTCGCGATAGCGCACCGCATCGATCGTCAGATTGACCGAGGCCACCAGATCGACCGGCAGCACGGGCTTTCCTTCCGGAGCCGGCTGTGAGCTTGAAGATGACGCTGGCGCCACGACGTCCGATGCTGGCGCCATCGCCTCGCTTGCGGCATTGCGTGCGGTTGCGCCGCCCTTCGCATCCGGCGCGGCCGGCACGTCGAGATAGCGATCAAGGTCCAGCCTGTTGAGCGTGAGCAGCACGTCGAGCTGCGGCGGCGAGCTATCGACGTAGGAGAGCGCGCCGCTCGCCGTCGTGTCGCCGAAGATGAGGTCGAGGTCCTTGAGGTCGATCCGATCAGGGGCACCACCAACCACGCTGGTGAGGGCGAACGGCTCATCCAAGGCGGTACGCTCGGCGGGCAGCGTGAGCGCGAAGCGATCGAGCACGGCCGAGAGGCTTGCCCCCTTGGCGTCGAGCGTGCCGGAGAGCCGGCTGGTCGGCCGATCGAGCGTGCCGGTGAAGCTGGCGGTCGCGTCACGGTCTTCGAGCCGAAGCACGAAGGACAGCGGTGCGGTGCCGTCAACCGGCCCGCGCCCGAGCACGCCGTCGAAGCTAAGCGGCGCCTCGCGCAGCTTGAACCGCCCGCGCGCCTGATAGGGACCGCCGGCTTCGCGCGCCACGACACTTGCCTCGACACTGTGCAGGTGCTCGACCTGGCCGCTCGCGGCATCGCGGAAGGTGAGCGAGCCGTTGACCAGCTCGAACGTCTGCAAGCCACCCGTGCCGAGCACGGCCTCGCCCTCGGACGGCGCCGGCGTCGATTCGGCGGTCGAGGGCTCGGTTGGCGGCTTCGGCTTCGGCACGAAGCGCCAATTGGCCTCGCCACTGGCGGACCGCTCCAGCTCGATCACCGGATCGATCAGGACAATGTTCGTCACCTCGATGCGTCCGCCGATCAGGGCGCCGAGGGCGAGCTCCAGGTCAAGCCGCTTGGCGCGCGCCATATCGGCCGCACTGGCGCCGGGCATATTGGCGAGCCGCGCATCGCTGACCGAGATCCTAGGTGTCGGAAGGAAACGAACCTCGATCTCGCCATCGATCGCGAGCTGTCGGCCGAGGCTTTCTTCGGCCTCCGTCGCGATGGTTGGCTTGAGCCAGTTCCAATCGATCAGAAACGGCGCGATGAAGGCCAGAACCACAAGGAGCCCAACCAAACCAACTGCGCCATAGACCAACTTCATCAACGATCGGCCCTGATTGTGGCCCGTGTCTGCGGCCGCGCGGATCGAGGCTATCTCCAAACAACTCGGCCGGCCTTTGGCTCAGCCCGTCCTGGCCGAAGAGTGGTGCCTGTATCGGCCAGAGTTTACGACAAGCCGGTTAACACGGCACCCCGATTCGGCTAGGTTGGGGCTACCGGCCGCATCTGGCACCAAGAGCGCGCCGATGCGACGCGGGACGAAAGGCAACGCGTCATGGGCGATGTCGTCAATCTGAACCAGTATCGCAAGCGGGCGGAGCGTGCGACGAAAGAGATTCGTGCCGCGGCCAGTCGGGCCCGAACGGGCCAGACCAAGGCCGATCGGCTGTCGAACCGCGAGGAGGCCGCGAGGCGGGATGCGGCGCTCGACTCGAAAAAACTCGATGACAAGCGCAGGCCTGACCGGCCGTCAGACGAGCCCGAGCGGTCCTAATCGTCCGCTAGGCCCGCCCATGTCACAGCCTTCCTCCGGGGCGCACCCCGACGGGCCGCCGCCCGGCCTGCCCTGCACCCATCGCGGCGCGGTCCTGCCCGAGTGGATCGACTATAACGGCCACATGAACGTCGCCTATTACGTGGTCCTCCTTGATCACGGCGCCGACGGCTTTATCGATCTGGTCGGCATGGGCGGTGAGTTCATGAAGCGCCACCAGCTTTCGACGTTCGCGATCGATGCCCGCATCGTCTATCGCCGCGAGCTTATGGTGAATGCGCCGGTGAACTGCTATTCGCATCTGCTCGACCATGACGAGAAACGCATGCAGGTCGGCAACTATCTGGCGCACGCGGAGGAGGGCTGGTTTGCCGCGTATTCGGAATGGGTCTATGTGCAGATCGACCTCAAGACACGGCGCTCAGCCCGGTTTCGGCCCGAAATTATGGCGCAGATTGCCGAGTTGTACGCGGCGCACCGGCTCATTCCGCGCCCCGCCGCGCTGGAACGCCCCTTCGGCCTCGGCCGCCCGGCCGCCAGTGCCAGCTAATCGTCGCCCGCGATGACGCGCGCCCACGCAGAACCTTGCGGTTCAATTCGGGCCAAGGCCGGCCTCGTCGCGATCCTGTCGATGGGCGCGGCCATGCTGACACTTGCGCCCGCGGCCGACGCCGCGTGCACCGATGCGCCCGCTCCCGGGGTTGTGTGGCAGCGCTGCCTGTTCGACACCATCAAGCTGCCAAATCACGATTTGGAAGGCGCCAATCTGCGCGAGGCCTATTTCGCCCGCGCCGACCTCTCCGGCTCCGACCTCAGCGAAGTTGACGCCCGGCGCGCCAGATTCATCAATGCGACACTCAGGGGCGTGACGTTCGATCGCGCCAGCCTGCGCGAGGCCGATTTCACCAAGGCCGTTCTCGCGGACGCAAGCCTGAGAGACGCCGATCTGCGAGGTGCGCAATTTTTCCGCGCGAACCTGCGCAAGGCGGATCTCACCGGCGCCCGCATCGAGCGGACAACCTTCTTCGAGGCGGATCTGAGTGGCGCGATCTGGACCGATGGCAAGACGGTGTGCGCCGAAGGCTCCTTTGGCCGTTGCACCTAGAATGGCGCCCAAGCACGCTGGCGCCGAAGTCGCATGAATACCTGGCCGGTCCTCCTCCTTCTGCTCGGCATCGCGGTCGTGCTCGCCTGGGGCGCACGGCTGGTGCGCATTCCGATTCCGGTGGCCCTCGTCATCGGCGGGCTCGGTATCGCGTTCGTGCCCAATCTGCCGATCATCGAGATCGACCCGCATCTGATCCTTGTGCTCGTGCTGCCGCCGCTCCTGTTCAGGGCCGCGGTGTTCACGCCCTGGCGCGACTTCTGGGCCCATATCCGTCCGATTTCGATGCTCGCGATCGGCCTCGTGGTCGCGACCACGGGCGTCGTCGCCGTCGCCGCGGAGGCGCTGATCCCGGGGCTCGGCTGGGGCGCAGCTTTCGTATTGGGCGCCATCATCTCGCCGCCCGACGCGGTCGCCTCGACCGCGGTGTTCAGCCGGCTGCGCCTGAACCGGCGCGTCGTCACCATCGTCGAGGGCGAGAGCCTGGTGAACGATGCGACCGGCCTCGTGATCTACAAATTCGCGGTCGCTGCGGTGGTGACCGGCAGCTTCTCCTTTGGCGGGGCGACGCTCGAGTTCCTGATCGTCGCGGCCGGTGGCATCGCCATGGGCGTCGTGCTTGGCTATCTGTTCATCCTGGTCAATCGGCGCATTGACGACCCGCTGATCGAGATTGCGCTCTCAATCCTCTTTTCCTACGCGGTCTATCTGGCGGCCGAATATGCCCATGTCTCGGGCGTGCTCGCGGTGGTCGCGGCCGGCCTCGTGCGTGGCTGGCACGCGCCGGAGGTGTTCACGGCGCAGACCCGCATCCAGGCCGCCGCCGTGTGGGACACACTCGACTTTCTGCTCAACGGCTTCGTCTTCATCCTGATCGGCCTCGAGCTCAAGAAGGTATTCATCGGCCTCACCGGCTATGGCTGGTGGGAGCTTCTGGGTTACGGCCTCGCGATCACCGCCGTCGCCATTGTGGTGCGCATCGCCTGGGTCTTCCCCGGCGCCTATTTGCCCAGGCTCTTGTCCGCACGCGTGCGTGCGCGCGAGGCACCGCCCGGCTGGCGCAGCCTCACGATTGTCGGCTGGTGCGGCATGCGGGGCATCGTCTCGCTCGCTGCCGCGCTCGCCCTGCCTTATGCCACCGAGGCGGAGAACGCGTTTCCGGGCCGTGACCTGGTCATCTTCCTGACCTTCGTGGTGATCATGGTCACCCTCGTCTTCCAGGGACTGACCCTGGCGCCCCTGATCCGCTGGCTCGGCGTCGGCGAGACCGCGCAGCTTGACGAGGAAGAGCACCTCGCCCGGCTCAAGATTGCCTACGCCGCGATCGAGGAGATCGACCGCAAGGCCCTGGCCGAGAGCGTGCGCCCCGACGTCATCGATTCGGTGCGTGGCGAATATGCCGCGCGGCTGAAGCAGGAACGCCTGGTGGGCGTGACCGCGGGGGGCCTTGACGATACCACGCGCGCGCTTCGGCTCGCGGCGGTCACGGCCGAGCGCCGGCGCCTCTTGAAGCTGCACCGCGAGCGCCAGATCGGCGATGAAGTGCTGCGGCGCATTCAGCACGAGCTCGATATCGAGGAACTGCGCCTCGAACCCAGCGGTGAACGCTAGCGGAAAGCGCGGTTGGAGCTCAGAGGAAGCGAGCGCTCCGTGCTATAAGAGCTCGAATCGCATTGACCCGGTCCCATGTCCGACCCGTTTGACCTCTCAGGCCTGAGCGAGGCGCAGGAGCCGCCGCCCTACGCGCCCGTGGCGACGCGCCCGCCGCCGGCCTACCTCGCCAAGCTCAATCCCGAGCAGCGCGAGGCGGTCGAGGCGACCGAGGGGCCGGTGCTCGTGCTTGCCGGCGCCGGCACCGGCAAGACGCGCGTGCTGACGACGCGCCTCGCCCACATCCTCGAGCGTGGCCTGGCCTATCCAAGCCAGGTGCTCGCCGTCACCTTCACCAACAAGGCGGCGCGCGAGATGGTCGAGCGGGTCGGCGCCCTGCTCGGCCGCCCGGCCGAAGGCATGTGGCTCGGCACCTTCCATGCGATGGCGGCGCGTATCCTGCGTCGGCATGCCGAGCTGATCGGACTCAGGCCGGACTTCACCATTCTCGATGCCGACGACCAGATTCGGCTGCTCAAGCAGATCATCCAGAGCGCGGACATCGATGAGAAGCGCTTCCCGGCGCGCTCGCTCTCGGTCGTGATCCAGCGCTGGAAGGACCGTGGCCTTACGCCCGAGCGCGCCAAGAACGCCGAGGGCGCCAAGTTCGCGCTCGGCCGCGCGCCCGCGCTCTACGCCGCCTATCAGGAGCGGCTGAAGACCGTGAACGCGGTCGATTTCGGTGACCTGCTGCTGCACAACCTGACGCTGTTCACCGCGCACCCGGATATCGTGGCGGACTATCAGCGCCGCTTCCACTACATCCTGGTCGACGAGTATCAGGACACCAACGTCGCGCAATATCTCTGGCTCCGCCTGCTCGCGCAGGGCCGCAGCAACATCTGCTGCGTCGGTGACGACGACCAGTCGATCTATGGCTGGCGTGGCGCCGAGCTCGGCAACATCCTGCGCTTTGAGCAGGATTTCCCGGGCGCCAAAGTGATTCGGCTCGAGTGCAATTATCGCTCGACCGGACACATCCTCGGCGCCGCGAGCGGCCTGATCGCGCACAATGCGAGCCGGCTCGGCAAGACCCTTTGGACCGAAGGCGAGTCCGGCGAGAAGGTGCGCGTCACCGGCGTGTGGGACGGCGATGCCGAAGCGCGGCGCGTCGGCCAGGAGATCGAGCGCCTGCTCGCCCGCGGCCAGCGCCGACGCGACATGGCGGTTCTGGTGCGCGCCGGCTTCCAGACCCGCGCGTTTGAGGAACGCTTCCTCGCGATCGGCCTGCCCTACCGTGTGATCGGGGGTTTGCGCTTCTACGAGCGCCAGGAGATTCGCGACGCGATCGCCTATATCCGCATCCTGGTTCAGCCGGATGACGACCTCGCCTTCGAGCGCATCGTCAATTTGCCGAAGCGGGGCCTGGGCGAGGCCGCGATGCAGGCCGCGCATCAGCTCGCCCGAGCCCAGCGCCTCTCGCTTTATCGCGCCGCCGAAGCATTGATTGAGAGCGATGAGCTGAAGCCGAAGCCACGCACCGCGCTCGCCGCCCTGTTCGGTGCGTTCGCACGCTGGCGCGCTCTGCTCGGTGCGACGCCGCACACCCAGGTGGTCGAGCAGATGCTGGATGAATCCGGCTACACCGAGATGTGGCAACGCGACTCATCGCCCCAGGCCCCGGGCCGGCTCGAGAACCTGAAGGAACTCGTGGTCGCGCTCGCCGAGTTCGAATCGCTCGGCGCATTCCTGGAGCATGTCAGCCTCGTGATGGACCGCGAGGAGGGCGACGCCAATGACATGATCAGCGTGATGACCCTGCACAGCGCCAAGGGCCTGGAATTCGACAGCGTGTTCCTGCCCGGTTGGGAAGAGGGCCTGTTTCCGCACCAATTGGCGCTCGATGAGAAGGGCGCGGCTGGGCTCGAGGAGGAGCGCCGGCTCGCCTATGTCGGCCTCACGCGCGCGCGACGCCGCGCCCACATCCTCTTCGCCGCCAACCGCCGAGTCTACAATCAGTGGGTCAGCGCGCTGCCCTCGCGCTTCATCGACGAGCTGCCGCCGGACGCGGTCGAAACCGACAGCGAGTTGACCGCGCGCGGTTTCGCCCGCGAAGACGACGACGAGCCCGATGCCTGGTGGCCCAAGCCGACGCCTGGGCGCACCGAGATCGCGGAGCGATTGATCCGCCAGCGCTCCCCCTTGATCGAGCCAAGGGTACGACCGGTCGCTGCGGTAGTGTCAAGCAACAGCGCCTTTTCGGTCGGCACGCGCGTGTTCCACCAGAAGTTCGGCTACGGCCTGGTGCGCACCGTCGACGGCAACAAGCTCGAAATCGCCTTCGACAAGGCCGGCCTCAAGAAGGTGATCGACAGCTTTGTCCGCGCCGCCTGAGACTGCTCAAGGCGCGCCACGGTGCTCATCCTTCGCCCTTCGACTGCGCCCCGCCTCATCCTTCGACAAGCTCAGGATGAGGCCCCTTTGGTTCCCTCATGCTGAGCCTGTCGAAGCATGAGGTTCGAAGAGGGAAAACGCTGGCAGATCGAGGTCGAGCTTCGCTACGCCGATCTCACATTGCTCGAGGCAGCGCTTGAGGGTGACGCCGAAGCGATCCTGACCGAGGCGATCGTCGAGGCCCATCCGCTCGAAAATCATCCGGACGATGTCTGGCGCCTGCGTGCGCTGACTTCCGATGAAGCAAGCGCGACAGAACTGGCGGCACGTGCGCGCGACGTGCTGTCCGGCACGGATCAAGCTGCGGCGTCAATCAGGATGGTCGCCCTAGGCCCCCGCAATTGGGCGGCGGAGGTCGAGCGCGCCGCGCCGCCGATCGCCGTCGGTCGCTTCTTGATCCATGGCGGTCATCACGCGGTCTCGCGCTCGGGGCGACTCGCCTTGCGCATCGACGCCGGTCTCGCCTTCGGCTCCGGGCGCCATCAGACGACGCGCGGCTGCCTCAGACTGATCGAGTCCGAGTACAACCGACGGCGTCGGCTAACGCGCGCGCTCGATCTCGGCACCGGCAGCGGCATTCTCGCAGTCGCGATCGCGAAGCTCTGGCGCTGCCCGGTGATCGCCACCGATATCGACGGCGACGCGGTCCGCGCAGCCCACCAGGCCGCCCAACAGAACCACGTGGCGCAACTGGTGGACGCGCTTCAGGCAGCGGGCCTCGACGACGCACGCGTCAGACAGGCTGCGCCCTACGACCTGATCGTCGCCAACATCCTCGCCGGGCCGCTGATCGCCCTCGCGCCCGAGATCATTGACGTCCTTGCTCCCAAGGGCCGGCTGATTCTCTCGGGCCTCTTGCGGCGGCAGGAGGCCGAGGTGCTGGCCGCCTATCGCGCCCATGGCGCGCTGCCGGCGCGGCTCGCGCGCGATGGTGAATGGACCACCATCGGCCTGCGGCGCGGTCGGCCCCGCGTTCACTGGTCGTAAAGGCGTTCGAGCGCTAGAGTTTCCTTGGATGGGAGCCTCGACATGAACCTTCGCGCCGGAAAAAGCCGGGTCGATGACGGCCTCGCCGCCAAGCTGGCCAAAGCGGGCGTCAGGCTGAGCGCTACCGCGACGCATGATCTCGTGCGCGGCATCGCCGCGGCCGCACCGACGCGTGACGATGCAACCTGGCTCGCACTGATTTCGCCGCGACGTCACGCAGCGCTCGACAAATCACTCCTTGCCCTCAAGAAACACTATGACCGCGCGCCCGATGGGATCGGCGCCAGGAACGCCTCGGCATCGCGCCTCGCTGCGCTCCGGGCCGAGCTCGCGCGGCGCAAGCTCGATGGCTTCCTCGTGCCGCTCGCAGATGAGTACCAGGGCGAATACATCGCGCGGCGCGCGCAGCGCCTTGCCTGGCTCACCGGATTCACCGGCTCGGCCGGCCTCGCCATCGTGCTCGCCGAGCGCGCGGCGATCTTTGTCGACGGCCGCTATACACTTCAGGCAGAGACACAGGTCGACGGCACACTCTACGAGCGTCATCACATCACGGACTCGCCGCCCCAACGCTGGCTTGAGACGGCGCTCAAAACTGGCCAGCGCCTTGGCTACGATCCCTGGCTCCACACCGAGGACGGCCGCGCGCGCCTCTCCGCCGCGTGCGAGTCGGTTGGCGCCACCTTGGTTGCAACCGAGACCAGCCCGATCGATGCCGTGTGGCGCGACCAACCGCCGCCGCCGCTGGGACCCATCGTGCCGCACGGCATCGAATTCGCCGGCCGCTCGGCGGATGACAAGCGCGCCGAGGTGATCGAGACGATCCGCACGGCCAAGGCCGATGCCTGTGTGCTGAGCGCGCCCGATTCGATCGCCTGGCTCCTGAACATCCGTGGCCACGACGTTGCCAATACGCCGCTGCCGCACAGCTTTGCCCTGGTCGATAGCGACGATCGGATGACGCTATTCGTCGACCGGCGGAAATTGACTCCGGGGCTCGCTGAACATCTCGGCAATCGCGTGACGGTCGCGGCGCCCGACGCGCTCGGGCCCGCGCTTGATCAGCTGGGCCGAACGCGCCGTATCGTGTTGTATGACGCCTCGGGCTCGCCCGCATGGCTGCATGATCGCCTCACGCGCGCCGGGGCCAAGGTGGTGCGCGGCGCTGACCCGTGCCTTCGGCCGCGCGCGCGCAAGAATCTGATCGAGCTCGCCGGCACCCGCGCCGCCCATGAGCGCGACGGCGCCGCCTTGGTGCGCTTCCTCGCCTGGCTCGAGAGCGCCCTGAAGGCGGGCCCGGTCGATGAGCTCGGTGCGGTGGCGCGACTCCTGAGCGAGCGAGGAAAGAGCCCGCGCTTCATGGGCCCGAGCTTCGATACGATCGCGGGCGCCGGCCCGAACGGCGCCATCGTGCACTATCGCTCGACCGAGGCGAGCAACCGCCGGCTCGAGCCGGGCTCGCTCTTTCTCCTGGATTCAGGCGGGCAATATCTTGACGGCACGACCGACGTGACACGAACCATCGCAATCGGCCGGCCGACGCCCGAGCAGCGTGATCGTTTCACCCGCGTGCTGCAGGGCCACATCGCGCTCGGAAGCGCGCGCTTCCCGACCGGCACCACGGGCTCGCAGCTCGATGCGTTGGCGCGGCAGTTCCTCTGGCAGGCCGGCCTCGACTATGACCACGGCACCGGCCACGGCGTCGGCAGCTACCTTGCGGTGCACGAAGGGCCGCATCGCATCTCGAAGGTCGGCAACACGGTTGCGCTCGAGCCCGGCATGATCGTCTCGAACGAGCCCGGTTATTACAAGACCGGTGCCTTCGGCATTCGCATCGAGAATCTGGTGGTCGTCGCGGGCATCGAGGCACCGCACGGTGCGGAGCGCGCGATGTTCGGCTTCGAGACGCTGACCCTCGTGCCGATTGACCGGCGCCTCGTCGAGCCCCGCCTGATGAGCGCACCCGAGCTCGACTGGCTCGATGCCTATCACGCGGCCGTGCGCGAGCGCTTGATCCCACACCTCAAGGGTACGCCCAAAGCGCTGGCTTTCTTGCGCCGTGCGACACGCCTGATCGCGCGCTGAGCGGGCGCAGTCGCTGCGTTATTTGCGCTTCGAGGCCGCGTCGATATAGGCGATCACGTCGGCCCGCGACTGGGCATCGGCGAGGCCCTTGAAGGTCATGCGCACGCCCGGCAGATAGGTCTTGGGGTCCTTCAAAAAGGTGTTGAGCCGCTCCACCGTCCAGTCGAAGCCTGCATTCTTGAGCGCATCGGAATAGGGATAGTCCGCCATTGTCCCCGCACGACGACCGATGACGCCATGCAGGTTCGGCCCGAAGCTGTTGTGCTGATCCGGACGTACCGAATGGCAGCTCTGGCATTGCTTGAAGACCTTGATGCCACGCGAGCGATTGCCCTCGGGCATTGCACCCTCGTCGGCGCGCGCAGCAGTTTCGAGAGGTCCGGCACATAGCGCGACAAACGCCAGGGCCCCGGTCAGCGGCAACAGCACGCTTGCGACGCGTGACGCCACCCGATGCGCGCCACGCGCCACGTTCGATCCTGATCGCCTCGAGTTCGTCGACAGTCGGTCGCTTCGGGTCACGCACGGCCTCATGATGCCTTCTGAGGGAAGCCTGGGGCACAAGGTGTCGCAAGAAAAGGACGAACATGTCGCACCCCGCCCTGCCCGAGGGGATTGCTCATAGTAAGCTCGACGAGGTTGATGACCGCGATCTATCGCGATGGCGTGAGGAGCCCGAGCACGCGTGGTTCTCCGCTGTTGGTCCGTCGTCGCGCCTCGACGACCGCGCCCCGCTTGACCGTTTCAAGCGAGACGCTAGGGTTCCCCCATCCCCGCACGTGGGGCCCGTAGCTCAACTGGTCAGAGCAGGCCGCTCATAACGGTCGGGTTGCAGGTTCGAGCCCTGCCGGGCCCACCATCCACCGCCGACAGGGACAGGAACCCGTCGTGGAATGCCCGAAGAGGCCGTGTTTCCGGCCGGTTTCCGAGGTGTCGTCACGCGCAGAGACGGCGTACTTGGTCATTTAGATCGACAGAAGCGCGATGGGTCTCTGTCGGCCACCATCGACCACCCAACCACGGACTAGCCCAGCGCGAGCGAGCGAACGGGCTTCCCGGCCCCCTCCTGTGCTCTAAGGCCATTCGATGAACAGTAGAGTTCAGGAAACCGGGACCATCGCGGGCGCCAACGACCCGGCCCTTGCAGCGTCGGCCGGCCTCTCCGCGATCATGATGTGATGACGGGCGCGTTGAGGTTCCCCGCCACGCTGTTCGGCATGATTGACGCATCGATCGCGCGCCGCGCCTTGACGCCATGCACGCGTGACGACGTCGTCCGTCGTACCGGAACGACCAGGCACATCGCCGGCGAGGTCGAGCGCAACGCCGCCACCGTGCAGCCCTAGAAGCTTGCGAGAGGATTGCGCCGCGTTGCGCTCGAGCGCGGCGTCAAGATCTACGAGTCGACGCCGATGCGTCGTCTGGTTCGAGGCCGACCGCCGCGGGTAATGACGGCCAAGGGCTCCGTGCGCACGACGAAGGTCATCCCCGCGATGAACGCGCGGGACATAGGGTTCGGCGAGCTGCGCAAGGGAATTGTGGTCGTTTCGAGCGACATGGTGAGCACCCACCCGGTGCTGCAACGGCTTCAGGCCATCGGCTGGACGGATGGTCTCTGCATCACCGACGGGCGCGCGCTCGTGAACTGTTGCCGGACCACGAAGGCTGGACGGGTGATTCTCGGCAAGGGCGGGATGAATTGCTTGGGCGCGATCGGTTGCAGGGCGGTGTGCCGTCGCAAGATGTCCATCACGGTGTCGAGGCGCAAGCAGCCGGTCCGTCAGCCGCGCCGCAATCGGGCGCTCTTTGGGCGGCGACGATTCTTGAGCCCCTCAATGGCAATGGAACTGATGCACGCCGCGGCTTCCTCAAAATGCGCGCGTGTCAAGCGCTTTGCGCCAAGGACATTACAGACAACCGAGCTGAAGTCCGCATAGAACTGGGTGGCGGCCCAGAGCATGATGAACAAGTGGAACGGATCCCTGTTCGGCGCCTCGCCGTCAAAGCGCTGGAAGGTGTTTACCTGACCGAACGCGCTGGCTGCCACCATGCCATGATCGGCCTTCAGCGCCCCTTGCGCTTCGCCACGACTTCCGCGAGGACGCAGAGGATCTCGAACATCATGGTGGCACCGACCAGCGCCGTATTGCCGCTCGGGTCGAACGGCGGCGCCACCTCGACGACATCGGCACCCACGAGATTGAGGCCGCGCATGCCACGCAGCATTTGCTGCGCTTCGTGGGTGGAGTAGCCACCGATCTCGGGCGTGCCGGTGCCGGGCGCATAGACCGGGTCAAGTCCATCGACATCGAAGCTGACATAGGTGGGCCCATCGCCCACCACACGGCGCGCTTCGGCGATCACCTTTTCCCAACCGAGCTCGAAATATTCCTCGATGTAGATCACGCGCATGCCGTGATCGAGCGCGAAATCCATGTCGTGGTGGTCATAGACCGAGCCGCGAATGCCGATCTGGATCGTGCGCTTGGGGTCGAGCAGCCCCTCCTCGACCGCGCGGCGGAAGGGCGTGCCATGGGTCAGCTTCGAGCCGCCGAAATAGCTGTCCCAGGTGTCGGAATGCGCGTCGAAATGGATCATGCCGACCGGGCGCCCGCGCGCGATGCCGCGCATGATCGGCAAGGTGATCAGGTGATCGCCGCCGGCGGTGAGCGGCGTGACCCCGGCCTTGTGGAGCGTGGCGTAGAACCGCTCGACCCGCCCGATCGTATCGTTGAGGTCGATCGGGTTGACACTGACATCGCCGGCATCCGCAATCCGACACAGCTCATAGGGGCAGATCCCGAGCGCATGATGGCTGCGCCGCATCAGGCTCGACATGTTGCGAATCTCGCGTGGGCCATGGCGTGCGCCGGCACGATTGGTGGTGCCCGCATCCCAAGGCACGCCGATGAGCGCGATGTCGAGCTTCGACCAATCGCTCACCTGCGGCAGGCGCATGAAGGTCGGCGGCGCGCTGAAGCGCGGCCATTCCATACCGCTCAACGGCTCGAAGAAGCCCTCGCGCAACGCCATGACCGCCCCTGTTTGGCTACCGTTGCCGCTGCTCAGCGCTCACTCTCACTCAGCCGCGTCCTTCCAGCCGATCTCGGCCCGCAGACGCGGCATCAGCTCGCCCGGGATCAGCTCCATATGGCGGCGCCAGAGCGGCTTCGGCACCCAATCATGGTGCGAGACGATCAGCGTCTCGAACGGGCCTGACTTCTCGCGGAACTCGGCGATCTCCTTGGCCACCTTCTTCGGGCTGCCGGCGTGCACCATGGTGCGGATGCAGTATTCCGGTGTCACCTCGTCGTCCGGCATCGACGGGTCGGTTTTCAGCAGATGGTGGAAATTGCCGTACTTCATGAGCACGACGATGTAATGGAAGTACCACCAGAGCGCGTTGTTGGGCGTCTTGAGATAGGCCTCGGCCTGCGCGTCGGTTTCGGTGACCAGCATGGTTCGGCCACATCGCCACTTCGCGCCATCGGGCTTGCGGCCGAGCTTCATGCACTCGTCGCTGTAATCCTTCCAATGGCCGATCGCGACCGAATCCGGCACGAAATTGGCCGAGATGAAGGTCCAGTCGCGGCGCGCGGCCAGGCGCACGCTCGATGAGTTCGGGCTCATCGCGGGAATCATCACCGGCGGATAGGGCTTCTGATAGGGCTTGCCCATGGCGCCGACGCCGATGTCCGCCAGGATGTTGTCCTTGATCTCGAACTGCCAGTGCTTGCCCTGCCATTTGTAGGGCGGGTCGTGCGTCCAGATATAGTGGATGCAGTCGATCGATTCCTCGATCATCTCCATGCGGTTCTTGTCGAGCAGCTTGAACATCTCGAAATCGGGCGGCGTGGCGCCGGGGCCGATGCCCATCATGAAGCGGCCCTTGGCCATGTGGTCGAACTGCGCCGCCTGGCCCGCGATGATCGCCGGGTGCTGATAGGCAAGGCAGAGCACGCCCGAGCAGAGCTTGATGCGCTTGGTTTGGTTGATCAGCGCCGCCATCAGCATGAGCGGCGATTGGATCGGCTCCGAGGGCAGCGCGAAGTGCTCACCAAGCCACACCTCATCAAAGCCCACCTCATCGGCGCACTTGATGACCTCCATGTCCTCGTTGAGCAGCGTGTGGTAGCCGCGCTTGAAGTCATGAATCGGGTGCATGAACATGCCGAGCTTCATCGCAACCTCCCCCTGATGGCTTGGCGATGGAGCGCGCCAATTGGGCCCAGCCTCGCGCCTGAGGCGAGCCCAGTCAAGCCGAGCGCGCGAGTTTCTCATCGCTTCCAGGTTGATATTGAGCTGGCGCCATCGAGTAGGAGCCGCCTCAAGGCACCTCGGTCACCGACAGTGCCTTGACTTGACCGCTTGAGTTGAGTGCACAATGCGTCCCACGGGGCCCGGCCAGCCACAACAATCGGCGGTCGGGAGCTGGGCGCATGATTGGGTGCCCTGGCAGAGGGGAGAGGCGCTCGCGTGGCAGGCCTGAGGCTTCAGGGGCTCACCAAGCGTTATGGCAAGGTCGAGGCGCTGAACGGCGTCGACCTCGAGGTCCATGACGGCGAGTTTTTTGCGCTGCTCGGGCCCTCGGCCGCCGGCAAGACGACGACGCTGCGCTCGATCGCGGGCCTGGAGAAGCTCGATCAGGGCCGCGTAATCCTGGATGGCGTCGACTACACCGACGTGCCGGTCAAGCGACGCAACATGGCGATGGTGTTCCAGAGCTTCGCGCTCTATCCGCACCTCAGTACCTTCGACAATCTGGCCTATCCCTTGCGCGAGGCAGGCCTCAGCCGCCGCGAGATCAAGCCCCGGGTGCACGAGACGGCCGAGCTGTTGCGCATCACCCACACCTTGAAGCGCAAGCCCGCCTCGCTCTCCGGCGGCGAGCAGCAGCGCCTCGCGATCGGCCGCGCCATCATCCGCCAGCCGCAGATCTTCCTGCTCGACGAGCCGCTGACCAATCTCGATGCCAAGCTGCGCCATGCGATGCGCGCCGAGTTCAAGCGGCTGCATCGCGAGCTCAAGGCGACCATGATCTTCGCCACCCCCGATCAGCTCGAGGCGCTCTCGATGGGTGAACGCATCGGCGTGCTGCGCCAGGGCCGCATCGTGCAGATCGGCACGGCGGATGAGCTCTATCTCGGGCCGCAGGACGAGTTCGTCGCGCGCCTCGTGGGTGACCCGCCGATCAATCTTGTGCCAGTGCGCCTGCTGCGCGATGCGCGCGGCGACAGGCTCGAACTGCCCTTCGGCGCACTCGAGACGCGGATGCTGCCGAACGTGACCACCGCCTTCGATCACGGTGCGGAGTTTCTGCTCGGTATTCGCCCGCACGATCTGACGCTGGCGGACGAGGCCCCGGGGCGCCTCGCCTTCCAGGCCGAGATCAAGGTGACCGAGCCGCAGGGCGATATCACGATTCTCGATCTTGAAGCCGCGGGCACGCCGCTCCGGCTCGTGGTCTCGGAAGTCGAGGGCGCGCGACGGACACCGGGCGAGACCATCAGGGTCTCGCTCGATCCCGCGTGCACACGGCTGTTCATCAGGGAGTCCGGCCTTGCCGTGGCACATGCGTAGGTGGCCGAGGCATGACGGGGTAACGGCCTGCACCACCTTAGGGCTCGGTGCCGCCGTGACGAAGGGACGCTTCACCTACGGTCTGACAACCAATGGGAGGATGTGATGTCGCATTGGACGAAGTTGAGAGCCACCGCTCTCGCCGGTACGCTCGCCGTTTCGCTCGGCGGCGCGTTCGGCGGGCCGGCGGCCGCAGAGGACGTGACGATCAACATGGCGGCGCCCGACTGGCCGCCGACCCGCATCATGCAGGATCTCGCCAACAAGGAGTACAAGGCGAAGAGCGGCAACAACGTCAAGGTGGTGTTGGATTTCATTCCCTGGCCTGACTATTACACGCGCCTCGCCGCTTCGCTCACTTCGGGCGAGAAGAAGTACAACATGGCGGTGTCGGACTCGCAGTGGCTCGGCGCCTTCGTCGAGGGCGGCTACTACCGCAAGATCAACGACATCATCGAGAAGGACCCTGAGCTCCAGGCGATCTTCAAGGACCTGCACCCGAACCTGGTCGCGGCCTATTCGACCTATCCGCACAAGTCCGAGAACTTCTACGGCTTCCCGCAGATGCCGGACGTGCTGGTGACCTATTATCGCAAGGACCTCTTCTGCAACGAAGAGGAGCAAAAGGCGTTTCAGGAGAAGATGGGCTACAAGCTGCCCTGTACGCCCGAGGAGATGAACGAAGTCGACTGGAAGATGTGGGAGGACTTCGGCAAGTTCTTCCGCCGCGCCAAAGGCGACAAGCTTGCCGGTGAAACCCTGAATGACGACTTCTACGGCATCGCTTATCAGGCCGGTAAGGGCTACGACTTCTCGAGCATGCAGATCAACGGCTTCATCTGGCAATATGGCGGCAATATCTGGGACGAGACCCAGGCGCCAAAGGGCCAGGCGCTCGGCGTGGTGAATTCGGACATCGCGGTCAAGGCGTTCGAGCACTACCTCTCGCTCTTGCAGTATTCGCCGCCGGTGGCCAAGACCGGCACGATGGACATCTTCAAGACCGATGAGCTGTTCCGCGAGGGCAAGCTCGCCGCCCACATCGAATGGATCGGATTTGCCGAGACGACCATCAGCAAGGAAAACTCGAAGGTCGCCGACAAGACCGGCTTCGCCAAGATGCCGGGCCTCAAAGGCGCCGATGGCAAGCTCAGCCGCTGGTCTAACATCGGCGGCCAGCCGTTCGTGCTGACCACCTGGACCGAGGGCGCGGCGCTCAATGAGGCCGTCGAGTTCGTGAAGTGGTGGCTCTCGACGCCGGTGCAGACCAAATTCGCCCAGGCCGGCGGCCAGAGCGGGCTCAAGAGCGTGTTCGACTCCGCCGACTATGCGAGCTACCGGCCGTGGAACCACGCCTTCGGCCCGAGCCTCGACTGGCAGAAGGACGTCTGGCACATTCCGGAGTTCTTCGAGCTCCTGGTGCAACAGCAGGAAGAGTTCGACAAGGCGATCACGGGCCAGCAGAACGCCAAGCAGGCGCTCGACAACATCGCGGCGTTCCAGGACAAGACGCTGCGTGAGGCTGGTCATATCCAGGATTGATCTGTCGTCGCTCTAATTGATGGCTGGGGCGGTCCATACGGGCCGCCCCAACTCTCCCCGGCCGGACGAACGCATGACGCCTCGCGCGGCGACCGAGCAGACCTTCCTCGAGCGCTTTTTCGCGCGCAATCGGGGGCCGCTTCTGGTCTCGCCCGCGATTCTCGTGCTTGTCCTGATGAATATCTTTCCGCTGCTCTGGTCGTTCGGCCTGAGCTTCTACAACTACCGCGCCAACCGGATGAAGGAGCCCGTCTTCATCTGGTTCGACAATTACGCCAAGGTGCTCTCCGACCCGGTGGTGTGGAGCCGGTTCCAGACGACCGCTGTGTTCGTCGCGATCAGCGTGTTGCTCCAGCTTCTGGTCGGCTTTCTGCTCGCGCTCATGTTCGAAAAGCGCTTTCCCGGCCGGCGTGTGCTGCTCATGCTGGTGCTGACGCCGATGATGCTGTCCTTCGTCGCGGTCGGCGCCTTCTTCCGCTACTATTACGAACCGACCTTCGGCCTGCTCTCGCAAGCAGTCAAGGCGATCACCGGCGAGCCCTTCATCGTGCTGCAGACGCCGGTCGGCGCAATCGGCGCCATCATCTTCGCCGATGTCTGGATGTGGTCGCCGTTCGTCATGCTGCTGGTGCTGGCCGGCCTGGTGAGCGTGCCGAAGCACCTCTATGAGGCGGCGGAAATCGATCGCGCGTCGTGGTGGCGCCGCTTTCGCACCATCACCTTCCCCTATATCCGCGGGCTCCTGCTGCTGGCCGTGCTGTTCCGCACGATCGAAACCTTCAAGCTGTTTGACGCTGTGTTCCTGATCACCGAGGGCGGGCCCGGCACCTCGACGGAAACCATCGGCGTCTATGTCTATCGCGTCGCCTTCCAGTATTTTCGAACAGGCGAGTCAGCCGCGCTCGGCTACATCCTCCTGTTCGCCGTGGTGGTGCTGACCAACCTCTACCTCTTCTTCGTGCAACGACGAGCGAAAGAGGTGTGAGCATGGAATGGCGGCTTCCCCATTGCGTCATTGCCGGGCTTGACCCGGCAATCCAGGCCAGGCGGAGACACCTGGCGATGCGACCTGGATGCCCGGGTCTTCGCCCGGGCATGACGACTGAGATTGGTGTGCAGCGACGAGCGACAGAGGCACCGCGATGATCTTCCGGCGCAAGCGCGAGATCGGCAAGGCGGGGCTCGGGCGCACGGCGTTCGCGACCGTCATCAGCCTGATCTACTTCTTCCCGGTGCTTTGGATCATCCTCACCGCGTTCAAGAGCTATGCAGACGCGCTCGCAATTCCGCCCAAGTTCATCTTCGAGCCGACGCTCGAGAACTTCTACAGCGTGTTCTCGCGCAGCTATTCGGCCGGCGCCGAGGCGGTCGACACCGGCTTCGACCTGTTCTTCTTCAACTCGATCTTCATCGCCGGCGCGTCCGTGCTCTTGGCGCTCATCATCGGAACCGTCGCGGCCTATGGCTTCTCGCGTCATCCGCTGAAGGGCAATGACACCTACATGTTCATCATCCTGACCACCAGGATGCTGCCGCCCATCATCGTGATCATCCCGATCTTTCTGATGTTCCGGGTCACCGGCTTCGCCGGCACCTATCACGGCATGATCCTGCTCTATTCGGCGTTCAACCTGCCGTTCACGATATGGATGATGAAGAGCTTCTTCGATGAGCTGCCGCGCGAGGTGGAGGACGCCGCGCGCATGGACGGCTCGTCCGAATGGCGCATCTTCTTCAAGATCTGTTTGCCGCAGGTCAAGGCCGGCATCGCGGCGACCGCGGTGTTCGGCCTCATTCTCACCTGGAACGAATACCTCTTTTCGCTGCTCCTCGGCGGCCGGGACGTTCGCACCATTCCGGTCGCCATGGCGCAGACCATCGGCGGCGACATCGGCGTGCGCTGGGGCCTCCTGGCCGCGATCGAGACGCTGTTCCTCATTCCGGTCGTGCTGGTGACCTTCCTGCTGCAGAACCAGTTCCTGCGCGGCGTCACCTTCGGCACGATCAAGCGATAGCGCGATGGCCGATATCGAGCTCAGAGGCCTCACCAAGCGCTTCGGCAAGATGGTTGCCGTGAACGATGTCGACCTCGACGTCGAGGCCGGCGAAGTGATGTGCCTGCTCGGGCCCTCGGGCTGCGGCAAGACGACGACGCTCCGCATGATCGCCGGCCTCGAATGGGCGAGTGCCGGCGACATCATGATCGGCGGGCGACGGGTGAACGATCTGCCGCCCAAGAAGCGCGACATCGCCATGGTGTTTCAGTTCTACGCGCTCTATCCGAGCCTGACGGTCGCCGAGAACCTCGCCTTCCCGCTGCATGCCGAAAAGGCGAGTCCGGAGGACATTAAGCGCCGCGTCGCGCACATCGCGAAGCTCTTGGAGCTCGACCATGCGTTGGATCGCGTGCCAGGTCGCTTGGCCGAGGGCGAGAAGCAGCGCGTCGCGGTCGGCCGAGCCATCATCCGCGACCCGACCTGCTTCCTGTTCGACGAGCCCTTGAGCCGGCTCGACATCGCAGTTCGGCAGGAGATGCGCAGCCAGATCAAGACGCTGCTGACCGGGCTCAAGCGCGCGACCGTGATCGTGACCCATGATCAGATTGAGGCGCTGACCATCGGCAATCGCATCGCCGTGATGCGCGACGGCTTCATCGAACAGGTAGCGACTCCGCACGATATTTTCGCAAGCCCGGCCAATGTCTTCGTCGCGGGTTTCATCGGCACGCCACAGATGAATTTGCTGGCCGCCGCACGCCTGCCCGACACCAAGGGGCGCCTCACACTCAACGTGCTCGAGCAGCCGCTCGTGCTCGACATCGCGACCGCGAACCGGACATTGCCGCCGCCCGGGCAAGTGATCACCCTCGGCATTCGTCCTCGCGCCTTCGAGCCGATGAGTGAGGCCGGCGCCGATACGCTCGGCGGCACGATTGATGTGATCGAGCCGCTCGGCGCCGAGACCCTGGTGCATTTGACCGCGGGCGGCGAGGATCTGCGGGTCGTGCTGGCCCGCGGCTCGGGCTTGCGGCCGCGCTCGGCGCTCAGGCTTCGCCCGATTGTCAGCCAGGTGCACCTGTTTGATGGCGAGGGGCGGCGCATCGAGCCATGAACGAGCCGAGCCCTAAGCCGCCGAGCGAATTCGCGCTGTGGAAGCAACAACCGATGACGCCGCGCACCGCGCGCTTCGTCACCTGGTCGATCATCGGCTTTTGCCTTCTGGCGCTCGCGCTCGTGTTCCAGCCCTTCTGGCTGCCGCTCTATGGCGCTGGTTGCCTGATGGTGATTCTGGGCGGGCTCATCTTCAACCTGATGCCGTTCGCGACGCCGCAGCATTCGGTCTGGCGGCTCATCAAGGTGACCTTGATCGTGCTCACGATCCTGGTGATCGCGGTGTTGGCGACGATCGGGTTTGTCGAGGTGCTGCTTTAGCCGGGCAGCCGCGCGGGCGATGTCGTTTCTGGCGCAATCTCTTGCACGACGGCCCGCGGCAAATAGAGCTCGATCGTCGTGCCCCGGCCGACCGCGCTTCGGATCGTCAGGTGTCCACCGGATTGCTTGAC
>Ga0194121_10002559_pt1 | contig 28713 bp, 20 predicted proteins | sample TA2MahCa50mmetaG_FD_148609 | JGI IMG/M metagenome (GOLD analysis project Ga0194121, IMG submission 148609) | Freshwater microbial communities from Lake Tanganyika, Tanzania - TA2015020 Mahale Deep Cast 50m | ecosystem: Environmental > Aquatic > Freshwater > Lake | place: Tanzania: Lake...
CAGGTGGCGGCGACCGCGACACGGCGGTGGCCGCGCGGCCCGAGGGCGTCCCGGCGCCGCGACCCGCGGTGGCCGTGCGGCCGACGCCGCACCTCGATCGCAAGCACCCGTTCTCGGTGCATGACATGGTCCGCTTCGAGCGCGTCGGCGCACCGCTCCCCTCGCCGGACGGGCGCTGGCTGCTGCACACGCGGCAGACCTGGGACCCGGACGCGAACCAGAAGACGACCAGCCTCTGGCTCACCAGCGTCGATGGCGAGCGCCACCGGCGACTGACCACCGCGAAGGGCGTGGCCGACCACTCGCCGGTGTGGGCGCCCGACGCCCGGTCGATCCTGTTCCTGTCGTCGCGTGACGGCGGCGGCAAGGTCTGGACCATGCCGCTCGACGGCGGCGAGCCGCGCGTCTTCTTCAAGCTCGACGTCGACGTCGACACCATCAAGCTGTCGCCGAGCGGCAGCCACCTCGCCTTCAGCGCCGAGGTGTGGCCGGGTACCAGTCCGGCCGAGACCGCGAAGCGGGCCGCCGAGATCGCGAAGGATCCGGTCAAGGCGAAGAGCTACGAATCGCTGATGGTCCGCCACTGGGACACGTGGGAGGACGGCAAGCGCAGCCATGTATTCGTGCTGCCGCTCGCGTGGAACGAGCACGGCGAGGCGAGCGTCGCCGGCGCGCCGGTCGACCTGATGCCGGAGCTCGACGCCGACTGCCCGACCAAGCCGTTCGGCAGCGCCGAGGACTTCGCCTTCTCGCCTGACGGGGCGGAAGTGGCGTTCGTCGCCCACGCCGGTGCCGACCGCGCGTGGACGACCGATCTCGACGTCTACGTCGTGCCGCTCGCGGGCGGACCGGCGCACTGCGTGACCGAGGCGTACCGGGGCAGCGACAAGTCGCCCGCGTATTCGCCGGATGGCTCGCAACTGCTCTGGCTGTCGATGGCGCGGCCTGGATTCGAGGCGGACCGCCAGGTGATCCACCTGCTCGATCGCGCCAGCGGGGCGGTGCGGACGGTGGCGGCCGACTGGGATCGCTCGGTCGGGTTGGCGACGTGGCTCCCGGACGGGCGGACGGTGGTGGTCACGGCCGAGGAGGAGGCGCGCCACCGCATCTTCGCCATCGACGTGGCGAGCGGGGCGGTGCGACCGCTGATCACCGAGCACTGGAGCGACGGCGTCGCGGTGATCCCGGCGCAGGGCAACGAGCCGGTGCGGCTCGCCTATTTCCAGGACAGCTTCACGGCGCCGGCCGAACTCCACCGTTGCGACGTCGACGGTGGCGCGCGGCTGCGCCTCACGCGGGTGAACGATGCGTGGCTCGACCTGATCGAGCAGAGCCAGCCCGAGGACTTCTGGTTCAAGGGCTGGAACGATGAGAAGGTCCATGCGTGGGTGGCGAAGCCGGTCGGCTTCGAGGAAGGGAAGCGGTACCCGGTCGCATTCGTGATCCACGGCGGTCCGCAGGGCGCAATCACCGACCATTTCCACTACCGCTGGAACCTCAACGCCTTCGCCGGCGCCGGCTACGCGGTGATGGCGGTGAACTTCCACGGCTCGACCGGCTTCGGGCAGGCGTTCACCGACTCGATCTCGGGTGACTGGGGCGGCAAGCCGCTCGAGGACCTGATGAAGGGGCTCGATGCGGCGCTGGCGGCGTTCCCGTGGATGGATGGCGAGCGGGTCGGCGCGCTCGGCGCGAGCTATGGCGGCTGGATGATCAACTGGATCAACGGCCACACCGACCGCTTCAAGACGCTGATCTGCCACGACGGCGGCTTCGACGAGTCGGTGAACTACTACACCACCGAGGAGCTCTGGTTCCCGGAGTGGGAGTTCAAGGGGACTCCGCACGAGAACCCGGCGCTGTTCGAGAAGTTCTCGCCCAGCCGCCACGTGGCCAACTGGAAGACGCCGCAGCTGGTGATCCACGGCGCGAACGACTTCCGCCTGATCGACGCCGAAGGGCTCGCCGCCTTCACCGCGCTGCAACGCCGCGGCATCCCGAGCAAGTACCTCTGGTTCCCTGACGAGAACCACTGGGTGCTGAAGCAGAAGAACTCGATCCACTGGTACGACAACGTGATCGAGTGGCTCGACCGCTGGCTGCTCCAGTGACCGATCCCGGGGCAGCTGCTCGATCCGAGGGCGGCTGACCAATCCCGGGGCGGCCGATCGATCCGGATCTGCCGTCCCGGTGTTCTCCGCGGTGCCGGCCAAACCGCACCTTCGCCGCCACTCCATGGCGCGGCGCCGGCTGGGCGGCTGAGTCAGTCGGCTGAGTCAGTCGGCTGGGCCAGTCTGCTGGGCCGGTCCGCTGGATTCGGCACGCGCCGTAATGTCGCCGCGATGCCGCCCGCGACGACGCCGCCCCCCGATGCGCCCCATCGCGCCGCGGTCCGCGCGCTGCGGCAGCTCGGCGGCGAGGTGCGCGTCTTCGCCGGCGCCTGCAACTCGGTGCGGCCGCGCGAGCCGGGCGAGGCGGTCGCCGACGGCTCCGATCCGCACCCGCTGCCCTTCGTGCTCGAGGTGGAGGGCACGCCGAACCTCTTCCACGAGCTGGCGCACGTCGTCCTGCTCGGCCGACTCGAGCGGGACCACGGCACGGCGGCCGCGCGGATCCCGTTCGATCTCGCCACCGAGGCGGGCGCGCAGCTGCTGCGCGAGGAGCTCGCCTGCTGCATCGAGAGCTGCGCCTGGCACGGCGGGTCGCGCCGCGAGGTCGAGGCGTGGTTCGACGAGCAGGTCGACATCCAGCCGTGCTTCTTCCGGCGTGACGACGACCTTGCCGCATTCCTGCGCGACGCGGCAGCGGCGATCGCCCGCGCGCCGGCCCGCTTCGTCGCGACCTGTCGCCTGGCCCGGCGGCGCGTGCGCACAGCGCTGATCGCCGGCGGCCTGCCCCCGACGGTCCGGCCGCCCCACGCCCGCTTCACGCCGCAGCGCGAGTGGCTGGCCCTGCTCGCCCGGCACGGGCTTCCCGGCGATCCGGAGGGCGCTACGGGCTAGCCCGCCGGTTGCGTTCCGCGTTCCGGTCGGTGGATACTCGCGACGAGCCGGCAGCTTGCAGTTCCGAGCGCCGTTCTCGTCCCGGATCAGGATGGCACGATGCGAGTGGAGATGACGGCGCTCGACGGCTGGGTGATCGTGGCCTTCCTGGCCGCGTCGCTCGCGATCGGGTTGTGGTTCGCACGGCGGGCGGGGAAGAGCCTCGACGACTACTTCCTGTCGGGACGCGACCTGCCGTGGTGGGCGCTCGGCACGTCGATGATCGCAACCAGCTTCGCGAGCGACACGCCGCTGATCGTCACCGGGATGGTGCTGAAGGACGGCACTGCGCAGAACTGGAGCTGGTGGAACTTCCTGGTCGGCGGGACTCTCACCGTGTTCGTCTTCGCGCGCTGGTGGCGGCGCGCCGAGATCACCACCGAGGTCGAGCTGATCGCGCTGCGCTACGACGGCCGCGCTGCGCGCCTGCTGCGCGGCTTCAAGGCTCTCTACCTCGGCCTGCTGCTGAACGCGATCGTCTTCGGCTGGGTCACCAAGGCGATGGTCAAGGTGCTGCGCGTGGTGCTGCCCGAGACCGGTCCGTTCGCCAGCGAGACCGCGACGATCGGGCTGCTGATCGCGTTGACCCTCGGCTACACGGCGTTGTCGGGGCTGTGGGGCGTCGTCGCGACCGACGTGCTGCAGTTCGTGGTGGCGATGGTCGGCGCGGTGATCGTCGCCTGGCTCGGCGTCGCCGAGTGCGGCGGTCTCGCGCCGATGCTGGAGCGCGTGCGGGCGATCGAGACGGCGAGCGGGCGCGACTTCCTCGCCCTGCTGCCGAGCGGCGGCGATGCGCTGCTCGGGCTGCTGATCGTCCCGCTGCTGGTGCAGTGGTGGGCGGTCTACTACCCGGGCTCCGAGCCGGGCGGGGGCGGCTACGTCGCGCAGCGGATGTTCGCGGCGCGCGACGAGCAGCACGCGCGCGGCGGCACGCTCTGGTACATCGGCGTCCACTACGCGCTGCGGCCCTGGCCGTGGATCGTGACCGGACTCGCGGCGCTGGCGCTGCAGCCGGCGTTCGCCGGCCTCGCCGCCGACGGGACGCCGCTGCCGGAGTCCGCCGCCCCGCTCGACGCCGAGATGGCCTACCCGTGGATGTTCCGCCTGCTTCCCGCCGGCGCGCTCGGTCTCGTCGTCGCGTCCTTCCTCGCCGCCTACATGAGCACCATCACGTCGCTGCTCAACCTCTCGGCGAGCTACCTGGTGAACGACTTCTGGCTGCCGCTGCGACAGGCGCGCGCGCGTGCCGCCGGCGGCGCGGTCGGCGGCGCGCCCCCGCTCGACCCGTCCGCGGGCGTCGCGATCGCCCGCCTCACCGTCGCCATCGTCACGCTCGCCGGCGTCGTCATCACCTGGTCGCTCGACCGCGCGGGCGACGGCTGGGGCCTGGTCTGGGAGTTCACCGCCGGCACCGGGCTCGTCCTGCTCGCACGCTGGCTCTGGTGGCGGGTCAACGCCTGGAGCGAGATCGCGGCGATGGTCGCCTCGGTGGCGACCGCGGCGCTGCTGCAGATCGACGGGGTCGCGGCGAACTTCACCGCCGGCTGGCAGCGACTCCTCGCCGTGGTCGCCGTCACGACGGTCGCGTGGGTCGCCGCCACCCTCGCCACGCGCCCCTGCTCGGCGGCGCACCTCGCCCGCTTCTTCGCTCGCGTGCGACCGGGCGGCGCATGGGGCCCCGTCGCCGCCGCGACCGGCCGGCCGGCCGCCTCGCTGCGCCGCGACCTCGTGCTGTGGCTCGCGGCGACGGTGGCGGCGTACGGACTCCTGTTCGCGTGCGGCCACGCGCTGTTCGGCCGCACCGGCGCGGCGCTCGGCTGCGGCCTGCTCGCGCTGGCATCCGGCGCATGGGTGGTGAAAGGCATGCGCGAGGATCCGCGCTGACCGGCGCTCAGTCGGCGACGAGTCCGATCTCGCGCAGCCGCTCCTGCAGGTAGTCGTGCACGCGGATCGGCGGCCACCGCGCGGGGGTCGCATCGCTCACGCAGCTCGCGAGCGGCTCGATCACGACTTCGGGCTCGAAATGGAGGAAGAACGGGATCGAGTGGCGCGAGCGCGCGTCCCACGGCGGCGGCGGATTCACCACGCGGTGCGTCGTCGACGGCAGCACGCCATTGGTGAGCCGCTGCAGCATGTCGCCGACGTTCACCACGATGGTGCCCGGCAGCGTCGTGATCGGCAGCCAGTCGCCTTGGCGCGTCAGGATCTCGAGTCCCGGCTCGTCGCTGCCGACCAGCAGGGTGATCAGGTTGATGTCCTCGTGCGCCGCCGCGCGAACGGCGGCACCGAGCAGGTCCGCGCCGGTGGCGCCCGCGGCCGGAAGCGGCGGGTAGTGGATCGAGCGCAGGATCGAGTTCCCCTGCGCGATCCGCCTGGCGAACCAGTCGATCGGCAGGCCGAGCGTCGGCGCCAGCGCCGACAGGAGCGCGCTGCCGAGTCGCTCGAGCTCGGCGAAGAGCGCGAGCTGGGCCGACTGGAAGCCGAGAACCTCGTCCGGCCAGAGGTTCGGCAGCAACATCGCGGCGAGCGGGTGGTCGCGCCCCACCTCCCGCCCGACGTGCCAGAACTCCTTCAGGTCGGCCGCGCGCTGATCACGCGCCTTCTCGACGCGGAACCGCGTGTATCCGCGCTGCCCCGCACCGCCCACGACCTCGTAGCGGCGCTTGATCGCCTCCGGCAGCGCGAAGAACGCGCGCGCCGTCGCCAGCCCGGCCGCGATCACTGCCGGCGCGATGCCGTGGCCGCGGATGCCGACGAAGCCGAAGTCGCGCCAGGCCGCCTGCAGGCGAGTGGCGAAACCGGCGGCCGGACGGGAAGCGGTCGGCAACTCGAGCAGCGGCACGGACGCGAGCATGACGGAAAGCTAACGCGACCGTCGCCGCCGATCGCGCGCCGATCCGGCCCGCTCGCCCTCCGCGCCAGCGACACGCCGGCGCCGCACGCTAGCCTGCCGTGCCGGCGCTCGGGATGCCCGGCGCCGCCGAAGGACCCGAAGGAGGACCGGATGAGAAGCTGGCTGTTTGCGGCCTGTCTCGTCGTCGGTGCGAGCCCCCCCGTGCTCGCGCAGGAAGACGACACGGCAGCCGCGGTGCAGAACGACTTCGTCACCACGCTGCGCAACAACTCGGCGAAGGCGCCGGTGGGTGGTGCCACGGGCGTGCGACCGCCGCTGATCAGCGAGGACGAACTGCAGGCGCTGATCGACCGCTGCTGGAAGATCTACGACCAGAACGCGGGCGAACCGGCCGAGTTCGAGGCGCTGAACCAGGTGCTGGTCCTCGCCGCCAACCCGTACCTGACTCCCGTGAGCGAGAAGTCGCTGCGGGCGTGGCACGATGCGGCGGACAAGCTCTTCTCCGACTTCATCGACGACGATCGCATCGCCGCGCTCGCGCTCGGCATGCCGTCCAACGAGAAGCTGAAGAAGGAGGCCGACGGCTGCACCGCCAAGCTGGCCGGCTCGAAGAGCCTCGCGGTGAAGGCGGCGCTGGCGTTCCGACCGCTGTCGCAGCGCGCCGATGCGGCGAGCAACACGCCGCTGGACGCTGCCGGCGAGACCCGGCTGATCGCCGACCTCGAGGCGTTCAGCGCGGCACACGGCGCGCAGAAGCAGATGCGCGGCGGCAGCTACGGTGACTGGGTCAAGAACACCGTCAACGCGCTGAAGAACCTGAAGATCGGCGGAACGGCGCCCGAGATCGAGGGACCCGACCTCGACGGCGTGAACTTCAAGCTGTCGGACTACCGCGGCAAGGTGGTGCTGCTCGACTTCTGGGGGTACTGGTGAGGCCCTTGCCGGGCCATGTTCCCGCACGAGCGGTCGCTCGTGAACAAGCTGAAGGACGAGCCGTTCGCACTGATCGGGGTCAACAGCGACGTCGACCTCGCCGCGATGAAGCCGAAGTTCAAGGATGAGCAGATCACCTGGCGCAGCTTCTGGTGCGGCAAGGACGGCACCGCCGGCGCCATCCCCACCGCGTGGAACGTCCGCGGCTGGCCGACGCTCTACCTGATCGACCACAACGGGACGATCCGGCAGAAGTGGCTCGGCTCGCCGGCCGAGGCGGTGCTCGACGCGGAGATCGACAAGCTGGTCGCCGATGCGAAGTCGGCGGGCGGCAAGAAGAAGGAGAAGGCTGGCGCCGAGTGACGCCGACGCGCCGCCGGCCCGCGGCGGGCAGATCGAACGTACGTTCCGGGCCGGCGCGCGCGACGCGTCGGCCCGGCTTGCTGCAGGGTCGGATCCGGGGACCGGACCTCAGGGTCCGGAGACGGAACCCCGCCCGTCGCCCGTCGCCCGTCGCCCGACGCGCGGCGCGCTCAGCGCTGCGTCCAGCTCTTGAGCCTCAACCCCGACAGCGAATCGCCGACGGTGCTGAGCACGCTCGAGCTGTACTGGATGGTCGCGTCGCCGCCGATCTGGATGTCCTCTCCCGTCACCGTGGCAATGGTGGCGAGCGCGCCCCAGATGACCTGCTTGTTCGACCCCGGCTTGAACGTCGTGTTGCCGCCGACGACCACGAGGCCGGCGAAGTCGAGCGCGCCCGTCACCTCGAGGTTGCCCTCCACCAGCAGGATGCCGCAGCCGGTGGTGGTGCCGGTGAGCTTGAGGTCGCCCTTCGCGTGGGTGACTTGCGGCTGCAGCGCGGTCCGGTCACCGAGCTTGACGTCGCCGAGGGTGTCCAGCGGCCCGTCGTAGCGCACCGTCGCGTGCGGCTCCCAGTCTTCGAGCAGCGAATCGACGTCGATCGAGACCACCTTGCGCACGCTCGGAAACTTGCCTTGCCCCTTCACGCGCCCCTTCTGGGTGCTGCCAAGCTGCTTCGTGATCGAGACGGTGTTGCCGGGCGTTCCGATCCCGGGGATCGATGCGGCGCCGCCGGTGGTTCCGTCCGGGTTTATGTCGTGACCGGAGATGAGGAAGGCGGTGCCGATGAAGTTCCAGTCGGCTTCGGGATCGTGGCAATAGAACGACTGCGCGGCCGGCACGGTGAGGTGCTCGAACCAGGCGATCGCCTGCACGGTCGCGCGCGCCTCGCGCCGCGGCGCATCGAGCAGCCCGCCGCTGCCGTCGGTCGCACCGCCCTGACCGCCCGTGGCGGCGCCATTGACCACGCCCTCGGCGGTGATGGTCGACCAGTCGGCTTCCGCCGCATCATCCACGAGTCCGTTGCCGTCGTTGTCGACGCCATCGCCGAGCCACGCCGTGACCGAGACGTTCGCGACGTGGCCGTCGACCGCCAGCACATAGCTGCCGGTGTAGCCGGGATCGAGCGCGAGCAGCGCCAGCGCGTCGTGCGCTCCCGATGCCGCGGCATCGTCGGCCGAAGCCTCCGCGGCGAGCTGCTCGTTCAGCGCCCGCTCGCGCACCACGGCGAACAGCATCGTGCCACCCGCCACCATCAGCGGCACCGCCGCGCAGAGCACCAGCAGCATCGCGCTGCCGCGCTGACCGCGCGCCGTCCCGCCGTTGTCCGCCTTCGCGCACCGCATCGTTCGCACCCTCCGCATCACGGCACCACCAGCGCGACTGCGAGCCGCATGGTGGAACTCGCGACCGCCGCCGGTCGCGCGAAATCGATCGCCAGGTCGAGTCGACGGCCCGCCTTCGTGATGCGCAGGGCATCCACGGCTCGAACCAGCGCCACCGCGCCGGCGCCGTCATCGAGCCAGACCGTCCCGCCGCCCGCGCCAGCCGGCTCGAACCAGAGCCGCATCGGTGCCGCGGCGAGGTCGGGCTCCAGCAGCGGCTCACCGCCGGCGAACCCGGTCACCTGCCGGAACGCGACGTTGTCGTAAGCCACCGCGTCGGTCATCGGTTGGAGCGTCGGATCGTCCAGGGGTTCCGCCTGCAGCGTCGCGAGGCTGGCCGAGGCGAGCTGCCGGCGGGCCCGCTCGAGCGCCCGCTGCACCCGTCCGTCGGCGCTGTCGAGCGCGATCCCCTGCCCCGTCGTCGTCATCGAGCCGCGCGTGACGACGCCGGCCAGCAACATCAGGAACGACAGCAGCGCCGTCGAGATCAGCACCTCGATCAACGTGAACCCGCCGCGTCGCCCGGGATCCGTCACGAGCCGCTCCCGATGCGCGACACGCGCAGCGTGCGCGCGACCGATTGCGGGCCGTTCGCACCGGCCCAGTCGACTCGCACCAGGACCTCGAGCAGCTCGCCCGGCTGTCCGGTCGGAGCGGTCACGAGGACGCGACCGGAGCGCCCGTCGACGTCGCCCGCCTGCGGACGCAGGCCGGCATGGGTCGCACCGCCGAGCACGACGTCGAAGGCCGTGTCGTTCCAGGTGGCGAGCAGCAGCGCGAAATCGGTGGCCTGCACCTGCGCCAGCTGCTCCTGCACCGCGCGCATCGCCGCGGCCTTCTGCGCGCCCGACTCGCGCAGGTCGCTGCTGGTCAGCGCGACCTGCGACAGGCCAAGCACGGCGACCGTCAGCACCGTCGCCGCGCACACCGTCTCGACCAGGGTCAGCCCGCGCCGCGACCGCACTTGCGCGCTGCGGCGCTGCGCCCGGAGGGCGGTCGAGCCGGTCGTCGGGGGCGTGGTGCTCATCGGGCGTCGAGGCTCCGTTCTCATCGGCGGGTCGCGGCTCGTTTCGCCGCCGCGCCCGTCTCATCGGAAGGGCGCGGTGTCACTGCAGCCGTCGGCACCGAGGTTCGCGGCACGCGGAAGACGTTTCCGGGTGAGCTGCGACGGGCCCAAGCGACACCGCGACCGCGTGCCGGCTCACTCGGCGTCGTTCGGCAGCAGTTCGGCCCGGTGGTTGGTCCACCACGCGCGCCACGCCTCGGCATCGCGACCGAACTTCTTCCCGGTCAGCCGACGCAGCGCATCGAACGCGACCAGCCGTTCGCTGCGGTCGTCACATTCGTCGAGGTGTTCGAGCAGCGTGTCGACCACCCGCAGATCTCCCTGCCGACCCAGCACGGCAATGGCGTCGTGGTGCAGCAGCGGATGGCGGTCGAAGCGCAGCACGTCGAGCGCGGTCGCCACCAGGTCCGCAGGCGCCAGCGCGGCGTACGCGGTCAGCGCGGCGCGCCGCACACCGACGTCGTCGTCGCGCAACCGCTCGCGGATCCGCGCGCACCACTGCTTCTGCGGGTGCTCCGCCAGCACTGCCAGCGCAGCGCGCCGCACCCGCGCAGGCGCGGCGACCAGCGCGCTGCCGAGCGCCGCCGCAGCGGCATCGCCCTGCTTCAGCAGGAGCTCCTCGCCGGCGTCGCGGACCGCCTCGCACTCGTCGTCGAGCAGCCCGACCAGCCGCGCCGGATCAAGTTCCTCGAGCGGCGCGCTCGTCACCTCGAGCCACTGCGGCGGCGGGTCGAGCTTGACCCAGGCCAGCGCGCCGTCGTCGGTGAGCAGGGCGAGGCGCCCGTCCGCCTCGGCCGGCAATCGCCACGCCCATCGCTCGCTTCGATCGAGTTCGAGTCGCACCCGCGTCAGCCGCGCCTCGGGCGCCTTCTGGCCGCGCTCGCGCGATGCGACCTCGTCCGCCGCACCATCGGCGGTCGGCGGCGCGGGCGCCGGCTCGCCCGCACAGGCGGCGGCGAGCAGGAGCTGGACGATCAGCTGCGCTTCCATGACACCACCGTCAGCCCGCTCGAAAGCTGGGTATTGACCAGGGTGATCGCCTCCGAGCTGTAGCGGAGGTCGACCGAGCCGTTGATGGTCACGTCGTTGCCGGTGACCGCGCCCAGCGTGAACAGCGCGCCGCGCAGGTTCTTGCCGCCGCCGCCGCCGTTGAAGCGGACGGCACCCGAGACGTAGATCAGGCCGGCGAAATCGAAGTTGCCGTTGAAGTCGACGTCGCCGTCGACGATCAGGATCCCGCAGCCCGACGAGCTGCCGTTCAGCTTCAGGTTGCCCTTGGCGTGGGTGATGACCGCGACCTTGGCGTCGAAGTCGCCGAGGTCGCCCGAGTACAGATCATCCGGACCGTTGAAGACGATCGTCGCCAGCGCCTTGAGCGAGTCTATGGTCGTCGGCATGTCGATGTCGCCGACGTTGGCCACGCTCGGCGGACCGCCCAGTCCGATGACCTTCGGCTTCTGGTTGGTCTTGAGCTGGCTCTTGATCCCGTTAGGGTCGCCGACCGTGCCGATGCCCGGCTTGGCCGCGCCGGGCCCCGCCGAGCCGTCGATGTTGGTGTCGTTGCCGCTGATGAGGAACGCCGTGCCGGAGAACTTGAAGGTGGCCGCCGCATCGTCGACGTAGATCGCCTGGTCGGCGGCGAGGTTGAGCGAGGTGCGCTGCAGCACCACCTCGGTGCGGCTGTCGGCGCTGCGCGACGCGCGCTCGACCAGCAGGCCGCTGCCGTCGAGCTGCTGGTTGACCCGGCCGACCGAGGTCACGCTGACGAAGACCTCCTCGTCGGACTCGTCGGCACTGCCGTCGCCGTCGTTGTCGATGCCGTCCGTGCCCCAGACGGACACCGTGACGTCCGCGAGGGGCCCGCCGTAGGCCGACTGGAACGTGCCGGTCCAGTTGGCGTTGTTGTCGAGGATCGCCAGCGCGTCCTCGGCGCCCGAGGTCGAGGCGTCGCGCGCCTGCGCGTTGACGACCGACTGCTCGGTGCCGGTGCGTTCGTTGGTCACGGCGACCAGCAGCGTGCCGGCGGAGACGATCAGCGTGGTGGTGGCTCCCAGCGCGATCAACAGGGCGTTGCCACGTCGGGTGCGATGCGGGGTCGACATGCGGGGCTCCATCACTTCGTCACGCTCACGGGACGCGCAGGACGAGGTCGTGGACGTCGGTCCGGATTTCGTGGTCACCGTGCTCCACCGTCACGGTGAGCTTGTTGCCGCTGCGGCGGACCGACAGGCCGGTCACGTGGTCGAGCAGCGTGATCGTGCTGCCGCCGTCCTCGAGAACCAGCGAGCCGGTGCCGGTCCGCACGGTCGAGCGGTACAGCCGCATCGGAGCGGTGCCGAGCGCGGGCTCGTAGATGACCGCGCCATCGGCGAAGCCGACCACGCGACGGAAGCTGACGTCGGCGTAGTCGACGTCCTCCTGCAGGGGTTCGACCATCTGCCCCTGGCTCGGGGTGCCCTGCAACATCGCCAGGCTGGCCGACAGCAGCAGTTCCTCCAGCCGGTCGCTCGTGCGCCGCTCCTTGCCCGCCGTCGCGTCGGCGACGACGACCGTGCCGGTGGCGTCGAGCGCGACCTTCGCCACCGAGGCGGCGGCGAAGACGAGGAATGCCAGCACCACCGTCGACAGCGAGAGTTCGAGCATCGTCATGCCGCGGCAGGAGCGGCCGACCAGGCGAACACGGCGGCTCGTCGCGGGTGCGGCCATGGCTCAGCCTCCCAGCGCCGAACGGCGGATGCGACGCGTCATCACGACGGGACCGCTCATCCCCTGCCAGGTCAGCGAGACGGTGATCTCGAGCAACGCCGTGGGGTCGCCGGTGGGCGCATCCACGCTGACCACGCCGCTGATGGCACCGGCGCCGACACCGCCCTGCGGGTAGCCGCCCTCGGCCGCGATCGCGCCGTCCAAGTCGAAGGTCGCCGCGTCGAGCGCTGCGAGCCCCGCGAACGGCGTGCTCTCGATCGTGGCGATCTGCGCCTCGAGCGAACGATCGCCGCCGACTTCTTCTCGCCGGCCTGGTGGAGGCGGACGCTGTTGGCCGCGACGCTGGTCAGGCTCACCACCCCCACCGCGAGGACCGCCGAGGCGACCATCGCCTCGACCAGCGTGATGCCGCGCGTGCGGTGGCGCCGGCGGCGGACGGACCGGGGGTGTTCCAGGTGTCGCGTCATGGTGTTGCGCGACTTTCAGGCCGGCCGTGCGGCCCGCCGCATCGCGCACCACCCTCCATCGTCAGCGCCACGGCTGTCTGAAGCCGACCTCGCGGCACGCGCCGCGATGGGAACCCGATTCCGCTCGCGGAGCGGCGCGCGGCGCCACCACCGGCGCGCGGCGCACTGCGACGCAGCGCGGCGCTACCATCGCGCGCCTCATGCGCACCCATACGATCGGCGAGATCACTCTCACCCTGGCGGAACCGGTGGCGCAGGCCGCGCGCTGGATCGGTCAGGAAGAGCTGCTCGAACAGATCCTCGCCTGCTGGACTCGGATCACGAAGAGCGACCTGCCGCTGACGCCGCGCCTGGTCGGGAAACCCGGCATGGGCAAGACGACGCTGGCGCAGGCCGCCGCGCAGCGCCTCGGCAAGCCGGCGTTCATCTACCAGTGCACCACCGACACCCGACCGGAGGACCTGCTGGTCACGCCGGTGCTGTCGGGCGCGGGGAAGATCAGCTACCACGCCTCGCCGCTGGTCAGCGCGATGATCGAGGGCGGCGTCGCCATCCTCGACGAGGCCAACCGGATGCCGGAGAAGAGCTGGGCGTCGCTCGCCCCGCTGCTGGACCATCGCCGCTACGCCGAGTCGATCGTCGCCGGCATCCGCATCCCGGCGCACGAGGACTTCCGCTGCTGCGTGACGATGAACGACGACGCCTCGACCTACGAGGTGCCGGAGTACATGGTTTCGCGCATCCAGCCGTTGATCTTCGTCGACTTCCCCGAGCGCGACGAGGAGCTGCAGGTGCTGCAGTACAACGTCGACTTCGCGCCGGCGCAGCTGCTCGAGCTGACGGTGAGCTTCCTGCAGGACGCGCACCGCCACAACCTCGACTACTCGACGCGCGATGGCATCAACATCATGCGCTACGCCCTGAAGCTCCACGGCGCGCGCAAGTCGCCGCTCGAGGACGCGTTCCACCAGGCGGTGAAGCAGATCCTCGGCGACGATGCCGAGAACTTCGAGCAGCGCGCCGCCGGCCTCTTCTTCCCGAAGGACGTGAAGGACGTCTCCGAATTCATGACCTCGGAGGAGGACCTCGACGAGGAAGACGACGACGGCGATGACGATGCGGAGGGCGGCAAGGGCGGCGACGGCGACCCGCGGCGGCGCCCCTGAGGCACCGTCACGATCCGACCGGGGAGCGTCCGGTGAAGCGGGCCAGGCCGGCAGCGGGCAGCCCCGCCGGCAGGGGCTGATCGCGCTGGAGAACGCTGCCGCGGAGTGCCGCGGCGGCCGGATGGCCGCGCTTCAGCGTGCCGGCCCCGCTCCCGGCGGCTCGCGCCGCTGACCCGTCCCGTCCTTGCGCCCGGTCACGCGGCGACGGGGCGCCTGAATGAGACGGGCTAAGTTGCAGCGCGATGGAACTGCCTCCGCCGCTGCGCTGGAAGAACGTCGAGGTGATCCCGCTGGTCCACGGGCGGGTGGCGTTCGCGGTGGCGGTGCGCGAGCGGATGCTCGGCAAGCGCCACGCCGCGCTGGCGGTGGAGCTTCCGCCGAGCGTCCGCCCCGCGGTGCTGCGCGGGCTCGAGCTGTTGCCGCGGATCCATGCCGCGGTCTATCGCGACTGGACCCGCGGCGAGTACGACGCCTCGCCGTGGACGCCCGAACGCGACGCGCGCGGCGGCGAGGACGAGGATGTCTCCGCGGCGACCGGTCTGCGCACCTGGTACGTCCCGATCGATCCCTGCGACGCCATCATCGAGGCGCTGCGGATCGCGCGCGGCGAGCGCGTCCCGATCCACTTCATCGACGCCGAGGTCGAGGACTTCGCCGGCCGGCGTTTCGTGATGCCCGACCCGCACGCGTTGCTGACGCTGGGCATCGACGAGTTCTACGGCGCCGCGCTGCCCACCATCCGCCGCGAGCACCCGCCGACCGAGGAGGACCACGCGCGCGAGCGCCACATGGCGGCGCGACTCGCGGTGCTGGCGGCAGCGTCCGAGGCGCGCGGCGACGTGCTGTTCCTCTGCGGGATGGCGCACTGGGAGCGGATCCGCGCTCACCTCGCGGCCGGCAGCGGCGCGCTCCACCGCGGCGCCGGACCGGCCGCCGATGCCGTCGGCCTGACGCCGATCCACCCGGCGTCGCTGTTCCACGTCCTGGGCGAGATGCCGTTCGTGACCTTCGCGTGGGAGCGCCACCGCAACTCGATCGAGATCGGCCGCCACGACCAGATCCTCGCGATGAAGGCGCTGCTGCTGGCGACGCGCGAGCACTTCCGCGAGGAACACGCCGACGCGCTCGACCAGCCGACGCCGGCCGCGCTGGCGACGATGCTCGACTTCGTGCGCAAGCTGGTGGTCGGTCGCGGCCGCCTGGCGCCCGACCTCTACTCGCTGGTGGTCGCCGCCAAGGGCGTCATCGGCAACGACTTCGCGCTGGCGCTGCTGCACGTCGCGGCGCGCTATCCGCCGAACGCTCTGCCCGACGAGGCGGCGGCGACTCCCGCGAAGCCGGCCCCCGAGGCCGCCGCTGACGACGCCGCGCCGCCGCCCCCCGCCGCAAGGCGCCCGCCGTCGCCCGAGGGGACCGACGCCGATGCGGAGTCCGCCGCGGACGCCGCCTACGACGCTCCCGACGCCGGGCTGATCTTCGAGGCCACCGGCGAGCGGGCGCGGATCGGCGATGCCATCGCGCGGATCACGTCGCGCGCGCCCGGCGACTGGCGGACGCTCCGGCGCGTGCGCCTCCATGACAAGCCGCCGAAGATCGACCGCGAGCGCTGGAAGTCGGTCTGGAACCCCCACGCCTCGTGCAGCTGGCCGCCCGAGGACATCCTGATCGAGAACCTGCGCGCGTACGTCTCGAGCCGCACGCTGTCATTGGCCGGGATCGACCGCATCCGCACCGAGGAGTTCGCCAGCTCGCTGAAGGACGGCCTCGCCATCCGCGAGACGCTGCGCGACCTCCCCACCGGCAAGATCCACGTCAAGGTCGAGCCGCGCGTGCCGGGCAAGGTCGGCGCGGTGGTGCTGATCTTCGAGGAGGATGACGACGGCAGCCGCTTCCCGCTGCGGATGACCTGGGCGGCCGAGCACGCGCAGGAGTCGACGCTCGCCTTCTACTCCACCGACCCGCTGCAGGACCTCATCGGTCCCGGAATCGGGCGTGCGCGCTACGGCGGCTGCATGTTCCTCTTCCCGCCGATCGCGATCCCCGACGTCTGGGACGACCTGCGCTTCGAGAAGGCGCGCCGCCCGTCGGAGCGGCTGCTGCTGGCCGCCCTGTTCCACGCCCGCGACCGCTTCGTCGCCTGGGTCGCCACCAGGCCGCCGCGCCCCGAGCTGGTGGCCACTGCCCGCCTCCTCCACCGCCACATCGTCCACCTGCCGCTGTCGACCTTCTCCGCGGGCACCCTGCAGAAGCTCCGCCGGGTCCACGTCCTGAATGGCCAGATCGTGCGCAGCTGGGCGGCGCGTTTCATCCGCTGACCGGCCGGGCGGGCGACGGGCAACCGGGCGGCCGCTCCGGCAGAATGCCTGCCCTCACGGGAGGTGACCGGATGGTGCAGGGCAAGGTGCGGTTGAGCGTCCGCGAGGTCGCGGAGCTGGTGCAGGGACAGTTCCAGGGCGACGCGACGCAGGGCGAGACGCTCGTCGACGGGGTCGGACCGATCGAGACGGCGGGGCCGACCGAGATCGCGGCACTGGACGACAAGCGCTTCCTCGCGGCGGCGCAGGCGTCGGCGGCAGCGGTGCTGCTCTGCCCGCCGAAGCTCGCGGCGGAACTCCGCGGCCGCTCCCTGATCGTCACGCCGGTGCCGCAGATCGCGCAGAACCGGGTGATCGACCGGCTGGGGCTGTGGCCGCCGCCGTGGCTCGAGAAGGGCCTCCACGCGACCGCCCAGGTCGATCCGACCGCGGTGCTCGGCGAGGGCGTGGCCGTCGGCCCGTTCGCCGTGATCGGAGCGCGCGCGCGGATCGGCCCCGGGACGCGACTCTGGCCGCACGCGGTGATCGAGCCCGACGCGGTGATCGGAGCCCGCGGCCGGATCCAGGCGGGCGCGGTGATCGCGTCGTGCGCGACGCTCGGCGACGACTGCCTCGTCGGCCACGGCTCGGTGGTCGGCGGCGAGGGGTTCGGCTTCGGTTTCGGCCCCACCGGCGCGGTCCGCCTGCGCCACATCGGCCGCGTCGTCGTCGGCCACCGCGTCGACATCGGCAATCACGTCACGATCGACCGTGCCCGCTTCGGCGAGACGCGCATCGGCGACGACGTGAAGCTCGACAGCAAGGTGCACCTCGGCCACAACGTGACCATCGGCGCGCGCACGATCTGCGCCGGCCTCACCGGCGTCGCCGGCTCGACCGAGATCGGCGAGAACTGCCTGCTCGGCGGCCAGACCGGAGTCGCCGACCACGTCAAGGTCGCCAGCAACTGCCGCTTCGGCGCCCGTTCCGGCATCGGCGGGAGCATCAGAGAGCCCGGCGACTACTGGGGCTTCTGGGCGCGCCCGCACCGCCAGGCCCTGCGCGAGCTCGCCGCCAGCGAGAAGTTGCCCGCGGCGCTGAAGACGATCGCGGCGCTCGAAGCGCGGCTCGCGGCACTCGAAGCGAAGACGGGCGGCAGCGGGAGCTGACGCGGGGCTCCGCCTCGGCGCGGCAGCGACCCGCTGCAACCGCGCCCGGCGCGCGATTCGTCCGTTCGTCGTTCGCTCGCGTCCAAGGAGCGAACGGCTGGCCGGGTGGCGGTGCGCAACCCGAGGCGGCGGAGGCGCTGCAGCTCTTCCTCCGTCGCCACCCGCAGGACGCGGCAGCGGCCGAAGCGTGGTTCCTGCTTGGCGAGAGCCGGATGCAGCAGCAGCTGGCCGAGGCGCTGCCGGCGTTTCAGAAGGTGACGCAGGGCGAATGGTTCGAGACGCGCTTTCCGCCGCCGGCTTCGCCGCCGCGGCCCAGCAGGATGACGGCCGCGCCGCGCAGTGGTTCCTGCGTCTCGAGCAGGCGGTGCCCGACAGCCCCCTGCTGCCGGAAGCGCACCTCCACGCCGGGATCCACCTGCAGCGCGCCGGCCGCGACGAGGAGTCGGCGGCCGTGCTCGATCGCCTGCTGGCAGCGGCGGACGGGACCCCGTCGCCGTGGTCCGGCGAGGCGTGCTGGTGGCGCGGTCAGGCCGAACGGCGGCGCGCCGGCGCGAAGGCAGCGCTCCCCTTCTTCGAGCGCGGCCTCGCGGCGAAACCGGCGAAGGAGCTCGCCGACCGGCTGCAGCTGGCGCGTGCCGACGCGCTGTTCGATGCCGGCGACTTCGACGCCGCGCGCTCTTCTGCCGCGGCGGGACCGCGTGGCGCGAGTGGAACGCGGCGCTGCAGCAGACCCTGCTGCCGGCGCAGCAGCGCGACGGCAGCTGGGAGGAGATCGACCTCTACGCGCGCGACTACGCGCTGGACGATCCGCGCGATCGCTCCTACACCACCGCGATGTGCGTGCTGATGCTCGAGGTCTACTACCGCTACTTCACGCCGCTCCTCGGCAAGCTCGGCGGCTGATCGCGCCTTCCGTTCGGGCGCGCGTCGGCGCGGCGATTGCGCCGGACCGCACGGGCCGCTTTCATCCGTGCCGCATGGACTCCCCCATCACCGTCGCGCTCGCGATCGTCGCGCTGGTCGTCGGCGCCGGCGTGCTGCCGCTGGTGCTGCGCCCCAACCAGCGGGCCCTCCACGCGATCATCGCGCTGGCCAGCGGCTTCTTCCTCGGCGTGACCTTCCTCCACCTCCTGCCCGAGGTGGCGCACCGGAGCCACTCGATCGCGATGTGGGCGTGCGTGCTGGGCGGGGTGCTCGCCGTGTTCTTCGCCGAGCTGCTGCTGCGCCACTCCGACCCGCATCACCACCAGCATGACCACGACCACGAACCGCACCACGGCCACGAGCATCCGGCGCACCACGGCGGGCACCGGGTGGTCGGCATCGCCAGCTTCGTCGGCCTCTCGGTCCACACGCTCGGCGGCGCCATCGGCATCGGCATCGCGTTCGACGATGCGAGCTTGCGCGAGTCGATGGTGACGGCGACGCTGTCGCACAAGCCGGCCGAGGCGTTCTCGCTGGTGTCGGTGCTGCTGCTGTCGCAGATGACGCGGCGCACGGTGCTGCTGCTGCTCGCGGCCTACGCCATGGTCTCGCCGGTCGGCATCGTCGCCGGCCGCCTGTTCGCCACCCACATGCCCGACCACCTGCTGGCGCCGGCCGAGGGGTTGGCCGCGGGCACCTTCCTCTACGTCGCGGTCGGCGAGTTGCTGCCCGAAGTCTTCCACGGCCGCAAGGACCGCGGGATGAAGGTGCTGCTGCTGCTGGCCGGGATCGGCGCCGCGGCGCTGCTGTTCCACGACCACGTGTGCAGCCATTGAGGCTGATCCGGCCCGCGGAAGGACCGCCCCCGTGAGCAACCCGTCGCCCGACGCCCCCGAGGACCTGGCGCTGCGCACCATCCTGCTGCCGCGCGACACCAACGGCGGCGGCACCATCTTCGGCGGCGTGATCCTCGCCCAGATCGACCTCGCGGGCGCCGCGATCGCGCGCCGGCACGCGTGCCATCGCTTCGTGACCGTGGCGATGAAGGAGGTCAAGTTCATCGCGCCGGTCTACGTCGGTGACGTCGTCTCCTACCGCGGCCGCGTGCTGTGCGTCGGCACCACGTCGATCACGGTGCAGATCCGGGTCGAGGCCGAGCGCTTCTCGGACTGCAACCAGAAGGTCGAGGTGACCACCGCCGAGGTGGTCTACGTCGCCGTCGACCAAGGCGGCCGCCCGATCGGCGTTCGCCCGAACTGACCCGCCGCCTGCGGGTGCGCGCGACCCTCGAAGCGCCCCCCGTTCCGCGGGGAGCGCGATCGCCGACGTGGACGACCGCGGCGCGGCATTGAACGGCGGCGACTCGGGGGCATCCTCGGCGCGTTCCCGTGCCGAGGATGGCAGCGCCGATGCCCGAAGCCCCGCGCGAAGGTGAGCCGCATGCCCTCGCGGCGGTGCGACCGGCCCGCGCCATCGCGATCGGCACGATGGCGAGCCGCGTGCTCGGGCTGCTCCGCGACAAGGTCACGGTCTACTTCTTCAGCCCGGTCGTCGCCGACGCGATCCTGCTGGCTTGGACCATCCCGAACCTCTTCCGCCGGCTGTTCGGCGAGGGGGCGCTGTCGGCGGCGCTGGTCCCGGTGCTGGCCGAGACCGAGAAGCGCGAGGGCGTCGCCGGCCGCGAACGCGTGACGCGCAGCATCATCTGGTCGCTGCTGGCGACGCTGGTCCCGCTGTCCGGCGCGCTGGTCGCCGCGCTGATCCTGCTGCCCGAACGCTGGCTGCTGCTCTTCTTCGAGTCGGATGCGACCGGTCGCACCACGCTCGAGTTGCTGCGCTACACCTTCCCCTACCTCGTCTTCATCTGCGTCGCCGGACAGCTGCAGGCGGTGGCCAACCTCGCCGGCCGCTTCTTCTTCCCGGCGCTGGCGCCGGCGCTCGGCAACGTCACGTGGATCATCGGCGCCGTCGTCGCCGGCTGGTTGGCCGGTGACGCCGACGCCGACCCGAAGTGGGTCGCGATCGGCATCCTCGCCGGCGGCGCGCTGCAGGTGGCGTGCCAGTGGTGGGAGCTGCGTCGCGTCGGCTGCAACTGCTTCGGGCCGGCGCCGGTGCGCACGCGCGAGGTTGCCGAGGTGTCGCGCCGGATGGCGCCGATGGTGCTGGGGCTCGCCGCCGGCCAGGTCTCGACGCTGCTCGCGAGCTTCATCGCCGAGTGGCTGGTTCCCGGCGAGGGCGCGGTCACCCAGCTCTACCTCGCGCAGCGGCTGATGCAGCTGCCGCTCGGCGTGGTCGGCGTGGCGATGGGCACGGCCGTCTATCCGGTGCTGGCGCGCGCCGCCGCCCGCGGCGAGCAGCGTGAACTGTCACAGGCGCTGTCCGCCGCGCTGCGCATCACCGCGACGCTCTGCATCCCGGCCATCGTCGGGTTGATGACGCTCGCCGCGCCGATCATGGAATTGCTGTTCGAGGGCGGCGAGCTCGACGCGGCGGCCGCCGCGGCGAGCGGGGCCTGCCTCGCGGCCGGCGCGCCGACCCTGCTGCTGCAGACGGTGGTGCTCCTGCTCGCGCGCGCCGACTACGCCCGCGGCGAGCAGGCGCGGGCGGTCCGCATCAGCCTGCAGGCCGTGGCGCTGAACCTGTTGCTCAACTTCGCGCTGGTCTTCCCGTTCGGCGCGCCCGGCCTCGCGTGGGCGACGACGCTGGCGACGTTGTGGAACGCGGTGGCGCTGGCGCGCGGCATCGCGCTGCCGCAGCTCGACCCGCGCCGCGAGCTGCTGGCACCCGCCGCGCGCATCCTCGCCGCGGCCGCCGCGATGGGCGGTGCGGTGCTCGGCTGGCGCTGGCTCGCCGGCAGCCTCGATCTGCCGGAGCGGACGCTGGTGGCCGGGCTGGCGCTGCCGCTGCGCCAGGTCGCCGTGGCGGGTGGCGGCATCGCGCTGGGGCTCGCCGTCTTCTGCGTCGCGGCGCGGCTGCTGGCGCGGGCGGAACTTTCCGAATTGATGGCGATGCTCGGATCGCGGCGGCGAATTCACGACGAGGAGAACGGCCGTACGATGCCGGGGTCATGAAGCACCTCGCGCTGGCCGCCCTTCTCGCCGCCTCGGCCGCCGGTTCGCTGGCGGCGCTGGCATGCCGTGGCGGCGCGCGCGCCGAGGACGCCCCGCCCGACCGCGTCACCTTCCTCCGCGTCGATCGCCCCGCCGCCGCGCTGCTGCGCTCGGGCAACGTCTGGGACGCGCCAAGTGCCGCGGCCGCCCGTCCGCGCGCGCAACGCTTCGATCTCCTGCAGGACGGCTCGCTCCGGCTGCACGCGGGCGCGCTGCTGGTGGCGCAGCTCCCCGGCCGGATCCTCGGCGACCTGCACCTCGCTCTCGACGGTGCCGCGCACGGCGCCCCCGCGACCGTCCGCGTGGCGTCGCTGCTCGGTCCGCTGCGCGACATCGCCACCGTCGACGCGCTCGGCGAGCCGCTGCTGCAGCGCGTGCGCCAGCAGCAGCTCGAGACGAGCTGGCCGGCCGACGGCCGCGCGTTCGCGAGCGGAGCGGTGGCGGGCGATCGCGCGACGATCTGGCTGCTGGTCGCGATCGAGGTGCCGGCCGGCGGCGAGGTCGTGCTGCGCCGGCTGCAGCTCAGCGAGGAGGTGGCGCCGCGGCCCGACCACCACTCGGTGGGCGCCGAGTCGCGCCTGGCCATCCCGTTGTCGGGCGGGCAGGTGCGCCGCTTCCCGCTGCCGCCACTGCCGGTCGGCGCGCGGGTCGAGTTCGCGCTGGCGCCGCCCGAGGGAATGGCGCCGTTCAGCGAGCCGATCCGTGCGCGCTGCCGTCTCGGCGCGATGGAACGGCGGCTCGAGCTCGCCGACGGTCCGATCCGCGACGACGAGGCGGTGCGCGGCTGGACCGATGTCGCCTTCACCGTCGAGACTGCGCTGCCCGCCGGCGCCGAGCTCGAGGTGGCGATCGAGGGCGGCAGCGGTCGCGCGCTGTACGTCGGCCTGCCGGCGGTGCTCCCGCGCCGCGAGGCCGCCACGCTCCCCAACCTGATCCTGATCTCGCTCGACACGCTGCGCGCCGATCGCGTCGGTGCGCTCGGCTCGGAGCGCGGGCTGACGCCGTGCCTCGACCGGCTGGCGCAGGAGTCGTTCCGCTTCACGCGCTGCTACAGCCCGGCCAACTTCACCATCCCGGCGCACGGCTCGATGATGACCGGGCTGCAGCCGCTGGTGCATGGCGCCTTCCGCTTCGGCGAGCGCGTCTCGATCCGCGCGTGGCCCAACGTCGCCGAGGCGTGCGGCGCCGCCGGGATGGCGACCGCCGCGTTCACCGGCGGCGGCTTCGTCGACGCCGCCTTCGGCTTCGATCGCGGCTTCAGCCGCTACCGGATGCTCGACGCGCTGATGACCCGGCGCAACCCGCGCTACACGCGCAGTCCGCGCCGCGCGATGTTCGAGTGGAACGCCGCCGTGCGCGACGCGATGTCGCTCGACGTCGTGACCGACTGGCTGCGCGGCCACGCCGACCGCCGCTTCTTCCTCTTCTTCCACACCTACCACGCGCACGACTACTCGCCCGAGCCGGCGACGGCGCAGGCGCGCGGACTGCCCGATGCCGTGCCGTGGCCGCCGCCGATCGACCTGCCGGTGACCGATTTCCCCGCGCTGAAGCGCGGTTCGCCGCAGCTCGACCACTACGAGGCGCTCTACGACGCCACCGTGACCGAGGTCGACGCGGCGGTCGAGCGGCTGCTCGCGACGCTGCGGCAGGCCGGCGTACTGGACGAATCGATCGTCATCGTGACCGCCGACCACGGCGAGGGCTTCCTCGAGCACGATTTCCTGTTCCACACCACCGGACTGCATGACGAAGTCGTGCGCGTGCCGCTGCTGATCCACGCCCCCGGGCTCGCAGGTCGCACGATCGACGCGCCGGTGTCGCTGATCGACCTCGCGCCGACCCTGTGCGAGCTGGCCGGCCTCGCGCCGCCGCCGGAGATGCAGGGCACCAGCCTGCTGCCGCTGCTGCGCGGCGAGGAGCCGCCCGACCGGCCGCTCCTGATCCAGGATTGCCCGCAGACCGGCGAGACCCACTCGGCGCTGGTGCTCGGCCGATTCAAGTACCTGCGCTGGATGCGGCGCGAGGGACCACCGGAGGCCGGACGCTTCGTGACGGCACGCGAGGCGCTGCACGACGTCGTCAGCGACCCGCTGGAGCAGCACGACCTCGCCGTCGCGCCCGAGCATGCGGCGACGCTGGAGCGGGCGCGGTCGGCGCTCGATCGCGTGCTGGAGGAGATGGAGGCGTCGGCGCAGCGGTTCGCGACGCGACGCGAGTTCGGCGACGTGAGCAGCGCCGACCTCGACGCCGAGCTGTTCAACCTCGGGTACGGGCGATGAGGAGAGCCGGCGGGCTCGTGGTGCTGGGTCGAGCACTCGCTGCCCTGGCGGTGGTCGCGGCGCCGGTGACGGCGCTGCTGCTGGCGTGCGCGGCGACGCCACGGAAGGCGGCGGAGGGCGCGCGGGTCGGGAGCGGCGCGCCGGCAGCCGGCTCCGGCTTCGGCGTGATCCGGCTGCTCGACCAGCTCGCGGATGCGAGTTTCGTCCGGACCGCCGGCGCCGATCCGTTCACGGACGAACTCGGCGTCGCGGCGCCCGCGGACCTGCTGCGCTTCGAGTCGTTCACGCCGGAAGAGCCGTTCCCCGGCGCGTGGAGGTCGCGCGCGTTCGTGACCGCGGCCTTCGAAGGCGGCGCGGCGGCCTGCGCAGCGATCGCGCCACGCTCCTCCCGGCCGGTTCGCGTCGAGGAGCGAACGACGGTCGCGATCCCGGCCAACGACCTCCTGATGGCCACGGCAGCCGCGACTCCGGGCGCGCACTACCTGCTGCGCGCGTGGGTGCGGCCACTGCAGCTCCCGCAAGTCGACGACGGACGCGAGCCGACCGCGCCGAGCCTCGCCTATGCGCCCCTCGACCATCGGCCGGCCGAGGGCGATGCCTTCGCCGACGACCTGAAGCAGCACGTCGCCGAGTACGCGCGCCGCCCGCGCGAGACACCGCTGCCGATCATCGAGTGGATGACGGGCTCCGGAGAGCTCCACGAGTTGCGCGCGCTGGTCCGGCCCTACGCCGGCCGCAAGGCGCTGGCGTTCGCGGTGAACGGCGGCGATTGCGGCGTGGAGCTTGACCAGTTCGAGCTGCGCCGGCTGACCGCCGAGGAGGCGCTGGCGCTGTCGGGCGACGAGACGGTGGAACTGCCGAGCCACCCGCGCCGCCGCCGCGTCGAGTTCGACCTCGAGACCTGGGATTGCGTCGCGCTGCCGACCGGCATCACCCGCTTCGAGGTCACCGTGCCGACCGGCGCACCGTTCCTCGACTTCGCGCTGGCGGCGCTGCCCGACGAGGAGCCAGCACGAGCGCGGGCCACCTTGGAGCTCGCGCTCTTCGCCGCGGGTCGCGAGCCGGGCGAAGGCGAGGAGTCCCTGACCTGGTCGCTCGGCGACGGGGAACTGGCGTCAGGGCAGTGGCATTCCCAGCGCGTTCCGCTCGCCGGATTCGCCGGGCAGGTCGTGACCGTGCGCTTCAAGGCAAGCGGCCCGGCGCTGCTCGGCGCACCGACGGTCGTGGCCACGCGGACGACCGCCGGCGCTCCTGCCGCGCCGGCACCGCGGCGGCCGAACCTGATCGTGCTGTCGCTCGACACGCTGCGCGCCGACCACGTCGGCTGCTACGGCGGGAAGGTGGTGGCGACGCCGGCGATCGACGCGCTCGCGGCGCGCGGCACCCGCTTCGCCCGCGTCTTCTCGCCCGCGTCCTACACGCTGCCGACCCACCTGGCGCTGTTGTCGGGACAGGACCCGCTGGTGCACGAGACCGTGGCCGCGACCGATCCGATGGATCCGCTGCGGACGCTGCCGCTGGCAGCGCGGCTGCGCGAGGCGGGCTGGCGCACCGGCGCGTTCACCGCGGGCGGACTGGTCCATCCGCGTTACGGGTTCGGCGTCGGCTTCGACCGCTACTCGATCCGCGATCCGGGGGGCGTCGTCGGGCTCCATCGCCGGATCGGCGACGTGCAGGACGACGATGCGCAACCGGGCGAGGACCGGATGGGCGCGGTGCTCGACTGGATCACCGCCGGCGGCGACGCGCCCTTCTTCCTGTTCCTGCACACCTACCTCGTGCACAACTATCGACCGCACCAGCCGTGGCTCGACCGCACGTTCGGCGGACCGCGGCCGTCGCCGGAGGAGCTGCGGACGCTGCGGCAGGCCGCGAGCGGCGGCGATGCGGCGGCGAACCAGCGCTTGCGCGAGCTCTACGCGGCGTCGCTGGCGCAGGCGGACGCGGAGATCGTCGGCCGGCTGCTGGCGACGCTCGACACCGCGGGACTGCGCGAGCGGACGATCGTGGCGCTGCTCTCCGACCACGGCGAGGAGTTCCTCGAGCACGGCATGGTCGGCCATGGCGACGAGCTGTGGCACACGCTGACCGAGGTGCCGTGGATCGTGGCCGGCCCGGGCGTGCCCGAAGGCGCGGTGCGCGAGGAGCCGGTGGTGCTGGCCGACGTCGCGCCGACGCTGGCCGGCCTGCTGCCGCTGTCCGACGATCCCCGCGTCCTCGCGGTCGACCGCTTCTCGCCGGACGCGATCGAGGCGGCGGGCGACGGCGAGGCGATCACGCTGTCGCTGCGGCGCATCGCCGATCGCCCCGACCAGGACGCGCTGGTGCTGTGGCCGTGGAAGCTGGTGCGGCGGCGGACGGCCGAGAAACCGTGGCCGGTGGCGCTGTACGAGCTCGACGAGGATCCGGGTGAGACGCGCGATCGCGCCGCCGATCTGCCGGAACGGACCGCCGGGATGATCCGCCGCCTCGACGCCCGCCTCGCCGAGCTCGAGCGCGCGAAGCAGGAGCTGCCGAGCCGCTCAGGGCCGCGCCGCTTCGACCTGTCGCCCGAACTCGAACGGATGCTCGACCAGCTCGGCTATGCGAACGCCATCGCGGCCGACGAAGACGACGAGTGAGTCGCGCCCGGAACCGCCGGCGCGACGTCAGCGCGAGGTCACCTCGAGCGTCGCGCCGCTGCGCAGGTGCTTGTTGATCTCCTCGCCCTTCACTTCGAGCGTGACGGCGGCGCCGGCGCGCTGCACGACCAGCGTCATCGGCCGCTGCGCGCGGGCCAGCGTCCACAGCACTTGCAGGTCGACGGCGCTCGAGATCTCCTTGCCGTCGATCGAGGTGATCAGGTCGCCATCGACGAAGCCGAGCCCGGCGACGCCCTCCGACTTCTCGTTGAACACGACCTTGAGCGCGTTCACCGGCTGCGGCGCCCAGTCGATCAGCGTGCCGCTGTCGGGGACGTTGAACTGCATGACACCGGGCGTCGGGCCGTTGTTCAGCGTCACCTTGTAGTCGCCCGCAGGGACATCCTCGAACATCACCTGCGGCTGCGCGCCGCTCTTGTCGACCTCGCCGTAGAGCCAGCGCCGGCCGGCCGTCTTGCCGGTCTGCTCGACGTTGACCTGCCCCTCGACGCCGCTCGGGACGCGCAGGGTGAAGCGATGCAGCGTCGGCAGCGCCATCGTCGCCTGGTTCTCGCCCGGTGACAGCGTCAGCTCGATCGAGCCGGCCTCGAACTGGTTCCAGCGCCGCGCTCGATTGCCGCTCATCCACATGGTGAGCTTCCAGCGCCCGGCCTCGACCGGTCCGAGTCGCGCCACGCCTTCCTCGCGATTGGGCTCGCCGCCGGCACCCCAGCCGAGCGCGTCGGCGCCCTTGCCGACGCGGTTCAGCCCGAGGTTGATCTGCCCCTCGAAGTCGTCTCCCGCCAGTCCCGGCACCGTCACCACCAGCGTCGCCGGCGGACCGAAACGGATGTCGACGTTGCGCGTGGCGCCGAACACCTCGACCCCGGTCGAACCGTGGTCCTCGTGCTGCACGATCAGGTAGAGGTGCGTGCCGCTGGTCCAGTTGCGCAGCGGATCGAAATCACCCCATTTCGCCGCGTCGAGCGGCAGCCACCACGTCCCGACCTCCCTCCGATCGGCGACGCAGTCCTGGTGGCTGCTGTTGCCGCCGCCGTCGAACCGCCACTGGAAGTTCGCCTGCGGCAGCAGCGTGCCGTCGGCGGAACGCACGGTCACGACCAGGCAGCTCGCCACGTCGAGCTCCGGCATCACCAGATCCTGCTGGACCATCTGCTCCGCGACCACCACCTCGGCATGGACCATGACCGGCGAGTTCCAGTGGCGCTGCGCGCTGAGCAGGTAGCGACCCGCCTTCACCTCGACGAAGGTGAACTCGCCGTTGCCGATCCAGTCGGACCGGACCTTGCCGTCGTCATCCTCGTCCTGCACCGCAGCGGGGTCGGCCCGTTCGCCGGGTTCGAGCGCCGTCAGCTTGACCAGCGCCTGCGGCGGGGAGCCGCCGGTGGGGAGGACCACGCGACCGCGGACGCCCGGCTTGGCCTCGAGCGCGAGCACCGTCGCGGCGGCCGCCCCGCCCGCGCCGTCCGCCAGCTCCACCTTCGTCCACGGCGAGACCAGGTAGTCGGCCCACGCCGGCCCCGACTGCGGGTGACCGAGCGTGGCGCGGACATCCCAGCGTCCCGGCTCCAGCACGATGCTCGCTTCCTTCGCCAGCCATCCCTGCGTGCCCTCGGCGTCGTCGCGCCCCTGCTTGCGGTACTCGATGTTGGCGCACGGTGCTGCCGCACCGTCCGGCAGCCGCACTTCGAGCGGCAGCGTGCGGACCGCCTTGCCGGTCCAGTCGACCGTCGCATCGGGACGGATCTGGGTCGAGCCGTTGCCCTGCTCGGACTGGAAGATCCAGCCGGCGCGCCAGATCGAGAGCTGGTACATCCCGTCCCGCAACGCGGGCAACTCGTAGCGGCCATCGCCGCCGGTCTCGACTTGGTGGTACTCGCCGCCGTCCTCGTACCAGCTGGCGATGGCGGCGCGGACCGCCTCCTCGAGCGTCGGCGGCGGTGGCGCGGCAGCGCCGACCTTCTCCTGCGCCGGCAGGCTCGGGACAGCGTCGCCGGTGCGCACGGCGCGCAGCAGCACGCCGGCGAGCGGCGTTCCGCGCGCGTCGACCACGCGTCCCTTGATCGACCGGTCGCCCGGTCCGCGCACCTTCTCCGGCGCGCTGCGAATCAGCTCGCCGACTCCCGCGGAGAGCTCGCCCGGGATCTCGCTGCCGCTGGCGCCACGCTCCGTGCGCGCCGCCAGCATGCCGGCGTCGGCATCGACCGGCGCTGCCGTCACCGTGCGGTCGACCGCCCCGCTCCCCGCCGCGGGCATTCGGTCGCGCGCGAGCGCCCTCGCGTCGAGCTGCGGCGAGCGGTCGGCGCCGAAGAAG
>Ga0194121_10002561_pt1 | contig 28697 bp, 27 predicted proteins | sample TA2MahCa50mmetaG_FD_148609 | JGI IMG/M metagenome (GOLD analysis project Ga0194121, IMG submission 148609) | Freshwater microbial communities from Lake Tanganyika, Tanzania - TA2015020 Mahale Deep Cast 50m | ecosystem: Environmental > Aquatic > Freshwater > Lake | place: Tanzania: Lake...
AACTTGAACTGATCGCCAATTTTTAACACCAGCGCTTTGCCACCAATCTTCAAAGACACCCCACGAATGCGCGCTGAGTCAGCGGATGTTGGTGTGGCTTCGTGGTGGGACTCGTGAAAGGGGATGTTGTGTTGTTGGAGGGTTTGCCGGATGGATTCCAGGACATTCATACATTACTCATTACTTATTACTCATTACTTGCCTTCACGCATCTTCTTCAATTTCTTCAAATCTTCCACAACTTTATCATGCTCCGTTTCCAGATACAGATTCATGTGTTTGAGCTTTGGATGGTTGACGATGGCATCAAACCCTTTTAAACCGATGTGCCCCTCGCCTAAATGCTCGTGCCTGTCTCGATGGCCCGCGAGTTCCACCTTTGAATCGTTGCAATGACTCATTTTAAGTTTTTTGAGGCCGATGATTTTGTCGAATTTTTTAAAAGTCTCCTCAACCGCCTCTTTTGTTCGGAGATCATATCCGCTGGCAAAAGCGTGTTGCGTATCAAAACACACCCCGAGTTTTGGATGACCTACCCCCTCGATCAATTCCGCAATTTCTTCAAACGTATCTCCGATCACCATGCCGGCCCCCGCCGAAATCTCAATGAGGAGCTCGCAGGCTCCACTATACTTATCATAAATATGTTTAATCCCATCAATCACGAATTTACGCGCCTTGTCTTTGCCCACATCTTTTGCGCTTCCCGGATGGAACATGACATATTTTGCATTGAGAGTGGTCCCTCGTTCCAGTTCTTCGCGAACGATCCGAACCGAATTTTTTCGTGTTCGTTCCTCACCGCTCGCGAAATTAATATAGTAAGGCGTATGAATCACCCACTCTCTCATGTCGAGTTCTTTACAGCTTTTCAAAAACGCCTCGACATTTTCACTGGTCAATTTGGGCGCCGGCCCTCCTTGCGGAGATCGAGAGAAAAATTGGAACACCTCGCAACCAATTTTGGCAGCATTAAGAGGGGCATTTTGCACCCCTCCTGCGACCGACACGTGCGCCCCAAAAAACATTCCTACACAATACACTCTTTTCGTAACCATTCCAACGTTTTTCGATTTCGTATTTGAATGGATAGATACTCGCGATACTCAGGCGAACTTACCCGTTCGCGGGTTTGTTTGTCATCAGCACGGAGGCTCTCCAAAATGTGGTCAACTTCCTTATCCAATTCTTCTTCCGTGACAGATATTTTTTCTCGTTGAGCTAATGCTTTAATCAACACCGCGGTTTTAATGCGACGCAAGGCCTGTGCGGCAAAATCCAACTTTAATTCATCAACGGTTTTTTTGATGGACGAGAGATAGTCCGCCCATTTCATCCCTTGTTCTTCCACCCCCTGTTCAAGTTCCGCTAACATGCGGCGCACCTCTTCATTCACAAGCAAATCCGGAACCTCGCTGAACGTTGAAGCATCAACCAGTTTTTCCAGCATCTCGATTTCCGCCGCTTCTTTAGAGCGAGATTTTTGTTCCATCGTTAAATTTTCTTTTAGTTTATCGCGCAGAGCTTGAATCGTGTCGATTCCAACACCTTTCGCAAACTCATCATTCGCCTCTGGAAGTTGTAATTCGAACACACTGGTTGCTTTGGCAGTGAAGTCAACGGTTTGCCCTGCCAAGTGTTTTTGAAAATGTTCATCTGGAAAGGGGAGGGAAAACGTTCGTTCTTCACCCGCCTTAATCCCTTCCATTTGTTTGTTAAAGCCTGGGATGTAGTGATCTTCACTTAAATACACGCGATAGTCTTTGCCGCTTCCGCCCTCAAGCAAGACATGATCCTTTTTCATCTCAAGATCAATGACGATCAAATCTTCCATAGTAGCCGGTCGATCTACACGAGCTTCTGAGCGGCGCATTTTTCGCATCTGCTCAATTGCATTATCAACCTCCTTATCACCAACCGCAATCTCCTTCGTTTTTACCTTGCAGGTTGTGAGATCAGCAAAATTGGTCACTTGAGGCGCGATTGGTGCGATGACCGTAAATTTGATTGCTTGTCCTGGGGTCAGTTGGTCAACAGAAATCTCTGGTGAACCAACCGTATCAATCCCTTTATCCAAAATGGTTTTTACATATTGCGCACGCACTAACCGTTCGAGGGCTGTCTCCCAAATACGCATCTCGCCAAATTCACGTTTGGCATCGTCATATGTTGCCTTACCCGGACGGAAGCCCGCGATGGGTTTGGCCGTTGTTAAATCTTTCACCGCCTCATCGAGATAAGGTTTTGCCTCTTCCGGTGAGACCGTAAATTCAATTTTGGTCTTGGCTTGAGGTAGATTGGTCACGATAATATCTGGCATAGATTTCGCGAGTGTAGGGGAAAACACTCAAATCGTCAACCGCACGCAGGTCCTATTTTTTGGATGCTAAGTAAGCCTCGAACGCCGGATGGATATTTTCAATCGCACTGACCCGCACTTGAACCATCTTGGTATTGGTTTGATTCCTTTAACCAATTTGACCGCTAGTCAGATAAAGGTAGTTAGGCGAAATTGTGCCGATTTTTCTTTCGGTATAAACTATCATGAATTCTTAACCATAAACTTTATGGGTCAAACCAAAGGGTCAACAATCGTTGTGACAGCGGTTATAGTAGCAGTCATTGTAGGTGGTGGCGTCTACTTGTGGCAAAACAAACAAGCTCAACCTGCCCCAACACAACAAGTCAACCAAGGGCAAGAAGCTCGCTCACTTGCCGATTGCAGTAAGTTAGGTGCTTCTTGGACACCGTTCTCAAATAGCAAAACATCGCTGTTCTTCTGCTATAAAACCCCCTGGGGCACTACTACATTAGAGGAAACTAGCATTAGTCCAAAAGCCCGAAAAGGTACAGTCTACTATGTTAGTTTTTCTAAGTCGGTAAATAATAGCCCGCTTATCAGTTATTCAACACTCGACTTTCAAAAACTCGGGGACAGCGATGTTCCTCCGGTAATAGATTGGGAAGCGCTAGATTTTAGCAAGAGTGAAACCAAGCTCGCTCAACTTTTTCCAGATGAAAACGCCACCGCTCAAAAGCTCACTGTAAATGGCAAGCAAGTACTTAAAGTAAATCGAGATTTTGTAGAACCACTGTCACAAAAGCGCATCACACCGCTCGATTATTTCATGCCAAATGTCGTCATCAATGGAACCGCATATAATTTGCATATCGTCGGTTCGCCTAAACAAGAAGCCGACCTTGAAAAACTATTGGATTCAATGGTCTTTTAAGTGTAGAAAAGTCAACACAACTATCGCCTAACAACGTGTATGAGGTTCGCGAGTGTAGGGGAAAACACTCAAATCGTCAACCGCACGCAGGCCCTATTTTTTGGATGCTAAGTAAGCCTCGAACGCCGGATGGATATTTTCAATCGCACTGACCCGCACTTGAACCATCTTGGTATTGGTTTGACTCTCGTAGCACGAGTACCTTGCCATCATGAACGATGAAGGCCTTGGTCGCGACGAATAATTTTGGTTCCATAGGGGCTTGCTAAAAGAGTAAATCACCGCTAGTATGACGCGACTTGTATGGCTCTGCAAATAGGGATTGTCGGTTTGCCGAACGTGGGGAAATCCACGTTGTTTTCGGCGATTACCAAGAAGCAGGTGGATTGTGCCAACTATCCATTTTGCACGATTGATCCAAACGTTGGAGTAGTGGAAGTTCCGGATGAGCGGTTACAGAAACTTGCCGTTTTTGATAAAAGCGCCAAAGTCGTCCCAACGGTGATTGAATTTGTGGATATTGCCGGGTTAGTTAAAGGGGCGAGTGAGGGACAAGGGTTAGGAAATAAATTTCTGGCCAACATCCGTGAAACAGATGCGATCGCACAAGTCGTGCGTGCGTTTGATGATGCAAATGTTCTGCACGTGGATGGATCCGTGAACCCCGCACGTGATGCAGAGACGATTAACACAGAGCTTGCGATCGCGGATCTCGATGTTTTGACAAAGCGATTGCAAACAGCGGAGAAGCAAGCAAAATCAGGGATGACAAAACAGCTCGAACGTGAGATCGCTACCTTTAAGAAAGCGATTGAGATGGTGAATGCCGGAAAAATGTTACGCGATGGGGAGTGGAATGATGAAGAATTTGCGGATTTGAAGCAACTCAGTTTGCTCACACTCAAGCCCATGCTCTATGTCGTAAATGTGAGCGAGAGCCAGATTCAAGATGGATCATGGAAGTCACGCGTCGAAGGGTTGAAGGGTCGACTTGTCCCGGTCTGTGTCAAAATGGAAGTTGAGCTGAGTTCGATGAACGTTGATGAAAAACGAGAATATCTCGAAACCATGGGTTTAAAAGAGTCGGGCCTCGATCAATTGATTAAAGAGGCCTACGACGTGCTCGGTCTGATCACTTTTTTGACCAGTGGACCTGACGAGGCGCGTGCGTGGACCGTTAAAAAAGGGTCCAAAGCCCCGCAAGCCGCCGGCAAGATCCACGGAGATTTTGAAAAGAACTTTATTCGTGTGGAAGTCACCAATTGGAAAGATTATTTAGATAACGGCGGCGAGGCTGGCTGTCGCGCAAAAGGCCTTACACGTATTGAAGGTAAGGATTATATTATAAATGACGGCGACGTGTGTTATTTCCGCGTGAATGCGTAAGAAAACAACCAGCTTAAGCTGGTTGTTTTGTATCTTCGGTTGCCAGTGCTTCCCACCATTTATCCATTTCGGTTAATACGAATTCAAAGCCGTGTCGGAATTCAAGCGTCTCTTGGGAATGTTGGTCGAGATGTTTCTCGAGAGCTTCTGCCAGACGATCACGGTGACCCGGCTCAAAATCCAGTACATGCATGCTCCAGAAGTCGTCTAAGGTGAGCGCTGAGCCCTCTTCTGGCGTACTGACTTTGATGGGCATTCCCTTGCCCTCGAGTGTTTCCTCGCGTATAGGCAGTGGTTGATCAATGAGCTTTGCAAATGCATTCACCATCGGCGCGACACGCAACAACTCCGGTGTCGCACTATCCTCTAGCGCATACGCAATACCAGCGACGAACGATGGGCTTTTGCTCGCGATAGCAGAGAATAATTCATCGAGAAACAATTTGGTCGCAGGACTAGAGATGGCATTTTCAAAATCCGCCCCCAACTCCTCTTTGAGGCGTCTCAAAAGAATCCGATAGTGCGTAATTCCTCCGGTTTTCGATCCCAACTCCTCCCCAATATTAACAGACAATTCATTGTAGACGTCTGGCCACATCTCAACCCGTTTACGACAACGCGCCAGCAATTCCACAATCTTGGCTGGCAAAATAGAATACTGCGCCAATGTATGCGTGGTGCGAGCCACATCGATTTGATTGTTTTCAATCAACTTCAAAACAGGGTTAGCCGCTAAGAAGGGGTGTTGATTCATGGACGCTTCTAGTTCTTGAAATAAATTTTTTGCGTTGTTCATACTCTGCTAGAAGTTCCGATCAATCGGAATCTCTAGTAGAGCGCGGTTCATGTCGAATGCTTTGACAAGAACCGCGTTAAGCTTACTTTTTTGTCCCCTCAGGCCCATCGATGAGTGAGACAACCTCCTCAATGAACCTATCCCAGTCAGGATCCCATTTATTCCATAGGCCGCACTCGCCTGCCGCCCTCCCCCAAAAACTCACCTGCCATCCGGACGTTTTCAGCACGAACATTTGGTAGGTGCCATCCTGTACCCCCAACATTTTTAGTCCGAGTGCCAACATCTCCGCATGTCTGGATTTTATGGCGGAGTGGTCGCGGTCGAAACGGCACCTGAAGCAGTGAGATGTTTTATAAGTTTTTCCCTTAGGACAGATCAGTGCCGAGGCGAGCAACCACTCAACCCTCTCTCGTGTGTTCATCGTTGGTCACCTTCCTGCTCATAGAAGAGCTGTTTTTTGTTTGAAGGTCCCTTGTTCCCCCTCATCTTCCGAATAGAATATAATGCCACAAAGTGGAGATAATTTCAATGGTAGGAATACTAAAAAAACATACAAAATAAGCAAAAATTGACTATTTTAGTAAAAAATGGTATAGTTCATTTTGACAATATGACACTGCAAGACGACTTACGGGCCATTGGGCTTACGAAAACCGAAGCAGCGGTTTATCTCTATTTATTGGAAAATGGGGTTTCTACACCTCCACAAATCGCCAAAGGGACAGGAATTTTGAGAACAAACGGCTATCATATTTTGCAAACCCTGGAACATAAAGGATTGATTCGGCCGGAAGCGGGGAGAGGAAAGCGGATCGCCTATTTCGCGAGTGACCCCGAAGCACTGTTTCGCTCGATCGAAGTACAGCGAGAGGCGGTCAGTCGGATGCTGCCCGATTTGCGGGCGCTCTATACCACGCAAGAACACAAACCGAAGATTCGTTTTTACGATGGTCTCGAGCAGGTCAAGGAAGTGTATTGGTTGTCGCTCGAGGCACGAGAAATTTTCGGCATTGGATCGACAAAAACATTAAATGAAGTTATGAGTGATTATTTTAAAAAATATGTCGCAGAAGCTAAAAAACGTAATATAATATTTCACGACATTTTGACCAGCGACTCAAAAGAAAAGAGCGGTCCATTTATGCGCGAAACGTTGAAAGGGCTGTACGATGAAAAATATTTACCAGAAAAATTCGACGACATCTCAACAGATATGTTGATTTGGAATGATCACACGGCTCTCATCACGCTCCAAGAACCTTATTTCGCCACGGTGATCACCAGCCCCCTCATTGCCAAAACCATGAAGACCCTGTTTTATGTTATGCAAGAACGTCTATGACCTTAGAGCCTCCCCGCACGCTCGCGTCTCTGGCAGGATGGATGGGCGCGGCTTTTTTGGTGGGGGTACTGGTGCATAGTCTATCTCCAGAAAGTCACCTCAGTATGATGGGATTAACGCTCGCGATCATCGTGTGCGTTTTCTTTTTATCGTTTTATTGGAAGGAGCCCTGGATCCGCGCGATCACACTGTGTCTCATCGTTCTCCTATTTGGCGTGTGGCGTTTTTCTATGGCGCAACCCAGTATGCCCCGAGGGCTAATCCCATTTTCTCCCAAGGGGCTGGCATATGCGTCGACTGCTGTTACGACGGCCAACCATCTGGATCCGCGCCATTGGTTGGGCAGATTGAGGCGTGATTTTACTAAAACCTCGCGCGAGCATTTTTCTCAAGATGAGTCATCTCTTCTCACCGGCATTATCTATGGAGAAAAGAGCTTTTCTAAGGAGCTCAAAGATCGTTTTCGCCGAGCCGGTCTCCTGCATATCGTTGCCGTTTCCGGTTCTAATATCACGATCATCGTCGTATTTGTCATGCGCTTCTTGTTGCTCCTCCGCTTACCCCGCCGCAGCGCCTTTGTCGGTGTCACACTTGCCATCATCGCCTTCACGTTATTTGTCGATCCATCTGCTTCCGTGATCCGCGCCGCGATTATGGGTTGGTTGGTTGAGCTTGCACCCGTGGTTGGTCGCATCCCGCGTCCTTCGCGTCTTCTTCTTATTGCCGCCGTTGTGTTCACCTTCTGGAAACCCTGGGCACTGATATTTGATGCGAGTTTTGCTCTCTCCTTCCTCGCCATGTGGGGATTGTTGAGTTGGAGTCCGCTCATCCAATCCTGGCTCAAGGCAAAACATGTCTGGAAGTCGCTCCAAGAACTGATTGCCTCGACGGTCGGCGCCACGATCATGACCGTTCCGTATTCCATGTGGGCCTTTGGGCAGATGACGTTGTGGGGGTTGATCACAAGCTTGTTGGTGCTCTCCCTCATTCCATGGATTATGGGCGTGGGCCTCATGGCGCTGATCATTCCGCACGAATGGATTGTGTTGTCTGCGCGCGGCTTTCTTGAGGCGGTTTTATGGATCGCGCGCTTTCCTGATTTTATCCCGATTGGTGTCTGGTCCAAACTCACCCTTCCATTCTGGATGTTGGTCGTTATCTACACCGGATTGATTCTCGTGTGGAAAAAGTTATCCACAAAACGTCCATAATTTTTTCGTCAATGTTGGGATGGATGAACAAGGCGAGGTTTTAGGTGTCAGGGTTTAGGTGTGAGGTTTTTTGAAGAACCAACTGTCAACTCGTCAATGGTCTTTTGTATCCAATAACAAAATATTTTGACCTCTTGCGTAGAAATTTTATCCTGGAAGCAAGGTGAAAAGAGTAAATCGACAGCAAAACACAAATGGGTTTATGTGAGGAGTTCTCGGCCTCGCACGGCCAGCTCAGCTGGCCATGTAACCACATCTTGGCTCACGCTAGGATGCCATCGTTTGTCCGACCAGTGGTGTTGTTCATTTCCTTTTCCCACCATTTTGGAGCAGAGATGATCAGAGACATGATGTCATGTTCTGCTGGACGCAACCCGTCCTCTTAATGTGTGTTGGATGTAAGGCGCACGAAGGGGGTGATCACTTTTCCTCTCACCCCCTTTCTTGCCAGAAGACCAACTCATTGCGTTCGAAACGCGTAGCGAACGCACAAGTAGGTCTTCCCACTCATGGTGAGTGATGATGAACTGACTTGTTCCGCACGGAGGTTCCGATGCGTCAGCTCCTGATCCGGATTTTCAAACTCGTGTTCTTCCTCATTTTCATGGGACTCCTTTTACCGGCCGGTTGCCGCAAGGAGGAGTCCCACACGGACGAGGTCGAGCGGATGGCCCCGCTCAGCCTCCCGTGCAAGGTGGCGCTCCCGCGCTTTCCGACCACGGCGACCGACTTTGCGGAGCTCTATCGAGATCGCGGGTTTCTGAGCGACGGTAACCACCTGGGCCGCGACATTCAATTGTCAGAAGCACAGGCCGTGCACCCGATCGGGTGCGGTGTTATCCGGGTGTACCGGCCGGCGCAGGGCTACGGGACGCTCGTGGTCGTGATCGAGCACGAGCTCCCGGAGATGCGCATGATGCGTAACGGCGCGGGAGACGTCGTCCCAGTCAAACATTTCCTCTCGATCTATGGTCACCTGCGCCCGCGCTGGTTTGCCAAAAACGACCTCTTGCCCTGGAAGTTTGGCGACGTGGTGAATCCAGAGGATGTGATTGGGTACATCGAGAACGCATCGGACAATGGCGATGGAGACGAGCACCTGCATCTGGGTATCCGACTGCAGAGCCAGGTGGAAGCAGAGCGCGCGGACAAGAGCTGGTTCCGCGGGTATGACACAACGCCCACTCAGCGCCATTGGTTCGCGGATCCCAAGGTGTTCCTGTCCGACCTCATGACCAAGGGGATCAAGGCCGTCTGGCATCCTCCGGGGACCGTACTCTTGCGTCAGCAGTCGCTCGACTACTATGTCGTGGGCACACAGGACGAACTGCATTGGCTTCCGGTGCAGGATGCGGTGGCAGAGCGACTGACCGAGCGCGCGATCTCGGTCTCGGACGAAGAGCTTACGTGCTACCGCCATGGCTCCAAGCGCGAGCCCGAGTGGCCTGCGGCCCGTCTCGTACAATTCAGCGATAGCGACACGATCTACCAAGTGCGCGAAGCGCCGTCACCTGCTCGCGGCTGGTTTGTCTCTCATCCCGCGCTTCGTTCGTGGGGTTGGAAGGCGAGCGAGATCGTTCAACGCTCACCGCAGGAACGCCAGAGCTTCATCGCGAGCTACCAGGATCTTGGTCCGCTCCTGTTTCGTGAAGGATCGCTGATCAAGATCAAGGGTTCGAGCGAAATCTCGGTTATCTCCAATGGAGCGCGCCGCCCGATCTACGACTGGGCGACATTCACCGCTCTCGGTTACAGACCGGAATGGATCCAGGAATTGGAACCAGGCTCGCTCAAGGCCGCAGGCTATCAAGATGAAGCCGTGATCACTCCGCGCATGGTCAGCGAGTGCGCGTATATGGGCTCAATCCATCGTGATCTTGGATCATCGCAAGACCTGTCTGTGGACGAGTCGCCGGCAGATCTCAACACCCTGCAAGACCTGTCATCCATCGTTCCGTTCTGGGATTTCCGCACCTGGGCCGATCTGTTTTCTCCACCCGTGGACATGATCAAGCCCTCAGCAGATCTGGCCCGAGCAGAACCCGATACCTGGCGCTACGAGTTCCGGGTGCATGATCCATCTTGGCAGGCGAGCGAACCTTATCGCTTGCGTGACAAGTGGTGGACGCCCATGAACTGCTCGAACACAGGGAGTGTCCTCATGCAAGACATGGGTCAAGGTTGGCGCCGCTGTGATTTAAGTGACCGTCTCGACCTGTTCGTCGGCTCGTTTTTTTCACAGGCGCATCCAAATTGGGGTGATCAGGGTCAGCTCGGGACCGTGGGCAATGCGCCCAACCGATGTACCCCAACCTCTGGCGTCGAGTGGCGCATCTCAAACTTGAGTAAGAATCTCCTCATCTATCAGGGCGGAGCCGCCGGGCTTCCCTGCCAGGCTGTTGGTCAACAGGACCGGCACAGTCTGCTCTGATCCCACCTTTTTCGCCCTCCGGTTTTTGCCGGAGGGCGTCCTCTCTCTTGACGATATCTATCGAACAGAGCGGGCCTATGCTAAAGTGCATATCGAACTAAAATAGAACAGTCATCATAAAAACATTAAAACACTATGGGAAAGAAAATCGATGAACGCGACGGACGTCGCTTGGCGGTGCAAGGAGCGATTGATCAAATTAAAGAAAAATTTGGAGAAGGCTCCATCATGCGACTGGGCGAAGCGCGCAAGATGCAGATCGAAGCCATTCCAACGGGTTGTCTATCTCTTGATCTTGCGTTGGGAGTTTTTGGTGTTCCGCGTGGGCGTATTATTGAGGTGTATGGACCGGAATCTTCTGGAAAGACGACCCTTGCGCAACATATCATTGCGGAAGCCCAAAAAATGGGAGGGGTCGCCGCTTTTGTGGATGCGGAGCACGCGCTTGATCCAGAGTACGCCAAAAAGATCGGAGTCAATGTGGAAGAGATGCTGATTTCACAACCGGACAATGGCGAGCAAGCACTGGATGTAGTCGAAACTCTGGTCCGATCAAATGCGGTTGACGTAATCGTTGTGGACTCGGTGGCGGCGTTAACACCGAAAGCAGAAATTGAAGGAGAGATGGGTGATCAGCACATGGGATTGCAAGCGCGCTTGATGAGTCAGGCTCTGCGCAAGCTTACGAGCATTGTTTCGCGTTCCAAAACGACCGTCATTTTTATCAACCAAATCCGCATGAAGATTGGGATCGTGTTCGGGAATCCAGAAACAACCACCGGTGGAAACGCCCTGAAGTTTTATTCGTCAGTGCGCGTGGAAGTTCGCCGATCAGCTCAGATTAAGATGGGTGAAAAGATCATCGGCAACCGCGTGAAGACCAAGATTGTGAAGAATAAAGTGGCGGCACCATTCCGTACCTGTGAGTTTGACATCATGTATAACGAGGGGATTTCATTGGCCGGAGATCTGCTCGACACAGGCGTGGAACTCGGGGTCGTAAACAAGGCCGGAGCTTCCTATAGTTATGGGTCAGAAAAATTAGGCGTAGGTCGTGAAAATGCCAAAGCAACTCTACGTGAACGCCCAGAGCTCATGAAAGAAATTCGCGAGAAGTCGTTGGCAGAGTGGCAGAGACGTGAAGCAGACGGAGCACCGGTCGCGGTAAACAAGGCGCACGAAGAAGAGGATGCAGAGGTTCCAGCAGAACCATAAATCTGATAAACTCAGGAGAGTTTTCTCATGGCTCGTCGTCGCCGAAGATCGTTTGATGCACATCTGGACCCAGATACCCGTCGGGGGATCGTGGTTGTGTTCTTATTTGCCGTCGCCGTTTTACTGTTGTTGAGCATTTTTGATATAGGAGGAGCGTTTGGCCAGGCGATTAATGACGGAATTTCTTCTGTGTTTGGTTGGGATAAAATTATTGTCCCCTTTGTTTTGGCTGCTTGGGGGTATCACTTTTTGTCCCCAGATCGATTACCGCTACGCATCACCAACACGATTGGCTTTATCTTGTTTTTCTTGACCCTCAACCCTCTCGTTCATGCGATTACGTTTCCGTCAGGTGGTGTGATTGATGCTAATGCTCTGCGAGTCGCTGGGGGAAAGCTTGGAGAGTCGATCGCTGTTCCACTGATGCACATGCTGGGGTTGGCGGGGGTCGTGACGATCACGACAGCCCTTTTTATCGTTTCATTGCTTTTGGTGTTTAATGCAGGACTATCAGAGGTGTTGTTTGTTTTTCGCTGGATCGGAAAAATGATTGCCTGGATCGTGCGCGCGATGGTCTGGCCATTTAATACGTATCGAGAGCGCAAGGCACGAGCGGCTCTAGGAGTGACCGATGAAGGACAACCGCCATTGAACGTGCGGACGCAAACCGTGGAGGATGGATCAGGAGAAGAAAAAGAAGGAGAAGAGGAAATAGCAGAAGGGGAAGGAGAGGGGGAAAGAGAAGAAGAGGCTCATGAACCACCCCCAAAGCCTAAAAAACGCTATCCTCGGATTGAGATTCCACTCGAGCTTTTAGAGCGCCGCGATCAGCGCCCAACCTCCGGTGATATCAACCATAATCGGGAGGTGATCCGCCGCACGCTTGATAAATTTGGTATTCCGGTTGAGATGGGGGAGGTTTCTGTTGGGCCAACGGTTACGCAATTTACCCTCAAGCCATCTGATGGAATCAAGCTGAGTCGAATCACGGGATTGCATAACGATTTGGCGCTTGCTCTAGCTGCTCATCCGATTCGTATTGAGGCGCCTATTCCGGGAAAATCCCTCGTTGGTCTGGAAGTCCCCAATCAGTCCGTAGCAACCGTCGGTTTGCGCGAGATTTTAGAATCAAGAGAGTTTCGCGACCGACGTGGTAATCTCACGTTCTCACTGGGCAAGGATGTGTCGGGTAAGCCTTGGGTGGCGGATTTAGGAAAGATGCCGCATTTGCTCGTGGCAGGTGCGACCGGTTCTGGAAAATCTGTGTGTTTGAATACCGTCATTATGTCATTCCTGTATGCGAATGGACCGGACGAATGTAAGTTCATCATGGTTGATCCAAAACGCGTGGAACTCCAAGTGTATAATGGCATCCCTCATCTGGTGACACCGGTGATTACCAAAGTTCCTGAGACGGTGAATGCACTCAAATGGGCCTTGCGTGAAATGGATCGACGCTATGATTTGCTTGCGAAATTTGGTGCACGTGATTTAGCCAGTTATAACGCCCGTGTCCAAGACAAAATGCCACACTTGGTTTTTCTTATTGATGAGCTGGCTGATCTCATGGCATCGTCTCGCGCAGAGGTAGAAGGTCCAATCGTGCGTTTGGCCCAAATGTCGCGTGCCGTTGGCATTCACTTGGTATTGGCCACTCAACGACCATCAGTTGACGTGATCACGGGGTTGATCAAAGCCAACGTACCAGCACGCATCGCGTTTGCGGTCGCTTCTCAGATGGATTCGCGCACGATTTTGGATCAACAGGGCGCGGATCGCTTGTTGGGTCGTGGAGACATGTTGCTGTCTACGGCGGAAATGGCTACCCCCAAACGTATTCAGGGCTCGTTTGTTTCCGAAGCAGAGATTGTGCGCGTGGTAGAGTTTATTAAATCTAAATATGATCCGGCAGAATATGATACGACCGTTGTTGAGCGGGATCGGAGTGGTACGGTGTTATCTGGCGGAGGAGGAGATGATGATTATGATCCACTGATTCCAGAGGCGAAAGAAGAAATTATCCGTGCCGGGAAGGCGTCCGCCTCTTTGCTCCAACGGCGACTCAAGGTAGGATATGCAAGAGCCGCACGCTTACTCGATCTTTTGGAACAAGAGGGCTTTATCGGTCCTGGCGACGGCGCCAAGCCACGCGAAATTTTGAAAGTAGAATTTACTAAAGGGATGGATCAGATTCCTGCCCCGGCACAAGTAAGCGAGGAGGAAAGGGAAGAATCAGAGGAAGATGAGACGATGCAGGATACGTGATGTAAAACTTTATGCCTTTCGTCCGCAAATCCATAAATCACACACACCATCTTGGTCCGGATTTGATTGAATTGCGTGAGCGAGTCGGTTGGGATAGAAAAGAAGCATCACGTCAAACAAAACTGACGGAATCCTTTATCGCAAGCCTAGAGGCGGAGCAATGGAGCGAGATCGGCGATCTTGCATATGCCGAGCGCATGCTCCGTTCTTATGTAAAATTTTTTGGGGGCAACGAAAAATATTTTATCGAAAAATACCATCAGGGTTTGCAGGAGCTGTCTCTAAAACGGGAGGATAATATCTGTGTACCAAGACCGGCTAAAGTGCGGTTTTTGGATCTGACGGTCGGTTCTCGCCTCATTGCGCTCATTGGTTTTTTTGTCTTTGTATTGGTTTTAGGAGGATATGTCTATCGCGAAACACACGGAATTTTTTCTGCCCCACCCATTTCTATTGAGACCCCTGCAGACGGTGCGCGACTGGAACAGCCCTTGGTGCAAGTATTAGGCAAAACTAGCCCTGAATCACGTGTGGTAGTGAACGGGCGCGAGGCGATCGTGGAACCGAGCGGAAAATTTCATTTGGTTCTAGATATCCCGCGAGGGACAACCATGATCACCGTTTCGGCTCGTAAGCGGCATAGTGAAGAGGCGGTCGTGACCCGACACGTTGTCTATGATCGACAGCTTCCGTCACTCACTGGAGTCTCGACCACGGCTGTATTGCCGTAGGTTGACCACGACACTCATGAATACATGATTGACGACATCAAAAAAATGAATTATTGTTTGTAAGTTGTCCCTCGTGACTTGCGAGGGGGCGGTACGTGTCCTGGCTTTTTTCGAAAGCGGTGCCTCGCGGAACTCACGATCTCGTGAGTGAAGTGGGGTAAACTCTCTCCTCCCGCTGTCGCAATGAGCTATCTTTAAACATGTGGCCACCCTTCGCAGGTCAAGTGGGAGAAATAAAAAATCACCGATGGGGTGATTTTTTACATCTATCATTCGTCGAGTGACTCAACGAGTGGAGACGAGGCGGGGAACCAGAGTGGCTTCCCCGCACAGGTCAGTGTTTCATGTCGATATCAACTCCCGCGCTGAGCGCCCCCGCTGCCCTCCCTAGCGGGGTTCGGTTGATGGTGCGTTGACGTTCGTCAGGCCGCCTGCGACTCGTTGCCACGCCGCCGCTTCTTCAGTCGGGCGTCGTAGCGGGCGAGTTGGGCGGTGTAGTCCGTGATCGCGACCTCGACCTCCTTGAGGCTCCCGCACTCACGCACCGGCAGCATTCCGAAGCCGAGCTGGGAGAGGCACTCGTTGATCTCGCCACGCAGCCGCTCGAGCTCGGCCCGCCTGTCGCGCTCGTGGGCCGCCGCCTTCTCCTTCTTCTCGATCCGGATCCGCTCCATGTTGTTGAAGCGGAGCCGGTTCTCGAGGCGCTTGAAGAACGAACCACGATCGTTGGGGCGAGCGAGCGCAGCTCTGAAGTCCGCGTCGGTGATCGTGAGCCCGGCCTCGACGCTCTCGGACTTCACCCAGCCCATGACGGACTGGGTCGTGAAGTCGAGCACGTCGGACAGGACCTTGCGCACCTGCTTGACCGTGGACTCGGGCCCGAGCGCGTTGAGCTTCGCGATCTTGGTCATGACCGTCTCGCCGTCTCCGAAGAGCTCGACGAGCCAGCCAGCCGCCGGCATGTGCTCGGCCAGGAACTTGGGGCCGATCATGACCGCGTCATCCAGCCCCATGCCGTTGATGACCCGGAGCCCTTGCCGGCAGGCGTTGTCGATCCTGCGGAACAGGTTCCAGACGAGGATGAGCAGTTCCAACTGCTCCTTGAGCGGCTTACCCGTGAGCTTTTCCATCCGTCTCTCCTTGTTGAAGATTCTTGGATTTTTGGACACCACGTCCGCAACCCGTTTTCTTTGTGGGCTATCCACCCAGGGAATGTAGAGGTGATGAGCAAGCGATTCGACCGAGATCAAATGCTTGCTCGTGCGGACCTACCGATCAGATGAGACAGGGTGAGCCATCTTATCTGACTTCAGTCTGCGTCTTATCGAGATCACCGTGTTCGGCTCCCGACAAGTTCCTCCTCCACGTTTCCTGGGTGCACGCCATGTTTTACTATTTTTCTGTCGAACGTTTTGGAGGCGTGAATACAGTACCGGGGGGCGGGCCTGCATCCTGAATTTTTCCATGAGAGATTCCAGTCGAAACCGGATTCGGTCATTTCAAAATTCTTCTTTTAGGAAAACCGTGTTCGGCTTCCAAAAAGATTCTCTCCTCCAAAACGTTCAACAGAAAAGACGCCGGGGGAGCGTCTTGGTTGGTCCCCCTGCGATTTCATTGAATTGTAAGGCGATCTGAATGAGTCTCCTTTCTCATTCTCAAATCAAATTACTATACCACTTTTTACCCTCTTCGTCAAGTGTTTAAGAGAATATTTTAATGCAAAAATGGCTAATTTAAGCCCATTTTTATAGACTGTTGTCTAACCTTAGCCAAAATCTGTTAAGCACAGAAATGACATAATTTTGGTCCGTTCACCGCTCGATCCTCGAGTCTGGTGAACGGAGCTTTTCGGTTTACTTATATTGCTCCATACACACGGTCGGGGTGTTGTGTTTTATCTATCTATATGATAGGGTAACGCCACTTAATACTAACTACGCCTCTCTGGTAGGAATGAGCCTAACGCCTACTGCAGAACGCGCTTACCTCTTCTATGATGGATCCAGCCAAGAAGAAAAAGATTATTGATAAGTTTAAGACCCACGCCACAGACACGGGGTCACCACAGGTTCAGATCGCTATTTTGACCGAAGAGATCAAAGATCTGAGTGAACACTTAAAAGGTCACAAAAAGGACTTCTCTTCCCGCCGCGGGTTGATCAAGAAAGTCGGAGAACGTCGCCGCTTGATGAAATATCTCAAACGAGAGAACCAGAAAGAATACGACGAGTTGATGTCGAAGCTCAAAATATAAAGACAAGGTAAAGTTTTGACAACCACGCCACGCGCGTGGTTGTGTGTTGTTGGTTCATGAGAGGAGGACGCCGTGAAAAGAGCCGTTCTGCGAATGGCGAAGCCGCATCTCCTCGAGGTACCTGAGGAGCTGCGTTCGCGAATCGCGTCTCTGGAACTTGAGACGCGAGAAGGTTACCCGGTGCTTAGAATCATCTTTAAGGAGGTGCAAAAGGGATTGCGAGGAATCCCTGTGAGGCAGGATCAGTTGGACAAGCTACTCAAGCTTGAATTCTCGGTTATACTGATCCAGCGTCTGTCGTCCGAATACCATGAGGCCCACACTCGCGAGGAATTCGCAGGACCCTTCTACGATGAAACCCGCTTCCGCTTGCTTGTCCCCGCGAGCGTCAAGCGGCGAGGGGTGACCCGGCGGGAGACCGTTTCGTTCCATTCGGAATTCTGCGTGCTTCAGTACTTCCAGAACAACCTTGAGCCGTTGTATGCTCTTGGGGAGCTGTGGGAGGCTGGCCTCCTGCCTCTCCGCGATATCGATCGCGCGCGTATCAACACGGCTGTGGCGCAAGATCTCGCGATCTACGGGGTGACGGAGCGCGTGCACCAAGCAGAAGAAGCCTTTAGTCTGGAGCGCGCCTGGGATCACATTCAAACCCTCTACGTTTCCCTGGCACAGCGACGCGGAGAGCAGACAACGGAACAGGGGGCCAAGGCATTTCATGCCGAAGGCCTGGTCACGGGACTGCAGGGCGATGGTGGAGGAGCGCAGGCGGGGGATGAAGGAGGGGAGGGGTTTTTCCATTCTCGCGAACACGAGCTGTACGCCGCGATCTACGCCTGGCCGGGCATTCGGTGTTGGCAGTTGATCGACCCCCGAGCTCCTCGCGCCATGCTGATGGAATCCTTTCCTGTGTACGATACAGACCCAGCCTGGCGAGCGCAGAAGATCGAGAAGGTGCTCGAGCGTAGAGGATTTCTGCCTATCTCGTGGGAAGAATTCCACGACGCAACGCAGGGGATCCGTGCCCCGAGCGCCGCCAAGTTCAGGGAGTGATGATCAGATTATCTGCGGCGCCTACTCATGGGGAGGATGAGTAGGCGCCGATTGCTTTTTGACAAAAACAAAAATTTTTGATATCCTATTTACATAAGAAAATTTTATTAACATCAGTCTTTTTTACAATATATGATTCTCAAGACAGAACAACGCGTGGCTGTTTTTATTGACACGCAAAACATGTACCACTCGGCCAAGCATTTATATGGAGCACGAGTGAATTTCCCCGGGCTCGTCGAAGCCGCGGTTGGTGGACGTCACGTGATTCGTGCCTTGGCGTATGTTGCCAAATCCAAAACAGGGGAGGAACAAGCCTTTTTTGATGCGCTTACACAAAATGGGATCGAACTTAAAATCAAAGATGTGCAAGAATTTGCCAGTGGTGCCAAAAAAGCCGACTGGGATGTGGGCATGACGATCGACGCCGTGGGAATCGCCCCGCATGTTGATGTGGTGATTCTCGTCACCGGCGATGGCGACTTTTGTCCTTTGGTCGAGTATCTCCACGCGCATGGTGTTGCGTGTGAAGTCGCGGCGTTTGGTGAATCGACCAATAGCCGTTTGCGTGAAATTGCCGACACCTTTTTGGATTTATCTTCTGAACCAGACACATTTTTGATTCGCAACGGCCGCGGTCGTCGCGATGCAGAAGATCAGGGCACATCTGATCTTGAGGAGGTTCAGCCAGCACGCGTTAAAACCAATCGCCGCCGCGGATCTGACGAAGAAGGTTCAGGGTTGCGAAAAATCAGAATTACATATTAAATAACCTTATTATTCATTGAACTTGTCCAGAGAAACCGAGTTGCCTAAGGCAGCTTTCTTTTCTGGATGAGTTGTATCTCATCTATGGCCATTGCTTCATCTAAGGAGTTTTCCATTCAGTGGGGAGGGCGAACGTTAAGTATCAGCGTTGGTCAGTTGGCACAGCAAGCGAACGGTTCCTGTGTTGTGCGTTACGGTGACACGGTGGTTTTGTGTACCGCGACACTGGGCGAAGTAAAAGAAGGCGCTGATTTTTTTCCATTGAGTGTAGATTTTGAAGAGCGTATGTATGCGGCCGGTCGTATTAAAGGCTCACGCTTTATTAAACGAGAAGGCCGTCCAACAGACGAAGCGGTGTTATCCGGCCGCTTGATCGATCGCGCGGTTCGCCCATTGTTCCCAGATGCTCTGCGCAATGAAGTTGCAGTCGTGGCAACGGTTTTCTCACACGATCAACAAAACGACGCGGACATTCCAGGTTTAATTGGCGCCTCTTGTGCATTGTCGATTTCTAATATTCCTTGGACCGGACCGATTGCCGCCGTGCGTATCGGTCGTAAAGATGGAAATTTTATCGTCATGCCAACGTATGCAGAAACAGATCTTGGGGAACTGGATCTCGTGGTTGCAGGAACTCCAGATAAGACGTTGATGGTGGAAGCCGGCGCCAAGCGCATTCCAGAAGATGTCATGTTAGAAGCCATGAAGTTTGCGTTACAGCAACTTGGACCAGTCATCGATTTAATCAACCAGGTCGTCGCAGCTGTGGGAAAGAAAAAAATTGATCCAAGCGCGCCTAAGGATGAGGATGAGGCAGCAAAACGGAAAGAGATTGAGGAGGTGCACGAAAAAGCCCGCGCTTTTTTGCAAACAAAAAAGAATGTATTATTTGCCGAACCGCTCAAGCAAAAGACGGACCGTAAAGCCGCGGTCGTGCGCTTGAAAAAAGAATTAGCCAGTCATCTGCAAGAATTACAAATCAGCAAAGACAATCGCAAGCGCGCAGAAGAAGTGGTGGATGCATTTGTGGAAGAAGAAATTACCAATCAGATTTTGCAGGAGGGCAAGCGCGCCGATGGCCGCTCACTCACGCAAATTCGTGATTTGGGTGCGATCGTTGGGGTCATGCCGCGTACGCATGGTTCTGGATTATTTCAGCGCGGCTCAACCCAAGTTCTGACATCCGTTACCCTTGGCTCTCCAGGGATGGAGCAGACGCTCGATACGATGGAATACCAAATGACCAAGCGTTATTTCCATCACTACAATTTTCCAAGCTATTCGGTCGGTGAAACAAAAGGAAATCGTGGCCCAGGTCGCCGAGAAATTGGTCATGGTGCACTGGCGGAACGTGCCCTCATGCCCGTCACCCCAGATCGGGAAACCTTCCCCTATACCATTCGTGTTGTGTCAGAAGTTTTAGGTTCAAATGGCTCAAGTTCCATGGGTGCAACCTGTGGATCAACTCTCGCACTTCTTGATGCTGGTGTGCCGATCCAGGCGCCTGTCGCAGGTATTGCCATGGGCTTGGCGAGTGATGAAAAAACCGGGCGTTATCAAGTGATCACAGATCTTCAGGATCTAGAAGATGGTGCTGGTGGGATGGATTTTAAAATTGCCGGTACACGCGATGGAATCACTGCCATTCAAATGGACACAAAAACGTCCGGATTGCCGTGGAGCGTTGTCGAACAAACATTCAAACAAGCCAAGCAAGCACGCATGGAAATTTTGGATGTCATGGAGCAAACAATCGCTACGCCTCGTGCAGAGCTGTCCCCATACGCGCCACGCATCGAATCATTCCACATCAATCCAGAGCGTATTCGCGATGTGATCGGTCCAGGAGGAAAAGTGATCAACGAGATTATTGCGACTCACAACGTGCAGATCGATATCGAAGATGATGGATTGGTCATGGTGACCGCCGTGAATCCAGAATCCATGGAAAAAGCTGTCGCGTGGATTAAGCAGCTGACGCGTGAAGTAAAAGCGGGAGAAGTTTTTGAAGGACGCGTTACACGTATTCTCGATTTTGGTGCGTTTGTCGAAATTCTCCCCAAGGTTGAAGGGCTGGTACATATCAGTGAACTTGCTCCAACGCGTGTTGCTAAAGTGGATGATGTTGTAAAAATCGGCGATATGGTGAAGGTTTTGGTATTTGAAATTGATTCTATGGGTCGCCTGAACCTCTCCATCAAACGTTTGGATCCTCAGTACAAACCAGGCGCCGCTCCAGAGCGTCCACCTCGCGATCGCAAATCAGGTGGCTTTGCCGGTCGTCATTAGGACTTGATGCGTGATGAGTGATGCGTGATACTGTCCCCATGGTATCAACCGACAGTACCATTATGAGTGTTGGTCGCTTTCCTAATCCACGACGATTGGGATGGATCATGGCGGCCACGGCTGTCTTGCTGACCTGCGGGATCCTTTTAGCTTTATGGTTAGGATTTCGTCCGCTGTTTTCCATCCCTCCCAACACAGCTCTCTTGTTGTCCGTCACCCCACGCGTGGCGCATCAAGGATTGTCATCTGAACAACTTCAAAAATTGCCAAGGGTTTGGCAAGCAGCTCTCCAAGGCAAATCTTGTTGGCCCGTCGTTTTAGGCGCCTATCACCAAACAGACCAGTGGTATTTTTTTTCCTTCGTTCCACGTTGGAACGCTGACGAATCATTTACTCGTGATCGCCGAGGTTTAGTTGCCCTCATGTCTGAGAGGGTGCTGCCCCAGCAAGGGCGGGCCTTTGGTTATCTGGAACAATCTTCTTGGTGGTCTGATGCTGGGGCGGCCTTTTCTTTCTGGATGGATCCGCGCGAATTTCTTTCGGGCAAGATGGCACACAAAAATCTCCAGCCATTTGAGGGGTATTACAAGCAGAGGGTCATTTACACAGACGCTATTTTTGAGGCAAGCTCTTCTAGGTCGTTAAAATTGGCTGATATAAGCATACATCTCCCCGAGAGCGATTCTAATCGTTCCTTGGCTAGTATTTTGCTTGATTCGCTGGGTCTGAGCGATTTACCTTTCAATAGCGCCAACCTTAATCCGGTCCAGTTAAGCGTTGTCTATAATGAACCCGGTCAGTCTGGTATGGATGTGGTCATGAGTTTTGGGGAAGCGATTAAGCAGGAGCAGGCGCGACAAGTTTTTGGTTTTCTTGGCTTAACCCAGCAAAGAGTAGTGAAATTAGAGGATGGAACATTGGTTAGGGAGAAAATTTTGCCTGTAAGTACAGATCCTGCATTCTATAAAGGACAGAAGATAACCACAGATCACGGTCCTGTTGAGATCATTGGATCTGAGATTATTTTTGGAAAAAACAAAAATCATGCAGAAAATTCGCTTATCTCAGCTAATTTTTGTCAGGATATCAAGCCGCAAGCTCGTTTCTCAAATAAGGCAATGTCACTTTTTTTATCAAATTTTGCTACATCTAGCGAAATTCTGCTACCAGCCGTTCAAATAGGTTCTTTAAATAAAAAACTTGTTTTTTGCTTTGAATAAGCCAAGAAAAAGGTTTATTCACATGCATGGTTTGATCAAAAGTGAAAAAAATGCTAAGATATCAATCGTGAGCTCGGCATGGGCTCGCAAGCTCTTTTCCCTCTCGTGCGTGAGAGGATTGATCGCTCTTTTTTCTTCGTAGTCAGCCAAGTGCTGGCGAACTCGCGTTATTTAGCGAGTCAACGTATTGGCATTCCGAATTCGGAGTGAACACCTGGTTAGCTAAGACCGTCAGTGGTCTAGTCGGAGTAAGTCGCACCTTTCATCGTCAATAGATCCGCTCGACTGCCGATCTGCTTGCAGATGGGCGTCGTTGGATTCATCAACTCGACCCCGTCCCGCTTTAGTGGGACAAAGAAACTCAAAATAAAACCCAAATTTCTTGGTCACCGCCATGATGTACAGGCGTGATACTTGTCCGCCTTTACGGTGGATAGACCAGGGTTGGGTCGATGAGCGATTCCTTCTTTAGCGAGGCACATGTGTGTCCCGCCTTGTCACTTCATCATTTCCTAGATTGAGCCCCCATTCATTTGGGCGCGGCTCTCTAGACGTGTGACGAGGACGGACCTGTGCCTGTCGCTTTCTAGCGCCACCACAGCCACGTCTTCATCTTTTTGAAGCATTGTCGCCGGTGGCGCTTTTCAATTCCCCTGAAACTTGATTAAAATGCGATTTTTTTATACACTGAATCCAATAGTATGTCCTTCGACTAATGCTCAGGACATAGTGAATAACATAGAACTATGACGCAAGAATTTATTTCACAGATGAAAAATCAGTTGATTGAAGAGAAGGCTCGCTTAGAGCGCGATTTGGAGGATATTGCTAAAAAGGACCCAAAGAATCCCAACCGTTTTCAAATGACGTATCCGGAGGCGGGTGGGGATTCTGAAGACGACAACTCGGTTGAGGCATCGGAATATGCGGACGAGCTTTCTATTGGCGCAAAACTTCAAACGGAGTTGCGCGATGTAGTAAAAGCGTTGGAATCGATTGAGCATGGCACATACGGCATTTGCAAGTACTGCAAAAAGGAAATTGATCCAAAGCGTTTAGAGGCGCGACCAACGTCATCGGCTTGCATTTCTTGTAAGAAGACGTTGACGCAAGAATTGTAGGATGAACGCGCGTCGGTTGGCCCTCTCCCTTGTTATCACGGCACTGGTTGCGACCGTTGATCAATTCACCAAACAAATATTTTTTGCAAAACCGGATTTGATGTCCGGTTTTACATTTGCAAAAAGCTTCGTTCAATTCACTGATTATCACAACTACGGCATTACATTCAGCCTGGCATTTCCTCAAATAGCAACCATTACCCTGACGATCATTTTTTGTGTCGTGATTCTTTTTTGGATGATGCGCTTGGTGCGCAGAGGGGAGTGGATGAGTGCACTTGCTCTCGCGATTTTACTTGGCGGCGCCATTGGGAACGTGATCGATCGGATCACCCTTGGATATGTTCGAGACTGGCTTCTCTTTTTTGGTCGCTCGGCAGTAAATAGTGCAGATGGAGCCATCGCGTTAGGTGGAATCTGGTTTTTCATAAGACAATCAAGGAAAAAAACCCCACCGGTGCCAGGTCCAAACCAGGTCTAGGGTTGATTTGTCCCCAGTGTTCCTATTGACAGAGTGTTTAAAAAATGGAACGGGGTATAGGGAGGGAAAGATTTTAATAGAACCAAGAATCAATATGCCTTCTCACATCATGACGGCGTCGGTTTTGGGATTGGACGCGAGACGTGTTGAAGTAGAGGCGGACATTTCTCCTGGGTTGAAAGCGTTTGCGATCGTTGGTCTTCCGGACACGGCCATTCAAGAGGCAAAAGAACGGATCAAGAGCGCGATGAAGCATTCCAAGGTTCCATTCCCACGGACACATATCACGATCAACCTGGCTCCTGCGGATTTAAAAAAGAATGGGACGCCGTTTGATCTGCCGATTGCATTAGCGATCCTTCTTGCTCAGGATTACATCGATGAGAAAGCGACGGAAGATCATTTGTTTGCGGGGGAGCTTGCCTTGGACGGGACACTCAGACCAATTCAGGGAGCCTTGTCTTTTGCTCTGTTGGCGCGTGCATTAGGGACAAAAGAACTTATTTTACCAAAGGAAAATGCGGCAGAGGCGGCGCTTGTGTCAGGAGTGAAAGTGAGAAAGGCAGGGTGCTTAGCAGAGGTGGTCGCTCATGTATTAAAAGAACAAGCATTAGAATGTGAGCCGACCAGACGCCCAAAGGGGACGCGCAAAGTTTCACGAGGAAGTGATTTTTCTGGTGTGCGCGGTCAACAGCAGGCAAGACGAGCGATGGAGATTGCGGCGGCGGGTGGACATAATTTATTAATGCAGGGTCCACCAGGATCTGGAAAGACTTTGTTGGCACGATGTTACCCGTCGATTTTACCAACGTTGACTTCTGAAGAGATGCTGGCCGTCACGCGTATACATTCCGTAGCAGGACTATTGCCAAAAGAGGGGGTAGTTCTGGATCGGCCCTACCGCTCCCCGCACCACAGCGCAAGTTTGGTCTCATTGGTTGGCGGAGGGAGCAATCCACGACCCGGAGAAATTTCTCTCGCACATCGAGGGGTATTGTTCTTAGACGAATTTTTGGAATTTCCCCGTTCTGTGATCGAAAGTTTGCGGCAACCGTTGGAGGATGGATGTGTGACGGTGAGTCGCGCGCAAGGGACCGTGACCTATCCCGCAAGATTTACCTTACTCGCGGCGATGAATCCCTGTCCATGCGGATTTTTGACGGACAACGAACGCGCCTGCATCTGTTCGCCGAATGTCATTTCAAAATATCAAAAACGCTTGAGTGGACCCCTTCTTGATCGTATTGATTTGTTTATCGAAGTGCCAAAAGTAAAAACGCAGGAACTGACTGATGAAGCGGCGGCAGAGTCTAGCGTATTGATTCGCGAGCGTGTCCAAGCGGTGCGTGATCTGCAAGAAGAGCGTTGGAAGGATCTGGAAATCCAAACCAATGCCGAACTCACGAGCGACCAAGCAAGAAAAAGAATTCAACTTACGAAAGAGGGGAAGGCTTTGCTCCAGCATGCGGTTGATCACTATCGGTTGTCTGCTCGCGCCTATTTTAGACTTTTAAAAGTTTCACAGACGATCGCAGATTTGGGAGGAGTAAAGGAGGTTGATGTGCCGCATATCGCAGAGGCGTTGCAATATCGACAGGAAAGATGAAAATTTGCGATCACAATTTGTGACCGAAAACCCCACAACAAGAAAGGTTCGTTTTGAATCCTATGCCTTCACCGAACAAGGCGTCGCCATGCTCTCAGGTGTCCTCAAAAGTAAACGCGCCGTTATGGTCAACATCCAAATCATGCGCACGCTTACGAAAATGAGGCAGATGTTGTTCGAGAATGATTACCTGCGACGAAAACTCGAAGCCATGGAAAAGCAATATGATGAGCAATTCAAAGTAGTGTTTGATGCTCTGTATAAACTGTTGAACGAACCAGAGACACCGGAGACGGAGATTGGGTTTAAGTCGAATTAGTACGTTTCAACGTCCGTGTTGGTCCTACAAATTCCCACAACATATCAAACATTGATCGAAAGACATCGACCATGGCTGGGATAGCGATCACAACCGCAAGCGAGGTAAGCTCAGGGCTCACGATTAGAACCTTGTCGTCATAAATATCGATCGTACTTTTGAAGGAATAGTTTTCAGGGAGGATTCGGACGTCACGAAGGAGACGTGGATCGGTCGGATTAACGCCGACCGAATCCGCGCTAACCAAAATTTTGGTTCGAATATTATTCGCACCGCGGTCATGTCGATACTGAACAAAAAATTCTGTTGCCAATCCTTGCCAGGTGTTGCTATTGCCGAGCGCGCGGTATTGCTTGTTTTTATATTCAGACAAAATTCTTGTATAGAATTGCTTCAACTCATCCACGGTTTCGATAAAGCGCAAGCCAAGGGTTTGCGCTTGTTTACGTTCGAGAGATTCAAGCTGAGGGATAAACTGAGTGAAACTTTTTACTTTTGTTTCAAAATAACTAGCGATGCGCTGAGGTTTCTCTGCCAGATAAAATTGTTTGCTGCGTTTAAAGTACATCGTGACAAACCCTTTTTGCGCCAGCGTCTTCAAAATCGCATACACGGTTGTCCGTTTGATCCCCGCATCTTTTGCGACCTGACTCGCAGTTCCACCACCTATTTTTAATAAAGCCAGATAAATCTCGGATTCTTGCTCGGCTAACCCGAGTTCTTTTAGGGCATTTAGACTATCCATATATGTTGTCTAAAAAACATGACAGTTAAATTTATAGCTAAAATAATACCAAAATTAAAGCAAAGAGTCAAGAATTACTGTCTATTACGATGGACAATATGAGAAAAATACGGTATCTTGATGTGTTCGAGGATGGGAATGGTCCCTGATCTCGAAACGGACGTTGGACAAGGAGAGCGCCTATGACCGACCAGCTGGTTCTCGAGCAGACCCTTCGTGACGAGCTTGCCCGCCAGAAGAAGATCGCAGAGGAGGCGAAGAAGGCGATCGAGATCGCTGGAGAGAACCTCAAGGCGGCCTTCTTCATGCACATCGAACGCGGAAAGCCTAGGACGGTTGGCGTCGAGGATGGGGTCCTGACGATAGAGTTCGGGCAACAAGTCTGTGCTTGCGAACTCCCTAGTCTGCATACCATCGAGCGACTTCTTCCCAAGTTCCTTGCGGTACGGGGAGTAAAGAAACTGGTGTGCAGGATGCCCTTTGGGGAGGATCGTCGAGGGGTAAGCCCCGGGTATGGCGATTTCAACTACACGGATCACGTCGGAATGGATCAGTGGGAGCGTGCACGAGTCAGTTGCGTCGGACTGCCCCACGTCCCCGGCCAGCTCGAGTGGGAGATCATCCCGGTGTAGTGCACATTCTTCAACCCAACGTCGAAGCGTCTCTTCCAGGGGTACGAAAACCCCCTGTTGCAACGATAGGCCTGAGCCAAGCAACTCGCTTGGGCCGTTTCCAGAGCATTCCATGAGGAGATGGAAAATTCTGGAAAAAAATCCCACATGTGTCAGGTCTAAACCAGGTATAGGGTCGATTTGATTGACGCTGATCTGACTTTCTTGTTACTTTGAAAACATGCAACACAAGGCAAGCATCTCATCTCGTTGGGGAAAAAGAATTGGATTGGGAGCGTTGGTTATTGTTTCCCCCATTTTTTTATTGATTCTCTTTATTGCCGCCATGCTTTTATTAAATGAATTTTTAGGTAGCAAATTATATTTTTTTAACGACGTAGATCAACCCCGAACAGTAAAAGTTCTTTATCAATCTCACGATAATGGAGATTTGCTTTTTCAGACAACAGAAGAAATTTTTTCAGGGAAACAAAAGAAGGTCGTTTTGAGCTTTTTTGGAGACTCGGAAGTTTGCTTTTTTGTAAAAGAAGGAGAGAAGACGCTCGGATCTTCAGAATCTTTTTCATCTACGGGCAAATATAAGTTGTCAGAACTTTTGACTTCAAATAAACCTTGTCCATATCCGGAGAAATAATCTTATCCCACCGTCTTCCAAATCCCCTTAAACACCTCGGTTTTTTCCCCTCAACCCAGCCAAAAAATATAGCTCAATTTTGAGCCCATAAAATCAGCATGTGCAAAAAAATAATGGCTTATTTTAGCCTAATTTTTGCTGCAAATACTTGCCAAAAGGGGTTGACCCGTGGCCTATTTTCTAGTAGACTTGTGCCTATCTCTCCATGCCAAAACACTATCGAATCTTAACCAAATTGGCGCTCGTAGCCCTACGTGGATTACGAGGTTTTGGGTATGTTTTGGCTTTTATTTTTAAGCCACTCTTTATTGCGCTCGGCTTCTTGTTTACGGCGGTGCTGCGTTATATTTTATTACCAATCTACTCTTTAATCGTGCGCTTGCGAATTCGTTTTTCTAAAATTCTCGCGTCAGCTCGCGGCATCTTTTTCTTTTTCTTTACCAATCGATTTGTGTTTCATGCGGTTGTGTTTGTGATCTCGGTTGCTGCCATTGCAACTCAATTGCAGACACGGACGGCAACGGCGGGCGAGACCGGTCGACGTAGCATGCTGTATACACTGGTGACCTCTGGTCATGAAGAGGTGGTCCAAGAATCTACGGTACCAGGTCGCCTGGTGAAAAATGTAAATTACCTCGGTTCAAGCACCATCATGGCTCTGCCAGGGATTGACTATGATTATGATGAGGAACAACCGTTGGCCGACATGACCATCCCAGGGAGCATTGCGGTTCAACCTTGGACCGAACATCATCCGGGTGATCCAGCGGCTCCGGTGAGACTCGTGACGCGCTCACAGACAGAAACGTATACCGTACAGTCGGGTGACACGGTTGCGGCGATTGCGGCACGATTTGGGGTGAACGTCGGAACGGTGATTAATGCAAATAAGTTAAACACTCGTGCTGCGATTAAACCTGGAGACACGCTTAAGATTCCAGCGGTGTCTGGCGTTCTGTATACCG
>Ga0194121_10002569_pt1 | contig 28628 bp, 24 predicted proteins | sample TA2MahCa50mmetaG_FD_148609 | JGI IMG/M metagenome (GOLD analysis project Ga0194121, IMG submission 148609) | Freshwater microbial communities from Lake Tanganyika, Tanzania - TA2015020 Mahale Deep Cast 50m | ecosystem: Environmental > Aquatic > Freshwater > Lake | place: Tanzania: Lake...
GGTCGGTGTGGTTTCGGTTGTTTCGCGGCGAGAGTGTGGCGGCCAAATGACGAACCGGCAGCGGCGAGGTGACGATTGCGTGACAAGTCAGGTTAGAACTTCCACAAGGCGTCCACCTGGATGCGCGTTGCCCCAGCCGCCGAGCCGACGGGCGTCTCATGAACCGCGTCGGTCACCCAAAGCGTCACGCCCAATGTGAGCGAGTCGAAGGGCGTGTAGCCGACGCGGAAGATATGACCGCGCACGTTCGTGCCGCCGATGAAGCCCGCCGTGCCGCCGGTCATGCGCGCCGCCTGGGTGAATGCGTTGAAGTCCGACTCGGGCAGCTCTTCGTAGATCGAGTCCGCCTGCACTTCGCGCAGCTCGTAGCTGGTCTCCCACAAGCCTTTCTTGCCAGCCTTGCCCATCGTCAGCTTGAGCGAATACGCCTCGTTGTCGCGCGGCGCGGCCGGGTTGTGGAGGAACTCGCCCGAAAGGCGGATGGGGAACGCGCCCTTGTAGAAGCTCACCTCGGGCACGACATAGGTAATGCCGGCATCCACGATGAACGGGTTGAAATTGTAAGCCGGCGCGCCTGCCGAAGTGCCGCCGATGCGCGTGTTGCCCTCGCCGATGTTGAGCTGGCCGTTGGCAATGGTCAGGCTGTCCTTGCCGCTGATCGCAAGCCCCGCGAAGCCAAGCGTCGTCTGCCACTTCGGGCTCCACTTCGCATCCCAGCGCAACTGCCCGGACACCAGGTAAGTGTCGAGCGACGACGCAGCGCGCTCTTCCAGCACGAACTCGCCGAGGTTGAGCCGGAACTCGTGCCTCTCGCCCGCCCGATACGTGAACTGCTGGCCGAACCCCTCGGGCGTGTAATCGCGGTCCATCACCGCCGGCGTGAACACCATCGGGTTCTCCATCTTGCCCACCGTGAAAACGGCCTGCCACTCCGGCGAATTGATGGCCGTCCACCGCGCGAAGGCCAGGTCCACGCTGAGCGGTTTCTTGCTCGCGTTGTTGTCGAAGGTCTGGTTGCCGGAAATGGGGTTGCTCGCGGTGTCGCCACTGCTGGCGAGACGGATGCCGACGTCCATGTTGTCCAGCATGCTCACCGTCGCTCCGAAGCGCAGGCGATACTGAAAGCGATTGCGGTCCACCGCAGCGGGATTGCCGGAGTAAAACCCCTCGAAACGGCCGCGAAAGTCGCCGCCAAACTGAATGCTGTTCACCCACCCGGGCAAGCCCGTCTTCGAGGCGGATGCCTTCGTGACGTCCTTGTCCGCCTCCTCGCGAAGCTCCCGCGCTTCCTTTGACGTGAGGATGCCCTTCTGCACGAGCTTCTCGATGAGCGCGTCGGCGGATTGGGCGTGGGCGCCCGGGATGATGGCCGTGGCGGCAACGGCAGTGGCGGCGGCGAAGCCGAGTCGCCTGGTTCGGCTTTTCATCGGGATGGTTGGGACTGGTTTCTCGGTCCGCAGGCACGATGCAATGAGACTGTGACGGACAAAGGACGGAAGAGTGACAAGTGTGTGACTGTGCGCTTCGCCTATCGCAGCCGGAGAACCCAAAACGTGAGCGCCGCCAGCAGTGCCGCGCATGGAAGGGTCACGACCCACGACGCCAGCACGCCGAGCACCGGCTTCCATCGGGCTTGTCGCGTCGTGATGCCGATGCCGAGCAGCGCGCCGACGCTCACATGAGTGGTGCTCACCGGCAGCCCGTGCCAGGTCGCGGTGTTCACGAGCAGCGCCGTGGCGAGGTTGGCCGCAAGGCCCTGGCCAGGATTCATGCCTGTGATCTTGTTCGACATCGTCTCTGCGACCTTCCGCGCGTTGAGCCAGCCTCCCAATGCCATCGCAACGGCCACGGCCAGAACTCCCCAACGGATGTCCAGCGCGCTCACCACGAGCAGCAAAGCAGCAATCTTCGGCGTGTCGTTCAGCCCTCGGGCGAAACTCACCGTGCCTGCCGACAGGAAATGCACCACGTCCACCGCCCGCCCCGCGCTCACCCCCAGCAGCCGTCCTGAGTATCGCTGAGTGCATTCGGCAGTCTGCCCCGTGGAGATCGTCAGCACCGGCAGGATTTCGGCGCAGAAGACTCCACCCGGCCGCGCCACCGGAAGCACCTGGCGCTCCGTGCCGACGCACACGCACAACTCTTTGTCCACCGCCAGTTGCAGGCGGGCATACCGGAACGCCAGATACACCGCCGCACCGGCTCCGACCGCCAGCATCGGACTCACCAACAGCGGCAGGACAAATCCCAGGCCCAGCGCCGCGATGTTCATCTGGCCCCCCACGGCCAGCAAACCCGCGCCACACAAGGCGCCTGTCAACCCGTGTGTCGTTGAGATGGGAAATCCCAGCAATGTCGCGAGGATGACCGTGCCGCCTGCACCGACGGCGACGGCAAGCAGGAACTCGGGCTGCGCCGTGAGCCCGTCAGGCACTAGGCCCTTTCCGGAGAATTTCTTCAACAATCCCGTCGCGAGAAAGAACGCCGCCAAGCTTCCCGCCGCCGTCGTCACGGTCGCCCATGCCAGCGCGGTGCGATACGACGCGGTGCCTGATCCGTAGAGGCTTGCCACGCCCTTGAAGTTGTCATTCGCCCCGTTGGCGTAGGCGAGGAAGCAGACAGCGAGAAAGAGGACGGTCAGCAACATTGACGTATGCCTTGTCTGGCATACGTCACCCGTCGCGGCAAGGAAAAACCCGCCGGGTCAGCGGCGCGGCGAATTGAAGTCGAACGAGCAACAGCCGAGGTCGAGGCGGTTCTTGTTGCGGCTGAGTTCCGCGCGGAAGGCCGGTGCGATGCTGCCCCGGACCTCTTTGCCGGCGCGCGCCGTCACCACGATGCCCGCCTCGCGGAGCACGCGCAGGTGCTTGGAAACATTGGGCTGCGGCATGTCGAGTTGCTCGCCCAGTTGGGAGACGCTCATCTCGCGTCCGAGCAACGCGCGGACCATGTCCCATCGGCTCTCGTCGGCGAGCGCCTTGAGCATTCCCACGCACCGGTCCGATTTCACCTTCGTCGGCGGCATGAACGGACATTGCCAGTCCCCGAGCCGGTTGTCGCCGCCAATCGCGCGCGTCAGCCCGGCGGCAATGTCAGGAAGAAGGTTGCGCCCCGGTCCGGCTCGCTTACCACGCGAACCTCGCCGCCGTGCGCCTGCACGATGTGTTTCACGATGGCAAGGCCAAGCCCCGTGCCGCCTTGCTCGCGCGCGCGGGCCTTGTCCACGCGGTAGAAACGCTCAAAAATGCGCTCGCGCGCCTCGGGCGGCACGCCGGGGCCGTCGTCGCGCACCGACACCTCTACGGGGCCGCCGGGAATCGCGCAGCCACCGACGACGACCTCTCCACCATCGCGTCCGTATTTGATCGCGTTGTCCACGAGATTGACCACCACCTGCTCAATCCGGTCCGCGTCGGCATTCGCCGCAAGTCCCGGCGGGAGCTCGTTGCGGAACGTCATGCCCCGCGCCGATGCGCGCGCTCGAAGGTCGTCAAGCACCCGTTGCGCAATCGGGAACAGTTCGACGCGATTGAGATTGAGCACCGCCTTGCCCGATTCGAGGTTCGAGATGGTGAGCAAGTCGTCGATGAGAAACGAGAGCCGGTTGGTGTGCTTCTCAATCTTCTGGAGGAAGCGCGAAGACGTCGAGGGATCCTTCGCCGCGCCGTCCTGCAGCGTTTCCACAAAACCCTTGATGAGCGAGAGCGGCGTGCGCAGTTCGTGGCTGACATTGGCGACGAATTCGCGCCGCGTGCTCTCCAACTGCTTCAAGCGGGTGATGTCGTGGACGACGATGAGCGTTCCTTGAGCCCGACCGTCGCCGTCAAGCCACGCCGCCGCGTTGACCTGCAAGGTGCTGGGCGCGGGTCCTGGGGATTCGATTTCGGCCCCGGTGACAGCTTCGCCCGCGGCGGCGCGGTCGGCGATGTCCTTGAGGGCGGGCCAGCGAAGCGTCTCCAGCAACGTGCTGCCCCGCAGTTCCTCGCCGGCGCCGGTCAGTTTTGAGAAGGAGCGGTTGGCCAGTTCGATGCGGCCGGTGCCGTCGAGGAGCAGCACGCCCTCGATCATGCTGTTGAAAAGCGCCTGCTGCTGCGCATGCATCTGGGAGAGCAGTTCCTGTTGTTTGCGCGCCGATTCTCGGGCGAACTCCCGCCGGGCGTCCTCCCGCTGGCGCCGGAGCCTCCGTCCGTGCCACCAGAAATCCAGCAGCGCCAGGCCGGCAAGGCCGAGGAAGATGAGAAACGGCCACATCGTGTTCTGAGATTACAAATTCGGATTTCGTGTCGGGCGTTTCCGCTTGGGATGACGGGAGCGGGCGTGAGCGGCACGGAACCCGGCGCTGCACCCGAAGCCCGTTGCTACTGCTCCGCAAACCGGTAGCCCACGCCGCGGACCGTCTCAAGGAGTTCGCCGGCAGCGCCTAGTTTTTCGCGGAGGCGCTTCATGTGCGTATCCACGGTGCGCGTGTCAATGGCCGCGTCGTATTCCCACACGTCGCGGAGCAGCACGTCGCGCGATTGCACTCTTCCGCGACGCTGGGCGAGGACCGTCAGCAGCTTGAATTCGGTTGCCGTCAACTCGACCGCCCTGCCCTTCACGGTCACGTGATGGCGGGGCAGGTCCACGGCGAGCGGGCCGGAGCGAATCAACTCGGCCGGCGCGGATGCGACCCGGCCACGACGCAGCAGGCCTTTGACCCGGAGCACGAGTTCGCGGGGACTGAACGGCTTGGTCACGTAGTCGTCCGCGCCGAGTTCGAGCCCGAGCAGGCGGTCAATCTCCGCGGTCTTCGCGGTGAGCATGAGGATGGGCACGTCGGCGGTCGCGGCATCCCGGCGGAGTTGTTTGCAGACTTCGAGCCCGTCCACCTGCGGCAACATCACGTCGAGCACGACCATGTCAGGTGTGCATGCGCGCGCCTGGCGCAGCGCCGCCGCGCCGTCACAGGCCGTCGTGACGTCGAAGCCGGCCGCCTTCAAGTTGAACTCGATCAACTCGACGGCATCCGGCTCGTCATCCACCACGAGAACTCTCGCCATGCGAGGCGTGCATAACATGGCGCACCGGGGCAGGCAATGGCGGCGTGGGGACGAGCCGGTGCCGGATGCGTGGCAAAGGCGGAACCCGTCGCCCTCGGGCGGTGCCATCGCATACTTCGAAGCGACCCACCGTTCGAGAGCGAACCGGCCCGGCTCACTTCCTCTCCAAGGCGAACCTCAGCGTCGTGCGCGTGTCGGCCTGCTCGTTGCGGATTTCCAGCTCCTTCACTTCCCAGCGTCCGTTGACCTTCTCAAACGACTTTGGCTCGAAAACCTTCAGCAGCTTGCCCGCGTGATCAAATGCGTCGGCGTGCACGATGCCGCCGGAGTCGGTGTCCACCCACGAGACGACGCGCGAATACGCGCCGGGCGCGGGCTTCGGGTTCGTGCTTTCGAGGACCCAGCACCACTCGCTGCGGCGCATTTCGTGTTTTATGACCCGTTGCGCGGGCCAGTGGATGAAATCGAGCCCGAGGTCTGCGAGCCAGAAGTCTGTGCCGGCAAACGGTGACAACGGCCCCGCTGGCGCGGGCGGATGCATGGTATACTTCGCGGGCTCGCTGATCGACCGGGCGACGACCAGCGTGGAGGGCTCGGCAGCCGGCGCGGCTTTGTAGGTCGCCTGCCAGCGATCCCCGTTGACCGTGGTCTCGATGACCACGGGGAATTGGCGGCGCTTCCCCTTCGAGTCGCGAAGATGCAGAGAGCCTGTGTTTGTGAAGCCCTCGAGGGGTCGCATCGCTCGCAGCCGGGCGGCAAGCTGTTTGCCTTCCTGCTCGCCCCGATTCTGATCCAGCTTCACCTGGGCCGATGCAGCCACCGCAAAGGCGCATGCCACGCACACCCCCAGCAGAGCATTTAGGCGCGCGCTCATTTGCCCAGCGCCAGCGGCAGCAGTTCGGAAATGTGCCGGACAAAGTGCGCCTTCATCGTCGCGCGGACTTCCTTTGGAACTTCGTCCCAGTCCTTGCGGTTCTGCTCGGGCAGGAGGACGTGCCGGATGCCGACGCGCGCGGCGGCGAGCACCTTTTCCTTCACACCGCCGACGGGCAGCACGCGGCCGCGCAGGCTGATTTCACCCGTCATCGCGACATCCGAACGCACGATACGCCGGGTGAAAAGCGACGCGAGCGCGACAAGAATCGTGACACCCGCGCTCGGGCCGTCCTTGGGCGTCGCACCGGACGGCACATGGACGTGCACGTCGAACTTGTCGTGGTCCGTCGGGTCAATGCCGAGCCCCTTCGCCTGACTGCGCAGGTAACTCATGCCCGCCTGCGCGCTTTCCTTCATCACGTCGCCGAGCGAGCCGGTGAGGATGAGCTTGCCCTTGCCGGCCATGCGCGTGGCCTCGATGAATAGAATCTCGCCGCCGGCGGGGGTCCATGCAAGCCCCACGGCGATTCCCGGCTCGCGAATCGTCTCGGCGAGCTCGGACGTGAAGCGCACGGGGCCGAGCAACGTGGCGAGGTCCGCAGGCGCGATGGTGACGGGTCCGCCGTTCGTGGCGATGCGGCGCGCGGCCTTGCGGACGAGCGCGGCGATCTCGCGATCGAGCTCGCGACATCCCGCTTCGCGCGTGTAATCGGTGATGACTCGCAGCAGCGTGGCGTCGGGCAGCTTCACGAGCTTGGGCTTCAGGCCGTGCTCGTCGAGCTGGCGCGGCACGAGGTGGCGCTTCGCGATCTGCAATTTCTCCTCGGTCGTGTAGCTCGGCAGCTCGATGACTTCGAGCCGGTCGCGCAACGCGGGATGCACCGGGTCGAGCCAGTTCGCCGTGGTGATGAACAGCACGTGCGAAAGGTCGAACGGCAGGTCGAGGTAGTTGTCGGTGAACGTCGCGTTTTGCTGCGGGTCGAGCACTTCGAGCAGGGCGCTCGCGGGATCGCCCCGGAAGTCCGCGCCGATCTTGTCCACTTCATCGAGCAGGATCACGGGGTTGTTGGACTCGACGCGGCGAAGTCCCTGCAAAATCCGCCCCGGCATCGAGCCGACGTAAGTGCGCCGGTGCCCGCGAATTTCCGCCTCGTCGCGCATGCCGCCGAGCGAGATGCGGATGAACTTCCGCCCGAGCGCGTCGGCGATGCTCTTTCCGAGCGAGGTCTTGCCGACGCCGGGCGGGCCGACGAAACATAGCAGCGGCCCCTTGAGCTTGTTCTTGAGTTTGATGACGGCGAGAAACTCGAGCAAGCGGTCTTTCACTTTGCGCAGGCCGAAGTGCTCCTCGTCAAGCAGGCGCTCGGCGGCGGTGAGGTCGAGCTTGTCCTCGGTGGACTTGCTCCACGGCAGGCTGACGAGCCATTCGAGGTAGTTGCGCGTGACGGTGTATTCGGCGACGGCGGGCGGCATGGACTGCAGGCGATCGAGTTCCTTGAACGCCACCTTCTGCACCTCGGGCGGCAGGCCGTTCTTTTCGATCTGCCCGCGGAAGGAGCCCGCTTCCGCCGTGCCGGAATCCGTCTCGCCGAGCTCGCGCTGGATGGCTCGAATCTGTTCGCGCAGGTAAAAGTCGCGCTGGCTCTTGTTCATCGAGGATGTGACTTCCTTCTGAATCTTCGACCCGAGCGTGAGCACTTCGAGCTCGCGGTTGAGCAGCGGGAGCAGGCGCCCGAGACGCTCCTTGACCTGCACGGTCTCGAGCAGGTGCTGGCGTTCCTCGAGGTTGAGGTTGAGGTTTGCCGCGATGAGGTCGGCGAGCTTGCCTGGCTCATCGATGTTCAGGGCGGAGACCTTTACCTGGTCGGACAGCGCGGGCGAGAGATGGATGATGTCCTGGAACAGCTGCTGCGCGCTGCGCGAGAGCGCGGCCATCTCGACGGAGGTATCCGCGCGCTCGTGGAGCAATTCGATCTTTGCCCGCAAATACGGCTCGGTCGCCTCGTAGGCCGTGATGCGGAAGCGCCGCAGCCCCTCGACGAGGATTCGGACGGTGTTGTCCGGGAACTTGAGCATCTTCATCACGCGGCCGACGCAACCGTGTTCCCAGATGTCCTCGGGCATCGGGTTCTGAACCTCGGGCTTGCGCTGGAGCACGAGCCCGAGGAAACGGTCGCCGCCGACCACGGCGTCCACGAGCTTGATGCTCTCGTCGGTCTCAACCAGCAACGGCGCGACCATGCCGGGAAAGATGACGATGTCCGAGAGGCCGAGCAGCGGCAGCACGCCGGGGATGGGCTTGGAGGCGACGCGCGCGGGCAAGGCGCCCTCCGCCGCGCCGGTCGGGGCGTTCACGATGTTGATGAACTCGGTGTCAGCGGGCATGGCTGGGCTGATGGCCTCCTCCTGTTGGATGCGCAAAGAGCCGGAATCGTTCAGTCGCGCGCCTGCTCACTTCCTCCGGGGCCGCAACCGGCGCCGCGGTCGCTCCGGTTGAATGGGCTTGGACAGCGGGACATCCACGCGAAGAAATCCGTTTTGATACGCGGCGCGCGCCTGCGCGAGATCGTAACCGGGCGGCAGCTCGACCACGTTCTCGAACGCGCCGTAGTGAATCTCCATGAGGTGAAATTTGCTGCCGACCTCGCGGCAACCGTCGATGCGGCTGCCGGAAATCCGCAAGGTGTTGCCCTCGACCGTGAGCGTGAGGTCGTCGCGGTTGAGCCCGGCGACCTCGGCTTTGATCACGATGCCGGCGTCGGTGACGTAAACATCCGTGTTCGGAACCCAGTGCGCGTCGGTCGGCGGGCGGCGGCGCGCCTCATGCCGGTGGCTGGCGAAGGCCAGCGCCGAGGACGATTTGCACATGGCCATGGTCGGGGGAACCGCGCGTGCGGCGGTCAGGATTTGAAGTGGACCTGCGGCGCCTCGCCCTTGCGGCCGCGCACGGAAATCGCGGGCTTCGGCCCCCGCCCGCCGGCGCAACCGCACCCGGTGTCGCGGTGAAAATCAAACCGGCGTGGCCTCACGTGACGCCATGCGAACACCCCGGCCGTAAGGGCGACGATGCACAGCGCGGCGGGTTGCTGCCAGTCCATGGACGCAAGGTAGATCAAAACACGCCATTGGCGAGCCGGATTTTCCGGAGGCGGCCCGCGCTCACACCGCTTTCAACGCCGCGATCACCGGCAGGCGCGAGGCGCGGATCGCGGGCAACAGGCTGCCCACGATGCCGACCAGAACGGAGAAGACCATCCCTTGCGTGACAAGCGCCGGCGTGATGCGAAAGTGAAACACCACTTCGCTGAAACTCTCGAAGCTCATCGTTCCCGTCGAGACGCCGTGCATCGGGAACGCCATCACGCAGCCAAGCGCGCCACCGAGCGAAGCCAGAAATGCCCCTTCGAGGATGAATCCCAGCAGAATCGTCCGCCTCCGGTAGCCGAGCACCCGCAGCGTCCCGATCTCGCGCGTCCTCGCCCCCACGCTCGCATACATCGTGTTCATCGCCGCGAACACCGCGCCGATGGACATTGCCGTGGCGAGAAACGCGCCGAGTATCTTGATCGGCATCGCCGTCATCGTCTGCGACGCGTAATAGGCGCTCTCCTGCACGGCGCGCAGCGGCAGCCGCTTCTCCGTCTCGATCCGGTTCGTCAATGTATGCACCGCCGCCAACTCCGGCACGCGAATGAGGACGCTCGAGTAGTTCTCGCGGTCAAACACGCTGCGAGCCTCGTCGCCGTCCATCCACACCTCCGAGTCGAACGCGCTGTCGGAGCCGTCGAGCCAGCCCACCACCGTCAGGTGCTGGCCGGCGGTCTTGAAGCTCCCGCCGATGTTCATGCCGCTGAAGCGCCGCGCGAGTTTTCGGCTCGCCACGACTTCGCGCTTCCCCGGCACGAACCACCGCCCTTCCACCAGCGTCACCTGCGGACGCAAAATGGGCTCGCCTGACTTGCGGTCGCGCCGGGCCTCGACTTCGGCGCGCATCGAAGCGCCGACGGGCGAGATGCCGCGCACCAGCACGTGTGATTCGTTCGTGTTGCCGAGCCGGGGCAGGCTGATGAGAACGAGCACATCCGCCGACACCAGCGGCGTTCCCTCCGAATTCTTCGCGATCTCCGGCCAGTAGAGCATGAGCCGGAGCTGCTCGCGCGTGACCTGGCTGCTCGATTCCGCGGTTGAGCCCTTGCGCACGACCATCACATTGCGCGGATCGCCGGTGTTGCGGCTCGACTTCTCCAATCCTGCCGCCAGCGCCTGCACGAGCACGAACACCGCCACGACCAGCGCGATGCCCAGAACCGTCGCGAGCGTCGCGCGCCAGCGCACGAATACATTCCGCACGTTGTATCTCAGCGGCAGGGCCATGGCTCACATCAGCTTGAGCTTCGGCAAGTCCTGCGAGTCCACGAGGCCGACGGGTTCGCGTTTCGCGTTGAGCACAATGAGGTCGTCAATGTTGCGCTCGTTGAAGATCTTCAGCGCCTCGGCGGCCAGTGCCGTGTCGCGCACGGTGATGGGGTTGCGCGTCATCACGGCGGAAAGCGGGCGCGTGAGCACGTCGGCATCGGCGGCCATCCGGCGGCGCAGGTCGCCGTCGGTGAAGACGCCGGCCAGCCTGCCTCGCTTGCACACCACGCTCAGGCTCCCCGATCTGGCGCGTGTCATGACGAGCAAGGCGTCCCTCACGGCAAGCGAGTGACTCGCGACGGCGTTGCGTTCACCCGTGCGCATGATGTCCTTCACCTGCACAAGCATCGCGCGCCCGATGGCGCCCGCGGGATGATGCCGGGCGAAATCCTTCTGCGTGAAGCCGCGCGCCTGAAGCACGGCCATCGCGAGCGCGTCGCCCATCACGAGCATCGCGGTCGTGCTCGACGTGGGCGCGAGGTTGAAGGGGCAGGCTTCCTTGGGCACGCGCACGTTGAGCACCCCGTCGCTGTGGCGCGCCACGGTGGACTTGGGCGCGCCCGTGAGCGCGATGATCTTCACGGCGAACCGCTTCAGCGCCGGAAGGAGATTCACCAGTTCTTCCGACTCGCCGGAGTAACTGAGTGCAAGCACGACGTCGCCATCGTTGATGATGCCCAGGTCGCCGTGCAGGGCGTCCACGCTGTTGAGGACGACGCTGGTTGAACCGGTGCTGGTGAGCGTGGCCGCGATCTTGTGGCCGATGTTGCCGGATTTGCCGATGCCGACGACGACGACCTTGCCGTGGTGGCGGAGTGTTTCGATGACGGTCTCGACGGCGACGCCGAAGGACCCATCGAGCCGTGCGCGCACGGCGCGAAGCGCGGCCAGCTCGGTGTCGAAGACGGTGCGGGCTTGGGCAAGGTGGGACATGCGGCGCGGTGGCGCTAGATCTTCCATCCCTCGCGATACTTGTGCTGGATGAACTGGTCCGCCTCGGGACAGCCGCGCGCCTTGAGGTTCTTCGCGTCCCAGTCGAGCTTCTTGCCGGCGCGATAGGCCACGTTGCCGAGCAAACCGGCTTCGGTGAGCGGGCCCGCGTAGTCGAAGTCGCACTCGGCGCGCCCGCCGGCCTTGATGGCCTGAATCCATTGCTCGTGGTGCCAGTTGCCGCCCTGCGCGTCGGGCACGAACTTCGGCGGCGGTGTGAAGCCGGCGAAATCCTTTTCGGGAAGGAGCAACCTGCGCGTGTAGTCCGCAAGCAGCGCCCCCTTCGAGCCGATGAAGAGCACGCCACTATTCCACTTTGCTGCCACGTCAGGCGTCACGAACTGGTTCAACTCCGCGGGCTTCTGACCGCCCTGATACCACGTCAGCTTGAGCGCCGGGCCGCTGAGCAAGGGGCTTGCGTCCTTCCGTTCGGGATACGTGTAGCGCACGATGAGCTTCACCGGCACAAGCTCGGGGTCGGGCTTGCCGGGACTCTCAGCCTCGACGGTGAGCGGGTAACGAAGGTTCAGCGACCAGTGCGCGAGATCGGAGTAGTGGCACCAGAAATCCGCGAGCGTGCCGCCGCCGAAATGCCAGAAGTGCCGCCAGTGAAACGGCACATATTCCGGCCGGTAGCTCATGTATTCGACCGGGCCGAGCCAGAGGTCGAAATCGAGATGCGGCGGCGGCGGCGGCGGATTGTCCATCACCCGCTTGTCGCCGTAAATCGCGCCCGCCCACACATGCACTTCGTTCACCTCGCCGATGGCCTTCGTCTGGATGAGCTCGACCACGCGGCGGTAATTGTTGCCGGGATGCGAGTGAATCTGGTTGCCCATCTGCGTGACTCGCTTTGTCTTGCGCGCGGTGTCGGCGACGATGCGCGCCTCGGACACAGTGCGCGTGAGCGGCTTCTCGCAATACACGTGCCGCCCGCTGCGCATCGCGGCCACGCAGCAGACGGCATGCGTGTGGTCCGGCGTGCCGCAGACCACGGCGTCAATGTCCTTCTGCTCGAGCATGCGGCGAAAGTCGGCGTAACGGCGCGCGGCGGGGAACTGCTCGCCCTTCTTCGCGAGCGCGAGCGCGTCCACGTCGCACAGCGCCACGATGTTCTCGCCCTTCACGCCCTCGATGTCGCCGGCGGCGCGCCCTGCCGTGCCGATGCAACCGATGTTCAGCTTGTTGTTCGGCGACTGCGCCCACGAGCGTCCCTTCGGAAGCACGTGAAACGCAACGCTGGCCAATGCGGACTTCGCGAGGAACGAGCGTCGGGTGAATCGGTTCTTCATAGTCATCGGTCAATTTGAGTGTGGCGCAAACATTGCCACTGAACCGTTCGGGTTGGCAACCTGTCATCGCAGGGCCGTCCCGAAGTTCAGGCGGACGCGGTGCTGATTCCGTGCGGCCTCATCCGGGACTCATTCAACCGCCCAGCAGCACACGCGCCTCTGCGTTCCGTTGTGGGTGTCCGGTTTCACGACTCTGGCTTGGAGCGGGTCAGGCGCAAGCGGGCCACCCGGAGCCCGGTCATCTCCATGACGCGCAGTTCGTGGCGGCCGACGGCAAGGATGTCGCCTGGTTTCGGGAAGCCGCCAAGTTGTTGCGTCACCCACCCGCTCGTCGTCGTGACGTCTTCCCCGCGAAGCGACTCGCCGACAAGGTCCGACAACTCGTGCAGCGGCAACGTGCCGTCCACGTCCCACTCGCCCTCGCCGCGCGCGACGAGCAACGGCTGCTCCTGGTCAAACTCGTCCTGGATGGGCCCGACGAGTTCTTCGAGCACGTTCTCGAGGGTGATCATTCCGGTCGTCCCGCCGTATTCGTCAACGACGAGCGCGAAGTGCAGCTTCCGGTCGAGAAACACCTGCAGGAGTTTTTCGAGCTTCGCCGTCTCGGGCACGAAGACCAGTTTGCGCGCCACGTCCGCGAGGTCCGCGCCGCGCCGCGCCTTGAAGCGGTTGCTGTAGAGGTCCTTGATGTGCACGACGCCGAGCGTGCGGTCCACGTCGCCCGACTCGCAGAGCGGCAGCCGCGAGAAGCGCGAGCGTTCGGCCACGTCGAGGCACTCGGCGATGCTTGCCCCGGTGTTGAGCACGCAGATTTCCTGCCGCGGGCGCATCACCTCGCGCACGACGCGGTGGGGCAGGTCGAGCGCATTGAGGACCAGTTCGTGGCCCAGTGCGCCCTCTTTCTTCTGCGCGCCCGCCAGCATGAGGCGCAGTTCCTCCTCGGTGTGGGCGGAGCCATGTTCCCCGATGGGCTCGATGCCGAGCCGACGCAACATCCAGAGTGAAGTCCCGTTGAGCACCCAGATGACGGGGAACGTCGCGAGGTGGAACCAACGCAACGGATGCGCCACCACCAATGCCGTCGGAAGCGGGTGGCTGATCGCGTAGGATTTGGGTGCCATCTCCCCAAGTGTAATATGGAGGAATGTGATCGTCGAAAACCCAACGACGATGGCGATGCGCGACCGCAGTTCCTCGTCGTTTACATCCAGTGCATCGAAGGCGGGCCCGAGCAGCGCCTCGAAGACAGGGTGCCCGACCCAACCAAGCGCCAGACTTGCAAGCGTGATGCCTACCTGGCACGCGCTCAAGTAAACGTCGAGGTGCTGCGTCAAATGCCGCGCCATGACGGCCCGGCGGTTCCCCTTGGCGACCAGCGGATCGAGTTGTGTGTCGCGCACCTTGACCAGTGCGAACTCGGCTGCGACGAAGAAGCCGTTGAGCGCCGCCAACACGAGCACGGCCACGGCTTGGAGCGCCGTGACAATTGCCTGGTCCCAGTTCACGGCGCGCCCCCCCCGAATATGACCTTGAGCACGTCCGACAGGGAGAGGATGCCGATCTCCTTGCGGTCGCGGGCGAGCACAATCGCGAGGCGCTGCCCGCTCTTCTGCATCCGGCACAGGGCTTCCTCCAGGCGGAGGCTGTCGTCAAGAAACAACGCGGGCTTCATGTGCTGTCCCGCGGTGGCGCCGCGTGCAGCCTCCTCCGTGAACAGGATGTCTTTCAAACTCAGCACTCCCACGACACGGCGACGGCCGCCATCCTGCTGCCAGACGGGCAGGCGCGTGTGCGGGTGGCTCCGGTAAAGCGCGAGCGCCCCGGTCATCGGCGTGTCCGCCTCGACGCTGATCACGCGGTCCATCGGCCGCAACACCTGCCGCACCGTGATGTGCTGGAGGTCGAGCACGCGGTTGATCATCGCGCGCTCCTCGGTGCTGAACACCTCCGCCGACTCCAGCATCACCGCGCGAAGTTCGTCGCGGTTTGAGAAGAGGTGGCCGGTGAACACTTTTCCGCCGGTCCAGCGGAGCAGCCCGTCCGCAAGCAACCGGACCAAGCCCACAAGCGGCGAGAGCGCGACGTTCGCCAGCCGGAATGGCACGGCAAGTGCAAGGCAGAGGCGGTTCGGAAACGTGCGGAACAGCATCTTCGGCAACAGTTCGAAGAGCGCGTAGAACAGAAACACGACCCCCACGAACACCGCGGCGAACACCACGGGCCTGGCGTGGAAGTGCCTGTGCAGCCAGGAGACCAGCAGGCAGGCGGCGGCGAAGTTCGCCAGCGTGTTCCCGACGAGGATGGTCCACAGAAACTCCTCCGGCCGCTCGAGGTAGCCGTTCAGCGCGCGCGCGTTCCCCTGCCCCGCGCTCATCAGCTTGCGAATCCGGAGGCGGCTGAGCGCGAAGACGCCCGCCTCCATGCCCGACATCAGGAACGACGTCCCGAGGCAAAGAACCAGGAAGGCAATGGAAGGCAGCGGGTCCATCACGATTGGGCCTTTGCTTTCGCGCTGTGAATCCGCTCGACGAGCACTTCGCGAACGCGCCGCTCGTCGGCGACGTGGGCGGTGAGCCGCAGTCCGTGCAACACAAGGCTCGCGCCTTCCGCGGGCACCACGTGGAGGCGCGCAACCAGCAGGCCGCCCATCGTGTCCACGTCCGGCGCGGGCGCCAGGTCGGGAAACTCGCGCCGGAAGTCCTCCACGCGCATGGTGCCGTTCACGCGCCAGCGGCCTTCGCCAAGCCGCTCCATCACGAAGCCGCCCGCGGGGTCGTGGTCGTGCACGCCGCCGATGACGTGATCGAGAATGTCCTGCATCGTGACCACGCCGGTGGTGCCGCCGAATTCATCCAGCACCACGGCCATGCCGCGCTGGTGCTGCTGAAAACTCTTGAGCAGTTGCAGCAGGTTCATGGAATTCGGGACGAACGATGGAAACTCGATCGCGTCCGCGAGGTCCACGCCCGGATCGAGGAGCAGCACGCGCACGTTCAAGACGCTCACGATGGTGTCCGGAGATTCATCGAAGATCGGCAGGCGCGCGTGCTTGAACCTCCGCGCCGCCGCGGCCATTTCCTCCAGGGTCAGCTCGTCCGAGATGCACGCGATGCGCGCGCGCGGTTGCATCACGTCGCGCACCGCGCAGTTGTCGAGGCGGATGATCTGCAGGATGATTTCCTTTTCGGAGTGCGCGAGCGTGCCTTGCTGCGAGGCCATGTCGAGCAGTTCGCGATACTCCGCCTCGGTCATTCCGGACTTCGGCTTCATCGACCGCGGCATGGTCACACGCAGCACGGCTTCGTTGAGGCACTGTGCGACATGGCGCACGGGCCGCGTGAGACGAACCAGCAGAAACATCGGCCCGGCCACGTGCAACGAGCAGTCCTCCGGAGCCCTGACCGCCAGCGTCTTGGGAACCACTTCGCCGCCGAGCAGGATGAACAGGAACAAGCCCGCGACCATCAGCGCGAGATGTTGCGCGCCCGTCCCGAGCGTGAGCCCGAGCCCGATGGCGACGAGCGCGGCGTTGGCGAGTGTGTTGCCGAGGACAATCGTCGCAAGCAAGTCGTGGGGCTCATCGAGCAGTCGCGCGATGACCGCACCGCGCGCGGGCGAACGCTCCCTGAGTTGCTGGAGCTGCCACTTGCCCAGGGCAAAAAGCGCCGACTCCGCCAGCGCAAAATAGAAGCTCGCCGCGGCACACACCAGCACTCCCACAAAGGCCAGCACCAACGCCATGCGCGAAGTATGGGCCTGCGAGACGGCCTGTGGAAGGGTGAAGAGGCCGCGTGCGACGCCGGCCCCAAACTTGACTTTGCGGGACGAATCGGGACGATCGCCCAAACCACGGCCAGCACCCCTCGCCACCCGCCATGAAGACTCCAGCCTTCACCTTCCATCGCACGTTGCACGCCACCATCGCGCCCGTCTGCGCGCTGGCACTGCTTGCGAGTGCCCCGGTGCCGGATTCGCTCGCGGATGAGAAGCGGTCGCTCGCCGCTTACGTCCGTCCTGCGGCACCCGCCCAATCGAAAGCCGTCACCGCCGATGCCGCCAAGCCCGGGCCGCAGGCTGGGTCGAAGCCTGCGCAGTCGCGCCACGTCACCGACATGGTCAAACTCGCCGAGGCGAAAGTCTCAAAGGATGTGATGCTCTCCTTCCTCGAGACCTCGCCCACACCCGTCCAACCCGGCGCGGATGACGTCATCTTGATGAAGTCGCGCGGCGTTCCCGACGAGGTCGTCACCGCAATGCTCGCACGCGGCGCGAAGGTCCGGGCTGAGGCTGCGCAAGCCCGCCGCGAGGTCGCCGGGCCGGCGATCGTCCGCGACCTCTCCACGCGCGGTAATCTCGACCCGGAGAGCTACGATTTCTTTTTCTATCACTACCTTTATCCGCGGGCACTGACGTATTCCTACAAGTCCCTTGCGCCCTACTCGCCCGCGTTCCGGATTCCCTGCCGGGATGGGTTCACTTCACGCCGCGGCAATTCCTGGGCCCGCTGAGTTCGCGCGCCGCCGGGAGGTTGACTCGAAACGGCCCGTCCGCCAACGTGCGGGCGGTTCTCGACGACACCGACTCACTGCCACCCGACGCACACGCCGATGATCCCGCTCTCATTCCCATTCTCCGAAGAAAAGGTCCGCGCGCTCAACGTCGGAGACGAGGTCGCCATCTCGGGTGTCGTGTTCACCGGGCGCGACGCTGTCCACAAGTATCTCCACGAGGGGGGCGCGCTCCCCGCGGGAGTGAGCTTGCGAGACGGGATCATTTACCATTGCGGTCCGGTGATGATGAAGCAGGAGGACGGCACCTACCTCTGCACCGCGGCGGGGCCGACCACGAGCATTCGCGAGGAGCCGTATCAGGGGCAGATCATCCGCGACTTTGGCGTGCGCGGCGTCATTGGCAAGGGCGGCATGGGCGACCGCACGCTCGCGGCGTGCAAGGAATCGGGCTGCGTCTACCTCCACGCCATCGGCGGCGCGGCACAGGTGCTCGCCGAATGCATCAAGAAGGTGCGCAATGTTTACCTGCTGAAGGAATTCGGCTCGCCCGAGGCAATCTGGGAACTCGAAGTGGAGAACTTCCCCGCTGTGGTGACGATGGATTCGCACGGGAACTCACTGCACCGCGAAGTGATGGCGTCGAGCAGTGCGGAACTGGCGAAGCGAGTGTGAATGCCGTCCCGTCGCGAATTCCTTGGCCGGCTATTTCTGCGCGGGCGCCACGTTCGTTGCTGCGCCCGGACCCGCGTTTGTCGCCGCTGACGGCGCGTTGGTAAACGGCTTGTAGGAACCCGTCCCGATCCGGTCAATGGGTGCGTCGAAGTGCGGCCCGCCCGCCGCCACGAATCCCGCGCTCGCGCCGCCGACGCGGAAGCCCCCTGTCGGTGAGAACCAAAACGAGTAAAGCTTCGCGTTGCGGACGTGGAAGCGCACCTTGATCGTGCGCCCGCGGAGAAAGTCCAGGTTCGGAATGCTCCCCCATTGCACCTGCTGCAACGTCTGGTCCGCAGTCGGCCCGCTCACGGCCGCGACCGTTTCCTTGTTCATCGCGAATTCCATGTTGTTCGTGGTCTTCTGCCCGGTCTGCGTCTGCATCGGCACGGCAACGGTTGTCTTGATGGGTTGGTTTTGCTCGTCGAGGATTTCCACGCGGATCTCGCCCTGCCGCGCATCGGCGTTCATGAAGAAGTAGCGCCCATTGTTGAACTTCATCGGCCGGGTCGTGAGCATGCCGCCCTCGGGGCCGGCATCCATCGAGCAAAAGCCGTCGCGCCTCAGGAACGCCAACCCGGTCGCGCCGCCCGCGTCGCGCTTGCTCCCTGCGCCTGCGCGGCCGCTGAAATAGAAATAGAGCTGGCGCGCGACGACCGCGAAGCCGCCGCCGGCCGATTGCACGTTGCCCCAGTTCCAATCGCCCTTCTGCTCGCTCACATCGAGAAACGGCTCGCGATTCGGACGATCCCAGTGGTAACCGTCGCGACTGAATCCGAGCCACACCGAGTTGGGCTTCGGCCGGCCTTCGGGGACGTCTTTGTCGCCGCGCCACAAGGTGAACAGGCCGACAAACAGGTTTTCATATGCGATCGCATCGAGGTTGTAGAGTTGCGGCGTGACCTGCAAATCCGTCCGCATCGGGTCCAACCGGTCGGCCCCGACCCACATCGGCGGCTCGCCGATCGCGTCCCACGGCGGGCCCGCGAGCAAGTCTCTCATCTCCCAGTAGCGTCGCGCGCGCGGCTCGCCCCACCCGTGGCGCAAGCTGAAGACCCAGACGCGCCGATACGGGTTCCAAAACACGGTCGTGCGGTCCCCGGCCGAACCGGTGCGAAGCACGCGCGGCCTCCAGTGAATGCCGTCGGCCGAGTAATGAACGGACAGTCCAAACCGCCCGCCTTCGTTGTGCGAGCGGAACATCTTGAAGCGATTCGTCGAGTCGAGCGCTTCCTGGTCGAGCCATACCGTCGAAGAGTCGCGGGGTTCGTCGAGCACGATGTTGCTGCCGGGGACAACGTCCAGCGCGGGCTTGTGCCAGTCGAGGCCGTTCGTCGAGACCGCGTAGCAGGTGCGCCGGCCGTATCCTCCCATATACCACATCTTGAAAAGCCGGTCCTTTGGGTCGAACCAGACACCGTCGCTGAAGACCATCGCCATCGGCGCGCCGCCCTCCATCTCCCACGGTTTGTCGGGCTTGAGCACCGGGTTGTTCGTGTAGAGCACCGGCTTGTGCCACGTGCGCTTGAGCGTGTTGGACTCGATCAGGAAATCGTCCACGAACAACTGTCGCCCCACGTCGGCCTGAATCACGGCTGGCGGATTGACCAGATACGGAACAGGCATCGGCTCGCCGGCCTTGTAGGGACTCGGCGGCGGCCACGGCGGCGCGAGGCGGATGCCGTTGAAGAGAATCGTCGCGCCCGGCATCGGGACCGTGATGGGCTGCGACGTGATGAGAAGGTGGAACGGCTGCGGTTGCGGCGGCGTCGGGGCTTGCGCGGGAAGGACGTTTGGTGACGCGGAGTCGGCGGGTTTCGCATCCAACAAAGTTTTGTCCGTGTCGCCCTGAATGATCTGCCCCGAGGGGAGAAAGACTCGTTTGGACTGGGCGACAGCCGGGGAAGTGGGCGCCGCTTGCAGCGGTTCCACGCCGCGACTCGGGTGCGTCACCGCAAAGAACAGCGCGAGCAATCCAATGAACGCAGCCGCCCTGCATTCTCGAGTTCCGACACGCATGGCCGGAGATTTGCCGCGGACGCAACCGAGGTCAATACGGCAAGCACTGGAGCTTCGCCGAATCGCGGGCCCGGCGAAATCCCGGCGCGACTACTTCTTCGCCAGCGCTTCCTTGATGAGCCCTTCGATCTCCGTGTCGAGGTCGTCGCCCGGGTCGCCCGTGTATTTGATGCGGAGCAGACCCTTGGCATCGATGACGAAGATTGAGGGCCAACCTTTGATGTTCCAAGCGGTGGAAATTGGGCCGCTTGTGCTGCCATCCGAGAAACTGCGGAAGTTCATCTGCTCTTTGGCGACGGCCGAGGCGAATCGCGCCTTCGCGTCGCTGTTCACTCCGAGCAGCACGAAGGGCTTGTCCGCGAACTTGCGCACGAGCGACCGCTCGTGGCCATACATGGCGCGGCAGGGTGTTCACCAATCGCCCCAGAAGACAATCATCGTCACCTTCCCCTTGTGATCGCTCAGCTTGAAGCGCTCGCCCTTGTGATCTTCGCCCTCGATTTCGGGAGCGGGGCGGCCGATGCCCACGTTGCGCAGCGTGTTCAACTCCTTGCGCGCCTTGCCCACGTAGCGCGACTCCGCGTGCTTCTCGATCACCTGCGTGTAGAACTTCTCGGACTCGGCCGCGACCTTCAGTGAAGCCGCCGCGCCGTCCACGCGCGCCACGCGCTCCGATTCCACGTAAAGCCACAGCGCGAGGTAGTAAGTCGCGCCCGCTTGAACCGACTTGTTGGCGTTCTTTTCCATGACGGCGCGGAGGGCGCGGGCGGCGGCGTCCGCATCCGAGTCCCCGAGCATATCGAGCACGCTGCCCGCCTTCTCGCTCGCGGCGTGGTTCTTGGCGTAAAGATCCGCGGCGGCGTCAAACTCCTGCCCGAACTGCACGGTGTTGATGATCCACGCAAGTGCGTCCGCGGCGGCGGGGTCCTTGATGTTTTTCGTCGCGAACGCGAGGAACTTCGGCGCGAGGTGGCCCGCCTGCCGGCGATTGGCCTGCGCCTCCTTCACTAGTTCCGCAAGCTCCTCCGCCGGCGTCGCAGCGTGCAGGCCGGTGGCGAACGGTGTGAAGGCAAGGACGAGCGCGCAAAGCATGGCGCTCCGCTGGAATATGGCTTTCATGGTGCGGACGTTGAACGGGCCCGCGTCGGAACGCCAGAGCGAAATCGCACGAACTAAGTTTGAAGATCACCCCGGCCGCGGCAATCTGAACAATGTGCCCGTGCCCACACTCAAATCCCTCTCGCAGCGAAGATCCGGGGAGTGGTGCCCCGTCATGCTCATCTCAATAGTGGCTGCGTCGTCGCTCTCGGCCGGCGAACTTGCTCCTCCCGTCAGCTTCGTCAACGATGTGGTGCCCGTGCTGACCAAGGCCGGCTGCAACGCGGGCGCTTGCCACGCGAAGGCCGGGCAGGGGCAGAACGGTTTCCAACTCTCGCTGCTCGGCTTCGAGCCGCAGGAGGATTACGAGCACCTGGTGAAGGAAGCTCGCGGCCGACGCGTCTCGGCTGCATCGCCTGAACAGAGCTTGATTCTGATGAAGGCTTCCAACCGCATCCCGCACGGCGGTGGGCTGCGGCTCGACCCGGCTTCCGAGGGCTACCGCATTCTGCGCGCGTGGCTTCTGCAAGGCACGCCGAACGACCTCGCCAACGCACCAAAGCTCGTCGCGCTCGAAGTCCAACCCGCCAAGAAAACGCTCAAGCCCAAGGCCGACCAGCAACTCAAGGTCACCGCGCGTTTCGCCGACGGGAAGTCCCGCGACGTCACCGCCATAGCGCTTTACGAAGCGAACGACCGCAACATGGCCGAAGCCTCCGAAGCGGGCCGCGTGAAAATCTTTGACCAGCCCGGCAATGTCGCGGTGATGGTGCGCTATCAGGACAAGGCCACGACGTTCAACGTCTCCCTCCCGCTCGGCGCGACGGTCAAACATCTGCCGGCCGAGAAGAACTTCATTGACCGGCTGGTCTTTGCGAACTTGAAGCAGCTCGGCATCCCGCCCTCGCCACTGGTTGACGACGCTACGTTTCTGCGCCGCGTCTCGCTCGACATCGCGGGCCGCCTGCCCACCACCGCTGAAGCCGAGGCGTTCCTCGCGAGCAAGGAACCCGCGAAGCGTGAGCAACTCGTGGACGCACTGCTCACCAGCCCGGACTACGCGGACTTCTTCGCCGGCAAGTGGTCCGCGCTGCTCAAGAACAAGCGCGACGACACGAAGGACATCACGGCGAACTTCGCTTTCCACTCGTGGGTGCGTGACAGCCTGCTCGCGAACAAGCCTTACGACCGCCTCGTGCGCGAACTGCTCGCGGCCACCGGCACCATCGCGGACAATCCGCCCGTCGCGTGGTATAAGCGCGTGAAGCAACCGACCGAGCAACTTGAGGACGTGGCGCAGCTTTTCCTCGGCGTGCGGATGCAGTGCGCGCAATGCCACCACCATCCCTTCGAGCGCTGGAGTCAGCATGACTACTACAGCATGGCCGCGTTCTTCAGCCAGATTGGCCGCAAGCCCACGGCCACGGCGGGCGAGGACGTGATTTTCCACAAGCGCGGCATGGCTCAGACGGAGAACAAGAAAACCAAACAGCCGGTGAAACCCGCCGGCCTTGGCGACCCCACGCTCGACATCTCGCCCGACGACGACCCGCGTCTTCGCCTTGCCGACTGGATGGGCGACAAGGCAAATCCCTTCTTCGCGAAGTCACTCGTGAACCGCTATTGGAAGCACTTTTTTCGCCGCGGTCTCATTGAGCCAGAAGACGACATTCGCGACACGAACCCGCCGTCGAACCCCGAGTTGCTCGACGCGTTAGCGAAGCATTTCGTCGAGAGCGGGTTCGACTTGAAGGCGGTCGTGCGCGTCATCGCGCAGTCGTCAGCGTATCAGTTGAGCGCGATTCCGAACCAGCACAACGGCGTGGACACGCAGAACTTCTCGCGCTTCTACCCGCGCCGGATGCCGGCTGAGGTGCTGCTCGACGCAGTGGACCAGTTCACCGGCGCGCGCACGGACTTCGCCGACCTGCCCGCCGGCACGCGTGCCATCGCGCTGCCCGACAACAGCTACAACCGCAGCTCGCCGTTCCTAAAAGTCTTCGGCCGGCCCGAGTCGGCGAGCGTGTGCGAATGCGAACGCGCGAGCGCGCCGAGCCTGTCGCAGAGCTTGCACCTGATGAACGCGTCCGATGTGAAGGCCAAGCTCGCGACGAGCGGCGGTCGCGCCGAGCGCCTCGCGAAGGAAGCAAAGCCCGAGCCGCAGAAGATTCGTGAGCTGTATCTCGCCGCCTTCGCCCGCGAGCCGATGTCGCACGAGCAGGCCGTCGCTGAGGAGTATCTCGCTCGCCCGCGCGAGGACGCCGCCGGCAAGCCCCTCCCGCCCGAGCAAGCCAAGCGCCTCGCTTACGAGGATCTGTTGTGGGCGCTCATCAACACGAAGGAATTTCTCTACAACCACTGAGATGCGGTCGTCGCTCCCAACCCAGCAAACGAAGTCATGGCGCTCGCCCGGCGACTGGCTGCGGAGCAGCCCAACACGAGTAGCCGTGGGTGAAGCGAAGCTTTGCGAGCGGAACCCACGGTGGCTCGCAAAGGGAACGCCACCGCGTAGCGGTGGAACTCGATGCTTGTCGCTCGATGGTTCAACCGCTACGCGGTTGTTTGCATCTTTTCTCCGTGTCCGTGGGTTGCGTTCGCTGCGCGAACTTCACCCACGGCTACTCAAGTTCAGCCCCGCTGGGGCTGCTGGCTTGGAGTCCGGCTGCCTACTTCCGAATCACGCTGCTGCGGACGTGGGCGTCCGCGCTCCATTACGATTCTCGGCCTCGCACCGCCGCCTTTTTATTTCATCCCTTTTCGCATGAAGCTCCCTCTCCGCCTCTTCGCCGCCGCCGCGTTGGCCACTTCCACCTTCGGCCAATCTGTCATTCTTCCAACACCGCGCTTGCTTACCACGATGCCGATGGGCGGCCAAGTTGGCACCACGGTCGAGGTCGCCATCACCGGCGAAGTGCTGGAGGACGTGACGGACTTGCTCTTCTCCGACCCGAAAATCACCGCGAAGGCCAAGCCCGGCGCGGCGAACACCTTCCTCGTCACCATCGCGCCGGATGCGCCGGCCGGCGTGCATGACGCACGGTTCGTTGGGCGGCTCGGGGTCTCGTCTGCGCGCGCGTTCAGCGTCGGCAGGCTGCCCGAGGTCACCCGCACGAAGCCGAACACCTCGCTCGAAACCGCGCTGGAGCTGAATGCCAATTCCATCTGCAACGCCGTCATGACCTCGCGCGCGGTGGACTTCTATTCCTTCACCGCCTCGAAGGGCAAACGCGTCGTCGCCGAGGTCGCCACGGCGGGTATTGATTCCAAGCTCACACCCGTGCTCATCGTCGCGGACGCGCAGGGCCGCGACCTGATGGTCAACCGCACCAGCGGCCTGCTCGACTTCACGCCGCCCGCCGACGGGAAGTTCTTCCTCAAGGTCCACAGCCTCACGTTCAAAGGCGGAGCGGAACACTTTTACCGGCTCGCGTTGCAGGAAGTCGCCGTCGGCGCGCCGATGCCGCGTGAGTCGCGCACACGCACCGTGAGAGCCTTCTCATGGAACCTGGCGACGGATTTTGGCATCGCGAAGACCGCCGAGGCCGAGCCGAACAACGAACACAAGCAGGCGCAGAAAATCTCTTTGCCCTGCGACATCAGCGGCGCGTTTTACCCGGCGGCGGACGTGGACACGTTCGAGTTCGCCGCGAAGAAGGGCGAGGTCTGGTGGGTCGAGGTCGCGTCCGAGCGGCTCGGCTTGCCCACAGACCCGTTCGTGCTCGTGCAGCGTGTGACGCTGGAGGACGGCAAGGAAAAGCTGACTGACGTCGCGGAGTTCGGCGACATCCCCGCGCCGATGAAACCGTCCTCGAATGGTTACTCCTACGATGGCCCGCCTTACGACGCCGGTTCGGCCGACCCGCTCGGTAAACTTGAAATCAAGGACGACGGCACGTATCGCCTGCAAGTGCGCGACCTCTTCGGCGGCACGCGCAGCGACGCGGCGAACATCTACCGACTCATCGTGCGCAAGGCGGCGCCGGACTTTGCGCTCACCGGCTGGGCCATCCACATGGAGTTGCGCAACGGTGACCGCAACGCGGTCTCCAAGCCCATCGCGCTGCGCCCCGGCGGGAGCATGGCCTTCGAGGTCGCCGTCGTGCGGCGCGACGGCTTCGATGGCGAAATCGAACTGGGCATGACCGGTCTGCCCACGGGCGTGACGGCGGCGGGCATCAAGATTCCGGTGGGGCAGGCGCAGGGAAAGCTCATTGTCTCGGCGGACGAGAAAGCGCCGCGGTCACTCAGTTTCGCCAAGTTGTTTGGTCGCGCGCAAGTCAACGGCGCGGCGATGGAACGGCCCGTCCACCTCGCCTCGCAGGCGTGGCCCGTGCGCGATGCGAGCGGCGAAATCCCCCAGCCGCGCCTCATGGCCGATGTGCCCGTGTCTGTGACCGACGCCGAACCCGCGCCCATCAGCGTCGCTGCGCGCGAGGGCAAAGTGTGGGAAGCGAAAGCTGATGCGAAGCTCACCATCCCGCTGAAGCTCGCGTGGCGCAGCGAGATTTCCGGACAGCTTCGCCTGCGCGCCTACGGCAACGGCTTCACCGGCCTCAAGCCGTTGGAAGTTTCACCCAAAACGGAGACCGCTGACCTCGTGCTGGATCTCGCCACGCTCAAGCCCGCGCCTGGCGAGCACACGCTCGCGCTCTATAGCGGCTACGTGGTGAAGTATCGCAACAACCCCGGCGCAGTCGTGCTGGCCGAAGTTGCGCAGAAGAAGGCGGAATCGGAAGCCGCGACGCTTGCTGCCGAGGCGAAGAAGCTTGCCGACGCCGTCAACACCGCGCCCGCCGAGAAGCGCGCCGAAGCCGAGCTCGCGGCGAAAGCCGCCGCCGAGAAACTGAAGGCCGCCGAGACCGCGAAGACCGCCGCCGTGACCAAGATGAAGTCCGCCACCGCCGACGCCGCGCCGAAGGACATCGCGGACATCCTTGTATCGGAACCGATTCGCGTGCGCGTGCTGCCAGCGGACAAGAAATAGGGTCAGTTCTCCAACCACCCCCAATATCCCTTTGACACGATTCCACCCAGCCTGAAGAGTTTGCCTATGAATGAATCAGAACTACGCGCCTTGATTCGCGAATCCAACGCCCACCCCGTCCGGGTTTGCGTGGATGACGGGCGGAGCTATACGGTGGCCCATCCGGACTTTGGAATGGTAGCGAACCAAGCCATCGTGTTGGGCAGCGGGCCCGGTCACAACCTTGGCGGTCCCAGCTTCGTCATCTGTTACTTCGACCATGTCACTCGGGTGGAAGTGCTTGATTCCAACAAACGAACCGATTGAGTAACCGAGTGCTCCATCGCCCGTGACCACCCGCCCCCATCCCCCTCGCTGCCCCGGCCCGTTGAGCCGACGCGCGTTCATGGGCATGGGGCTCAGCGGATTCGCGACGCTCAGTTTGCCCGGCCTCATGCGGCTTCGTGCGGAGGCTGCTGCGCCCGCCCGGAAGGAAAAGACTGCCGTCATCATGGTTTGGCTCCCCGGTGGGCTCACCCACCTCGATACTTACGACCCCAAGCCCGACAGCGGCAGCGCGTATCGCGGCCCGTTCAACCCCATACCCACCAACGTCCCCGGCACGCACATCACGGAACTGCTGCCGATGCAAGCCAAGCTGGCCGACAAGTTCACGCTCATCCGCAGCATGAAGCAAACCGCGGGCGGCCATCCCGCTGGCTCGATGCAGTTCCTCTCCGGCGACCTCGACACGCGCGACAAGCCCAAGCCGCGTCTGCCCGATTGGATGTCCGTGGCGCACTACCTGCGCGCGCAGGAAGGCCGGCGGACGAACCCGCTGCCGAACTACATCTGCGCCAGTTCCACCCCTGATTACACCGGCCCGGCTTTTCTCGGCGACGCTTACTCACCCTTCACCATCGCCGATGATCCGAGCCAGCCACGCTTCGAGGTGCCGAATCTTGGTCTCAGTGGTCCCGGTGAAGCCCGTCGTCTGGGACACCGTGCCGCCCTGCGTGAAAACCTCGACACGCTGGAACGCTCCTTCGACCGCGCGGGCGAACTCGGTGCGCTCGACCAGTTCGAATCGCAAGCGCTCTCGCTCCTCACCAACCCGCGCACCCGCGACGCCTTCGACCTCAGCCAGGAAGACGACCGCACACGCGACCGCTACGGGCGCAACCGCTGGGGCCAGCAGTTGCTTCTCGCCCGCCGCCTCGTCGAGGCCGGTGTCGAGATCGTCACCAGCCAGTTGACTGGCCCGCTGTGCGGCCGCACCGGCGTGTGGGACGACCACGCGGTGGACCACCACATCTTCGACGTGCTGCGCTTCCGCATGGGCAATTACGACCGCGCCGTCTCCGCGCTCATCGAGGATGTTTACGCGCGCGGCCTCGACCAACGCGTGCTTGTGGTTGTCACCGGCGAGTTTGGTCGGACGCCAAAGATCTCGTTCGACCGCAGCACGGGCGGCGGCGATGGCAGCGGGCCGGCGGGGACGTTGCAACCGGGCCGCGACCATTGGCCGCAAGCCTTCACCAACCTCTGGGCCGGCGGCGGTTTTAAGATGGGCGGAGTGATTGGCGCATCCGACAAACGCGGGGAGGAAGTCGTGGAGCGGCCCTGCCTGCCGGCGGATTTTTTGGCGACGGTTTACCATCATCTCGGCCTCGATTGGGAGCGTGCGACCATCAAGGACTTCAGCGGGCGGCCCACGCACATTGTCAGCGGCGGTGCCCTCATCAGCGAATTAAACGGCTAGCCAGCCGTCTCTCTACCTAGCGCGTCATCTTCCACCCCATGAATTCTCCTCGCCAAACTTCCTCGCTGCGCTGCGCGGGCCCGCTTAACCGCCGCGGCTTCATGAGCGTCGGCCTCACGGGCTTCGCGACGCTCAGCCTGCCCGGCCTGCTGCGGCTGCGCGCGGAGAACGCCGCCAAGCCGCCGAAGGAACGCACCGCCGTCATTATGGTCTGGCTCATCGGCGGGCTCTCGCACATTGACACCTACGACCCCAAGCCCGACAGCGGTGCGGAGTATCGCGGCCCGTTCAAGGTCATTCCCACGAACGTCCCCGGCATGGACATCACGGAGCTGCTCCCGCTCCACGCGAAGATTGCCGACAAGTTTTCGCTCGTCCGCTCCTTCACGCACCGCTCCGCCGGCCATCCTGCCGGCCACCTGCGCATGCTCACCGGCGACCCCGATGAGCGCGACAAGACCGTGCCCAAGTATCCCGACTGGATGTGCGTGGCGAATTACCTCCGCTCCAAGAACCCGCGCACCAGCCCGGTGCCGAACTACTGCGCCATCAATTCCATCGAGGGTGGATACGCTGGCCCTGCATATCTCGGCAGCGCCTATGCGCCTTTCGCCATCAACGGCGACCCCAGCCGGCCGGACTTCTCCGTGCCCAACGTCGGCCAGACCAGCGCCACCGAAGCCCGCCGCCTCAGCGACCGCACCGCGCTGCGCCAAAACCTTGACACGCTGGAGCGCGCTTTCGACAAGGAAGGCGAGCTCGGCGCGCTCGACCAATTCGAGTCGCAAGCCGTCACGCTGCTTACGAATCCCAAGACCCGCGACCCGCCGGCAACAACTGGGGCGACCATGCCGTCAACGCCCACGTCTTCACTCACGCCGCCTGTTCCAGAGTCACGTCACTTGGCAGTTTCAAGCCGGTCTCGTCCAGCTTGGTCAGCAGCTCGGAGAC
>Ga0194121_10002576_pt1 | contig 28602 bp, 35 predicted proteins | sample TA2MahCa50mmetaG_FD_148609 | JGI IMG/M metagenome (GOLD analysis project Ga0194121, IMG submission 148609) | Freshwater microbial communities from Lake Tanganyika, Tanzania - TA2015020 Mahale Deep Cast 50m | ecosystem: Environmental > Aquatic > Freshwater > Lake | place: Tanzania: Lake...
TGCCACTGGCCGGCCTTCCAGCAGCAGCTGTTTGAGGGCCTTGCGATACAGGAAATACTTCGACTCCAGCTCACCGATGGTGAGACCCTGGGTTTCGCTCATGAAGCTCCTGGCTTGCAGGCCAACAACTTCAAGCTATGCGAAAGCCGCCGACCCCTGGCCGGATCGGGGCCAGTTGGTGGTGAGGCGTCACACTGCGGCGGCGCCTTCAGAGGGTGCTGCAGGCCCTCTGGAAGCGCAGCAGCTGCTCCCGCTGGGCCGGCGTGGCCCGGTCCGCCCGCTGTTGCATCAGCCTCTGTGCCCGCTGCACCTGGCCGCAGGCCAGGTCGTTCTCACCGCGATTGAACTGATCATCGGCGCTGGCCAGGGCCGCCTGCAGCTGCCGGCGGACCTGGGGTTCCGTGGGGCCGCCAGTGGCTGCCGTTGTGGGGGGCGCCGCGGGGGCCGGCGGCGGCGGGGGGCTGGGGCGGGGGCGCCCACAGGCCGTCAGGCCCAGGGCCAGCACCAGGGCGAGCAGCGGCCGAACGCCTTGGCCCGGGAGCCCGTGGCTCATGCCAGCACCGCCGCCTGCTCGGCCGTCAGCCGTCCCGCCGCCACCAAGGTGCGGGTGATGGTCTCGATGTCCAGCACGGCGTGCACGCGGTAGCCGGCCGCCTGCAGCCGTTCGCGGGCGCGGCGATCCCGCTGCCCCCCATGGTCGATGAACACCACCACGTCCTCCACCACCAGGCCGGAGCTCTCCAGTTTGCTGATGCCCTCGAGCACGCTGCCGCCGGTGATCAGGATGTCGTCCACCACCACCACCCGGTCGCCGTCGTTGAAATCCCCTTCGATCAGGCGCCGGGCACCATGGGCCTTCACCTCCTTGCGGGGGTAGATCAGGGGCTTGTGCAGCGCCAGCGACAACCCGGTGGCGGTGGGCAGGGAGCCGTAGGGAATGCCCGCGATGCGGTCGAAGTCAAGCCCCTCCAGCAGGGCGCCGTAGCTGTGCAGCACCCGATGGAAGAGGTTGGGATCCGAAATGATCTGGCGCAGATCCACGTAGTAGTTGAACACCGCTCCGGAGGCCTGCACGTAGTCGCCGAACAGCAGGCAGCCGATGTCAAACAGATCGAGGATCAGATCCCTGCCCGCATCCGGCGCCGGGCTGGTGGCCGTGGGTGGCTCCGCCACCCAGAGGGCACAGCTGTTGCCCTCGACCCGCGGGTGTTGGTTGAGCCAGCGCTCTCGGCGCTGGTTGATCAGACCCTTGAGGGCGGCCGCCTGTTCCCCCAGGTCGTCCTCCACCAGGAGGTTCTGGGGCAGGGGCAGCAGCAGCCCATCGGCGGCGTCGTTGAAGCCGGCCTCCAACAGGCCATCGAGCCGCTCCTCCTCGCTCCAGATGCTGCGCAGCATCAACACCCGCTCCGGGGCGGCCTGGCGCACCTGCCCCAGCACCGCGGGGTCGCTGGTGCCCACCTCCAGCAGCAGTTGGTCGGGGGTGCCCCACAGCTGGCACTCCCGCACGATCTGGAGAAACAGCGGATCCCCCTCGGAGGGGTGGTACTGGATCCGTTTGGCGGCGGGGTTGGAGCTGCGGCAGGTGATCACCACCGCCTTGTCGGCGTAGAGCAGAAACGGTGCGGCGATGTCCTGCCCCGCCAGGGGGGAGAGGGTCACCGCGTCCACCCCCAGGTCCTTGAACAGGTAATGGGCCAGGGCGGTGGAGGAATTGAGATCACCGTGTTTGGCGTCGATGATCAGCGGCAGGTCGCGCGGCACCAGGTCGCGCACCTCCAGCAGCAGCTCCAACCCCAGGGGACCGAGGGCCTGGTAGAAGCCAAGGCTGGCCTTGATCGCACACACGTGGGGGCTGGTTTCCTCCACCACCGCCTTGATCCAATGGCGGGCCTGGCTGAGGAAGGAGCGGTTGGCCATGCCGCGCCGCTGGGCCCAGCTCTGCAACATCTCCGGATTCGGGTCGAGCCCGGTCATCAGGAGCGACTGCCGCTCGGCGATGGCTTCGGTGAGTTGAACGAAGAAGCCCATCGCCCCCTGGATGGCGTGTTGCGTTGCTAAGCGATCCCCCCGGCCTGCGGTGGAGGGGGTCACAGGTCGTAGCAAATCAGAGGTGACGGCCCAGCTTTCGGGGGCAAGCGCCAGGGGGCAAGCTTCCGATCTGGCCACCGCCGCTGGCCGCAGCCGACGGCAGGCGATGTGATCCGCTCGCTGCGGAGTGCGGGTGAACCAGGAGCTGGATCGTCGATGTCTGGAGCTGGCCCTGGCGGATCTACGGCTGCTGCAGCCGACGCAGCGGCGCCTGGCCCTCGCCCAGTTCCAGGCCATTGATCCCGCCCTGGCCAGCCGCCTGCAGCTGGAACTCACGTTCCACCTGTTTTGATCACCTGTTCAGATCACCGGTTCTGAGGTCGCCGTGCTCGAGCTGTTCCACGCGGCCCCTTCGTATTTCTCGATGGTGGCGAGGTTGGCGCTGGCGGAGGCCGGCATCCCCTTCACCCCACGGCTGATCGACATCCATCTGGCCAAGCAGCAGCTCAGCGATCCCTACCGGGCCCTGAACCCCCACATGACCGTGCCCACGTTGCGGGGGCCTGATCTGCTGCTCACCGACAGCTCCGAGATCCTGTCCTTTGCCGCTTGTCGCGCCGGTGACGCCTGGTGCGATGCCGATGCCGCCCAGACGCCGGCCATCCGTGCGGCGGTGCAGGGCCACTACGCCATCTCGATCGAGACCCTCACCTTCAGCAAGCTGCTGACCAGCCGCCCGCTGCTCAAGCCATTGGTGACACGCCTGCTGTCCGGCCTGAGCCGGCAGCTGGACCAACGGGCTGCCCACACCGCTGTGGATCCCGAAGCCCTGCGGGCCAAGGCCCAGCAGGATCGGGAACGGCTGCAGACCTTCACAGCCACCCCAGCCGCCGAGACCCTGGCGGCACTGCGTGCCCAGGTGCAGGCCTACCTCCACGGTCTCCCTGCGGTGCAGGACGGCCCATGGCTGTTCGGCAGCCGCATCAGCAGCGCCGATGTGGTGCTGGCGGTGTTGTTGGCCCGCCTCTCGATGGCGGGGGAGCTGGCGTTGCTTGAGCGTGCGGATCTGCAGCGGTGGTGGCAGCGCTACCAGGGCCGCCCGGCGGTGCAGGCCGCCGATCTGTGGACCCGGTTCCAGCGCCGCCGCTTCGTGGCGGCGCTGCTGCAGGCCCGTCGCACACCCATCGTCAGCTCGGCGGCTTGACGGGGCAGTCCCGCGCCGCCAACACCGCCGCCTGCCCCTTGCCGTCACGGTGCAGGGGTTGCACGCCGAAGTCGTCCTCACTGACGTCAAAGCCGCCGCTGCCGCAGAACAGGGTCAGCTCCCGGCGGGTGTAGCTGCCATGGGCCCGGCCCTTGCCCTGCTCCATGGCCATGCCGAGGCACTGCTGCTGATTGCCCCAGACGCAACTGGCGGCCCCCAGCAGCCCCCCCAGAACGTTGGTGGCAATCTGCTGGCTGCGGTCGATTTCAAAACGCTGCACCTGATACCGCCGGCGCCCCAGCTGCTGATCCAGGGGATCCGGCGGCAGTGGGCGGCTGAAGGCCTCCTGGCTGTCCACCGTCCAGGGGCCGAGGCGTTGTCCCACCGTGAGCTGGCTGGCCAGGCCCCGGGTGAGGGCTTCAAAGCGCTCCTTCGGAAAGCCGTGGTGCTGAAAGGAGATCCGCTCGTAATCCCCCATTTCAAACATCAGGTTCGCCGTCTGGGCGAAGTCCTCCACCCCGAGGGCGTCATGGCCCATCAACCAGCCCAGGAACACCCCCGTGCGCCAGTCGGCCGCCAGCTCCTCCTGCTTCACCGTGAGGCCCAGACCGCCGCTATAGGGCCCCCGCCCCTGCTCCCGGTTGACGTGGTGCCCCCATTCATGGGCCAGCACCGCCAGATCCAGCAGCAGCAGATCCGCATCACTCTTGCCGCGGGCGGAACGCACACTTCGCCGCAGGTTGAGGGCCATGGCGATCTCCTTGCTGGGGGGGCAGTAGAAGGCCATGGGGTGCTCCACCCGCGTCTCCCCGCAGCCCTTGGCGGTGTCACCGGCGAACAGCAGGGCCGGTTGCTCACGGCTCCCCCAGTGGCGGTGGAGCAGGTCGTGGGCAGCCCGCAGGTAGCGCTGGCGCTGCTCCGTGGGGGTCCCCTTGGGGTCCTGCCGCAACGTCTCCAGGGCGCGGGCCTGGGCGGGATCCGCGGGTTTGGGCGGCGGCGGCGGCGGTTCCTGCCCCGGCGCCCAGGGCTGGGCCCGCAGGGGGGCTGCCATCGCCAGGGCCAGCAGCAGTGGCCAGGGGCGCCTCAGGGGCATGGCTGCGGCGCCGCCGTCAGGCGGCAGTGCAACACCGCCAGGGCTTCGTCAGGCAATCCCAGGAAGCGATCCAGCCAGGCGGCGCCGCAGGGCGGCACCGTGGCCACGCCCGCCACGGTGGTGTAGCCACGCCCATCGCGGGGCTGGCCCTGCCGTTGATGGCGGCGGCTGCGGCAACCCGCGCTGCTCAGCAGCGCATCCACCGCCAGATCCGGCGGGGCCAGCAGCTCCAGGCGCCCCAGCCGAACCCGGAAGCGAAAGGCGGCCCGCAACCGCAGCATCACCTCACCGGTGCGGATGTTCAGCTGCCCCGTGAGCTGCTGCGGCACGATGCTGATGGAGAGGCCCGCCGGCAACGGCAGCCCCAGCACGGTGGTGGTGCGGCCATCCAGGGGGGGGATGCTGATCGCCTCGACAGGGAAGGCCAGCTCCACCGCATCAGCACTGACTGAGGCCTGGGCCTGCGCCAGGGCCACACCGCCGCGGGCGTCGTAGCGGAACAGGGGGTAGCCAGCGATGGCTAATTCACAGGCCCCCAGGGTGTCCAGTTGCCAGCGGGGGGCGGCTGCCGGGCTCACGGCTGGCGCAGCGCCTCCAGTTCACCGCGTCCATGGAGTTCTGCCAAGGCGTCGTAACCGCCGATGGGTTGCCCATCGATCTGGATCAGGGGCACCGGGCCCGTGTCGCTGACTTGGGTGTGGTGGGGGATGCCGAGGCTGCGGAGCATGCGCAGGGCGCGACTCGACCAGGGGCAGCCCTCGGCCACGGTGATCTGCACCCGTGGCTCCCCGCTGCGGTGGGCCTGGCCCGGGCTTGCCGGGGCGCTGCCCGTGGGGGCCGTCAGGAACCCCACCAGCAGGTCAGCCCCCCTGAGGATCTGACTGCCGTGTTCGAGGTGCCCCCCCCACACCTGACACTCGGCATCGGAGAAGCTCAGGTGCAGGTGCACCCCCTGCGGCCCGACGGTGCCCTGCAGGGTGATGATTTCCAGCTCACCCTCCAGCACCGTGGGCTGGTCGCGGCCCGGGCAGGCGAACGCGGCCCGGCGCAGATTGCCCACCACGCTGAGTACGAAGCCCTCTGCCCCTTCCCGTTGCGCCAGGGCCTCCAGGGCGCGACGGATGTCGGCGCCGGCCTCCAGGTGCAGGGGCAACGCTCGCATCACAGCTGCTGCGGGGGACAACAAACGGCTGCAACCCTAAGGGGCAGCCCCTTGGTCAGGCGCTCACCAAGTCGGCGGGGGCCCACTGGGCGATGCGCTGTTCGTGGCGCACCAGCTGATAGCGGTTGAACTCCGAGGGTTCGTGCCGGTAGAGCGACTGCAGCTCCTCCAGCTCATCCCGCATGGACTGCAGCACGGGGTGGTTGTCGTTCAAAAGGCCGCACGGATGAATCTGATGAAAACCTTAAGCCCTTGGTCTCATGTGTCTCAATGTCGGGGTGCCCGCTTCGCACTTCGTTGCCCTGGGGCGATGCCCTGGCTAGATCGGGAGTGAATCGCAATGGGACCCATGGAAGACGCCTTTGCGGTGGTTGCCCATCCGCAGCTGCTGGTGGCCATCGGCGCACTGCTGCTGCTGGGGGTGGTGCTGCTGCTGGAGAGCCTGGCGCTAGTGCAGGCCTTGCGCCTGGAGCCCACGCTCCAACCCGCCGTTGATCCGGAGCTGCCCCCGGGGCCCGAGGCCTACGACTGGCTTTATGAATAGACGGCAATCGGCGCCCCGGGTGCCGTTGCTGTGGAACAGCCCCTGAGTGCCGATGCGCATCACGATCATCGGCAGCGGTTATGTGGGCCTGGCCCTGGCGCGCCACTGGCGCCGCGAGGGCCAGCACCAGATCAGCCTCACCACCACCCGGGCCGCCCGGCTGGAGAGTCTGCATGGCCAGGCCGACCGCGTGCTGCTGACCCGCGCCGACGACCCTGACCAACTGCGCCAGGCCCTGGAGGGGGCGGAGGTGGCTGTGTTCTGCCAGGCCCCACGGGGGGATCGCCTGGTGGATCCGGGCGTCTACCGGACCACCTACTGCGATCCCTTTGTGGCCCTGCAGGGCCTGTTGCAGGCCCTTCCGGCCCTGAGCCAGATCGTGTACGCCGGCAGCGGATCGCTCTATGGCGACACGGGCGGGGCCTGGGTGGATGAGGACACGCCCCCCCAGCCACGCGATGGCCATGGGGAGGTGTTGCTGGAGGCAGAGCAGCTGCTGAGTGCCTGCCGCAGCCCCCAACGCCGGGTCTGCGTGTTGCGGTTCGGGGCCCTGTATGGACCGGGCCGCGATCTGCTGCGTCGCCTCACCCCCCTGGCGGGCACCACCCGTGCCGGCGGCGGCCAGGAGCACTGCGGTTGGCTGCACCGGGATGACGCCGTGGGGGCCCTGGCCGCCGCGGTGCAGCAGGGATGGGATCAGACCGTGAATGTGGTGGACGACGAACCCTGCACCGTGGCGATGTTGATGGCGCGGTTGGCTGATGCCACGGGCCTTGAACCCGTCACCTGGCGGCCCCACGAGCCGGATGCAGCCGCGCGGCCCGACCGCCGGGTGAGCAATCGACGGCTGCATCAGCTGGGGTATCGCCTGCAGCACCCCCGGGTGGTCTTCCCCCGGCTGGTGGCCCTCGATGACGCCCTGTTGGGGGCGGTGAGCGCCCGGGCCGCCGCCAGTGGCCGCCGGCGAATGAACCACAACCTTCATCATCATGACGATGCCGTGCAGCGGTTCCTCAATGCCCTGCAGCCGGGCACCTACGTGCGCCCCCACCGCCATCGGCGGGAGACCCCAGGGGCCGGCTTCGAATGTTTTGTGGTGCTGCAGGGGAGCATCGGGCTGCTGGTGCTGGATGCCGCCGGTCTGGTGATCCACAGCCAGCGGCTGCAGGCCGGTGGACCCGTGCACGGTGTGGAGTTGGCGGAGGATCAGTTCCACACCCTGGTGGCCCTCTCCCCCGACGCTGTGCTTCTGGAGCTCAAACAGGGGCCGTACCGCCCCACCGAGGACAAGGATTTCCTGGCGTCCTTTCCCGCGGAAGGCACGCCGGCGGCTGCGGCCCAGGAGCGATGCTGGCGTGCCCTGTTTGAGGGGGATGGTCGTTGAGCGAATGGGATCAGTTGCTGCGTTGGCTCCACCGCGACCTGCGGGATGAACGGTTGCGGCAGGCCAGCGGCCACTGGATTGTGCTGACGGCCCTGGGCCTCCACCCCAATCGTGATCCCCTGCCGGCGGGTCTGGCCCTCAGCACCGCCATGGCTCCCCCGCTCCCACCGGATGGCGGTGGGACGCCGGTGGTGTTCCCCTTGCCTGATGGGCCGGCTCACCTGCAGCTGTTCGGGCTCTGGCGGCCTCCGTCGGCGGACGCCGAAGCCGACCAACAGCATCCCTTGGTGCGTGAGCGTTGGCGGTTCTGGGTGGTGACGGGCCGGCAAGTGCATGCCGAACGGCGCAGCATGGGGCTGAAGCCCTTGCAACGGGCCCATGGCGAGGGGTTCCCCAGCTCTGAGCTGGCGCAGCGCCTGAGGCCCCTGCTGGAGGGGTCCCCTTAGGGTCGACCAGCGGTTGTGACCCGTTGTTTGTTGCCATGGCCCAACGTTGCCGCCCGTTGCGCACTGGCCTGCTGGGGTTGGCCCTGGCGCTGGCCCTGCCCCTCGCCCCCGCCCGGGCCCTGGAGGAGGTGCTGGTGGAGCTGCCGCTGCTCAACACCAGCCTGCGGGTGCGGCTGGACGAGTTGAGCTCACCGGAGGCCCTGCTCCGCGGCAACTCATCGCTGGCGGAACTGGACCGTGCCTCCCGGGGCCAGGTGGGGGAAGCCCTGGTGGCCCTGTTCCATCAGCGGCTGCCGCTCTCGATCAGCCGTGCCGCCGAAGCCTCGGTGGGATCGCCCCTGCTGGAGCAGGTTTTGCTGCTGCTCTCCTCCTTCGGCAGCGTGGAGGGGGTGACGCCGGATGTGAGCGGCCACACCCTGGAGCGCACCCTGCGGCGGGCCATGGCGGAAGCTCCGAATGGGCAGCCCACGCTGCTGGAGGTGATGAAGGCCATCCCGGGCCAGCGGGCCCGCCTCAACCTCAGCCAGGCGGCGGTTCTGCTGCAACGGATGTTGGAGCAGCGCACCCTGGCGGATCGTCTCCTTGCCCGGGTGCCCCCCGCACCGGCCCCAACCGCAGCGTCTGCCGCCGCCCCCCAGGGGGCGACGGCAGCTCCCCTGCGGCGGCTGAGCCAGCTGCCGGTGGCCCATCGCCCCCAACCCCTGCAGCTGCTGCTGTTGGAACCCCAGGGCAACGGCAATGGCCGGCTGGTGTTGATCTCCCATGGGCTCTGGGATAGCCCCACCAGCTTCGAAGGCTGGGGCCGGCGGTTGGCGGCGGCGGGCTACACGGTGGTGCTGCCCTGGCACCCGGGCAGCGATCAACGGCAACAGCATGAGGTGCTCAGCGGCCAGACGCCGCCCCCCTCGCCGGAGGAGTTGGCCCTGCGCCCGCTGGATCTCACTGCCGTGGTGGATGCCATCGGTTCCGGTGCACTCCGCACGGGCCATCCCGTGGACAGCCAGCGGGTGGTGGTGTTGGGCCATTCCTGGGGGGCCACCACCAGCCTGCAGCTGGCCGGCCTCGTGCCCACGGATTCAGCCTTGCTGCGCCGCTGCGGTGAGCTGAACCATCCGGAGCGCAACCTCAGTTGGACGCTCCAGTGCAGCTGGACCACGGCTGTGAAACGGGCGGCCATCAACGACGGACGGATCATCGCCGTGGTGGCGGTGAGTCCGCCCATGGCGCTGCTTTTCCCGCGGGGGAGTGGCGAGCGGCTCAACACCCGTGTCTTGCTGGTGAGCGGCAGCCGCGATTGGGTGGTGCCCCCGGACCCGGAGGCGATTCGCCCGCTCCTGGGGGTGGACCTCCAGGGCCACCAGTTGGTGCTGGCCCAGGGGGGTGACCACTTCAACCTGCGGCCGCGCGACGCAGCCGATGGCGGGGTCCTAGGGGCGCTGATGCTGGCCTGGACCGACGCCGCCTTTGGGGCCGGCGCCAAGGTGCATCCGGCGCCCGGCATGGCTGCGCTGCTGCCCTCCGGCCCCTGGGGCAGTGCCACCCTGCCGCTGGTGGATGTGTCCCCGGCCCTCGGCTCAGGCCGGTAGCAGCTGCCGCCAGCCGTCCCGCTGGACCACCTGCAGCGGCGTGTCGAACAGTCTGCTGAGCCGTTCGGCTGTCAACAGCGCCTCGGCGGTGCCATCCCCCACAATGCGGCCCTCCTGGAGCAGCACGGCGCGGCTGATCTCCGGAATCACCGCCTCCAGCTGATGGGTCACCAGCAGCAGGGTGGTGCCTTGCTCCGCCAGCTGCCGCAGCAGTCGCAACAGCAGATGCCGGGCCTGGGGATCCAAGCCATTGGTGGGCTCATCCAGCACCAACAGCTCCGGCCGATGCACGATGGCGCGCGCCAGCAGGACACGGCGCCGCTGCCCATCGGACAGCTCTGCGAAGGGTCGGCGCTCCAGCCCCCCCAGCCCCATCTGATGCAGCAGCCCATGGGCCCGCATCCGTTGGGTGGCAGTGGCCTGGTGATGGCGACCGATGCCCACGGATCCGAACCAGCCGGAGAGCACCACCTCCTCCGTCGGGATCTGGGGGCGATAGCCCGCCTGCAAATCGGCGGACACATGCCCCATGCGACCCCGTAGCTCCCACAGATTCACCGTGCTGTGGCCGAACAGGCGCAAGCTCGATCCGGCCTGGACAACCGGGTAGAGCTCCCGGGTCAGCAGCTTGATCAGGGCGCTTTTGCCCGCACCGTTGGGGCCGAGCACCACCGTGTGCTCCCCCAGGTGCAGACGCAGATCCACCCCCTGCAGCACCGGCCTTGGCCCCTGCCAGGCCTCCACCTGCTCCAGTTCCAGATAGGGAGCCCCCGCCATGGCTGAACCCCTCGCCGCTGTTCCCAGCCTGACGTCCTGTGGGTCCCAGGCTCGATGTGGATCTTCTGGTGCGGTAAGCGCCGCTACAGACCCCGCGGCCGCAGTTGCAGAACCTAAAGGGGCCTGTGCACCGTTGGAGCGACCCCCATGTCCCAGTCCCAGCAGCCGTCCAAGGCCACCATTCCCCTCAAGGCCCGTCCGATTTACCGCCCCCCCAGCGGCCAGCTGAAGTTTTCCTGAAGCCCGGCTCCACCCGCTTGCGGGCGATCCAGCTCCGCGGTTACGACAGAGGTACCGCCGCAGCCCGCTGAACCAACCACAGGGCACCTGGCGGAGCGGGCGGCACCTGCCGCCCCCACCATTCGCCCAGCCGCAGGGGTTGTCGTCACCCCATCCCTGCGGTGGAGTGGGTGCGCCAACTTGGCCATCGGCCCCCCGCCATGTCCCAGGTTCTTGCGGCCCCCTGTTGGAATCACCGCGGTTGCAGCATCCAACTGCTCAGCGGTGAGGCGCGCGGCGTGTCCTATCGCGTGTGGCACCACAGCGGCACCCCCATGGGCCAGGTGGGCTCCCTGGAGGAGGCCCGCCAACTGATCGACGAGCAGATCCTGTTGATCCGGCAACGGCTGGCGTCGGCGGCCTGATGGCCAGCGATGGCAAGCTGCCCTGCAGCTGTGCCGCGCCGGTGTCGGGTTCCGTTCTGCTCTGCGGCTATTACGGCGAGCACAACCTCGGCGATGACGCCCTGCTGGAATCCCTGTTGGGCCAATTGCCCGCCGGTGTCTCCCCGCTCGTCACAGCCTTTGATCAACGGGCAGTGGAGCAGCGCCACGGGGTGGCGACGGTGCAACGGCGCAGCCTGAGGGCGGTTTTGGCCGCCCAGCGCCACTGCCGTGCCCTGGTGCTGGGGGGCGGCAGCCTGCTGCAGGACTCCACCAGCTTCCGCAGCCTGCTCTATTACGGCGCCCTGATCGTGGCGGCCCGCCTGCAGGGGCAACCGGTGCTGCTCTGGGCCCAGGGGCTCGGCCCCCTGCGGCGAAAGGGCAGCCGCCTGCTGGTGCGGTTGCTGCTCCCCTTGGCCACGGCCATCAGCTGGCGGGATGCCGCTTCGGCGCGCCTGGCCCGACAGCTGGGCTGCGTTGCCCCCCATGGGGCCGATGCGGTCTGGGCCCTGGAGCCGTTGCCCTGGCTCGGCCGTGGCGGCCCGATCGTGGTGTGTTGGCGCCCCACCCCGCTGCTGGATTCACGCGGCTGGAGCGTGTTGCTGGAGGCCCTCAACCAGTTGGCGGAGCAGCAGGACCGGCAGGTGCTGTGGCTGCCCTTCCATGGCCCCCAGGACGAACCCCTGCTGCCCCAGCTTGAGCGCATGGGTGTGCTGCCCCCCGGCCTGCAGCACCGCAGCCGCCAGCTGCGGGCCGCGCAGCCCTCGGAGGCCATGGCGGTGTTCCGCTCCGCGGGCCTGGTGGTGGCCATGCGGCTGCATGCCCTGATCCTGGCGGCCCTCTCCGGCAGTCCAGTGGCGGCTCTCAGCTACGACCCGAAGGTGCAGGCCTGCGCCCTGGAATTCGGCTGCGGCTGCACCGATCTCGATGATCCGTTGCCCGCGGCGGCCCCCCTGGTGGAGGCCTGGGGGGAGGCCCTGGATCGGCCTGCGGGCCTGGAGCCCCTGGCACAGATGCGCCAGGCCACCGCCCTGCATCGGCAGCTCCTGCAACGGCTTGGAGGTTGAGCGATGCGGGCGGTGGGATATGGCGCTGACCGCGCCGATGACAGCCCCAGCTGTCTGATCGATCTGCACCTGCCGGAGCCCCAACCCGGCCCGTCAGACCTGCTGGTGCAGGTGGAGGCGGTGGCGATCAACCCGGTGGATGCCAAGGTGCGCCGCCGTGAGACCCCTGCCCCCGGTGCCGTCCGCGTGCTGGGCTGGGATTGCGCCGGCACCGTGCTGGCCCTGGGGGAGGACGTCACGGGGTTTGCCGTGGGGGATGCGGTTTGGTACGCCGGCGCCCTGCAGCGGCCGGGCTGCAACAGCGAACGGCACGTGGTCGACCATCAGCTGGTGGGCCATCGGCCCGCCGGTTGGAGCGTCGCCGAGGCGGCGGCGCTTCCGCTCACGGCGATCACCGCCTGGGAGTTGCTGTTTGAACGGCTCCGGTTGCCGAGCCATTCCGCCGCGACGGCTCCCCAGACCCTGCTGGTGGTGGGGGCCGCCGGTGGTGTGGGGTCGATGCTGGTGCAGTTGGCCCGGGCCCTCACCCCCCTCACGGTGGTGGGCACCGCCTCGCGGGAGGCCTCGCGCCGCTGGTTGGCGCAGCTGGGGGTGGAGCACGTGATCGACCACCACCGTCCCCTGGCCCCCCAGCTCGAGGCCTTGGCGCTGCCCCCGGTGCGGGCCGCCATCAGCCTCACCCACAGCGGCAGCCACTACGCCGCCCTGGTGGATCTGCTGGCTCCCCAGGGGGCCCTGGCCCTGATCGATGACCCCGACCCCCGCCAGATTGATGTGCTTGCGTTGAAACGCAAGAGCCTCTCCTTGCACTGGGAGTTGATGTTCACCCGCTCCCTCTACCAGACCCCTGACATGGCCGAGCAGGGCAGGATTCTCGAGCGCGTGGCGGAGCTGGCGTCCGCCGGGCGTGTGCGCTCCACCCTGCAGCATTGCCCGGGTCCGATCACGGCGGCACAGCTGAGGCGGGCCCACGGCTGGATCGAATCCGGAGCGGCCATGGGCAAGTTGGTGCTGGAAGGCTGGGGCTAGGGCCTCCGGCTGAAGGCCAGTACTTCTACCGATGGTCGCCGGGCGGCGGCCACGTCACGCTCTGGCCGTCCCCGCTGCTTCCCCATGTCAACCTCGCCCGTGATGGTCGGCCCCTATGGCGGCACCATCTACCAACTGCAGGCCAGCCAGGGCGACTTGTTTCAGGTGTGCTTCGAGGGGCAGTGCCTCTTCTGCGAAAGCCTGCACGTGGGCATGGCGCACCTGAACCGGATGGAGCGCATTGCCGTGTCAGCGCATACTGCACAACCGGCCCGCTGACCCTATCCTCCGGGCACTTGCAGCGCGCGGGTGTTCATCACCGTCTCCGGCCAGAAGGGCGGAGTTGCCAAAACCTGCACCAGCATCCATCTCGCCAGTGTCTGGTCCGAGCAGGGTCACAGCGTGTGCGTGGTGGATGCCGACCGCAACCGCTCCGCCCTCGCCTATGGCATCCGCGGTGCCCTTCCCTTCACGATCGTGCCGGTGGAGGCGGCGGCCAAGGCCACCCGCCAGGCCGATGTGGTGATCACCGATGGTCAGGCCAGCAGCGATGAGGAGGAGCTGCGCCATCTGGCCGTGGGCTCGGATCTGGTGCTGCTGCCCACGGCCCCCAAGGCCCGCTCGGTGGAGCTCACCGTGGACTTGGCGCAACTCCTGCAGAAGGTGGGGGTGCCCCATGCGGTGCTGATGGCCAAGGTGGACCAGCGCCAGCAGCGCGCCATCACCGACGCCCGTCAGGCCCTGCGCTCCTTTGGATTGCATGTGCTGGCGGCTGAAGTGCCCCTGCTCAGCGCCTTCGACAAGGCGGAAACCCAGGGGTTGCCCGTGTCTGAGGCCTGTGACGACCGGGGACGTTCCGATCCCCGGCGCATGGCCGGCTGGTCCGCCTATCAATCCGTTGCCCTGGAGATCGAATGCCTGATTTCGAAGCCCTTGTCCGTCGTCAGCAGGACAGCCAGCCCGCTCCCCCTCAGCGCCTAAGCCTGGTGGAGCCCAGCACCGCCAGCGAGGCGGTGGGTGCCCCCCTGGGATGGTTGGCCTTCGGCGGCTCTCTGCTGGGTTCCCTGCTGGGCACCTTCGGATTCCAGGTTGCCACCAGCATGGGTTGGTTCAACTTCTGAGCTGCCGTTCCCGCAGGGCCGCCAACACCTCCTGGCTGTGCCCGAGGGGCCTGACCCCCATCCACAGTTGCCGCAGCATGCCCTGGGGATCGATCAGGAAGGTGTGGCGCTGGGAGAAGGGGGCCATCCAGCTGCCGTAGCGACGGCTCACGGCCCCGCCCGGATCCGACAGCAATGGGTAGGCCAGGGCCTCGCTGCCGCAGAATTCGGCGTGGCTGTCGGCGGAATCGGCGCTGATGCCCACCACCTCAGCCCCGGCGGCATGGAACGTTTCCAGGTCCCGCTGGAAGCCGCGGGCCTCGATGGTGCAGCCCTCGGTGAAATCCCGGGGATAGAAGTAGAGCACCAGCCAGCGACCGCTGAAATCCCCCAGGCTGCGGGGCCCCGGCACCCCATCCAGGCTGAAGTCTGGAGCCGGTTCATCCAGGGCCGGCAGCGGTCCACCCAGCGCCTGCGCCGCCCGGGGGCCCACACAACAAACCGCCAGGCCGGCGGTGAAACCCTCCAACAGCTGGCGGCGTGTGATCACGGGATCAGCTCTGAAACCCTGCTGATCAGAGTTTGGCCAGGTTGATGCCCAGTTCCTTGGCGTAGGCGCCCAGACCCTTCTTCTGGATGGTCTTGAGGGCACGGGTGGACACCCGCAGCTTGATGAAACGGTTGCCTTCAGCCCACCAGAGGCGGCGCTCCTGAAGGTTCACCTGCTGCAGTTTCTTGGTGCGCACGTGGGAGTGCGACACGGCCATGCCGTTGTTGGCGCGCTTGCCGGTGAGTTGGCAGACCCGGGACATGACCGACCTTTTGGGGAACAACGAACACTGGACCGCAGCCGGCCCAAGTTGCCCAGAGTAGCAAGTCAGCCGCTGGCCAAAGTCAGGCCCAGCTCCTGCAGCAGCCGCGTCAGGCCGAGGGTGACCCGCTGCTGTACCGCCCGGTGCTGCGCCGGATCCAATCCCTCCAGCCCATACACCAGTTCCACGGTCAAGGCGTTGCCCTGCAGCTCCAGCAGGTGACAGCGCTCCAGCCGTGCCCCCGGCACCGCATCCAGGAGCTGTTGCGCCCGTTGGGGCAGCTGCTCCAGGGCATCGGGGTCGGCCGTCGCCAGCACGCCGAAGCGCTGCACCACGCGGCGTTGGTCGAGTTCATCGCAGTTGGTCACCACCGCGCCGGTGAGCAGCGAGTTGCCCATCACAATCGCCTCGCCGCTGAGGTTGCGCAGGCGGGTGGAGCGCACCCCCACCCGCTCCACCCGGGCGGTGATGCCGTTCACCTGGATCCATTGCCCCGTCTGGAAGGGGCGGTCCAGCAGGATCGTGAGGTAGTTGAAAAACTCCTGCACTGGTTGTTTCAGCGCCAGGCCAGCGCCGATGCCGCCGGCGCTGAGCAGGGCCCAGATGGCGGCCATCTCCACCCCGACGTTCTGCAGGTAGAGCACCCCGCCCAGGCACCAGATCAGGGCCCGCAGCAGGGGCGCCAGGGATCCGATCAGGCTGGCCACCGCTTCATCCGGGCAGCGCTCCATCCAGCTGCCCAGGGCGCGGGTGCAGAGCCGGTTGGCCAGCCGCACCAGCACCACCAGCGTCACCAGCTTGGCCAGGGCCATGAACAGCTGATCCGCCCCCAGGGCCAGGGGCAGGGTGCGCCAGGCCAGGGCTGCGCTGATCAGCCAGCCCACCGGCGCGATGGCCTCCGCCAGCAGCTGGGCCGAGGGGCTGTGGCGGCGGCCCGCCAGCCGGCGGCATAGACGTCCCAGCAACAGGGCCGCCAGACCACCCCCCAGCAGCCACCCCAGGGCCGGAAGCAATGCCGTGGGCAGGGCCGTCGGGGCCATGGTGGTCAGGGGATCAGAGCCCCCGCTCCATCAGTCGCCCCATCAGATCACAGCTGCGCTGCTGGAAGCCCGCCAGCTGGTTGGGTTCCAGTCCCCCCACCGCCAGGCGGGCCATCTCATAGATGTGCCGGCTCAGGTCGTCCGCCAGTTGTTGGCTGGGGGAGCTGCCCCCGCCGGTGATCACCGACCCGGCGGAGAGTTTCAGCAGCCCTTCCACCAGCGGGTGGCGACGGTTCACCAGCAACACGTGGTGGTCCGGCAGACCCGGCAGCCGTTGCTCCATCAGGGCCCCCATGTCGTTGATGCGGCGCATCTGCTCCGGCAACAGGATCAGGGCGGCGGGGGATTGCTCGCCCTTGAGGGCCTGCACCTGGATGGTCACCTTGTCGTTGGCCAGGGCCCCCTTGAACAGATCCCGCACCTTCTCGGAGCTGTCCTTGCCGTCGGCATCGCTGAGCTCGCTCTCTTTTTCCTGCAGGGAATCATCCAGCTCGCTGTCCACCCGCTGGAACTTGAGTTCGTTGTGGCGATACTCCAGCCAGGGGATGAACTGCGTGTCGATGAAGGTGTCCGCCAGCAGCACCTCCGCCCCCTGGCCCCTCCAGAGGGCGAGCGCCCCGGCCTGGCCGGCCTCATCGGTGCAGTACAGGATGCGCTTGTCGTTGCTGGCCTCCAGCCGGGCCCGGTAGCCCCCCAGGGTGGTGTAGGCCTTGCCATCGGTGCCGGGGATGGGATCGGGGCTGTCCCCATCGCCAGCGGCGGCGGTGGTGCCAAACAGCACCAGTTCGCTCACCTGGTCGGCGAACTTGTCATCTTCCATGGCGCCGATCTTGATGAACGGGGCCAGCGATTCCCAGATCTCGGCGTACCGCTTGGGGTCTTCCCGGTGCAGATCCTTGAGGCGATCCCCCACTTTCTTGGCCACGAAGCCGCCGATGGAGCGCACCCGCCGGTCGGTCTGCAGGGCGGAGCGGCTCACATTCAGGGGGATGTCCGGCGAGTCGATCACCCCGCGCAGGGGCAGCAGGTAGCGGGGCACCACCTCCTTGATGGAGTCGCTCACGAACACTTGGTTGCAGTAGAGCTTGATCTCCCCCTTCTCCCAGTCGGCCCGGCCCGTGGATTTCGGGAAGTAGAGGATGCCCTGCAGGTTGTAGGGGTAGTCAGTGTTGAGGTGCACCCACAGCAGCGGGTCCCCCTGGAAGGGGTACAGGTAGCGGTAGAGCTCGATGTAGTCGTTGTCAGTGAGCTCCCGAGGGCTCTTGCGCCAGGGTGCTTCCCGCTTGTTGACGGTCTCCCCCTCCAGCTGCACCTCCACCGGCATGAAGTCGCAGTAGGTGGTGATCAGGGTGCGGATCCGCGCCGGCTCGATGTACTCGAGCTCCTCCTCCATCAGGTGCAGGATCACATCGGTTCCGGGCTCACTGCGCTCGGCGGCCTCAAGGCTGAAGTTGGGGGAGCCATCGCAGCTCCAGCGCACCGCTTCACTGCCATCGCGGGCGCTGAGGCTCACCAGCTGCACCTGCTTGGCCACCATGAAGCTCGAGTAGAAGCCCAGGCCGAAGTGGCCAATGATGGCGTCGTTCTCCTGCTTGTACTTCTCGAGGAAATCCTCGGCACTGGAGAAGGCCACCTGGTTGATGTAGCGCTTCACCTCATCGGCGGTCATGCCGATGCCGTTGTCGGAGATGGTGAGGGTCTTGGCCTCACGGTCGATGCGGATGCGGATCTGGCCCTCACTGCCCTCGCTGCAGTCGCCCGCCATCGCCGCCATGCGCCGTTTGCTGATGGCGTCCACCCCGTTGCTCACCAGCTCCCGCAGAAACACCTCATGGCCGCTGTAGACGGCCTTCTTGATGATCGGGAAGATGTTTTCGGTGTGGATCTGGATCTGACCCTGTTCCGCCTGCAGCACCACCGGTCTTGTCGCGACTTGTGCTCCAGATTCCCCCTTGGCGGCGGCCAGCGCCAAGGGGCAGCCATGGGCAGGTAACCGTCCCTTCAGGCGGTCGGTCAGCCGGCCTTCGTCTCCAGCTTCTGGGCATCCCGGTTGAGCAGAACAAAGAGCTGCTCCGGATGGCGGTAGTGCCGCGGCATGCACTGATGCAGTGTGGAGAGGCGACTCCAGGCCACGCTGCGACTGGCTTTGCTCAGGCTGACGCCATCGCGCACCAGGATCCGCAGAGCTTTGCAGTAGAGGGGATAACTGGCTTCCAGTTCACCGATGGAGAGGGGCTGGGTGAAGGTGGGTGTGGTCATGCCTCCCGCCTGAACGTGTCAAACCTGGGCTGACAATCCCGCCGGTATGCCTCGGGGCTCAACCCCCATATGGGATCAACTGAGCCGGGGGGCCGCCGTCAGTCGCGGTGCAACACCACCTGGATGGACTCCTGCCAGGCGCCACTGGCATCAAAGCGGCGGATCAACCGCTCCAGCCGATCGGGGGCGCTCAACCATCCGGCCTCCACGCTGAAGGGCTGTCGATGGCTCACCTGCTCCGGCGTCAGGTGGTAACCGCCATCGGGGAGCAGCATGAAGCGTTGGGGTTCCGGCAGGTGAGCGGTGCGCACGCCCCCGCTGCCCTCCAGGGCCCCCTCGTCGATCCGTGCACCCAGCTGGCTGTGCCAGCGGTGGCCACCGCTGGCATTGGGGCTCAGTTCGAAGCGGCAGTCCAAGGCGTCGGGTTCTGGCCAGTCGGCCGTGATGCGTTGGGCCTGGCCGCTCCAGCAACCGTTCAGCTGCTCCAGCCCGAGGGGTGGCTGCTCCAGGTCGCTGCTGCCCATGCGCCATTCCCGGATCAGCACCAATTGATCAAACCCCCCATCCTCGCGATGCAGCTGCACCAGCCTGTGGCGCCGATCCCCTTGGATGAAGCCGAACTCACCGCCGAACACCGTGCCCGGCGACACCTGAAGGGTGCCCTTGCAGAAACTGCCGCTGCTGAAGAACACCACCTGGCGCCCGAGGGAGCGGTAGTCCTCGCGGTTATCTCGGCTGGGCTCGCCATCCCGGTTGGCATCGGCGAACCGTCGGAGCCGAAAGTGCACCAGCCGCTCCTCGCTGCCCTGTTCGAGGGTGAGGATCGACGCGGTGGACTCCAGCTCACGGGCCTCACGGTCGAGGCTGGTGAAGGTGCCGCGCCACTCCCCGAGGTTCCGGAGGAAGTTGTCCCACTGGCTGGCCATGGTGTCTCGACACCGTGCGGGCCTCAGCCGGCCTTCTGGAGGGAGGGTTGTTCCTCCGGAATGATGGCGCCAGCGACGGGGCACACCTGCAGGCAGATGCCGCAATCAATGCAGGTGTCGAAATCAATCCAGAAGAAGGGGGTTCCTTTGGCGTTCGCCCCCTGACCGGGATGGATGCAGGCCACCGGGCAGGCATCCACGCAATCGGCCACCCCTTCGCAGATTTCGGTGACGATCGTGTGGGCCATGGACGCTCAGATGCTCTGAAGCGATCCTAGGCAGCGCCTTGAATCCAGCGGACCCCGGCACAGTTGCGCTGGCGGGCGATCGCCTGGGCCTCGGCCTCACTGGCGCAGGGTCGGTGCAGCAGTTCCGCCGCTTGTCCCGAAGCGTGCAGTTGCTCCTGCAGCTGCAGTGCCGCCGTGAGATCGGTGCCGCTGGCCCAGGCCACGAGTACGGGATCGCCGCCCGCGGGGGGGGCGGCCTCGGTGCCGAGCAGCTCCCGCACCGCTTCGAGCTCAAAGCCGAAGCCCAGGCCGGTGGCCTGGTCACCGAAGCGGGTCACCAGGGCGTCGTAGCGGCCGCCACTGGCGATGGCCACAGGGGCCTCGCCCCCCTGGCAGACCAACTTGAGCACCAGCCCGTCATAGAGCTCGTAGTGCGGTTGAAAACTGGGGTCCAGCTGGAGCCTGACCCCCTGACGCGCCGCCTCCGGGGCCACCAATTGCAGGGTCTGGGCCAGTCGCTCCAGCACCGACGAGGGACCAAGCAGCTGCTCCAGCTGGTAGAGCACTGGCTCCACATCGCCCCGCAGGCGCATCAGCTGTTGCAGTGCCTGGGTCTGGTGGCCGGGCAACGGCAGCTGCGCCAGGGCGAGGGGGTCGTACTGAATCAGCGCACGGCGGGTGGCCAAGCGCTGCTCCAGCGGCACCTGCTCCAGCAGCGCCGTCAGGACGGCATGGTGCCCCACCAGCAGGACGGGCCGGTGCTGGGCCCCAATCCCCAGCTGCCGCAGGCAGGCCAGCAGCAGCCGCAGCAGCTCGGCATCCCCGGCCACGGGATCGGCGCCGCCCTCCCCCAGCAGCTCCACGCCGCTCTGCAGCCGTTCCTCGAAGCGCGGCCCCGTTTCGCCTTCCACGGTGCGGAACACCGAGCCGGTACTCCACAGCCGCAGGGGCCGTGGCCGCTGACCCAGGCGCGTGCAGGCAGCCCGGGCGATGGAGGCGGTCATCTCCGGCCTCAGCCCCAGGGGTTCGGCGGCGGCGAGTCGGACCAGCTCGCGGTCTTGGATGCTGCCGCCGGCCTCCAGGGTCTCCAGCCGCTCCACCGCCGGCGGGGACACTTCGGCATAGCCCCACAACCGATACACCGCCGCCAGCCGATCGCAGAGCCAACGGTTGGCCTCCACCTCCCGTGGGTTCAGATCCCGGGCGCCAGCCGCCGGTTGCAGGGCCATGGTGTGCAAGCTCTCCGGAAGGGGTGATCCTATGGAGTGGGCTTGGCCATGGCCGCCGACCCGGAGGGCTGGTCCAGCTCCGGGGCACCGAAGCTGCTGCCCGTGAGCGGCTGGCATTGGGCGAGCCCGTCAATCAACGGCTGCCGCAACCCTGGGGCGCAGGCGATGATCCGCCCCTCCTCGAGCCGGGCCGGGCCGCCGTCATAGGCACACACCACCCCACCGGCACACTCCACCAGCGCCATGCCCGCCGCCAGGTCCCAGGGGGAGAGGCCCCGCTCCCAGTAGCCATCGAGCTTGCCGGCCGCCACGAAGGCCAGGTCCACGGCGGCGGCGCCACCGCGCCGCACACCGCGGCTGCGGTGGGTGAACCAGGCAAATTCGGCGTAGTTGTTATCCAGCCGGGTGTGGCGGTCGTAGGCGAAGCCGGTCACCAGCAGCGACTGGCTGATGGCCTGGCAGTCGCTCACCTGCAGGGCCGTGTCATTGCACCAGGCGCCGAGTCCCGGGGCCGCCCAGTAGAGCTGGTGCAGGGCCGGCACCGCCAGGGCCCCCAGCAGGGGCAGCCCCTTCACCGTCAGGCCGATGGAGGTGCCAAACAACGGGTACCCATGGGCGTAATTGGTGGTGCCATCGAGGGGATCGACACACCATTCCAGGGGGCTGCCCCGGCCCTGGCGTCGGCCCCCCTCTTCCGCCAGCACCCCCAGGTCGGGGGTGTCCCGCTCCAGCACCGCCAGCACGGCCCGTTCTGCGGCCACATCCGCCTCGGTCACCAGATCGCCGGCGCGGCCCTTTTCGCGGATGCGCTCCAGCTGCCCGAAGTGGTGGCGCAACTGCTCGGCACCGGCCTCGGCCGCACGGCGGGCCACCGCCGCCAGCTGTTCGAGCTCAGCGGGGGGCAGGGCCGCCGCCGCCAGGGCCCTCTGGGTGAGGGGCTGGTTCACGAAATCCGCGCCGCTCATTCGTCGTCCAGCGGCAGGCCAGCCTTCACCTGGCCGCGCCCGAAGTGGCGGCCGAATTGCAGCTCGTACACCTCGTCCTCATCCTGGGTTTCCACCTCCAGGGGGCCCCAGGCCCGGGCCACGCAGAGCAGGCCATAGCCCCTGGAGCGAATCTCGCGGGAGAGCCCCAGGGCCTCCCGCTGGTCGATCTCGCCGGCCAGCACCCGCACGGCGCAGGCGGTGCAGCAGCCGTTGCGGCAGCTGAAGGGCAACGGTTCCCCCTGCTGCTCGAAGCTGCGCAGGATGTACTCCCCCTCCGGCACCTCCAGGGCAATGGTGCGGTTCTGCTGCCGCCAGTGAACGGTGATCGGATGGGTGCGCATGCCGGCGAGCAATGACGGTCGTGGTGACTGCTACATTCTCAACGTTGCCCCACTCAGCTGCGCTCGTTGCAGCAAAAAGCCCCTCACGGAGAGGTGGCCGAGTGGTCGAAGGCGCAGCACTGGAAATGCTGTATAGGGGCAACTCTATCGAGGGTTCGAATCCCTCCCTCTCCGTTGAACAGCCGCCCCTGGGGCGGCTTTTTCATGGTTGATCGCCGCGTTCAACCAAAACGACCGGAGACGTAATCGAGGGTGGATTGTTGTTGGGGACGGTTGAAAATCGTCTCCGTCTCGGCGAATTCCACGAGGCAACCCACCTTGCCATCGCTATCTGCTTTGGGGGTCACATTGAAGAAGCCGGTCATGTCGCTCACCCGCACCGCCTGCTGCATGTTGTGGGTCACGATCACGATCGTGTAGCTCTTCTTGAGCTCATGCATCATCTCCTCGATCTTGAGGGTGGAGATCGGATCGAGGGCCGAGCAGGGTTCATCCATCAGGATCACCTCCGGCTCGATCGCAATCGCCCGGGCGATGCACAGCCGTTGCTGCTGACCGCCGGAGAGGGCATAGCCGCTCTCCTTGAGCTTGTCCTTGGTTTCATCCCAGATGGCGGCCTTGCGCAGGGAGCGCTCCACCAGCTCATCCATGTCGCCCCGGTAGCCGTTGATCCGTGCCCCGAAGGCGATGTTTTCGTAGATGCTCTTGGGAAAGGGATTGGGTTTCTGGAACACCATGCCGATGCGGCGGCGCACCTCCACCGGATCCACATCCTTGGCGTAGAGATCCTGCCCGTCGAAAATCACGCGCCCCTTGAGGCCGCAACCCTCGATCAGGTCATTCATGCGGTTGAGGGCCCGCAGCACCGTGCTCTTGCCGCAGCCGGAGGGGCCGATAAACGCCGTGATCTGGCCGCGGGGGATCTGCATGTACACCCCGCGTACGGCCTCATTGGAGCCGTAGCTGATGGTCACATTCTCGAGCTCGAGGCAGGGGAGCGTGCCTTGGGAGAGGGGGGCCATGGTGGGAGCAGAGCTGGTCATGGTGAGGGAGGGGGAGGTGGATGAATCAATGCAACGGCAGACTCACGCCTGGGCGAAGCGTCCAAGCCAGCGGGCAAACAGATTGGCGGCCAGGATCATCACCACCAACACGAAGGATGCAGCCCATGCCAGGGCGATCTGGGCCTCATAGGGCATGATCGCGAAGTTGAAGATCAACACCGACATCGTGGCGATGGGGTTAAACACCCCTTCCGGCCAGAAGGGTGAAAACAGGGCGGTGAAGATCAACGGGGCCGTTTCTCCGGCAGCCCGTGCGATGCCCAGCACCACACCCGTGGCGATGGGGGTGAACGCGGAAGGCAGCGTCACCTTCACGATGGTGACGAACTTGGATGCACCGATGCCGATGGCTCCCCAGCGGAGCTCATTGGGCACCAGCTTCAACGCTTCATCGGTGGTTTTGATCACCGTGGGCAGCATCAGCACAGCCAGGGCGATGCCCCCGGCCATGGCGCTATAGCTCTGATCGAAGAACACCCGCGTGCTCACGATCAAGCCGTACACAAACACCCCGCAGATGATCGAGGGCACACCCGCCAAGACGTTGGTGCCAAAACGCACAAACTGAGCAAACTTGCCCGACTGGCTGTACTCCGCCAAGTAAATCCCGCCGCCGATACCCACGGGGATGGCAATCAAGCTGGCGATCAGGGTGACCACCACAGTGCCGATGATGGCGTTGCCGATGCCGCCGCCATCGAGGCCTGGAGGCGGGGGTAATTGGGTGAGCAGCTGCAGGCTGATCAGCCCACCCCCCTTCACCAGCACATAGGCCAGCACCAACACGAGGGGCAGCACGGCGGTGGCGGCAAACACACCGGCCAGGCAGGTGTAAAGCAGATTCCAGCGGTTGCGGGGCAGCTGGCCCTGGAACCGCAGTGACGAGCGCTGAAAACCGCTGAGGGCGGATCCGCTGATGGAGGTGGAGGAATTGAAGGCCATGGCTTAGCTGTATTTCAGGCTCAAACGCTTCACCACCCACTGGGCCAACAGGTTCACCACCAGGGTGAGCAGCATCAACACCAGGGCTGCGTACATCAGAGCCGACACCTGCAGGCCATCGGCCTCACCGAATTGGTTGGCCAACATCGAAGAAATCGTGTTGCCAGGCGCCAGCAGGCTCCAGCTGAACTTGGTGGAGTTGCCGATGATCATGGTCACGGCCATGGTTTCCCCCATGGCACGGCCCAGGGCAAGCATCACACCGCCGGTGATGCCGGAAACGGCGGCCGGCAGGATCACCTGCAGGATCGCGTCCCAGCGGGTGGTGCCCACGCCATAGGCCGCCTGCCGCAACTCCACCGGCACCTGCTGGATCGAATCACGCGAAATGGCCGTGATGATCGGCAGGATCATCACCACCAGAATCAGGATCGCGGGTGCCATACCCGGACCCTGGGGCGGAGTGGAGAAGAACGGCAGCCACCCAAGGGTCTGGTAGAGCAATTCGAGGATGGGGCGCAGGAAAGGCTCCATCACGAAGATGGCCCAGAGGCCCAGAACCACCGAGGGAATCGCCGCCAGCAGCTCCACCATCACCCCCAACACCTGCCGGATCGACAGGGGGATGAGGTTTTCGGTAATGAAGATGGCCGTACCAACCCCCAGGGGCACTGCGATCAGCAGGGCCAACAGGGAGGTGACGATGGTGCCGAAAATGGATGTAAAGGCACCGTAGAGATCGTTGTTGGGATCCCACTCGGAGGACACCAGGAAGCCAAGGCCGTAATCGGCCATGGCTTCTTCGGCGCCATGGAGCACCGTGAACAGGATGCCCAGCAGGACCACGCCCACGATGGAGGCCAGCACCACCACCAGCTGACGAAACCCTTGATCCACCAGCTTTTCCTGGGGAGGGCGATGCCGGAAGGCAAACAGAGGATCCTGGCCAGGGGCCCGCATGGAAGCCAAAGTCTCAACAAACCCACCCTCCCACGCGCAAGCGGACGTTCCTTTAAGAACGGATTAACAACGGCATCGTCCTTGCTTAGGCCTTTTCGGAAGCAATCAGTGGTTAAACAGCTGTTAACGCTTTCCACCAGGGCTGGAGGCAGATTCAGGGGGCCCTGTTCAACGCGCTGCTGTGATCGCCCATCGGATCAGCGCCCTGGCCACGCTGGCGGGGATGATCCCGCTGTTGATGCCGCTCAACCCTGCTCAGGCCCAGGCCAACGCGGCCAAGGGATTCGTGATCAGCGGATCGAGCACGGTGTTTCCATTCAGCAGAGCTGCCATTGCCAGCTTGAACAAGGCAGGCCGTGGGGCCATCACCGCTGAGGCGAGCGGCACATCGGCGGGCCTGAGGCAGTTTTGTGCCGGTAAGAGCCTGCTGGCGGCGGCATCGCGACCGATCAACGCGAAGGAGCTCAAGGCCTGCCGCGACAAGGGCGTGGCCTTTCTGGAGCTGCCCCTCGCCTTCGATGCCATCACGGTGGTGGTGAACAGCACCAACAGCTTCGCGCGGCAGATCAGCACGGAACAACTGAAACTGCTCTGGAGCAGTGACGCCGAGGGCAAGGTGACCCGCTGGCGCCAGGTGAACCCCAGCTGGCCCGATCGCGCCATCAAATTGTGCGGCCCCGGCAAGGAGTCGGGCACCTACGACACCTTCAACAAGGCCATCAATGGCAGCGAGAGCAATTCCCGGCAGGATTACACCGCCAGCGAAGACGACACCGTGTTGGTGCGGTGCGTGGCCAGCGACCCCAGCGCCCTGGGGTACTTCGGATTCGATTACTACCAGGCCAACCGTTCGAAGCTGAGGGCCCTGGCGGTTCAAGGGCCCCGCGGGCCCATACTGCCCAGCCTGAAAAGCGTGCAGAGCTCACAGTACGTTCCCCTCTCACGGCCGTTGTTCTATTACGTGAATGCGGCGGAGGTGCAAACCAACCCCCTGCTGCGCAGCTTTATCGACCACACCCTTCAGCGGGGTCGGCGCATTGCTAGCCAGGCCGGTTTGATCCCACTGCAGGAATCCACCTATCGGCTGGTCACCAACAAGCTGTATCGCAATGTGCAGGGCACAGCCTTCGACGGCAGCTTGCCGATCGGCCTGACCGTTGGACAAATCCTTCAGCGCAGCTTTGATGCGCAGAAACAGCCTCAGTTCCGGTGATCCAGGCAACAATCCGCAGCGGATCCAGGTCAACTTCACCCCACAACGTATCGATCGACACCAGAGCCGCCCAAATCAGCCTTAAGATCAAATAATATTGATGTGTAGGGAGGCCAGTCGATGTTGATTCAAACCGGGCGCGGCAGCATCAGCTTTGTGGCCGGATGCAGTTGGGTGAATTCCGTGAAACAGGCTGCCCCCTTTAAATCTGATCTGCATGCCAAACAACCCAGTTCCACCCCACCTCAACCCACCCCCCAGCGCTGGCCTTGGGCCTCTCGAGGCGCCGATGTTCAAGGGTGCCGATGCGGGCTGGATTGACGATCCCCTCCTCTCAGAACAGCGGCGCCGTTATTTGAGCTCATTGATCACGCCTGAGGCCCATCCAGGCGGTATCCAAGGCCCCTGAGCGTCACGATCATCACCGGATTGGGTGCCACCAGCTGCAGTTTGCGGCGCAGCCACAGGATGTGCACATCAACGCTCTTGTTATCCCCGTTGTAATCAGGGCCCCACACCTGCTCGATCAACTGATCGCGGCTGAAGGCCCTGCCGGGCTGCAACATCAGATATTCCAGCAGCCGAAATTCCCGCGGCGTTAGCTGCACGGCCTCACCCGCGCGGGTCACCTTGCATTGCTGGCGGTACAGCTGAATTGGCCCCAGCTGAAGCACCTGCTCCGGTGCCGTGGAGCGGCCACCGCTGGGCCCACGCCGTGCCCGACGCAACAGGGCGCGGCAGCGGGCCACAAACTCCCGCAGGCCAAACGGTTGTGGCAGCACATCGTCGGCGCCGGCATCCAGCAGCTGGGAGCGCTGCTGCTCATCGGCCTGCTCCGGCAACAGCAGCAAGGGGATCCAGGGGCTGCCCCGCCGCCATCGCTCCAGCAGCTGCAGGGTTGTGGTCAGCGTCCATTCTCCCGAGGGCAAGTGCAGCACCAACAGGGCGAGAGGAGCCTGCCATTGAATCTGGGAGAACAGATCCCTGGGGCTGGCCGGGAGCGGCTGCTGCACCACGCGAAACCCCTCCTGCACGAGCGCTTGGTGCAGGGCATCGCGCCACTCGAGCCCGTCGGCCACCAGCAGCAGTAATGGGGGCTCGCTTCCAGCCATCCAAGCGCGGAATCTGCGGGGCTCAGGCAAAAAAAAGGGGGCTGAGAAAGCCCCCTGAAAACAGATCGCAGGCCTGAAATCAGGCGCCGATCTTGGCCACGGCCGCCTTGGCCTTCTTGAGGATGTCGCCACGCAGGGGCACAAAGCCCAGGTCATCAGCCAGGCTCTGGCCGGGGCCCAGCAAATAGAGCAGGGCCTTGCGGATCGGGCCGGCCTTCAGGCTGTTGCCTTCCTTGTAGGCCAGGATCCAGGTGAGCGAGGTGATCGGATAGGCCTTGGCACTGGAGGGGTTGGGATCTTCACCCGCCAGGTTGGCGTCGAGGCTGATGCTGTTGAGCGCAGCAGCACCACCTGCCAGGTCAGGGAGCACAAAATTGCCGGCCTTGTTCTGGATGGCGGCCGACTTGAGCGGAGCCTTCACGAAGGCGCGGGACACGTAGCCAATCGAGCCAGGGGTGTTGGTGAGAATGCCGGAAACACCCTCGTTGCCCTTGCCGCCCACGCCCACGGGCCAGTTCACGGTTTTGCCCTCGCCCACCTTGCTCTTCCACTTGGAAGAGAAGGCGCTCAGGGAGTTGGTGAACGCAAACGTGGTGCCGGAGCCGTCGGAGCGGTGGGCCACCGTGAGCTTGCCCTTGCCGCACTTGAGCTGATCCCAGGTTTTGATCTCGCCCAGGAAGATGTCAACCAGCTGGGCCTGGGTGAGCTTGAGGCCCTTGCAATCGGCCTTGTTGAAGGCGATGGCGATGGTGCCGCCCACGGTGGGGATCTGCACCACGCCACGCTTCACCTTGGCGTAGTCGGAAGCCTTGAGGGGCTCATCGGTGGCACCGAAGTCAACTGACTCCTTGATGTACTGGCGCACACCCGCACCGGAGCCCACCGATTGGTAGTTCACCATGATGCCCTGGCCTGCGGCGCCAGCGAAGGCGCGCTGATAGAAGGGGGCCGGGAAGGACGCACCGGCACCATTCAGGGTGGTCTGGGCGGTGGCGGCAGCGGCGAAACCGATACCGGAGAGAAGTCCGATGGAGAGAGCCTTCTTCGCGAAGGTCATGGAAGCAACCGAACGGGAACCCCCAACGTCTAAACAGCGGTCCAGGGCCCAGGGTTAGGAGCAAGTTAAGGGTGCATGAAGGCTTGGTTTGCTGCAACAACAGATGGTGTCAGTGCACACCTGAGGTTTCGGCACCCAGCCATGCTCAACAGGCGGCATCAACCCCAAAAAGGCAGATGCCGAAGGGGTTTCAACGCCGTACGGTGTCATCGTGTTCCACCGCATCCCATGGTTCCTTCCCTCGCCGAACTGCACCCCAACCCTGGATGGGCGGCCAGCAACCATCCCATCACCGACACCGTCGGCAAGCACTGCATCCTGGAGCTCTACCACTGCCGTGCCGATCGCCTCG
>Ga0194121_10002578_pt1 | contig 28597 bp, 21 predicted proteins | sample TA2MahCa50mmetaG_FD_148609 | JGI IMG/M metagenome (GOLD analysis project Ga0194121, IMG submission 148609) | Freshwater microbial communities from Lake Tanganyika, Tanzania - TA2015020 Mahale Deep Cast 50m | ecosystem: Environmental > Aquatic > Freshwater > Lake | place: Tanzania: Lake...
TCTCCTATCCCAATAATAAGTCCAAGCATTTAATTGGGATGGCACAAAAACTAATTAGTGATTTTGGCGGTGAAGTACCCATGACAGTGGAAGAGTTGATTCAACTTCCCGGTGTGGGACGTAAAACAGCTAACGTGATTACTTCGGTGATTGACAACCAGCCAAACATGGCAGTAGATACCCATGTATTTCGGGTGAGCAGAAGAATTGGATTGGTCCCTTCCACGGCAACTACCCCACTGGCGGTAGAAAAAATATTAATCAAAAATTTTCCAGCCGAACTTATTCATAAAGCGCATCACTGGCTGATCCTACATGGCCGATATACTTGTGTGGCGCGTAGTCCGCAATGTGAAAACTGTGGATTGCAAGAAGTATGCGTTGCATTCAAACGCAAGGCCTTTTAGTTTTTGCCCCCTACCATTTCATCTAAACAATGTACTAATTCAGTTTTAGTAATGGGGACTCCCATGATTTTATTGTACCCCTTGGCATCAACTAAATAGGTGTCACGAATTATTTTGATCAACTGACCATTGTTGATTTCAGGAATCAATACCTGATCAAAATTTTTAATGATCGCGCCCAGATTACGAGGGAAAGGACGTACATACCTAAGATGGGCATGACTAACAGCCTGGCCACGTACTTGCAATTCCGCAACTGCAGATTTTATAGCACCATAAGTGGAACCCCAGCCGAGCACTAATATTTTTCCTTTCTCCGGACCACTATCTAATTGTTGCTCGGGAATATATTCCACAATCTTATCTACTTTTTCTTGACGGAGCTTTACCATCAGTTGATGATTCTCGGGTTCGTAGTTTACATTACCCGTAATATTTTGCTTTTCTAATCCTCCAATACGATGTTCCAAACCAGCGGTGCCAGGAACAGCCCAGGGACGCGCTAACTTTTCATCACGTGCGTAAGGCTTATACTTTTCTTCTCCATTGTCCAATGCTGTTTTGAATTTTACTTCAATAGCTGGTAGATCTTTTGATTGCGGATAACGCCAAGGTTCTGCACCATTAGCAATATACCCATCACTCAAAAAAATGACAGGTGTCATGTGTTGAATAGAAATACGAACAGCTTCATAAATAGCATCAAAACAATCAGTAGGTGTAGAAGCAGCAATTATGGGCATGGGGCATTCGCCGTTTCGTCCATAATAAGCTTGCATCAAATCACTCTGCTCCGTTTTAGTTGGAAGACCGGTAGAAGGACCGCCACGTTGAATATTAATAATCAGCAGCGGAATCTCAAGCATCACCGCCAGACCCATGGCTTCCCCCTTCAATGCAATACCAGGGCCACTTGAAGTAGTAATACCCAAAGCACCACCATAAGAAGCTCCAATGGCAGAAGTGATTGCAGCAATCTCATCTTCGGCTTGGAAAGTGTGAACCCCAAAGTTTTTATACTTGGAAAGATCATGCAGGATATCAGAAGCAGGTGTAATGGGATAGGATCCTAAAAATAAAGGTAACCCGCTTTTTTGCGAAGCGGCAATCAAACCGAGTGAAAGTGCTTGGTTACCCATGATGGAACGATAAGAACCGGGCTCCATTTTGGCACGCTCAACCGAATAAGTAGTAGTAAATGTTTCAGTGGTGTCCCCGTAATTATAGCCGGCTTGAAGCACCGCTATATTACTATTCATGATATCAGGCTTTTTAGAAAACTTTTCCTTTATAAAATTGATGGTGTTTTCCATTTCTCTCCCATACATCCAATACAAAAACCCAAGCACAAACATATTCTTTGCCCGATCCTTTTCTTTCATTCCGAGTGTAACATCCTTGAGCGCCTCGCGCGTCATTTTTGTTACATCAATTTTGAATACTTCATAGTTGCTGAGACTCCCGTCTTCCAATGGATTTACTCCTTCTGCATAATTAGCCAGTCGTAAATTCTTGGCATCAAAACCATCTGTATTAGCAATGATCTTACCGCCTTTCCTAAGCGCCTTGAGGTTTACTTTCAAGGCTGCTGCGTTCATAGCAACCAACACATCACAAGCATCACCAGGGGTAAATACCCGATCAGAGGAAAAACGTAATTGGAATCCACTCACTCCGGGAAGTGTTCCCTGTGGAGCACGAATCTCAGCCGGGAAATCAGGAAATGTAGCTAAGTCAATACCTAATAACGCCGTGTTATTGGTAAACTGACTACCGGTCAGCTGCATACCATCTCCACTATCACCAGCAAATTTGATCACTACATCCTGTAATATTTCCTGTTTACGGGCCATGGTTATGAGTTACGTTCCAACTATGAATTTAATAATTATTGACTCAATTTAGCCGGATGACCTAACCATACTTTTTTACCTTGTATACGGCGTACAATAAACAGGATGCCTACAAAAATGAAAAAGAAGGGTCCGGCAAATCCCAACAAGGCAATATAACGAGTACCATAGAATTGCTCCATGGGACGACGTAACCGCTCGGCAATCAAATACATACCGGGTACCATAATCAAGGTTAGGAAAAACGAAAAGATCAATCCAAAGATGATAGTCCAGCTAAGCGGTCCCCAGAATACCACGCTATCTCCGCCAAAGAAAATATTTGGACGAAGATGCTGGAACAGCCCGGTAAAATCAATATTAAAACCAACCGCTAAAGGCAATAACCCAAGGATGGTTGCCACTGCAGTGAGTAATACGGGTATAATACGAATCTTACCAGCTTGGATAGCAGCTTCACGGGTACGATATCCACGGGTGCGCAGTTGGTCCGTAAATTCTATTAATAGAATTCCGTTCTTGATTACAATTCCGGCCAGTCCAACCACTCCTACGCCCACCATGATAGTAGCCAGGGTGATGCCACTGAGTGCATAGCCAATAACTACACCAATTACAGAGAAGAAAATTTCAGTAATAACAATAAAAGGTTTACTCATACTGTTGAACTGTAATACCAGAATCAGAAAAATAATTCCGGTAGCCATTAACATGGCAGTGCCCAAGAAGGCTTGTGTTTCTTTTTCCTGTTCACTCTGTCCTTGTTGACGGATTGTGATATCAGGAGGTATGCTGGTGATTGATTGGAACGCCTCAATCTTTTCTTTGAGTGCTTCATTGATACCTGTAACTAAGGTGGGATCTTCCACACTACTTTGTAATTGAATGGTTCTACGAACGTTTTTACGTTTGATTCCGCCTGCCGTATTGGTATACTCCACTGCTGCTACTGCACCCAAGGGTATTGATTTTACCTGCATCGTATTCATATCCATAAACACAATACGCGTGTTTAATAAATCATCTACACTGGTACGGCGATCCGCTTGATAACGAAGCTGTATTTTATATTCGTCTTCCCCATCTTTTATTTTACTTACTTCTTTACCAAATTGTGCAGTACGTATGGCCATTCCGATTTGCGCGGTACTCACCCCTTCCATCATGGCCTTGCTACGATCTACATTAACCGTGATCTCGGGATTATTCAAATCCACATCTGCTTTCAAACTCTGAATACCATCTACACGATTGGTATCAAGATATTGTAGCAGTTGCGTAGCCACTTTTGTAAGCTCGTCAAAATCATCTCCTGCAATTTCAATATTAACCGGCGGTTCTGTGGGCGGTCCATTGGTTTCCTTGTCTACCTCAACATCCACACCCGGAATCCCTTGTACGGCTTCACGTATAGCAGTTAAAAAGGGAGCGGAAGATTTTCCATGTCTTTTTTCAAACTCAACAAAGGACACTTGAATCCGCCCTAAGTGCGGCTGAACGCTACGATTATTATCACGAGGATTATTGGCGCTAACGGCCACATTGCTGATTACGCTTTCTACAATACTGCCTTCCTTGCCAGGTTGTTGATCTGCTAACGCTGTCATAACACGGTTCTCCAACACCCGTGTAACACTATCCGTGTATTCCACTGCAGTACCCACCGGTAACTTGGCGTACACATAGACAAAATTGGGATCTCCACTGGGGAAGAAAGTCATTTTGTTTCCACGAAGCATCAATAAAACAATCGATATGATGAAGAGACCAAATAAAGAAGCGAATGTTTTTACAGGGCGTTTACCTACCAGTATCCAACGCAATAATTTTTCATACCGATTCATGAGTGCAGGTAGTGTGCTGTGCTGAAACTTCCAGATCAAATCTTGTAGGAAAAACGCATGTAAGACCATCAGCATAGCCAGGAATAATAAGAGATTGGCTGTTCCAGTAAATCCAATGGCATGTAAAAGAATACCTGCAATTACAAATACCCAGAACCACTTCTGACGAAACACCATTGACTTGGGTTTTGCATCGTCCTTGATCTCGGGTTTCATAAAACTAACCGCAAATACCGGGTTGAAAATAAATGCCACGACCAGCGAAGCTGCCAATGTGAGAATCAACATCGTGGGCAGATAAATCATAAACTTTCCAATAATTCCTTTCCAAAATAATAAGGGGAAGAAGGGAGCCAAGGTAGTTGCTGTACCTGCTAATACCGGTATAAATACTTCTCCGGCAGCCTCCTTAGCACTTTTGATAATAGGAACCCTCCCATTGTTGAAAATACGATGCGTGTTTTCAATCACCACAATGGCATCGTCCACAATAATTCCAAGTCCAAATAATAAGGCAAATAACACAATGAAGTTGAGTGTTACACTTCCTCCTACAATGGCATCAGCAACCGGGAGAAACATAAAAGCCACAAATACACTCAGCGGAACACTCAAGGCCACAAAGAAGGCATTGGTAACTCCCATAAAGAACATCAGAATTAATAGTACCAGAATAAAGCCAATAATGATAGTGTTGATTAATTCATTGAAGGATGTTTTTGTACCCTTACTTTGATCTCCGGTGAAATCCACTTTCAAATCCTGTGGCAATTCCTGCTTCTCACGCATGGCTGCAAGAATAGTTTTAACACCATCTGCCGTGGTAATCAAATTTTCTCCAGCTCGCTTTACTATGTTGAGTGTTACCACATTCTTACCATTCAAGCGTGCAAAGCTTTCATATTGCTTAACTGTATCCCGAATATCAGCAACATCGCGTAAGTAAACAGAAGCGCCGCGCGCTGAACTTCTCACCACTATGGTTCCCATATCAGCCGCTTCCCGAAACTGCCCCTTTACACGTAAGGTTCTTTTCATATTATCCACATCCACCTGCCCACCTGTGATATCCATATTCTCTCGCGCAATTGCATTCTCGATATCCATGAAACTAACCTTAGCGGTAGTCATACGGTAAGGATCTACATTGACTTGAATTTCCCGCTCCGGAGCACCTACTATCTCTGCACGGGTGATCGATGGGAGTTCTTCTACCTTATCCTGTATCTTATCCGCGTACTCTTTTAATTTGATGGGATCAAAATCACCACTGATATTCACAAACAAGATGGGCATTTCACTAAATGAAAATTCCTGCACATCCGGTTCACTAGTTAGATCAGTAGGCAAATCCTTGGTAGACTTATCAACGGCATCTTTTACTTTTCGTTTAGCAACTTCACTTTTTACATCCGTATCAAACTCAATTACAATGAGTGAGTAATCCGTTTGAGAAGTACTGGTAATTTTATTAACCTTAGCTCCGCTGATACCTTTTAATTGCTTTTCAATGGGACGGGTTACTAAGTTTTCAATATCCTTGGGCGAATTACCAACGTAAACAGTAGTAACTGATATAGTCGGAAAAACCACATCCGGAAATTGCTCCTTGGGTAGTGTAGTGAATTTGATATACCCAAAAAGAGAAATGAGGATGGCAATAATATACATAGCCGTACGATTATCAATAGACCAACTGGTGGGACCAAACTCTTTGATCTTATTGACAATCTTTTCCTGGAAACTTGACATAGTTAATTTTTTGTAGTGGGTCGATTATTGAACAGCTTTTACAGATTGTCCATCATACACATTTTGGAAACCACGCGTAATCAATACCTGTCCTTGTGTTAATCCGGATTTGATTTCAATTTGTCCTCTGTAAGCCTCGCCAGTGGTCACTATTTTTTTACGAGCAACTAAATTGTTTTTTGTTTGCTCCACCACATATACATATCGGCTTTTCTCATCACGCTGCACCGTATTCAAAGGCACTACAATAGTGCTATCAGTTTTGTAATCGAGTATACGCACATTGGCTGTTTGATTAGGTTTGTATGCAGGAGTAGAAGGGATGATTGCCTCCGCATTGAAGGAACGAGTTACAGCATTTATAGACTCTCCTACTATAGCTAGTTTTGTAGTAAAGTTTTCATTTCCGCTCTCCAATACGTTGACATCAATCAGCGTTCCTTTCTTTACGCGTCCAATATAATTTTCAGGAATATTGGCTACTACTTTCAAACGACTATTATTTACAATACGGATTCCCATACCCGGTGTAGCAGCTGCTTGAGGTGTATAGAGTTCGCCTACTTTTACATTTAGCTCATCGATAACACCAGAAATCTCAGCTTTAACGCTTGCCATATTCACTTGCTCTTGCGCCATTCCTACCTGTGCCTGTGCCGCGCGTAGCTGAGCTGCTAGCGCTTCTACATCTGCTTTTGCATTAACCACACTTATCTCGGCACCTATATTTTGTTTCCACAAATTCTCATAACGTTGTAAAATAGTCTGCGCCTGCTCCAATCTAGCCTTCAACATTCCTGTTTGTTGTTGTGCCGCTGTCAACTGTTGTCGGGCCACCGCATCATCCAACTTCAATAAGGTCTGGCCTTTGCTTACTCGCTGCCCAAGTTTAACAAAAACAGCTTTGACCACACCACCCATACCAGCAGGTGCCACATAGGCCATATCCTCTGCTTCCACACGACCTTGCAAGTCTATGTAGTGCGCAAAAGCACCTTTTTCTAATGTATCCACTGATACTAAAAAAGCAGCACGTACAGTGCTGGGATCTGCTACCGCTAATTGCTGTTCCAATTCACGAAGCGTATTATCCAAAACAGCTTTTTCTTTTTTTACTTCCTCGATTTTTTTTCGAAGCTGTGCAGCGTCTCCATTCTTTTTTGGCGAATCCCCACAGGCTACTAATAAGGCCAATGGTAAAATGAAGAACAATTTTGTTGATAGCGTATTCATAGTTTAATTTTTCAGTGATTTATAATTTACCCGCTGCTTTTAGCCAATCAATACGTGCAATGATGGCATCGGCCAGTGCAGTGGTGTAATTAGTTTGTGCGGCCTTCCATTCATTTTGTGCCAAATTAATTTCTGTTTGTGAACCCAGCCCTAATTCGTATTTTTTCTTAATCTGCTGGTATACATTGGCCGCAAGCGCTACATTTTGTTGTTGAAAATCCATCCGACTGATAGCCGATTGAAAATTATTCTTTGCACTGGCTACTTCGCTGTCAATGGTGCGCTTGAGTCCTTCAATTTCATTACGCGTTTGTGCTAATTCAATTTTAGTCTGTGTGATTTTAGAGCGGGTAACAAAGCCATTGAAAAGAGGCATGGATAAACCCACACTCACATTTGAAATAGTAAACCAACGTTGATCTTGATTTAAAAAATTCCAGGTATTACGTTGTGCATTTTTTGCATACACACCATTCAGTGCTATTGTTGGAATTTGACTGAGCTTGTATCGACGAACATTATACTCACCCAATTTTCTACCCAGGTCAGCATATTGAAATTCCTTACGATCCTTATAGTCATACGCTTCAGCTGCTAACATGCCATCTTTGATCATTTCTGGTGTCAATGAATCAGTTAATTTCAGCTGATCCGCAACCGGCATACCCATTAACACTTTTAATCCGTAATAGCCATTAGAAACCATGGCAAGTGCCTTGTTCTTTTCAGTTTGCAAATTGGCGAGTTGAACAGCCACACGATCAATATCCAGTTTTTCACGAAATCCATTTTGATAAAGTACCCGTGTATCGGCTAAATTTTTTTGTACAAATGCTATCGTAGAATCCAATAACTCCAATTGCGTACGGCTTACCACCAATTGATAGTAAATTTTCAATACGTTAGCCTTGATGATTTCGGCAGTTAATTCAACATTTTTGCCTGCAAATTCCATAGCGGCTCTGCGCGCTTGCAATCCCACAAATACCTGCCCGTCAAAAAGAAGTTGATTCAAACTCACAGCCGCATTAGCACTATAACGAGTACCAAACTGGGCAGCAACAAACCCAAAATCTGCAGGCATGGTAATAGGATTTCCGTTACCATCTTTGACACCTTTATCAATGAGTACCTGGTAAGTAGCCGGTGAAATAAAATTGGGGATTACCTGTGTTGCCACATTGGGATTGGCAGTAGTGCTGAGGCTTCCGTTCACGTGCGGAAAGGCAGCAGACGTAATCTGACGGTTAGTTTCTTGCTGCAATTGGATTCCTAATAATGCATTTTTCACCTGCACATTATTCTTCATTGCATAGTCAACAGCCTGTTGTGCAGTAAATGCATGTACTGCCACACGAAGTGTGTCTACTGCCTGCACCTGTGTGGTAACCAGCACCAACAACAACATGACCAAAATGGATTTTGATTGATTCTTCTTCATTTATTTTTTCTTTTTTCCTGGTAATCCTGAATTAACTCATGTCCTTTCACTGTAGCTAATCCATATGTAAAATTTTCTGCAATTAACTGTGCCGTCTCTGCCATATTGAACTGCGTGGGCGGATATACATTAATATCAAAAGGAATCATCATTGATTGCAAGCGATATCGACTAATAATTTCTAATTGAATATTATCACGGTACAATCCTTCTCGGATACCACGCTGAATATTGCAACGAATAAAATCGAGTAAGAATTGATTCTTGTATTCATTGAATTGCTGAAATCCCAATGGATGATACTTCTGAAGATCAAACAAAACCATCGGGTTCATATTTCTAAAATCTTCCATGACCCGTTCCATGATCAGAAAAATTTCATGGATAGCGTCGGTAGCCTCCGCTGAAATTTGTTCGCATTGTTCACGAACCAGGTTGGTGTGACGTTTAACCACTTCAACCACCAATTGGTCTTTGTCCGCAAAATATTGGTAGAGTGTTTTTTTACTCATCCCCAATGCCTCGGCCATATTTTCCATGGAAACGGAACGAATGCCAAAACGCATGTAGAGCTCTTCCGCCTTTTCTGCTATTCGGTTTTTGGGTTTCATACGTTGATTTGGGCCGCAAAACTATGGAAACTATAATCGTTTTCAAAGTTTCTTTTGTTAAAATCCCATAACTTTTGGCCAAAAACAGAGGGCAGAGGGGCTTGAATTGTAGTAATTTAGCCTCAAATACCCCCTATGGACCCCAAAAGACCTTTTCGGAACCCCCTTAAACGGGTGGCTGGCTACTTTATCCAGGGGCTGGTAATTTTAGCACCCATCGCCATAACGGGGTATGCCCTCTACTGGTTATTTGAAAACGTGGACAATATTCTGCGTCCCTACTTGAATGTACCAGGCCTGGGGTTCTTATTAATAATATCAGGAGTAATGCTGGTGGGTTGGGTCAGCTCCAATTTTTTAATGGGGGGCGTGCTACAACTTTTTGATCAATGGTTAGAACGAACCCCGGGTGTCAAATTAATATATACCTCTACCAGAGATTTTTTTGAAGCGTTTGCAGGAAATAAGCGAAAATTTAATCGTGCTGTTCTTGCTAATGTGTTTGGCCCGGATGTTTGGATAGTTGGCTTTTTAACCGACGAGGAAATGGAGAAGTTTGAATTGGGAAGCGATAAAGTGGCGGTCTATGTTCCGCAGGGATACAATTTTGCAGGGCAACTTTATATTTTGCCACGAGAAAAAGTTAGAAAAATAGATAAGATCACATCGGGTGAAGCAATGAAATACGCGGTAACTGGTGGTGTGGTAGATCTGGACGCTGAACGTTCCTCCCACACGTAGTTTCTCCCACAAAGAGTTATTCCCACAATTAGATTTTCCTAAAACTAAGATTATGTTTCGCTGGATAATAATTCCAGCCTGTCTGTTAATTCCTTTGACAGGATGGAGCTGGGGGTTTTATGCCCATAAAAAAATAAACCGAATTGCTGTTTTTTTATTGCCTCCTGAGATGCTGGTGCTTTATAAAAAACACTTGGTATTTATAGAAGAGCATGCAGTTGATCCAGACAAAAGAAGGTACTTAGTCAAAGAGGAAGGCCCCAGACATTATATAGATCTGGACCAATATGGTCCGGCTCCGTATCTCTCATTACCTCGCAGTTGGAAGCAAGCTGTAGCAGCCTGCGGGGAGGACAATTTAAATAAGTACGGGATTGTTCCGTGGTGGATAGAAATCATGCTTTACCGATTGACCACTGCTTTTATGAAACAAGATCTCTTTTCAATTTTAAAACTATCGGCCGAACTAGGACATTATATTTCGGATGCACATGTTCCACTCCATGCCTGTAGCAATCATAATGGGCAAAAAACAGGGCAACGAGGTATTCACGGTTTTTGGGAAAGTAGAATACCTGAGTTACTTGCCGAATCTGATTGGGATTTTATGGTAGGAAAAGCAAATTGGATTGCTGATCCCTTATCGTTTATTTGGGAGCGCATTTTGCAAAGTGCAGCCGCTGCTGACACGGTATTACGAACCGAGAAATGGTTAGCACAAAAATTTCCAATAGAGCAACAACATAGTTTTGAAGAACGAAATGGTATACTTGTTAAGCAATACGCACGTTCCTATGCGCTTGCCTATAACCGACTACTACGCGGTATGATAGAAAGAAGAATGCAGGAATCCATGAAAGCCGTGGCCTCTTTTTGGATCACGGCTTGGGTACAAGCCGGCCAACCCTCTTTAGCCCTGTTAGCAGAAAAACAATTTACCACAGCGGAAAAAGCTGCTTTTGATTTACTGCAACAAGGATGGAACAAGGACAGGTTGGCTTACATTTGCCCTGATGACGCTCCATAATTTCAATGCCGGTCCTTCCATACTTCCTAAAACAGTTTTAGAAGAAGCGAGCCACGCACTTTTAGATTTCAATGGATCAGGTCTTTCTATTTTAGAAATTGGTCATCGGACTCCCCTGTTTACTCCCGTGATGGAAGAAGCAAGAGCCTTAGTGAGAGAATTAATGCAATTGGATGAAGCGCACGAAGTTCTCTTTCTGCATGGTGGCGCTACGCTTCAATTTGTGCAAGTACCCATGAATTTATTAGGCACTAATCAAGTTGCTAATTACACCGAAACAGGAACTTGGTCTGAGAAAGCCATCAAAGAAGCCGCTTGCTTCGGGCATGTTCACGTTGCGGGTTCGTCCTTACATACCGGGCATACCACCATCCCTAAAAAATTAGATCTAAACACCACAGGCGCCTACCTGCATTTGACCTCCAATGAAACCATTGCTGGTACACAGTGGCATACTTTTCCAACTAATTGTGGAATGCCATTGGTGGCAGATATGAGTAGTGATATCATGAGTCGTGTACTTGACTTCAATCAATTTGATTTAATCTATGCCGGCGCTCAAAAAAATATTGGACCGGCGGGTGTTTCACTGGTAGTTGTAAATAAAAATTGTCTTGGCAAAATTGATCGACCCCTACCTGCTTTTATGGATTACCGTTTGCATATTAAAGAAGCGAGCATGCTAAACACTCCTCCGGTGTTTGCTGTGTACGTAATCCTACTCACCCTTCGTTGGTTAAAAGCACAAGGCGGTGTTCTCGCCATTGAACAAAAAAATAAAGCAAAAGCAAAACTATTTTACGATACGCTGGATGCTTTACCCCTTTTTCATGGACCCGTTGCAAAAGAAGATCGTAGTATGATGAACGCAGTTTTTTTACTACAAGATCCAAAATTGGAAAAAGAATTTTTGACAGCGGCAGAACAAGAAGGCCTGGTAGGAATAAAAGGACACCGCAGCGTAGGAGGCTTCCGCGTTTCTCTGTATAATGCCTTACCGATTGAATCTGTTCAAGCAATAACATCGTTTATGCGAACGTTCGCAACTAAAAAAGGATAGTATGTCTCATATTCAACCCTTCAAGGCACTTCGCCCTACAGCAACGCATGCAGCACAAGTAGCTTCCAGACCGTATGATGTGTTAAACAGTGAGGAAGCACGTGAAGAAGCAAGGGGAAATTCTCTTTCCTTTTTACAAGTGACTAAATCAGAAATTCATTTAGATCCGTCTATAGATATACATAGTCAGGCGGTTTATGATAAAGCAGCAGAGAATCTACATCGTTTGCAACAAGAGGGGATTTTGATACAAGAAGAAACGGCTTGTTATTATATCTACACATTAGTGATGAACGGACGTAGCCAAACGGGATTAGTCTGTGTTTCTGCCATAGATGATTATGAGCATGACTTAATCAAAAAGCACGAGTTCACCCGTCCTGAAAAAGAAAAAGATAGGATAGACCACATGCGCACGATACGCGCGCAGACAGGTAACGTTTTTCTAGCTTATCGGGATGTGGATGCCATGAATCAATGTATAGAAAATTGGCGCAATACACATGCTCCTCTTTTTGATTTTACAGCTAACGATGGTATTCAACATACTATTTGGTGCGTGAATGACGCAAACACGGTGCAACTGATCACCTCACTATTTGCAACGCAGGTTCCCTGCACCTATATTGCGGATGGTCATCACCGCGCCGCTTCTGCAGCTAAAGTAGCTACGGCTCTAGCGGATAGTAAAGACGTCCGTTTTTTTCTAACCACTATCTTTCCTGCCAGTCAACTAGCGATATTAGATTACAATCGTGTTATTAAAGACCTGCATGGACTTAGTGCTGATACATTAGTTTCCCTACTAGAAAAAGATTTTACAATCTCACCGTCGGCTATTGCAGTGAGACCTGCTCACTTACATCAGTTTGGTATGTACCTCGAGGGAAAATGGTATCTGTTAGAAGCAAAGGCAGGAACCTATGGAACGGACCCCATTGGCGTATTGGACATTACAATTTTTACAAAATTAATTTTAGAGAAACATTTGGGTATCGAAGACCAACGGACAGATAAACGGATTGATTTTGTAGGGGGTATTCGCGGATTAGCTGAATTAGAAAAAAGAGTGAATACCGGAGAGATGCAAATTGCTTTTAGTTTTTACCCCGTTAGCATCGAACAATTATTTGCCATTGCTGATAGCGGAAATGTGATGCCTCCTAAAAGTACTTGGTTTGAACCAAAACTTCGTGATGGACTATTAACCCATTTGATTTAAGTAATGGGAAGTATGAAGAAGCCGCTTTATTTACTCTGTTTGTTAGGTATGATTGCCTTAAATGGTTTGTCACAATCCTCAATCAAACAATTACAACAAACTGCGCGTGACTATAATAACAGAGGCGATCATGCAAACGCCGTGATTGTACTTCGTCAGGGACTACGTGATTTTCCCAAGGCATTAGAATTAGAAAAAGATCTGGTTCTCTCACTGACCTTACAACGCGAATATGCCAGCGCTAAAACCTTAGCAGTAGCACTCACACAACGAGCAGATGCAGATGTAGTTTGTTATCAACTAGCAGGCAATGTGCTCAAAGCACTAGAAGAGGTCAAGGACTGTGAGCAGTTATATCAAAGAGGAATCAAAAAATTTCCTGCCAGTGGCCCTCTATATAGTGAATGGGGCGAACTCCGCTCTTCCAACAAAGATGGAAGAGCGATTGTTTCTTGGGAAGATGGGATTCAAGCGGATCCTTCCTATGCGGGCAACTACTATAATGCGGCCTTACATTATTCAAAAAATAATGAACCGATCTGGGCTTTACTATATGCAGAGATTTATATAAATATGGAGAGCCGTAGTGACCGTGCACGTAACATGAAAAAAATTCTTTTTGAACAATATCAGGAATTACTCACCAAACAAGCCTACCAACTAGGAAAAAAAACCGGCGCATTTACACAACAAGTATTTCAGCTACTTGATAGCGCATCCGGACCAGCCCAACAGGGATTAAACCGGGAAACCTTAACAATGATCAGAACAAGATTTGTTTTGGATTGGTTTACTAAAAACGGATCAGCTTATCCATTTAAACTTTTTGAACACCAGCGACAATTATTACAATCCGGTCTTTTTGAAGCCTATGACCAATGGCTTTTTGCAGAGGGAATTGATTCCGAAGGATTTACACAGTGGTCACAACAACATACTGCGCTGTACACCCGTCTAAGGGAGTTTTTGTTCAACCGTGTGTTTAAAATTCCTGCAGGACAATACTACAGAAATCGCTGAACGCGAAAATTTCATAAATTGGTAGCCTAACGATTTGATATGAGCCAAGCTACCCGCCTATTTGACTGTCTTGCCATTAATGTAAAAGAAAACCCATTGGAGGACATGCTAGCTGCCAAAGAAGGCGGCCAGTGGAAAAAGTATAGTACAGCCACTGTAAAAGAAACAGTGGATAAACTAAGTGCAGGATTACTATCCATTGGAGTGGGTTGTGGAGATATGAGTCCTGAAGGAAGAGATAAAGTGGCTTTACTTTCTAAAAATAGGCCTGAGTGGATTATGCTGGATCTGGCCGTGCAACAAATTGGCGCCATCTTAACTCCCCTCTATCCTACTATTAATGTAAACGAACTTGAATTTGTATTAACTGATGCGCAAGCCAAAGTAGTTTTTGTTAATGACCAGGATCTCTACCTAAAAGTAATAAGTCTAAAAGACCACTTGCCCCATTTAAAATTTATTTACACATTTGAACATGTAGCCAATGCAGCGCATTGGAAAGAATTACTACAAGCTGCCACTCCCTCTTTAGTTGCATCAATCCCTGCAATCAGTGAAAGAATTGGGGGTCAAGATTTGGCAACTATTATTTACACATCCGGAACTACTGGTACTCCTAAAGGGGTAATGCTTTCACATAGTAATGTTATGACAAACGTGAAGTCCTCCTTGCCCTGCTTCCCCCCCGGAGAAAACATGCGAGCCCTCAGTTTTCTGCCACTCAATCATATTCTCGAACGTATGGTAACGTATCTATATCTCTATAAAGGAACAGCTATCTACTATGCAGAGAGTATGGATACGATTGGCGATAACTTAAAAGAAGTAAAACCGCATTTATTTACAACGGTTCCCCGCCTTTTGGAAAAAGTATATGATAAGATTATGCTCAAAGGAAATGAGCTTACCGGAACTAAACGTAAACTTTTCTTTTGGGCACATTCCCTGGCTGAAAAATTTGAAATCAATACCAGCCTCAGTCACATTTATAAATTACAACTAGCTCTTGCGAATAAATTAATTTTTAGCAAGTGGCGAGAAGCCCTCGGAGGCAATGTAAAAGCTATTATCAGCGGAGGTGCCGCTTGTCAAGTACGATTGATTCGCATTTTTACGGCAGCACGGATTGTAATCATGGAAGGCTATGGATTAACGGAGACTTCGCCTGTGATTAGCGTAAATCGTTTTGATGAAAGTGGACGTGAGTTTGGATCGGTGGGACCCTTTATAGAAGGAGTGGAAGTAAAAATTGCAGAAGATGGTGAGATCCTATGTAAAGGACCTAATATTATGATGGGGTATTACAAGCGTCCCGATTTGACCGCCACTGTCATGCAAGGCGATTGGTTTATGACAGGAGATATTGGAACTTTCTCCGGAAAAGGGTTTTTGAAAATAACAGATCGCAAAAAAGAACTTTTTAAAACAAGCGGTGGAAAATATGTAGCCCCTCTTCCTATTGAAAGCCGATTGAAAGAATCAATCTTTATTGAACAAACGATGGTGGTTGGGGCGGATAGAAAATTTGTAAGCGCGCTTATTGTGCCCTCTTTCCCTAATTTACTGGAGTGGTGCCGCCAACAAAAAATTTCAGAAACCAGTCCGGCTGTACTCTGCAAACATCCGCGAGTCATTGAACACTACCAAGAACTGGTGGAAAGCTTTAATAAATTTTTTAATCCGGTAGAACAAGTAAAAAAGTTCTCCTTACTACCCAATGATTGGGGTGTTGATAGCGGTGAGTTGACACCCAAGCTTTCACTTAAAAGAAAAGTAATTCTGGAAAAATTCAAAGAGGCAATTGAGCAGATCTATGCTTAACGTCCTCGACTGGAATCCCGACGACCGCGCTGCATCATTTTAATAACAAACTGATCGTAGCCTTTCTGTTGTTGTTCTGTCAGTATATTTCTCACTTTTTGCAGATAACTTACCGTCATTGCATTAATAGTGGACTGCCAATTATTTATTTTTTGATTACTAAGCTCCAGCAAAGAATCGGTAGTACCTGGGGTAGCTGTAGTAAACAATTTCATTTTAACTACCCGAATTGAATCATAGAGTATCCCCACATTTTTAAAATGTGCCTCCCGTAATTCACGATGTTGTTCTTCTTGTGCTGCAGACAGATTTATTTCTTTCGCTAATAACGCAGAAGTATCGAGTCTTTCACGATTATAGGGTCGGTGAGATTTATTCCTATCCACTACTAAATAAACTACCAAGCCGGTATTGATTAACAATAATAATATTACAGCAGTGGTCAAAAAACGGGGTGTGGTACTCATAATAATTTATTTAGCAACTACCCACTCTATTGGGTTTTCCTGGTAAGGAGTAGATTCTTGTAATGCATATTCTGTTTTCCATAGGGTTTGCTCCTCCGCTTCAGCCCACTTTTGATCAGGAGCAGTAGGTTGATTGAATAGCATAAATATATTGATCACCAATAAAAATAATAATACCAACAAGGTAAAGGCGGGTTGTAAATAAAATCCTTTTTGTTGGCGGCTATGATCTGCCTCCATACGCGCTCGTAGGCGAGTATAGAAGTAGGGGGGTGCGGAGACCCTCTTTACTTGATCGAGGCTGTTTAGCACCTTTTCTACTGATGATGTTACGTCTTGTTTCATTTGGAAAGTGGTTTGACGTGGTATTAAAATAAAACTTTCTAGGTTAGGGTGTAGATATCTTTTTTTCCAGGATTTTTCGAAGATTCAATCGGGCCCGGTGCATTAGCGATTCAACAGCAGGAAGGGTGTTTCCCATAATTTCAGCAATTTCTAAATAAGAAAGTCCTTCCAACTTGTGTAGTATAAAAGCAACTTTCTGATTTTCAGGAAGCTGAGTTATTGCAGCCATGAGTTGTGCAGCCTCTTCCTTACGTTCCAGCGACACTCCGGGGTGATTAAAATCTGAAATATTTTCAACGGGACTTTCCTCCTCCGTTTCCCATAGTCTTGTTAAAGGCCCAAATCGTTTTTTACTTTTTTTGGCCCTCAATAAGTCCAATGACCGTGTAGTGGTAATTCGGTATATCCAGGTGGAGAGTTTGGCCTCCGACTTGAAGCTTCCAATAGATCGAAATACCTGTATAAAAACCTCTTGCGCCACATCTTCCGCATCCGATTGATTTTGTACAATACCCAATGCTGTATTATACACGAGGTCCTGATACTGCTCTACGAGTGTTCGAAAAGCTGATTCGTCCCCCTGTTTTAGGCGTTCAATTAATACTAATTCTTCCTGTGGTACCATCTGTGCCCTACAATTTAAGGCAGTTTTTGGTGTTATCTTTGACCCCTTGATAAACAGCCGCAGAGCTGGATTATCGGTCCCGTAGTTCAATGGATAGAATAGAAGTTTCCTAAACTTTTGATACAGGTTCGATTCCTGTCGGGACTACTTGTAAATTCACAAAATGGCAATGAACTTGAGAAAAAAATAACCATTAAATAGATTATGATGAATTTTCTTCGACCTACAATAACGTTTCTTTTCTTAGGATTTTTGGTTATAGCCTGTGATAAAAAAAATATACCGCCACCTGACGATACAACCATACCACCACAATTGACAATCAGCACACTGCTTACAAATTATGAGATTATTTGGGGGTTCGATTTTCTTCCTAATGGGGATCTTCTATTCACCGAGAAGCGAGGAAAAATTTATCGCTACAGTAATAGCATAATAACTGAACTCACCGGATTGCCGGCAGTACGAGCCTCTGGTCAGGGAGGGTTATTAGATGTGCGGGTTCATCCAGATTATTCTAGTAATGGGTGGGTTTATGCCTGTTATGCCGCTAATGCGACAGATGGAAGCGGTGAATTGAGGTTGATTCGTTTCAAGATTGCAGGTAGTTCCATTCAAAACATTGAAACTATTTTTCAAAGCGGTGGCGGTAACACCTGGAGTGGTCATTATGGATCGCGTATTTTTTTCGATGCAAACCGCATGCTCTATCTTTCAGTGGGTGAAGGGGGCAATGGTAGCTACGGAGGACCAACGGCCAGTAACAGAAACTCATCAAATACTACCTCTAATTGGGGAAAGGTTCACAGAATGACAGCCACTGGCGGGATTCCTGCTGATAACCCAGTGCTACCAGGACAAACTTCAGCATCTACTGTTTTTTCATATGGCATTCGTAATCCTCAGGGGATGTTCATTCATCCCACCTCGGGGACCATTTGGGAGTCGGAGCATGGACCTAAAGGAGGAGACGAGATCAACCTAATTACCAAGGGAGCTAATTATGGATGGCCATTTTATTCGTTAGGCACTAATTACGACAACACCATAATTTCGCAGGGACACACCGCGCCAGGAGTTGTAGCACCCGTATTTTCTTGGACTCCTTCGGTGGGCGTGTCTGGCATAGCCTTTATTACACATAATTCCTTCAAGGCTTGGAAAGGAAATTTATTGGTCGGCGGACTAGCCACACAAAAACTTTACCGCTGCGTGGTGAATGGCAGTTCGATATCTGATGCAACCATAGTGGACGGCATTAACGGAAGAGTTCGTCATGTGGGACAAGCACCAAATGGTTCAATCTACGTTGCCATTGAAGGGCCTGGGAGAATTTTAGAGATCAAAGCACAGTAATTTACACCTGCAGTGACCGGAATTTTGTAGATATGCAGCAATATATACAAGTGGCTATGCATGACCATTATATGATGCCATGAAATCAATTGCTTGTGCAGTAAACCCCTTTTTCACACCAGTTTATCATTACTATCAGAGGAAAAATAAAATTGTAACAAAATAGATATACAACAGTATAAACTTCAAAAATAAATCAGATCTGCCTAATTAGCTGTAACTTCAATAGGACTAATCGTAAGCAACTTTAGACGTAATGATATTGTGACAGGCAATCTTACTTTCAAGTCTTATTTTAGTAAATGCTTATGAAACAATCTTTTTGCCTTCCTCTGCTTTTGTTAGCCCTCAATCTAAATGCCCAATGTGACATTGAGCAAAGACCGGTTATTTTCATACACGGTTTTTTAGCATCCGGAGATACTTGGTCAAATGCAGCAAAGTTTTTCCAACAGGCCGGATACTGCAATAACAGGCTGTTTGCTTTTGATTGGAACAGTGTGGGCGGAAATGGAAAACAAAATGAACAATTACTGGGGCAATTCATACAACAGGTAAAAAAAGAAACGGGAGCGATACAAGTTGATTTAATTGGACACTCTGCAGGTGGTGGATTAGCAAGGAGTTATCTTAAAGATAGTGCGCAGTCAAGTAATATAGCACACTATGTTCATATTGGTAGTCGCAAATGGACTGAGAGCTACCCATGGTTTTCAAATGAGAGATGTTTAAACATTTTTTCAACTGAGGATCGTGTGGCAGGAACTGCAGCCGGCCCAGTTGATGGTGCAAAAAATTTTGTATTGAATGAGGAGGATCATTACCAGGTGGCAACTAGCACCAAGGCCCTTACGGGTATATTAAATTTTTTAGCCCCTGGCAAAATAGCAGTAACTGAATCACAAAAAACAAGCAAGAAAGTAGAAATTTCTGGTAAAGCAGTATTACTAGGTGATAATATGCCAATGAAAAATGCTACTGTTACTATTTATAAGATCAGCAGAAAAAATGGAAAACGAACACGTAATCATGGGATAAACATATTGACTCTTGAAAATGGAGCTTGGGGACCGATTTTTTTAGAGGCAGGTATTCCGTATGAAATTGAACTACAACCCGGTGAGACTGGTAAAAAAAAGGTGTCATATTTTTTCAGTTCCTTTGAACAAAATAATTCTCTCATATATCTACGAGGATTCCCTGAAGGGAATCGGATCAGCAGCCTCCTTGGAAAATTTCCTGAGGAAGAAAAACAATCAGCACTTGTACTGTATGCTGCTACAGGTGCACTGGTAGGTGGTCGAGATTCAGTAACTGTAAATGGATATCCAATTTGCAGCAAAGAGCTTACACCCGCGGCAAAAACAATAATCACAAGTTTTATATTTGATGATGGAGATGGGATAAGCTCAGGAAAAATCTTAAAGCAATTTACAGTAGCACCTTTTATTGGAGGCGTAGACTTAGTACTTTCGGCCGCAAAAAATAAAAGGCATCAGATTTACTTCAACGGAAAGCATTTAAATATCCCTGCACTGCCTTCAAAAGATCGAATTATCTTAGCAGTGTTAAATTAAGTTGTTATAACTGACTCCGAAGTGTTACAAAAGCTGTTCTTCCATCTGCAGGCATAGCGCCAGGACCCGGATAGCCACCTGCTCTTCTTGTAAAATATACAGCATTAGTCAAGTTATTGACACCCATGGAGAGTGACCAGTTTTTGTCAATAGGAAAAGATAGGGTGAGATCCATAACTGAATAAGCAGGTATCCACCCGTTTTGCGCATTGAGTGTAGCTTGTTTAGTATTATTAGCATCACTAAATGTTCCGCTTGTATAGCTAAATTGTCCGGTAAGTTTTACGGTATTGTATTGTATTGTAGATCCGGCACGAAACGTATGACCAGGTGCATTTTCAACTTTGTTATTTCTAAGATCGGTTTTAACCACTTGGTTATTGACTACTCTTGTAAGTTGAAATTGACTATAGCGGGCATCCGTAAAGGCATAAGAAATATATTGACTCCAACGCCAAGGAGTATTTACTGGCTTACCAAGCCGTCCCTGGTACTCGCCAAATAGGTCTAACCCTTTTGCATTACTGGATCCAATATTGGTTCGTAAGTTATATCGTACACCGGGAGCTTCTTCTTGCAATATGGTGCCAATACGATTTCCGTAATGTAACAGATATACACTGGCATCTACATAAAATTGCTTGCTGAGTTTACCTCTTAATCCTACATCAGCATTATAACCTCTTGCATCATTTAAAGAAGGATCAATTCGGTCAGATCGAGGAGGGGTCGTTAAATCAGAAAACAGAACAGGGCGATATGCCTCTGTAAAATTTGTATATACTTCCACTTTACTATTGATATGATACTCCACCCCTATACCGCCCAGGAAAAACCCTCTTATTTTTTCCTGGCGAACCAAGTAAACGGGTACGCCATTTTGCAAATTATGTTGCCCACTGGCTGCACCACTCACCCACTCGTATCGAAAACCAGGTATGATCAAAAGCCGATCTCCCCATCTAATTATTTGCTCAGCAAACAATGCGTAGTTGGCACTGCTAAAATCTATATCGCGAAGCCAGGTATTATTTTGTATTTGTAGAGAGTATGCTGCACCCACATCCCCCTTACCATCTGCAACCAACCGATTAGTATGACCAGCAAAGCGGCGCAAACCAATAGCTAAGGTAGCAGTGGATTTATTGATTTTATAATCGGTGATCCATCTCCACTCCCCACCCCAATTTCTATAAAGATCAATATTGACATTCCGTGGGGCAAAACTACCCGTAGCAAGTTGTATGGTATCTGGCTGTATGATTCCCGCAGCTGGTAAAAAACCAACACTATTTCGATCACCCAACAAACCAAATAACTTTAACTCCATTCGGGAATTGGTACTCAATTCGTAGCGAGAACGCCAGGCAAAAGTTGACCATTCAATATCCATCCAGTTTCGATGACGAAGGCTATGACGATTATTTTGCTGGATCTGCAAATCACTTAATCCACCGGGCTGCTGACTTCTGATGTGCGAACGCATATATTCCAATGTAGTAGTAATTTTTTTTGTTGGTCGATAGGTAACAGTCATAAAAGCAGCATTGGTATAGTATTGACTATTAGCGCGATATCCATCGGCTTGTCTACGATCAAAAAAAGCAAAGTAGTTCCACTTTCCTTTTTGACCACCTGCTCCGGCATATAGATTTGACAGACCGTACGTGCCTACGGTCTGCTGCGTTTCCACCTGAAATGATTTTTTAAACTCACTTCCATCACGCAAAATATAATTTACCATACCCCCAAATTGAGGGCCATACTGAAGGGCTCCATGTCCTCGGATAATTTCTATTCTTTGTACGGCTTGCAATTGTGGATTGTAATATGCTTCGGGATAGCCATAAGGATCAGCGGAAATATCGTAACCATTCTGACGAACATTGAATTCCCAACTTCTATTAGGGCTTAATCCCCTTGTTGCTATTCCAATTTGAATTCCGCTACCATCATTTTCCCAAATATGAATGCCAGGAATTTTTGCCATCACCTGTCGCATAATATTAGCAGTGATATTCCCTTCCACGTTCTTCATTACTAATAAACTAGACTTTTTCCCTGCATATATAGCCGTTCCAACAATTTCAGGGATCTGCTGAAGATCAGAGCGGTTAGCTCTTCCAACTAAAGTAATTTCAGCTAGATACTTTACGTGTGCACTATCAACAGTCGGGACATTTTGTGCAAGTATGCCGCTAACTAATAGGCTAAGCAGCATAAACAAAATAAATCTACTTTTCATGGGCGCAAATTTCTTTCATCCCATGTTTGCAATAGCATTTCATGTATTAATTTTCTGTTTTCGTAAATGATTTTCCTGATTCCGTAAATCAAGGGCTGCATGTCATCTAATTGTAAAATTTAAAATGGGAATTGACGTTTTACAAAAGCATGATAAATAGAAACCAACTGCATCGCAATTTTGCGTACCCATGCGGACAAGTGCAGTTTTACTTTTATTAATAGCCGCTACGCAAGTAATGGCGCAAGCTGATACACTTCTTTCACTGGAAGAAGTGGTGGTGACTGCCACCCGACAAGAAAGACGTTTAGGAAATATAACTATACCGGTAAATCTTATTCAACGAAGAATAATTCAGCAAGCCGGGTCCCTACGCTTAAAAGATATTTTACAGGAGCAACCCGGCATACAACTTACTTCAAACTTTGGTACGGGAATTCAAATGCAAGGGTTAAACCCGGAGCATACGTTGATCCTATTAGATGGACAACCGCTAATTGGACGCACCTCAGGTGTATTGGATGTGAGTCGGATTGCAGTTGCTGGAATAAAAAGAATTGAAATTGTAAAAGGCCCCTCTTCCAGCCTCTATGGCTCTGAAGCCATGGCAGGTGTCATCAATCTTATAACAGAAAATCCAAGTCTACCCTTGTTGGAAGCTTCACTCCGCTATGGCGTAGCAGATCCGGATCAAGGTTGGGGTGTGCCATTTAAAAATAACAGTTTTCAGCAAACAGAGGCAACGGTTGATGCCAGTTACAGTATAAGAAAATTGAAAGTAAAGCATAACAATAATTTACTTTTTGCAGATGGTGTTAGCTTCCGGCCTTTTTCACAGGTTCGGGTTCCTAGACCTATTCACCGCATCACACATCAAACAAGTATCCAACAAAACCTGGGAAATAAAGCTGGATTAAAAATACTTGGCCGAATTAATCAAGACAGGTTCCAACAGGAATTTTCTGTTAGTAATAACGGAATGATCATTGATTCCTACGGACGTGAATTAAATAATGAGTTAAACATACAGCCCACTCTTTTCTTTCGGCTTTCAGAAAAAATTCGATTACATACAAGAGGATACCTGACTAGCTATAGTGGTGATCAACTGCTTCGTTTTGTGCAAAAGCCTGATAGCAGTTACCGAGATCGCTTTGAACAACGGTTGTTCCGTATCGAAGAGCAGATAGACTTCAAAAAAGAAAATTACACTATTACAGCGGGTGTGGGTTATCAGGTAGAACAAGCTAATTCAACTAGATATGATGCATTAGCTAATCAAAAGCAAAATAATGTTAGTTATGTCTTTGCCCAATGGGAATTAAAAGGCGGAGACAAATGGATTAGCATTTTGGGAGCCAGATATGATCATCATACCCTTTTTTCAGGGGCCGTTACACCTAAATGGTCTTTGCGTTATAAAGCCAAACCATCCCTCTCATTTACAGCCTCTGTTGGACAAGGATTTAAAGCCCCGGACTTCAGACAGCTTTATTTAAACTTCACCAACACAGTAGCCGGCGGATACTCCGTATTTGGTACGCAAGATGCCATCCGAGTGATCAATGCGTTAAACCGTTTAGGACAAATCGCAGAACTCAAACCTGACTTTACAAAATTAACTACCCTTAGTCCCGAGCATGCTACCGGGATTAATGTAAGTGCGCAATATACTCCTACTCCAGCTATCACTTGGCAGGTATCAATATTTAGAAACGATATTCAATCATTAATTGATGTTCGGCAAGTTGCAACCAGAGTAGATGGCTCACAGTTATTCAGCTATTTGAATGTAAATCGAGCATTTACACAAGGTGTAGAAACTTCTTTCCAATGGCAATTGCAAAAAAAATGGTCAATCAACGCAGGCTATCAGTTACTACTAACTGGTGATAAAGAAGAATGGGAGCGAATTAAACAAGGAAAAGAATACATCAGAGAATCAAATGGGAGTAGCCGGGTGATGAACAAAAAAGATTACATCGGCTTGCCTAACAGAAGTAAACAGCAAGCACAACTCAAAATTAAATACGAAGACAAGGAAAGTCGATACGTATACATGCGCTTACTCTACAGAAGTAGATGGACGGTAGCAAATAGCAATGGGAATGGCGTGCATGATGTGCAAGATGAATATGCCAAAGGCTTCATGCAATTACACATAACAGGTGGCCTGCCATTAAGTAACACTATTGCACTTCAAGCAGGTATTGACAACGTACTGAACTATCAAGATGTTTTTTATCTGCCTAATGTGGCAGGCAGAACTGTGTTTGTTACGCTTCGGGCAACACTTGAATCAAAACAATCAAAAAAATAATCACCCTTAAATTAAACATGTATGAGAGCTATTCTAGTTTCTGCAGCTGTATTACTAAGTATTACATCCTGTGAAAAAGACAAATTACCAAAAACAGTAGACCAAAGAGCGTATGCAGTTGAAACAATCGGTAAAATTACTACCGTAAAGAATCTACCTGCTGATACAATTATCGGTACTAATTCTATTGGACAACCCGTAGGTGCTGGCCGATACAGTTTTTTCAGTTTGGAAACCGGACAATGGATTTCCAATGCAGACTCTAATTCAACTAAGTGGGATCTAGCTTTTGCCGGAACTGTTGTTCGTATTAATAATGCAACCAGTGGACCCGGAGCAGGTGGCGCTTTTGTATTCAATGGTACATTCGAGTCCTTATCAAGCATATCTGCGGATTCTGTTTTTCGCTTAGATAATCATCCGGTTGCATACGCCATTCCTCGTGGTTCAGGTCGTGCCTGGTATACCTATGATGGTCCAACAAATTTATTGACACCCATTCCTGGTCGTACACTGGTAATACGTACAGCTACAGGAAAATTTGCGAAAGTAGAAATGCTCAATTACTATAGAGGTGGACAAACCCCCTCTGCTACTGCGGCAGATAGTGTTAAAACCCGTGATCAACGATTCTTACATTTCAGGTATACCTATCAAGGGAACGGCACCACTCAATTCTAACTAATAGCAGGGAGTAAGGGCGAACCTATTTCAATTTCTCTCTTACTCCCAAATTGCTTCCTCTTTCATCAATAACCAGGTAGCATACTGTGGACCATAGTGTGCATCAATGGCACCACGCCGAATCTTTAGTGTAGGAGTGAAAAATCCATTAGCAATGGTCCATTCATCACGAACAATAACAAGTTTTGCTAATTGTTCATGTTGCTCAACTTCCTGGTTGACCTGCTGACGAATTGTTGAGAGTAATTGTTGCAATTGATCCTTATCCTCGCTAACGTCTGGAGATAACATACACAAGGCTAAGGCGTGTGACTCACCAGATCCTACTACACAAGCTTGGCTAATAACTGCATGTTCTAATAATTTTTTTTCAATAGGCGCAGGAGCCACATATTTTCCCTTGCTGGTTTTAAATAGATCTTTTATTCTTCCTGTGATAGTTAAATATCCATCTTGATCTAGTTGACCCTCATCCCCTGTTTTTAAAAACCCATCATCAAAACTAGCTGCCGTTAATTCGGGTTCTTTGTAATATCCAATCATATTGGCTGGACTTTTAACCATTACTTCGTTTCCTGCTCCCAAGAATAATTCAACGCCACTATATGATTGCCCAACTGTACCAAAGCGAGCCGTTGGTTTTCTATTGATAGTGGCTAGTGCCATATTCTCAGTCATGCCATAGGCTTCCTGAATTATAATCCCCAATTTAGCAAACCAGATAGGTAAGGAAGGATGCAACGGGGATGCGCCTGAGAGTGCATACTTCACACGTGACAGACCCAATTTTTTTCTCATTACCTTTTTCAAAAAGCTGCCCAGCAATGGTATACCCAATAAGAAATTTAGTTTTTGCTGGGGAATTTTCTTAAGAATTTCTTCCCTGAATTTTTCCCAAATTCTTGGCACTGCTAAAAATATAGTTGGCTGTGCAGCCTCCAAATCCCGAGAAAACGTAGCAAGAGATTCTGGAAAATAAATTGTTCCTCCTGTAAAAATTCCACAATACTCCACCACCATTCGTTCAGCGATATGGCTGAGTGGTAAATAAGAGAAAAAAACTTCGTTTGATAGTTCCTCTCCAAGCGCATCCATCACAGTAAGTAAACTGAAACTATGTGCGTAATGCGTATGCATCACTCCTTTGGGATCTCCAGTTGTTCCAGAGGTATACAAAATGCAACTAAGCGATTGAGGGTCTGGGATAGGATTTGTCAAAACTGGATTTGTGTCTTGTGTAAAACGATCCCACGCTTCACAACCGGACCAAGCCCAATGAGGAAAATGGATACAACGAACAGAGGCAGGTATGCCTGCTTGAATTGGCTCAAAAGAATCCAGTTTACCCACAAATAAAACTTGGCTTTCACTATGTGTTACTATTTGACGAAGTGTAGCGGCTGTAACAGTGGGATAAATAGGAACAGCAACATGTCCTGCCATTGTAATAGCAAGGTCTGCCATGATCCAGTGAGCAGAATTTTTTCCAATGATGGCAATACGAGATCCAACGGGTAATTGCAATGCCAAAAGTGCCCCCGCCATTTTTCGAACGGACATACCTGCCGATTGCCAGGTGTGAGAAACAGCGTTGCCCGCAATAGGCTCGGAAAGAAATACTTGGTTCGCCTTTTCTTTTTCAAAGCGATAAAACATTTCCAATAAAGTAGGGTAACTAGTGGCTGCTTTCATGCACGGTAAATTGATTTTTTATTTCAGCCATTCCCATCGACGGAATCTTTCCTTGGATGGGAGCAAAAAAATGAAGAATTCGATCAAAATCTTCCTTTTGATTATCACTGGTATAAAAAGGCTCGCTTACCACAACACCACGGTTTCCAAAGTCAAGTCCTATCATTACAATAGGTATAACGGCTTTTTTTGCAATATGATAAAACCCTGTTCGTAAACGATCCACTTTTTTCCGCGTTCCTTCTGGAGAAAGCGCAACCATAATCTCAGTTTCTCTCTTTAATATATCCACCACTTGGTCAACAACATGATGCTTACTAAATCTATCAACGGGTATGCCGCCAACCCACCGAAAAAAAAATCCAAGGGGACCATCAAACAATTCCTTCTTACCCAGAAATCGAGCATTTTTTAATTGCAGTAAACTTCGGTAAGCTAATCCTACCGGAAAATCCATCCAGTGTGTATGTGGACCTGCTATGATCACACATTTCTTTACACCGGTTGGAAATTTTACATCAGTATTCCACCCTAACAGTCGAAATAAAAGGGTCCAGCAGATTCGTTGCACAACTATGGCTTTGCAACAAGATAAGAATTTATGAGAATTAATTATTCAAGATGCGCTTTTAAAAACAGATACTGTGAATTACCTTCAAGGTACAATGAAAAAATCCTCATCCTTCGCCCTACTAATTGCTGCTTGGTGTACTATCACTGCTGCAAATGCGCAAGCGCTCAACTCAATCCAGGGTCGCGTAGTTCGTCACGAAAATTTTCCATCCGCACATATAACACCCAGGCATGTGGATGTTTGGTTACCCGCAGCATATGATCCCGGAAAAAAATATGCGGTGCTGTATATGCATGATGGTCAAATGCTTTTTGATAGCACTAGCACCTGGAACAAACAAGAATGGGGTGTTGATGAGGCGCTATCACAACTCATGCAGGAGAAAAAAATAAAAGATTGCATTGTGGTTGGCATTTGGAATGGAGGACGAAGCCGACATGCAGAATATTTTCCACAAAAGCCATTAGAGTCGCTTTCAAAATCACAACAAGAGTTGGTATACAATGCTTATAGAAGTAATGGCCAATCAATATTTTTTGGCATTCCCATAATGTCTGATCGCTATTTAACTTTTCTGACGCAAGAATTAAAACCTTTTATTGATAATACGTACGCTACTAAAACTGATCGAGCTAATACATTTATTGCAGGTAGCAGTATGGGCGCCTTAATTTCCCTGT
>Ga0194121_10002579_pt1 | contig 28590 bp, 20 predicted proteins | sample TA2MahCa50mmetaG_FD_148609 | JGI IMG/M metagenome (GOLD analysis project Ga0194121, IMG submission 148609) | Freshwater microbial communities from Lake Tanganyika, Tanzania - TA2015020 Mahale Deep Cast 50m | ecosystem: Environmental > Aquatic > Freshwater > Lake | place: Tanzania: Lake...
CCTGAAGGCGGCGCTCTCGACCGCGCATCTCTCGGCGATCGCCGACGACGCGCTCCTCCACCAGCTTGTCTCGCGCCAGTACGAGTACAGCGTCGGCCGCGAGTCGAAGATGCGGCTCGTGTCGAAGGAGCGGATGCGGAAGGCGGGGCTCGGATCGCCGGACCGCGCCGATGCGCTCGTGCTCGCGTTCGCGGACCTCCGGAAGCTCGGGATGACGAACATCGCGTCGACGATCCGCCTGCTCTGACGCGTACGTCTTCGAGCGCTTGCGCCGGGACGCGATCTCGCATAGACCTCGCCTCCATGCGGAGTGGGTGCAGGCGGAAGCGCAGGCGGAGTGAGCATGGCAGAACGCTCCCCGACCGCGCGCAAGCCGCGCGGCGGTAGCGCATCGAGCACACGCTCGAAGCGCGCGAAGCCGACACCTCCGCCGACGCGAGTACGCGCGTCGTTCCGTCAGGCGACCGATCTCGGCGTCCTCGAACGGTACATGAGGGGGCTCGACGACGATCCGGTCACGGGCGTCTCGGACCCGTACACGAAGCTCCTGACGATCTTCCGTGGCGTCAACATCGTCGCGACCTCGCTCGCGCGCGTACCGTTCGAGATCTGGGATACGGTGCGCGACGAGCCGCTCCTCGGCGTCGACGGCGACGATCCGCGCTCGCGGCTCGTCCGCCTGACGAAGCGACCGAGCGCGGCGATGACGTGGCGCAAGCTGATCGAGACGCTCATCGTCCACTACCACTCCGGCAACGCGTACCTCTATCCGTACGCGCAGGACGTGTACGGCGTTCCGCAGGAGCTTCGACTTCTCCAGCCGACGCGCATCCGGCCGTACCGCGAACCGGGCGACGACCCGATGACGATTCGCGGCTGGGAGTACCGGCGACCGGGCGACGGCAACACGGCGATCCTGCCCGTCGCGAAGGTCATGCGGCTGGAGTACGCGGTCAACCAAGAGGATCCGTTCATCGGCATCGGTCCGTTCGGTCCCGGCCGGATGGCGACCGACTCTGAGTACCTCGCGGGGACGTACCAGCGCGCGACTCTCGCGAACGGCGGCGCGCCGGGGCAGATCCTTTCGTTCGACGGCGACGAGGACGAGCTTCCGCGCGAGCAGGCCGACAAGCTGGAGTCGGAGTGGCAGAAGAAGTTCGGCGGCGCGTCGCAGGGCAACAAGCTCGCGCTCCTCACCGGCAAGTGGACGTATCAGGTGCTCGGCTTCCGGCCGCGCGACATGGAGTTCCTCGCGCAGCGGAAGTTCTCGCTCGACGAGTTCGCGCGCCTGCTGAACCTTCCGCCGCTCTACCTCGGCGTGTTCGAGAACGCTGGCCTGTCCGACGCCGGACTCCGCGTCCAGCAACGCTTGCTCTACGAGAACAACACGATCCCGCTCGCCGTGAAGGTCGCCGAGCTTCTCAACGAGTTCTTGATCCAGCGCGTCGACCCGACGCTCGAAGGCGTCTTCAACTTCGACACGGTCGAAGCGCTACGCGACGACCTGACCTCGAAGGCGACGGTCGCCGTCCAGTTGGTCAGCGCGGGCTGGTCGCGCGAGCAGGTCGACGAGCGTCTCGATCTCGGCTTCGACTACGAGGCCGAGCACGCGCTCGAAGCCGCGATGGAAGCGCAGAGCGCGACGACCGGACCGGCCGCAGCGATCGGGGCCGCGCCGGTCGCGCTCTCCGGCTTGCAGATCACGGCGATCATGGACGTGGTCAAGGCGGTCGTCGCCGGAGAGATCCCGCGCGACTCGGCGGTCGGCATCTTGGAAGCCGGACTCGGGATGTCGCGCGAGGATGCGACGGCCGTGATCGGCTCCGCCGGGACGCCGAAGGAACTCGTCGCGAACCCGACGCCGGAGCCGGAGCCGGAGCCAGCGCCGCCGCCGGTCCCCGTGCCGCCGCCGGTCGAAGACGGCGCGCAGCCCGCGAGAGAGGATCAGAAGGACGGCGACGTAGGAGAGCCGCCACCGCAGTTCGATCGTCGCTCGCCGGGGCTCCGGAGCGTCCGCGCGGCGGCACCTCGCAGGAAGCCGCTCTCGGCGAGCCAGATCCGGAAGGCGAAACGCGCGGCGCTCAAGCAGGCGCAGTCGATCGAGCACACGATCGAGAACAAGATCCGGTCGACGATCATGTCGTGGCGCGCTGGCGTGCTCCGCCGTCTCGTGAAGCTGAACGCCGCGTCGGGCGGCTCCGGCGCGCGTGCCGTGCTCCGTGCGGAGAGCGACCTCGCGGAGATCCGGCTCACGGCCGAGCAGATCGCGGTACTACTCGACGAGATCGACGCGTCGTCGCTCCGGCGCGCGATCACGCCGGGGATCAGGCAGGCGTACCGCGCCGGGACCGCGACGCTCGGCGACGTGATGGACTCGATCGGCGTGCCCATCGAGAACTACACGCGCTTCCAAGACGACCGGCTCCCGGCACTCGTGAACGGCTACATCGACAAGCGACTCGGGACCGGACTGCCGACGGCCGTGACGGACGCGACGCGCGACGCGGTCAACTCCGTGATCGTCTCGGCGGTCGACACGGGCGCGAACCTGAAGCAGACGATCGACGGCATCCGTGACGTGTTCGACGCGTCGCTCTCTCGCGCGCGCACGATCGCGCGGACGGAGACGGCGATCGCGATGTCGTCGTCGCGGCAGATCGCCTACATGGAGCAGGGCGTCGAGAAGCACCAGTGGCTCACGGCTGGCGACGAGCACGTCCGCGACGAGCACGCGGAACTCGACGGCGTGATCGCCGAGGTCGGCGAGGAGTTCTTGCCGGGGCTCCGCTATCCGTCCGATCCCGACTGCCCCGATCCGAGCCTCGTCATCAACTGCCGCTGTACGACCGTGCCGCTCTCGCGGACGGCGTACGCGGAGCAGCGTGACGAAGGCGCGCAGACCGCGAGCGAGCTTGCGCTCGAACACGCGCAAGAAGCGCTCGACGAAGCGGAGGAAGCGTGAAGCCCGCGAGAGAGTACGTCAGTGGCCCGGTGCCGACCGACATCTGCCTGAAGCGCGTGCCGTCGCTCGGCCTGATCGACGCGCTGATCGCGCGCTCGGTCGCCGTCTCGGAGAGCGACCCCGATACGCGCGTGCTGTCGCGCGACGACGAGCGCCCGCTCATCCACAAGCCGCTCGCGGTCCGCTACTCGGGCAAGCATCCGGAGTCGAGCGCGGATCGCACCGTGGTCCGCTTCGTCGTGTCGTCCGGCGAGGAAGCGCGCGACGACAAGGACTTGCTGATCGAGGGCATCGACTTCACCGGCTACGACCTCAACCCCGTGTGGTTGTTCGCGCACGATTGGGAAGGTCTGCCGATCGGTCGCTGCCTCGCGCGCCGGACGTACAAGCGCGGCTCGACCTACGAGTTGTGGAAGGACATCGAGTTCACGCCCGAAGACCTGTACCCGTTCGGCTATCAGGTCGGGCAGATGCACGCGCGCGGCTTCCTGCGCGCCTGTAGCGGCGGCTGGATGGGGACGCGTATCCGCGTCGTGCGCGGCGCGAGCGGGCAGCCGGAGCGCATCCAGTACCTCGCGTCAGATTGGATGGAGACGAGTTCGTGCGCGGTCGGGATCGACAAGTACGCCGTGCAGGAGGCGGTCGCGCGCGGAGTTCTCAAGCCGGACGGAGTCGACCAGTTCGCGCGCGCGGCGCGCATCGCAGCGACGGGTGTCGCGTACGAGGTTCGCAGCATGGATCGCACCGAAGGAGCAGAGCGAGCGTTCAAGCCGAACGAGAAGCGGACGCTCGTCGAGGAGCACGTCATGGATCACAATCCGATCGGCGAATGGAAGCAGCAGGCGCTCCGCGCGCTCGGCGGCGATACGCCCGAGACGCCGGAAGTCGCGGAGCCGACGCCGAGCGACGCGCCGGTCGAGACGCCGGTCGAGACGCCGGTCGAGCCGGAGGCGACTCCGGTCGAGCCGGAGCCGGAGGCCGCGCCGGTCGAGACGCCGCCGAGCGGCGAGCCGACCGACGACGACGCGACGACCGTGCGCGCCGCGCTCGGGATGCTCCGCCGCTTCGTCGCGGCGCAGGGCGACAACGTCGCTCTCCGTGGTCCCGTCTCGCAGGCCGTCGACTCCGCCGTCGACGCTCTGTACGCGAACGTCATGGTGCTTGCTCAGTGCGCCGAGGAGCTTCGCTGCTCCGCGTCGAGCGTCTTCTACGAGGGGCGCTCGGCCGACGACGCGCGGCGTGTCGTCCGCGCTCGGATGGACGCGGTCGCCGAGCGGATGTCGCTACTTGCGGCCGACCCGAGCGCGGTCGCGATGACCGACGCGTATCTGGAGCGCGCCGTCGTCCGTGCCGAGTCCGCGCTCGCGCGATCGGGCAACGCGCTCTCCGAGCTACGCGACGCGGTGTCGCTCTACGGCGATGCCGAAGGCGGCGTCGAGACGGTCGTCCGCGCTGGCAAGAAGATCTCCGCCGCTCGGCGCGAGCGGCTCTCGGGCGCGCAGGAGAAGCTGGCGGCTGCGGTCGACACGCTTCAGACCGCGATCACGACGTTGCAGGCGGTGCTCGACGAAGACCCGCCCGCGAAGAAGGACGACGAGGACGAGGAGGTCGAGCCGAAGGACGGCGAGGAGATCACGCCGGAGGAGGCCGAAGCCGCCGACGAGGCGGTCGGACGCGCCGCGCTCGACCAGCTTCTGACGCGCGCCGCGCGCCTGCTCGACCAGCGGATCGCCGAGCCGATCGCCGCGAAGGCGACCGCCATCGAGGCTCGCTTCGCCGAGATCGCGAAGCGGTCGTCGGCGGTCGTCGCGAGCGGCGACACGGAGGCCGTCGTCGCGCCGCCGGACGACGCAGCGGCGAAGCGTGTCGAGGCGATCGCGCAGCGCGCGGCGCGGTTCAAGATCCCCGGCGTGCTCCTGCCCGAGCACGCGCGCGTCCGCTCTTGATCGGAGCGGAGCATCGGTGGTAAGGGGCGACAGGTTCGATGGTCGATGGGTGGTGGAGTTGCCACGCGGCAACTCGCCGGACGGCGCACGGAGTCGAGCACGGCTCGACAGACACCGCGCGCAGAGACGTACGGCGAGACGGCGCGGCAACGATGCGGACTCCGTCGATGCGGCTGTGACGATACTGGGCTGACGACTTGATCTCGCGCGCGACTCGCGCGTCTGGATCACGAACGACAGAGAGAAGGGAAGTCACAATGGCCGCAGGAACCGCGCCCGCGAACGCGGGCAACGTCGTCGTCAAGGCGGAGGGCGACCTCCACCCGATGATCGGAATCGCCGAGCGCATGGTCGACTATCTCGACGGCCAGATGCCCGCCGTCGAAGCGCTCGCCAAGCAGGGCGTCGAGGCCGCGCAGGAAGCGCAGAAGGAACTCGTCGCGCAGCGCTCGCTCATCACCGCGCTGGAGAACCGGCTCCGCGAGCAGGACGCGAAGCAGGACGACAAGCACTTCACCGGCAACTCGCCGTTCGAGCTTCAGGTCTACCGCGCCGTCGGCGAGGTCATCACCGACTCGTGGAAGGCGTTCCGCTCGGGCTACCGCAACATCCCCGAGAAGTACCGGAACACGAAGCGCGCCGCCGACCAGTACGAGGAGTCGGACACCCTCGGCGGCATCACCGTCCCGACGCTGACGTACGACAACGTCGCGTACTTCCAGCGTGAGCGTACGCTCGCTCGGCAGCTGTGCTTCGTGCTGCCGATGATGAGCGACAAGGTCGACGTTCCGGCCGTGACGAGCGGGACGCCGTCGGCGTACTACGTCTCCAACGGCTCGGCTCCCGGCAACAACTCGCCGATCACGTTCGTCGCGACGAAGCAGCTGGTCAGCAAGACGCTGATGGCCGTGAACATCGTCGAGGGCGAACTCGTCGAGGACACGGTCATGAACTACAGCGCCTTCTGGGCGCAGGTCTTCCTCGACTCGTTCTCGCTCAAGGAGAACCTCGCGGTCTTCTCGTCGACCGCGAACGATCCGGACGCGGCGACCAGCGCGTTCACGGGCGCGGTGCAGGCCGTCACGACGGCGGGCACGAACATCGTCACGACCTCGTCGTCGCACTTCTCCTCGGTGTCGTACGACAACCTCGTCGCCGTGCAGAACACGATCGACGCGAACGCGCGCGAGGGCGCGTGCTGGGTGATGAACAAGGCGGCGTTCCGCTACATTCAGGCACTCCGGACGACGGACGGATACCCGATCCTCTCGTCGTCGTGGACCGGCAACATCCCCGGCGCGAACCCGGTGCCGAATCCGGCGGTCGGTCGGCCGACGACTCTGCTCGGTGATCCGTGCTACATCACGGAGGCGATGCCGAGCGGCGTCAGCGTCTCGGGCAAGCACCTCGTCCTGTACGGCAACTTCGCCAAGGGTCACTTCTTCGGCGACCGGAAGCAGATGGCGATTCAGTGGAGCAGCGAGGCTGCGTTCACGGCTGGCGCTCTCGTGATGCGCGCCCGTGAGCGGTTCGCCGCGCTGAACGTCCTGACGGACGGCTTCGCGACGATCAAGACCGCGTAAGCGGCGGCGGGGTTGGGGGGAGGAGCGCGGAGAGTGCGACGGCGCTCTCCGCGCTCCGCGCTTGGAGAGGAGGGGCGATGCACCGTGTTCGAGTGAACCGCGAGATCAGCACCTATGTCGGAACGCTGATGCCGGGGTACGAGTACCCGGTACCCGACTTCGAGTACGAGCGGCTCGCGCGCATCGGCGCTCTCGTCGTAGACGAGCGTGCCGTCAGCGCGGCCGAGCGCACGGCTTCGTTGATCCCCGACGAGGAGATCGACGCGGTCGCGCGCGTAGGAGTCAAGGTCAACAGGATGGCGCGCGGGTCGACGGCGGCTCGCTGACGCTCGAAGCGTGACGCGCGACGGCGCGCGTCCGGAGGTAAGGTCGTATGCGCGTCTGCTGGGCGATGCACCGAGCGGTGATCTTCGACAGCCACGCGGTCGGCTACACCTCCTCGTCTGTCGCGCTTCTCGCCGCGCTCCGTGCGAGCGGCCGAGTCGAGATCGTCGACGACGCGCAGGACGCCGACGTGGTCGTCCACTACTGCCACCCGAGGAACTTCGTTCCGGTCGACGGCAAGCGGAACGTCCTGTTCACGATGTACGAACTCGATCCGCCGCCGCCCGAGTTCGCGGCTGCGAGTCGCGTAGCCGACGCGGTGCTGACGCCGTCGGCGTACTCGGCGCGTCTGCTCCGGATGGGAATGAACCGCGAGACGCCGCTCGTCGTCGTCCCGCTCGGCTTCGACCCGTCGGTCTGGACGCTGCCGACCGGGCCGCGTGCGTGGGACAGCGCGGAGCCGTTCACGTTCCTCTACGTCGGCGCGCTCAACGACAGGAAAGGCACGCATCTCATCATGCGCGCGTTCGAGCGGTTCGACGGCGTCCCCGGCGTACGGCTCGTGATGAAGATCTCCGGCACTGGCGACGCAACGCGACGCCGCGTCGTCGAGCGCAACGGCGTGATCTACGACGACCGCGCGCTCCCGGCCGAGGCGCTCCGCGTTCTCTACCGCCGCGCGCACGCGTTCGTCTTCCCGACGCTCGGCGAAGGCTTCGGTCTGACGCCGCTCGAAGCTGCGGCCGTCGGTCTGCCGCTCATCGTCTCGGCGGGCGGCGCGATCGGCGAGTTCCTCGACCAGCGGCTAGTCGCGGCGGCGCTGCCGACGCGGCGTCACGCGTTGCAGGTCGGCGACGACGAATCCGTGAAGTACGGCTGGCGCGTCGATCCGGACGCTCTGAGCGCAGCGATGCTGGACGTGGTCCGGAACTACCGCCCTGCCGCGCGGAACGCGCTCCGGCTCGCGCGGCGCGTTCACGAGGGATGGACGTACGCGCACGCGGCCGACCGGCTCGCGCTGGCCTTGACGCGTCTCGCGGAGGATCGCCGATGGCTACCTCGACGAGCGGCGTGACGCCGTGCCGACCGGCGCGTCTTCAGTTGGTTCGGGAGCGAGTCGAACCTCGCGCGTCGACGACGGCGCAAGCTCCGTGGCTGGCGTCGATCGGCGTGACGATCTCCGCTCTGCTGTCGACTCTGTTCTCGCACGTACGTCCGCGATCGACCTCGGCGCGTCGTTCGTCGCGCGCATCGTTGACCGTGGTGGGCTCTGGATCTACGAGCCGCCGACCGCGCTCGGACAGAAGGTCGTCCTGATGTTCTCGACGGTGCTGAACCTCGGCGCGGGACAGACCGTGTTTCTCGGTGCGGGCGGGATCTCGACGGACGAGAACGACGTGCTTCTGGCGATGCCCGCCGGAACGGCGCTCGAACTGGTGGTCACGTCGAACGTAGCTCCCGGCGCGGGCTCGATCGTCTGCACGCTCCGGAAGGAGCAAGTCGATACGCTCGTGGTCGTGACTCTTACGGGCTCGGGTGCGGCGAACCGGAAGGGAAGCTCCGCGATCTCGACCGTCTTCGCCGCGAAGGACTGGCTTTCAATGCGGCTGCAAAGCTCGGGCGGTGCTCCGGCGGCGATCGTCAACGTCGCGCTGAAGTACCAGTTCGCGACGTGAACAAAGGAGATTGCCGATGAACCGCAAGGGAAGGGGCGCGCGCGCGGTGGTCGCGCGTCTCGCCGTTCTGGCCGCGCTGCTGATCGTTCCGATCGAGGCGAGCGCGGCGATGAAATTCCTCGCACCACTCACCGACAAGGGCGACGGCAGCGTCGAATGTACGGACTGCTGCACGGCGGGCGCGGCTCTGACGACGGACTCGCTGGTCGTCGGCGCGGCGAACAACCGCACGATGAAAACGCTCGCGAACCACGGCAGCAGCGACGAGCGATACCTGACCTCGTCGAGCGACGTGAACCCGCCCGCGTGGCGCGTGCCGCTGCTGATCGACCTCGGCGCGGCTTCGACGACCGCCGCGAACCTGTCGTCGGTCATGCAGGACGCGAGCGAAACGGGCACCGCGAACAAGCTGGTCTGGGACACGGGGCCGACGATCTCGGCTCCAGTGTTCACGGGCGCGGCGAGCTTCTCGGGCATCACCGGCTCGGTTAGCTGGGCGGGCACGACCGCGCCGATGACGTTCCCGGCGAACACGTTCGACGACTTCACGGACTTCAAGGCCGACATCAAGACGGGCGGCTCGAACGGCACGAAGTTCGTCACGGCGGGGAACGTCACGCCGGGCGCGAACAACTGCGCGAAGTGGAACGCGAACGGTACGCTCGAAGATCACGGCTCGGCCTGCGGCGGCGGGACGGGCATCGTCCCGCGCATCGACGTGTCGCCGCTCACGCAGGTCACCGTCTCGACCACGCCGCTCTACTGCGGCCTCGACGGCTCGTGCTCCGCGACGGCGAACGGCGCGGACGTGCAGACACCGCTGCTCGATACCGGCAGCTTCACGAAGCTAGAGTGTCAGGCAACGGCGGCGACCGGGCAGGCGATCACCGTCAAGCTCGGGCTCGCGGCGACGTGCGGCGGTGCTTTGAACGTCACGACCAAGGCGCAAACCGTGATGAGCGCGACTCAGTGGACGGCGGGCACGCCGACGGGGACGACCTCATGGACGAACGGTCAGTGCGTGGCGTTCGAGTTGACCACGGCGTCGGGCACGTCGAACAAGGTCACGATCCGCTGCTCGATGTCGCAGAGCGCTGGCACCTGATGACTCGCGCCTTTCGCATCATCGCGGTCGCGCTCGCGGGGCTCGCGCTCGCGGGCGTAGCCGCGCCTGCCTACGCGGCCATCGCCGACGGGAACGGCATCACGATGGAGCAGGGGAAGGCGTCGTTGTACGACGGCACCATCGCGCTGCACCCTAGCTGGGCTGCGCCTGCGAGCCAGTACCCGCTCGTCAATTTCTACACGTCGAGCACTTTGCAGACCGGCTCAGATGGAACCGGGATCATCGGGCTTAACTTGACGCCGAAGTTCACGGTGCCGATGATCTCGGTCGGCACTGGCGTGTTCTGGGGAGGGAAGCTCAAGAGGGTCGGCGCACCGAACAGCACCCTCGCGGACATCGTGTACGCCACCAGCGCGGTGCAGTACGGGGTCGAGGCGACTAGCGTCGCGAACGCGGTCTGCATCGGCGGCGCGCAGGCGGGCAACCAATGTACAGTCAATGGCGACTGTGACAGCGGCAACTGCGACGGCGGGAGCCCGTTGTATCCAGACGCCTTCTACAATTACGGCACGGCCACGCAGCTACGCAACGTCGGGCGACAGAAACAATGGGTTCCCATCGGCTTCCTCGATACGTACGCGATGGGGGCGAAGGCGTCGTGCTCGGGCGGCTCGAACGACGACACGATCTGCACGAAAGATTCAATGTGCAAGGTCTGCGTCGGCGGCTCGTCGCAGGGTCAAGAATGTACCGGGGACGGCAACTGTCCGGGGTCGACCTGCAATCTCAACGGCCAGTGCGTCGCGGGCAAGCTGTACCAGAGGGCGTGGTACGGCGGCTACGTGCGCCCGAGCATGGTCGAGCAAGCAAGGACGTGCAAGGGCGGCGCGAGTGCTGGCAACGCCTGCACGGGGGACGGCGACTGTCCGTCAAGCACGTGCCTCTACCCGCGCTTCCAGCTTGACGGTTACGACGGATTCGTCGTCGATGACATCGGGACGCTGACGGGTACGCCCGAGATCGGCTACTACGCCGGGTTCACCTGCGACCCGAACAGCGCAGGCTGGCCGGATGCGGGGACCACGGGCGCGACGCGCTGGTGCGTGCGGTCACGGCACGCGAACATCAAGAGCTTCTTCGTCGGGGGCATCCGCATCGGCGACGAGACGGTCCCGACCGACAAGCTGGAGATCAACGGCGACCTCGCCTTCGACAAGGGCTCGGGTACGAGCGGGACGATCTACGGCTCGCGCAACAGCAACGGATCGCTGACGCTGAACGCGACGACCAGCGCGACGGGCAGCGCGCCAGAGATCAGGGTCAACTCGAACCTGACGACGGTGTCGGGCGTCTCTACTTGGCTCAAGATGGGCGCGGCCACGACGACGTTCGACAACGGCTTGTCGTCCATCTCGGCGCTCAAGATGGACGGGACGATCCTGAGTGCCGCGAACGACGCGGCGGGCTTTCAAGGCGCGATCTTCCAATGGTTCGCTCCGACCATCAGGTCGTCGCCGACGGACACGAATCGGACCACGGGCTCGTGGTACACGACATACGCTGCGCCGATCTTCCAAGTGGACAACGACACGGCGACGCTGCCGCCGACGTTCACCGTCAACCTCTGGCGGCCAATCGCGAACGTCCCGCAGTTGAGCCGCAAGACGCCGGGGAACAACGGCTCTATCGTCGTCACCGAGTCCACCGGACTTTTCGACAGACCGGTCATCAACACGGGCGGCACGATCACGACTCGTCGCGGAGTCTGGATGCAGGCACCGGGAGGCAGCGGCGCGCAGACGAACGTGATCGGCCTCGACGTGGACGACCAGACGGCGACGACGCTGGTGGCGGGGCTGCGCTCGACGGTCACCTCGGGCAGCGGGAAGTGGACGCTGCTCTCGACCGGCACCGCAGCCTCGCAGCACTACGGCGTGGTCAACGTCGGCGGCGGCACGGCGGCGGGGGAAATTCGCATCCTCGAACCGTCTGGCGGCGGCACGTCCTACGCGAGCCTCGTCGCGCCCGCGCTCGCGGCGAACACCGCATACACGCTGCCCGTGGACGACGGCGAAGCTGGAGAGCTTCTGATGACCAACGGCAGCGGCACGCTGTCGTGGGAGCCGCGTGGCGACGGCGTGGTTGCGGACCTGCCCGCTGCCGCGTGCGTCGGCGGCACCGGCTACACCTTCTGGGATCTACCCGCGACTGCGCCCGCCACGACCGCGTGTGTCGGAACGGACGGAACGAACACCTACGCGCGCGGAGTGCTCGCCTTCCCTGACGGCTCGACGCTCAACGCAAAGACCAGCATCATGCTCCCGAGCGTATGGTCGGGCGCTCTGTACGCCGACATCTATTGGGGCGCGAGCAACACGTCGGCGGCGAACGTGGTCTGGCAGATCACGGGCGCGTGCTCGGGCGACACCGAGACTCACGACCCGACGCTCTCATCGACGGCGAACACGGTGACCGATGCAGTGCTCACGTCAACTGCAAACTTTACGAACAAGGCGACGATCACGCTGTCGAACGCAACGAACAACCCGTTGAGCGGCTGCGTGGCGGGCGAGCAGTTCCTCATGCGGCTGTTCCGCGACCCCACGGGGAGCGACACCTCCACGGCGACCGCCAACCTGTACCGCGTGGTGCTGCGGCAGTCGTAATGAACGCCAATCGCCTCCTGCTGCTGATCTTCGCGTGGGCCGTGCTCGGCACGGCGAGCGAGCGTCTCCTGCGCGAAGCCGGTGCGGTCACGCCCGTGCGTCACCCGGTCGGCTTCGTGACGCCGACACCGTCGCCGTCGCCGTCGCCGCGCCCGACCAGCACCGTACTCAGCCCAGCATCTGCGTGCGGCAATCCCGAGAGATGGTTCGGTACGGGTAACTGCGTCAATAGCTACGCAAGTGCTCAAATCATCATCGTGGAGGACATGACCATTACGCGCATCGTCTGCGGACAGTCTGCCGACCCCTCGTGCGAGGTCACGTTCAACGTCACGCACGGGTTGGGAACGGAGAACGGTGACAACTGCGTGTCGGTCAATCAGGCAAGCTGCGACAAGAGCCTCGGGACGCCCATCGACCTCAACGTCGGTGTAACTGGAGCGTATGCAATTCGCGCTCGCGACACCGGAGCCAATTGCACCAATACAATCGGTGCCACCTGCACCGTGCATTACACGGTGCCGTAGACTTGAGGGAGATTTGTGATGCGACTTGGGATGATCTTCCTGTTGGCGACGGTCAGCGGAGCGCAGGCACAGGAGGTGCCGTCGCCTACCCCGACACCGCTCAAGCCGTGCGTCGAAGCGAGTGCTTACGAACCGTGCGTGCAGGTCGTGCTCCCGGCGCAGCGACTCAGCGAGCGGCTCGACCGGCTAGAGGCATCCACGCAGGAAGCGGTCAATCAGCTTGCCGCGATGATCGAGTCGATTCGCAGCGGACAGACGCCAATCGCGACGCCCGCGCCGAAGGAGCAGAAGAGGTGATCGTCGCAGCGGCGCTACTGGCGACGTGGTTGACGTGGGGCGCAAAGCCGACCCCGCGCCCGACCGCGAGCCCGACCGCGAGTCCGACGCCGCGCAGCGAGCTACAACAGGCGCTCTGCGAGAAGGGTTTCGCGCAGGGTAGTCCGGCGACAATCGCGTCGCTGTGCGCGGGTATGTGCGAAGGGATGTGCCCTCCGAAGGAGAAGCAATGAGCACGACGGTCGGACGCTATCAGGTCGGCGCGACCGGCCGTTGGTCGGGCGTGCTGGAGCGCGAGGACGGCGCGAAGGTCGGCGTCGCCAACATCACGGCCGCGACGCTGACGCTCGTCGACGCGGCGACCGGGCAGTACATCCGTGGTGCGTCCGTGACGCCGCAGAACGTCTGGACGCCGGGAGGCGCGCTGACGAACAACGTCGCCTTCGCGGACGCGACCGACTCGAACGGAACGCCGATCACGACGATCGGCTGGGACGTGCTCGCGACCGACGTGGCGCTCAAGACGGCGACGAACGCGCGCGAGGATCACGTCGCGACGTTCGTCATCACGTACGCGCAGGACGGTATCTCGAAGACGATCCGACACGTCCATCGTTTACGCTGCGTCGACGCGCCCGCGCTCTGCACGTATGACGACGTGCTCGCGTCGTTGCCCGAACTCGACGAGCCGACGGCGCGGCCGATCATCGAGGACGCGATCGAAGCGTTCTCCGCGCTCGCCGAGAAGATCACGATGCGTCGGTTCCGCAAGAGTACGGTGGCGGCACCGACCGTCGAGATCCTCTCGATCCGGCAGCACCAGCAGATCATTCAGCTTCAGCGTTATCCGATCGAGTCGGTCGTCTCCGTCGAGTACGACGATGCGGGCGTCTTCTCCGGATCGAATCCGTACGACGCGAGCGAGTACGGGATCGACGCCGCGCTCGGACAAATCGAGCGCCGCTACATCCCGTGGTTCCACGGCGTCGCGAACACGAAGGTCACGTACGTCGGCGGACTCTACCGAGAGACGGGCGGCGTCGACGCCGATCTCCGCTGGGCGGCGGTACAGCAGGTCGCGCACTGGTATCGCTTCCGCGACAAGCTCGGCGTCGTCAGCGTGAGCGTGCCCGGTTCGACCGTGACGGTATACTCGCAGAGCGGTCCGCTCATCCCGGCCGTGCAGAAGATCGTCGATCACTACCGCCGACCTCGGCACTGGTAGGTCGCGTGGAGATCTCGATTACTCCGAGCGCCGGTTTGCGGCGACTTCTCGACTCGGGACCGGACCTGATGCGCGAGGCGATCGCGTTCGGGCTGAACGAAGCCGGGATGGACGCGGCTGCTGCGGTACAGCGGAAGATCCGCGACAACCGGAGCGTGAAGACCGGCACGTTGTACCGCTCGATCCGCCACGTTATGCCCGACCAGTTGACGGTCAAGATCGGCGTCGGGTTCGGCACCGCGCCGCTCGTCTACGCGGCGCAGGTCGAGTTCGGCGGACCGATCCCGAAGTCAGGCACCGGGCGTCTCGCGTGGCCCGTCTCGCGCGAGTACGGCGGCGTCGTCCCGACGAAGGCGGGCGTCTTCGGCGGCAGCGTACAGACCGCGCGCTTCGAGATGGGAGTCACGGAGACGTTCGTCCGCCCGTCGAAGTCCGGCCGCACGCGTATCCTGTTCTTCAAGGGACCGCAGTTCGGCGAGAAGGGCTACGCTCCGGCGTTCGTACTCTCGACCGGCGTGAACCAGCCGGGTAAGCCGTACCTGATCCCGACGGTGCTCGGCATGGCGGATCGCTTCCGCGAGTCCGTCGAGCGCGCGATCGTCAGCGCGGGGATCACCGGGAGGGTTTGATGGCGGCTCCGACAGCAGTCCGGCAAGCGGTGGTCGACAAGCTCCGCACGCTTCTCTCGGCGATCGTCTCGCCGACGTACCTGTTCAACGTCGGACCGACGCGCGTCCACATGAAGGAGGTCATCAACGCGACGACCGCGTGCCCCGCGCTGATGGTCGTGCAGCGGACGGAAGCGATCCAGTGGGCCTCGGTCGGTCGGCACCTCGAACGGACGCTGGCTGTTCAGGTCGGCTTCCTCGCGGAGTACAACGGTCCCGATCCAGACGAGACGGCGGTTGCGTTCATGGCGGAGATCGAGCGCGCGGTCGGCTTTCAGCACTTCATCACCGTCACCGACTACGACACCGGACTCGTCACGGCGCAGCATCCCATCGCGTTCTACGTGCGCGGCAACGCGATCAACGTCGGCGAGCCGCTCGAAGGGCGCGTGTACGGACAGATCGACTACGAGGTGCAGTACTTCACGTCGGTCCTCGACCCGCGAAAGCTGTGAGCGTGGATCTCGTCTGGGCTGCGGAGACGACCGGCAGCGAGGTCGCGAACTACATCGGCTATGCGTCCGCGAACCGCGCGCTCGCCGACGCGCTCCGCCGACAAGGCGCGCGCCTGTGGCGGCGCGGCGAGCAGCCCGCGTCGTGTCGGACCGCCGTCCACTTCATGTTCCCCGAGCGCTTCGTCCCCGTCGAGGGCGTACGTGACAACGTCCTGTTCACGATGTTCGAGTCGCACGAAGCTGAAGCGATGATGACGTACTTCGCTCCGGCGTTCTCGCGCTGCTCGCTCGTGGTGACGCCGTCGGCGTGGTGCTCGAAGCTGTTCGCGCACTACACGTCGACGCCGGTCGTCACCTGTCCGCTCGGCGTCGACGCGGAGAACTTCCCGTACAAGCGTCGTCGCTGGACGCCGGGGAATGAGCCGTTCGTCTGGTTGTACGTCGGCGCGCCGAACCGACGGAAGTGGACGATCTTGCCGGAGATCTGGGAGCACTTCCTAGCGACGCTCCCTCCCGGCTTCGCGCACCTCTACATCAAGACGACCGGCGCGCTCGGCGATGTCGCGCTGCGACGGATGGCGCAGAACGCGCGCGAGCCGATCGAGCGGTTCGACTTCCCGACGGGCTCGATGTTCTTCTCGTCGCAGGTCACGGTCGACACGCGACTGCTGCCGCGCGCGGAACTCGCGGCGGAGGTCTACCATCGCGCGCACGGCCAGATCTTCTTGCACTGTGGCGAGGGCTGGGGATTGACCGGCCTCGAAGGCATGGCGACCGGATTGCCGCTCGTCGTCTCGGACTCGACGGGGACGCGCGAGTTCGCGACGCGCGAGACGGCGTACCCGGTCGGCGTGACGGTCCGAAACGTCCACAGCGAGGCGACGAACGACGCGACGGGAGAAGTGATCTCGGTCGAGAACCGCGTCCCGTGGCCGAACGATACCGACGCGGTCGACGCGCTCGGGCGCGTCATGCTCGACTACCGCCGAGCGCAGATCGTCGGCCGTCGCGCGTCCGAGCGAGCGCGCGAGTTCCCGTGGTCAAGAGCGGCATCGACGCTGCTTGCGCTTCTCCGCCAGACGGGGTAGTGCCTCGGGCAGAGCGGGCTGGGTCGTAGCTGCACCGGGCTGGGTTGGTTGTGAAGTGGAGCCGCTGACGCGAGACGCGCGGTAGGCTTCGAGGAGGAAGTCCCCGTGCCTTACGTTGCACCGAACCTCTCGTTCAACACCGGGCTCGTCTTCTCGCAGGAGACGGCGATCGGCACAGCGGTCGCTTACGGCACGCTGAACACCGCGTCGTGGGCGGGGGCCGAGAAGCGGTACGCCGGTCCCGCGCTGCTCGACGGCGCGTTCACTCCGGCGCAGCAGGACGTGAAGCTCATCACGACCAACCCCGTGCGTCAGTCGATGACGAAGCGGAAGGACATCGTCGGCCGGTCGATCGTCACGATCACCTTCGACGCGTTCCTTCAGGGGAGCGGCGGAACCGGCGGACAGATGCCGTGGTTCGTGCCCCTGATCGAGTCGTGCGGGCACTCGATCGCGAGCAACTCCAGCGGCGGCTCGTCGTCGTGGGTGCTGACGCCGACGAACACGCCGCCGTCGCTCACGTTCTACCACCACTCGGGCGGCGTCCGACAGCTGATTACCGGAGCGTTCGGGACGTGCAGCTTCAAGTTCCCGGCGGGCGATGCGCCGCGCGTCAGCTTCACGTTCAAGGGCGTCTGGAACGCGCCAACCGACGTGGCCTTCCCGACCCTGACCAACCCCGGCTTCTACGCGTCGCAGGTCCAGAGCGAGGCGTTCGTCCTGAACGCGCTCAACGCGCTGATCGTCCCCGAGGTCAGTCTCGATCTCGCGGCCGAAGCGCAGGAGCGCGAGGACATCAACTCCGCGCTCGGCTTCTACGGCTTCTACCACTGCGACCGGAATCCGAAGGTGATGGCGAAGATCGAGCGCGCGTCGACGCTCGCGCTCGGCTTGGACCCGTACACGCTCCAGCAGAACGCGAGCGACTGCGACCTCTCGTGGACGCACGGCTCGGCCGCGAGCGGATCGCAGGCGCTGTTCGCCGTTCCCGACTCGCAGCTGACCACCGTGAACGAGGAAGACCGGAACAAGCGGAAGGTCTTCAACTGCACATTCAAGGGTCAGGGCACGAACGAGAACGCCGACTACAAGATCACGTTCAAGGAGAAGATCTAAGCCGTGCGGCGCGGAGAGTCGCGACGCGAGTGTCTCGTCTCTCCGCGCTCTCGGTTGAGCGTCCGATGGCAAGCGAACGCCCGATGCTTCCGCCTGCACCCGCTCCGCATAGCGGCGTTCGTGTACGAATGGGCGTACGCGGACCGGCAAGGGTTGCACGCGCGGCTCGCCATCGCCGCTCAAGCCAGCGGGAGGGGGGCGCGTCGGCGATAGGCGTCGGCGTCGTCCCCCTCCCGTAGCTACTTCAGGGCTGACCACGCGCCGTTCGCGTGGCGACTGCGAAGGGAAAGAACACGATGGCAAAGCAGGTCGAGAACTTCCTCCCGCCGGGACTCGCGCTCAAGAAGGTCGAGCGCGCGCCGCGATGGACGAATACGATCGCGCAGGCGCGGATCGACGCGCCCGTCTTCCGGATCAAGCTCGCGTATATGCCCTACCGTACGTTCCGCGACGCGGTCGTCGAGGCCGCGCAGCTTCGTCAGCGGAGCGGCGGATCGAACCCGGCGGAGACGGAGATGACCGCGATGCGGCCGATGCTCCAGAAGGTCGCGCTCGATTGGGAAGGCGCGACGCTGGAGAACATCAACGAGATCCTGCGCGGCGACCGCGTGATCCGTCCGTCCGACGAGTCGCCCGAGGCGCTCGAAGCGTTCGTCGAGAAGTACGTGACGAAGCAGGAGGAGTTCCCGTTCTCGATCGGGCTGTTCGTCTACATCTGGTTCAACTCGTATCCGGACAAGTTCCAGAACCCGGTGTTCTCGCTCCTTCAGGAGTGGGGCGACTCGATCGCGGCGGAGGTGGAGAGGGGAAAAGAAGACTGACCTACCTCGCGGCAGCGATGGCGCGCCCGCGCCGCCCGCTGTCGTGCGTTCAGTGTCGTGCGCTCTGCGAGATGGAGCCGGACGGACCGTCGTGTTGGTACGGTCGGACCTGTCCGTTCCGTCTCGCAGAGAACTACCCAGAGGTGCTGAGAGCGTACGAGTTCGCGATGACAGCAATCTCACGAGTCGAGCACGACAAAGGCGAGCGCGCAGGTACGGTCGAGTACAGCACCACGCGCGAGGCGATTCAGTTCGCGGCGTGGGCGGAAGCTCTGGAGACAGCGGAGGACCGGACGCGCGGGATCGCGCTGGTCATGCAGACGCTCGACGGCTGTCTGATCGGCAACGATTGGGAGGCGACGCGAGCGGTCGCGCGTCTCCGAGTCGGCACTCCGCAGGAGCAGGTTGAAGACCAGATCGCCCTCGATCTCGACGGCGATCTGGGTGATGGTGACGGCGGCGAGGCGACGTGATGGCCGAAGAACTGAACATCACGATACGCGCGAAGGACGAAGCGAGCGCCACGCTTCAGAAGGTCGCCGGAGCCGTCGACCAGACGGCTCGCGCGGCCGACGGCGCGAAGTCGTCGGCCGAAGGGTTCGGGGTGTCGATCGGCGCGCTGGTCGCTGGCGTCGGTACGCTCGTCGGCGCGGTCGGCGGACTCGCGGCGGCGTTCGGTGTGGTCGATGTCGCGATCAACGCCGCGTTGACGGGGATCGATCGCGGCGGCGCGTTCGACGATATGTCGAAGAAGATCGGCGTGTCGATCGAGTCGCTCTCGCGCATGGACATCGCCGCGACCGTGAGCGGCGTGTCGCTCCAGTTGCTCGGCAACTCGTTCAAGAAGCTCTCGATCAACATGGTCGAGGCCGCGTCCGGCGGCGAAGCGCAGGCGGCGGCGTTCGCCGCGCTCGGCGTCTCGGTGACGGACGCTAGCGGGAAGGTCCGCGACTCCGAAGAAGTCCTGCTCGATCTCGCCGACGCGTTCTCGCGCGCCGAGCCGAGCGCGCAGCGGACGGCTCTTGCCATGGAGATTTTCGGCAAGGCCGGTGCCGAGATGATGCCCTTCCTGCTCGAAGGCAAGGAAGGGCTGGGGCGCTTCGCCGAGATCAACGACAAGCTCGGCCTGACGTTGCAACGCGAGACGAATCTTGCGCTCGAAGTGGTCGGCGACTCGCTCGCGATCCTCGGGCGCGTGAGCGACGGCGTCGCGCAGCAGTTCGCGATCGGGCTCGCGCCCGCGCTCGAAGAGATCACGTCGGGGCTGGTCGACTTCGTCGCGGAGGTTGGCATCGGCGACGGCACGATCGCGGGTTTCGGCGCGGCGATCGGCGAAGGACTGCGCTCCGCGTTCGAGTCGGCGAGCCAGCAGCTTCGCGAGTTGAAGGAGATCTTCACCACGCTGGAGTGGGACGACGCGATGTCCGTGATGGGCGCGCGTCTGAACCGCGCGCTCGAAGCGGCGTTCGAGTCCGCCATCTGGGCTGCGGGTCGCGCCGCGAAGAACGTGTTCGAGAAGGTCGTCGCGTGGGTCTTCAACTCGGTCGACGTGGCCGCAGTCGCGAAGCTCTCGAACGAGAAGATCATCCGCGAGGAACTCGCGACGCTAGAGCAGCAGCTTCGTACGCGCGTCGGCAACGACACGTCGCAGGCGTCGAACGTGGCGCAGTACGACGCGCAGGTCCGCCAACTCGTCGAGGGCATCGGCGCGCTCAAGGGGCGGCTCGGCGAGCTTCACGGCGAGCAGTTGGTCGCCGACGCGGCGGCGGCGAAAAGCACGCAAGGGCTTATCGACCAGCAGGTCGCCGCGAACCTCGACGCGCTCGGGCTCGGCGCGGCTGCGGATAGCTGGCGCTTCTACTCGGAGAAGGGCGTCATCGCGCTTCCGGTCGTCCAGAAGAACACGGAAGCCGAGAAGGAGAAGGAGAAGGCGGTCGAGTCGGCGACCAAGGCGGTCGAGTCGGCGACCGACGCGCTGCTCAATCAGGTCGCCGCGACAGAGTCGACGACGGCCGCGCAGGAGACGCGGAACACCGTCATCGAGCAGGGCATCGAAGCGGGCGACTCGTACGCGACGATCCTGACCAGCATCGAGGACGCGGAGCTTGCGAACGAAGCGGCGACGCTGCTCGCGTCGGGCGCGACGCTCGCCGCAGTCGACGCGTACGTCAAGGCGGAGCAGGGCGCGAACCAAGCGGCGGAGTCGACGAAGAAGTGGAACGAGGCGCTCGAAGCGGTCGACGCCGTTGGCAAGATGAAGGAGGAGATCGGAATCTGGGAGCAGGTTCGCGACGGCGTGATCTCCGTTGAGGAAGCGCACAGGAAGCTCGCGATCGCGAAGGAACGGGACCGGGGACTCTCGCAGAAGCAGGCGGAGGAGTACGTCAATCTGACCGGGACGCTCGACGACCTGCGCGACAAGTACGGCGAGGTCGAGGAGTCGTCGCTCGATCTCTGGTCGAACATCGACGACGCGTTCTCGCAGATGATGGACGGCTTGATTCAGGGCACGCTCGATATGAGCGACATCTGGAAGTCGTTCTCGCAGGGGATGTTGAAGGAGATCGTCAACTCGCTCGGCGGCATGAGCGGGTTGTTCAAGTCGTTCGTTGGCTGGCTCGGCGGCTTGTTCAACGGCGGCGGCGGAGGTGGCGGCGGCGGCGGCGGGATTCTTAGTGGCCTGCTCGGCGGCTCCGGCGGCGGATCGCTCGGTGGCCTGCTCTCGCTCGGCGTGCCGCTTGCGCTCGGCGCTGGCGGGTTCTTCGAGAACCCGACCGTCAGCATCGCGATCAATTCGCTCTCGCTGCTCAACTCCGGCGTCGGACTCGCAACCGGCGGTATCGGCGCGGGCGGCGGTCTGATCGGCGCGCTGTTCGGTCCCGGCGTCGGCGCGACGACGCTGGGCTCGATCATCGGACCGACCGGCTCGGGGCTCGTAACGAGCTTGTTCGGCTCAGGCTCGGAGTCGGTTCTCGGTACGTCGCTCGGCGCGATCGGCTCGACGGCGGGCGCAGTTCTCGGCGGCGCGGGCGGCGCTTACGGCGTCTGGAATCTGGTACAGGGCGGACAGAGTGGCATCGAGATCGCGGCCTCGCTCATCGCGATCGTCGCTGGCGGCGCGGCGATCCTCAACGCCTTCCCGGTCATCGGCACCATTATCTACGCGATCATCCTCGCGCTCACCGCGATCGCGTCCGCGTTCACGGACATTACGCCGACGGCGGGCACGCTCCGTCGCCGCGCGGCCGAGGCGCTACTCGACCAGACGAAGACGTTCGACGAGCTTCAGGACAAGTACGGCGACCTGACGCGGACGACGAGCAACCTTGGCTCGGCACCGGGTTTGATCGGACAGCGCGAGCGACTCGGCGCGGAGAACCTCAACGTCATTCAGGGATTCGCGACGATCTTTGGGCAGCTTGCCTTCGGCAACGCGCCGGGAACCGACAAGCGCGTCGTCGCCGACGTAGCGTATCAGTGGACAAATATCCTCACGGACTTCTTCTCTCGCATGGGTGGCGAGTCGGCGGTCGTGGCGGCGGAGATCAGGAAGAACTTGCTTTCCGCGTTCCGCGACCTCGGCATCAACGATGCGGCGAAAGCGTTCGAGTTGCTGAACGAGGCGGCGGGACCGATTCTGTTCTCGCACAGCAACTTTCAGTATCTAGAGGAGGCGGTCGATCCGGCGATGCTTCTTGGCGCGACGATTCGCGGCGTGGGCTCGATCTTTGAGTCGGAGCTTCCGGCTGGCGTCCACATCGCGGCGCTCGCGCTAGAGTCGATGAAGAACGAGGGCGTCGCGATGTTCGGCGACCTCGACACCGTCGGCCGCGAGACGCTGCTCAATCTCTCGCAGGACGCGGAGAACTTCGACGCCGTCGTCGCGCAGCTGTTCAAGAACGGATTCAAGATCGACACGGAGGAGTTCAAGACGCGGCTCCAAGACATCACCGCGTCGGCGAGCTTCATCGGCGAGAACATCGGCGCGATCTTCACGAGCGGAAGCGTGAGCGCTGGGATCGACGCGATGATGCAGAAGCTCCAAGCGTCGATCAAGGAGTCGGTCGTCGGATCGCAACTCAAGACGCTGTTCGAGGAGACGAACATCGCCGCGTCCTTCGAGCCGGTGTTCGCGCAACTGCGGTTGCTCAACGAAGACTCGTCGCTCGCCGGGACGCCGGAGTTCACGGCGAGCATGGTGCAGGCGATCGCGGAAGGTCGCGCGAACCTCCAAGACTACATCCCGATGCTTCAGGAGATGCGCGAAACGTCGGAGGCCGTCGCGGAAGCGCTCGCAGAGGCGTTCAAGCCGGACCCGATCGAGCAGTTCTGGACGACGATGGCCGACCTCACGAAGGAGAATCAGGCGGCGCTCGACGCGTACGCCGCGTCGCTGTTCCAAGTCGCGTCGACGGCCGAGTTCAACGGCGATGGGCAGGGGCAGCAGGCGGCGCGCGACGCGATGCAGGAGCGGATCGACCAGCAGTCGTTCGGCGCGGCGCAAGCAGCGGCAACGCTCGCGGCGACGAACAGCCCGCAGAGCGCGGCGCTCGCGGCTCTCACGACCGAGTTCCAGTACAAGGTCGCGGCGGCGCTTCAGGACGGCGTGTTGAGCGGCACGGAGAGAGCGGACCTGCAAGGCTTGAAGGTGAAGCTCGACGCCGCCGGTCAGGCGTTCGCAGACTCCGTCTCGTCTGGCGCTGGCGCGCTCGCCGATCTGTTCTCGCCGGACAAGCTGAAGGCGTCGGTTAACGCTGCGGCCGAAGCGTTGAAGGGCGCGGTCGGTGGCGCGGCCGGGTCGATGTTCGACGTGATCCAGCAGGGCGGCTCGAAGGCCGAGGGAATCAAGGCGTTCGGCGAGAGCTTCAAGTCGAGCGTGAAAGAGAACATCCTCGCCGGGATGCAGGAAGCGCTCGTGCAGAGCGCGATCATGGAGGGCGCTCTCGCGCAGCAGATGGGCGCGCTCAAGGAGGTCATCAAGGGCGCGCTGGTCGGAGGTATCTCGGAGTCCGAGCAAGCTGTCATCGACCAGATGATCGGAAACATCAACACGCTCACAGATCAGACGCTCGCGGAACTTCAGCCGACGCTCGACTCGATGGCGGGCACCGCCGAGAAGCTCGTCAACGGCACCGATAAGACCGTCGAGAACCTCGACGACATCAAGACGGCGTCGGACGACGCGACCTCGGCGGTCGACGACGCGGCTACGAAAGCGACCGAGAATCTCGGCTCGCTCGCGACCGCGATGGACCCGCAGAAAAGCGACGCGATCAAAGACGGCGTCGACGCGATGACCGACGCGCTCGGCGCGGGCGGAACGACGAACGAAGGGCTCAAAGCGGCGCTACTATCGGCGACCGGCGCGCTCGGAACCGGCATCGGAGATCAGTCGTCGCTCACAGGAGCGCTCTCGTCCGCAGTCGGCGCGTTGTCCGGAAGCGGCAACGACGCGCTGACCGGCGCACTCAGCGCGGCGAGCGGCGCGCTCTCTGGCGGCGACAGCGCGCTCACTGGCGCGGTCGGTGCGGCGTTCTCGGCGCTCGCAGGCGGCGGCGACGGCACGCTCGTCAACGGCGCTGGTGCGGCGGCGGCGGCGCTGAAAGACAACCTCGCGGCCGGACTCCTCGACGCGCAGGACGGGCTCGGTCAGTTCGCCGATTTGCTACGCAACTTCCAGCTTCCGATCGGGAACAGCGCGAAGGGCGGATCGTTCAAGCGCGGCATGAGCTTCGTGGGCGAAGAGGGGATGGAGCTAGTCGTCGCCAACGAGGGCGGCGGCTTTACCGTCATCCCGCTGAACGGCGTGCCGCACGCCGCGCAGGGCATCAAGCTGGACGAGAACGGCAACCCGGTCGACGCAGGACCGCCGCCGCTAATTCCGATCGGCGTCCGCAAACCGTCGCGAGGCTGGGGCTACGGCGGGCCGATCATCGAAGGCCCTTGGGATCCACGTCACCCCGACTACAAAGACCCGAGAGACGACGACGGCGAGGGAGGCGGCGAGCAGAGCGTCAGCGTCAGCTTCAACTTCGCTGGTGCGCTCGACGACTTCTTCCGTGGCGGCACGCGCAAGGAGCTACGCGAGGCGCTTGCGGAAGCGACCGGCGAGGGAATCTTCCAAGGGATGCTCGACGGGCTGCTGAAGTACGCGGGGCTCGACGACTTCCAGAAGAAGATGGGCGAGACGATCGAGGACGCGTTCGCGGACGGCAAGGTCAGCGCGGAGGAGTTGGCCGACATCGTCCAGCAGGGCATGGACTTCAAGAAGAAACTGCGCGAACTCGCGAGGGACAACGCGGACGCGTTCGCGGCGATCGCAGAGCAGTTCGGACTCGATCTGAAAGAGCTTGGCCTCGACCCGGTGTCGCTTGCACTGGAGGAGGAGCTTGGTCCGGAGTTCGAGCGTATCGCGGCCGAGTTCGGACTCGACCTCGGCGAAGACACGTACAAGAACCTGCTCGCTGGCGCGGAGGCTGGAGCGAACGCGATCGGCGGTGCGCTGCGTTCCGTGTTGAACGATCCGGCGAACCTGACGATGGAGAACCTGACGGTTGCGCTCAAGACGGAGATCTATCGGAGCGTGTCGCAGGGCTTGATCGACGCGTTCATCCAGAGCGCCGTGATTCAGGGCGCGCTCGCGATTCCGCTCGGAATCATCCAGACCACGTTCGCGGCTGTCGCTGCCGGACAGATGAACGCGGCCGAAGCGAACGTGGTCATCGCCGAGCAGGTCGCGGGGATCTTGGAGATCATCAACGGCGAAGGCTTCAAGGCGATGCTTCAGCCGATGCTCGACGGTCTGAAGCAACTGGGGGCGGATCTCGGTCAGACCGGCGACGCGGTACAGGACACGGTTCCGCCGTTCCAAGACGCGGCGCAAGCCGCAGAGGACGCCTGTACCGGCCAGTGCGATCTCGAATACAAGCTCGTTCAGGCGCAGCTTGGAATCGGCAACCTGACCGGCGAAGGCGGCGCTGGTGTCTTCGGCGTCGAATACTACGAGCCGCAGCGGAAGTTCGCGCGCGGCGGCTTCGTGCGCGGAACGCCGCGCGGCGTACGCGGCATCTTCGGCGAAGACGGCGACGAGGTGGTGCTGCCGCTCGAAGGCTCGGAAGCGCAGGCTGCGCTCGCTGCTGCTGCGGCGGGCTTCGCGTCGGCGAGCATCGCGTCGGGGCTCTCGTCGGCGAGCGGCGCGCTCGAAGCGGAAGCGACGCTCGCGTCCGTCGCCGAGATGACGGCCGCGCTCAAGGAGCAGCAAGCGGCGCAGCGCGCGTCCGACGCCGAGCTTCGCGCGACGCTCGCCGCGACGGTCGCAGCGCTCACGGAGCGCCCTGTTTCGGTCGAGATCGACGGAGTAGAAATCGTTCGCGCGACCGTCGACCATCTGGAGCGCCGCTCGCGCGGTGGTAGCGCGACGCTCAGTCGCGTGAGATAGGGCACCACGATGCCGGAAACCCGTCCTTCGTACTCGACGCTCGCACTCCGGAACGAGGTCACGGACCGGAGTGGCTCGGTGATTCTCTCGGCGACGAGCGAGGCCGCGCTTTGGCGGAAGGAGGAACTTCTCTCGCCGGTCCGCTCGCGGCGCTGGCGGTCGACATCGAACGGTCAGCAGTCCATCGTCGGGCAATTCGCGAGCGCGATCACGCCGCGCCTGTGTGCGTTGATCGACTCGAATTTGAACACGCCAGCGGGCAACATCGAAAACGCGCTCGCGGCGACGATCTTCAGGCTGCGCGCCGAGGATCTTGATGCCGACTACAACGACGGCGACGCGATCGCGACGTGGACGACGATGGGCGGCGTTTCGTTCACGCAGGCCAGCGCGGGAGCCAAGCCGAGCTTCCAGACGAACGAGATCGACGGCAAACCCGTCGCGCGCTTCGATGGCGGCGACTACCTCGACTACTCGGGCACCATCGCGCTCGGGACCGTCCACACGATCGCTTTCGTCGTGAAGTTCTCGAACGTCGTCACCCAGAGTCGCATCTTGGGCGGCACGGCGTCGCGCATTTCGTTCTACACGTCGGCGAACACACTTCGCTACGAGCACGATGGCTCCGGCTTCGTCAGCGTCTCGTGGACGCCGACCGTCTCGCGCTGGTACTGCATCCGCATCGTCCGCAACGGAACCAGCGTGAGCTTCTACGTCGACGGCGTACAAGTCGGCACGACGCAAACGCTCGCAGCGAACACCGCGTTCACGTTGAAATACGTCGGGCGCGCGATCGACACGTCCTCGCCGCTGCAAGGTGATCTCGCCGATGTCATCATCGCGACGGACACCAGTTTCGAGGCGAACGGATACGGCCTCGCGTTGCAGGACTACCTCTACGCGCGGTATCTCGGCACGGCTACGGCGAGCAGCTTGACGACGATGGCGCTCTCGTCGCTCCTGCTGGAGTTCTCGGCGTCGTCGACGTTTCCGACCGTGAACGCTCCCCGCTGGGCGCTTCAGTCGTACGCGCAGACCGGACGGCGCGTCCTGAAGTGGTACGTGCGCGAGCCGGACAGCTGGGTCGCAGCCGCGCAAGCCACGCGGAAGGACTTCATTAGCGACGCTCTCGATCTCTACCTCGGCGGAGCGTTCTGGCGACTGACGTTGCCGAGCGGCGCGGTGCTCGACTCCGACTCCGACGGCGTGGTCGACGCGTATCACGAACTCGGCGTGGTCTGGTTCGGACAGTACACGGAACTGCCGATTGACTTCGGCTTCGACATCGAGGTCAGCGATCCGTCGATGGTGAGCGAGTCGGACGCGGGGGCGCGCTTCGTCGATCGGCTCCCGACGTACCACGAGATCTCCGCCGACAGCACGGCCAACCTCGAAGCCGTCTCGTATCCGCTGCTCGCGCAGATCGACGCGGCCGGGACGAGCCGTCACGTTCTGCTCGACATCTGGGGACCGAGCCCGTCGATCTCCGTCCGCGCGCAGGGTTGCTGGTATGGCTTCCTCGGCGGCGGCAAGGGGCGCGCGGCGCAGTTGAAGCGCAAGATCGCAGGACGAGACGACATCTCGATCTCGCTCGTCGAAGCGAGGGCGTGACCCCGTGCGGCACGACGCGTTCTTCGCCTGCGACGACACGTACCCCGGCATCACGATCTCGCGCGGGCAAGCGACGATCAACGGAGATCAGACGCTCGCCGCTGGCGGCACCGACTTCCTGCTCAACGCCGCGCCGGATGTCGAACTGAACGAAGGTCAGATCGTCTCGATCACGGACAACGGCGCGGGCGGCACGTCGAAGGTCGCGTACTGCCGCGTCCTGAAGCGGACGACTTCGCCGTCGCAGAAGGTCAAGCTGCTGCCGGTGCAGACGACCGCCGACTCGTCCGGCGTGATCGGCTTGAGCTTCAAGTCGGGCGCGACGATCTCCGGCCGTAGCGTGCTGACCGACGCGCTGACGCTTGTCATCGACCTGTCCGACGCGCCGCCCGAGAGCCTCGCGGAGAAGTACACGTACGTCGTCGCTGTCGCGGGCAGCGTGATGTCGCCGGTCACGAGCAACGGTCGCGCGCTGATCCGGATGCTGAAGCGGTCGCTCGTCGGCGATCCGCTCGGCGGCGCAGGCTCCGACACGATCGGCGACGCGGTGCAGGGCGTTGCGACAGGCAACCGCGCGGTGTCGCCGTTCAACTTCGTCTTCCTCGAAACGACGCTCACGCCGGGGCAGCGTTACGAGTTCCGGCTGCTCGTCGGCGTCGACGGCACGACGCTTAACTCGGTCCGTCTCGTCTCGCCGCGCATCTGGGCTGCGCGCGTCGCGACCGTCTACTCGGCGTCGCAGGTCACGCAAGTCACGACGACGAATACGGCAGCGCAGGAGGTCTGCACGACGGGGACCATCCCGGCGGGGACGTACCTCGTGCTCGCGTCGTGGCTCCACGCTGCGTCGCACAACGCGGCGGGCGATGCCGTCTTCACGCGGCTCCGACTGATGACGGCCGGATCGAACTTCTTCCGCTCGGATTGGTCGCCCGTCTCGACCTCCGAGTACAACGCGCGTGGATACGCGGCCGTGATGACTCTCGGCGCGAACGAACAGATCCGGCTGAACCACGCGTGCGCGAACGTCGTCACGGTCGGGCTCACGTCGCAGGTAAAGCAGGCGTACGTCTACGCCGTGACGTTCGCGTCGCAGGCGATGCAGCAGTTGATCGGACGGATCATCACACACGGAACGAACT
>Ga0194121_10002590_pt1 | contig 28532 bp, 29 predicted proteins | sample TA2MahCa50mmetaG_FD_148609 | JGI IMG/M metagenome (GOLD analysis project Ga0194121, IMG submission 148609) | Freshwater microbial communities from Lake Tanganyika, Tanzania - TA2015020 Mahale Deep Cast 50m | ecosystem: Environmental > Aquatic > Freshwater > Lake | place: Tanzania: Lake...
TTTGCCCCAACAAATCCTGCAAAAACTCTGGCTTTGGCGCTGAAAAAGGATTGTGCGTAAAAGTCCACTTACCCTCATCATCTTTTTCAAAAAATGGAAAATCAATTACCCAGCAAAAAGCCAATAAATTAGGGTCCGACTTATCTTCTCTTAAATCAGGCTTGTCAGAATTATATTTTTCCATTGCTTCTTTATATGAAATTCTTGGAAATGGAATTTCTTGAATTTTCTTTTCTGGGAAAAGACTTTTTACCATTTCAATTAACATTCTTTCATATAATTCCATAAAGTCTTCTCTTTCAATAAAACTCATCTCAACATCAATTTGAGTGTGCTCTGTTTGCCTGTCCCCTCTTGGGTCTTCGTCCCTTAAGCACCTTGCAATTTGGAAGTACTTTTCAATTCCTGCAACCATGAGAAGTTGCTTATACTGTTGCGGGCTTTGAGGAAGAGCATAAAACTTGCCGGGCTGAATTCTTGAGGGCACCACAAAATCTCTTGATCCTTCTGGAGTTGACTTGGTTAAAGTTGGAGTTTCAATTTCAATAAAACCCTCTTCTGCAAAAAAATCTCTTACAAACTTTGTCACCTTGTGGCGCATTACGAGATTTCTTTTTAATCTCTCGCGTCTTAGGTCCAAATACCTATATTTCATTCTCACTTCTTCATTAACCTCCATTCCGTCAGTTGAAATATCAAAAGGCAAAGTTTCTGCTTTTGCCAAAACAGTTAGGTTTTCAGCCTGCAACTCAATATGTCCAGTTTCAACTTTTGAGTTGATCATTTTTTCAGGCCTCTTTATTATTTTGCCCTCAATTTCTAAAACCCACTCAGACCTTGCATCCAATACTTTTTCATAAGCATCGTTTCCTGGTACAAAAACGCACTGTAAAAAACCTGACTTGTCTCTCAAGTCAACAAAGACAATTTTTCCTTGCCGCCTCGCCACATTAGCCCAGCCTACAATTTTTACCTTTTGATCAATATGGTTTTTTGTTTCTGAAATTAAAATTCTTTTCATTAAACTTTTTTTATTTTAATAAACTTTCTTTTTCCAAATTTAACAATTGTTCCATCTTTTAGTCCAACCTCTGCTTTCCAATCAGAAACTTTTAAATTATCAACTTCTGTTCCACCGCCCTCAACCACTCTTTTTGCATCACTTTTTGATTCTGCCAATTTTGAGTCAAAAAGCAAATCTAGGATTGGATACTTTTCTTTATTTGTTTCAAAAACTTCAATTTCTGATGGTAATCCCCCATCTCTGAATGTTTTATTAAAATTTTCTTCAGCCATCTTCGCCTCTTTTTCACCGTGATACATTTTTACAATTTCAAAAGCCAGTTTTGCTTTCTGGTCGCGAGGATTTGGAATATTTTTTACTTCAGATAAATCCAAATTAGTGCAAAGCTCAACATAGTTATCAATCAACTCATCTTTAATGGACATTACTTTGCCAAACATCTCACTTGGCTCATCATCCAAGTAAATTGCATTATTATATGTCTTGCTCATTTTTCTGCCGTCAGTACCCAAAAGTAGCCTCATTGCCAAAACATTTTTGTCTTTGTTATTGTAAGCTTTTTGCAAATCTCTGCCCACCAACATGTTAAACAATTGATCATTTCCAGCAATTTCTAAATCCACATTCATAGCCACAGAATCATACCCCTGCATTAAGGGATACATAAACTCACTCACACTTATTGGTGAATTATCCTTTATTCTTTTATCAAACATTTCTCTGTGCATCATTTGTTGTACCGTAACATGAGAAGAAAGTTTTAAAATATCAGCAAGTCTTAATTTTGAAAGCCACTGCGAGTTATATTTTAATTTTACTTTTGAAAAATTCAAAATTTTTGAAGCTTGTTTTTTGTAATCTTTAAAATTTTCCCTAATCTGCTTATCAGTTAAGGGAACTCTTGTTGCATCTCTACCAGAAGGGTCTCCAATCTTTGCCGTAAAATCACCGATTAATAAAATTACTTCATGCCCTAAGTCAGTAAATTCTTTTAGCTTATGTAAAACAACCGAATGTCCCAAGTGCAACCTTGACCCAGTTGGGTCTATTCCAAAATATATCCTAAGTTTTTTACCGGACTCAAGTTTTTTTTGAAGGTCATCTTTAACAATAACCTCCTCTACTCCCCTGCTCAAAACTTCTTCGATTTTTTTTTCGTTAGTTTCCATAAAATATTAATGTATTGTACTCATAAACAAACCATAAGTAAAGTGGAAAGTTTGACACATTTTCACAAATAATTTAAATTTAATACGTAATTCTTATCAAAACATTTTTGCTAAGAATTTTTAACAGTTCTTTTACAAAAATGATTTGATTCTTACTAGGGGAAAAGCAAACCAGAGTTTTTACCCCTAACTTTAGGAGGAGAAAAATATGCCAATTGTTCTTGATTACGATGATGTGATTTTTGACACATTCAAGAAGTTAATAAAGTTTTACAACAAAGCCTATAGGGAATGGTTTCGTAAAGAACATTTCATTCATGCAGACTTCAAAAAAGTTTGGAGAATAACTCGCGAAGAATCCTCTGCTAGATTTCGGGAGTTCTTCAAAAGTACTGAATCAGCGAGCATCATCCCCTACCCAGGGTCACGCGATTTTATCAGGAGATTGGCCATGCGTCATGAGTTGCATATTGCAACTAATCGCCCCGAGGAAGCAAGAAAAGAAACTATACAACTACTTGATCGTTATTTTAAAGGAATGTTTACAGATGTGCATTTTTGCACAAGAGACTGGGGCTTGGATCACTTTAGAAAAAAGTCTTCGGTTTGCCGAGAAGTCATGGCAAATATTATTTTAGAAGACCACCCCGAAAACGTAATTGACTGCGCAATGGACGGAAGACACGTAATATCTTCACGACCAGCCATGGAATAGGCAGGAATTTCCCCTGCTTCCTGGAGCGATCATACGATTTACTTCCTTTGAAGATAAAATCCTTGAAACATTATTATAACCACCCAACCAAGGTGGTTTTTTATTTAATATTGACTTTAAAATTATCGAAGCTAGTATTAACAATAACCATCTTAATCTTTTTACGGAGGGTTGAAATGTCAAAAAAAGGAGCATACAAAAAGAAGACAAAGAAAGCCACTACAGAAGAAACACTCAATGAAGAGAATGGAACACAAGGTTCAACTCAAGAGAAGCCTGCAAAAGTTTTTTCATGCCAAGGAGGATGCTCATTAAAAAGAACTGGCGGTCACTTCATGTGCTCTTCCTGCAAAGATAGAAATAGTAGACTTGGATCAATGGCAAAAGATAGTCCAAGAAAGTTAAGCTTTAGTAACAACTACAAGTTTGACGAGTAAAAGCAACTCCAAGAGTTGCTTTTTTTTAAAATTTATCTGCCAGTTTATAAATATCTCCAGCACCCATAACAACCAGTATATCTCCAGCTTTTATATTTTCTTTAATAAAGTTTTCAACCAATTCAAAATTCATATATCTTACATTTTTTTTGTTTATTCTTTTTACAAGACTTTCAGAGCTAACAGAGGAGCTTATTTGTTTTTCTTCTCTTCCTGCAACGTCATAAATTTCTGTAATTAATATTTCATCAATTTTGACACCCCTAAAAACTTTAACAAAGTCTGAAAATAAATAATGAGTCCTTTGGTATTGATGAGGTTGATAAACAAGCCATATTTTCTTTTTGGGGTACTTTTCTCTTGTAGCAATTAAAGTTGCTGAAACTTCATTTGGATGATGCCCATAATCAGAAACTATTATAATATGCTTTTTTTCGGCGTGACCTTCTTTTATCTCAAACCTTCTCCATGACCCCCTATACTCAGAGAGCGCTTTAAAAGAAATCTCGTCTTTTACATTAAGTATTCTTGCTAACTCAAGAGAAGCTAAAGCATTTGAAACATTATGGTCTCCTGGAATTTTTAAAATCTTCCTCAACTTTTTTGCATCTGAATGTTTAATTGAAAATTGTTTAATTGAAAATTGATTGCTAGAGGCAAATTTTGAATTGATAACTTTTTTAATACCCAAGTCATCTTTATTGGCAACCAAAAAACCATCTTCTGGAAGTTTTAAAATAAACTTTTTAAAGGCTTTAACAACATTAGCAAAAGTTTTAAAGTAGTCTAAATGTTCTTTATCAATATTTGTGACAACAGTTATTTTTGGCTGATAGTTATTAAACGAATCATCATATTCACAAGCCTCTATTACTAAAAAATTACTTTTCCCCATACGAAAATTAGAGTCTCCAAACTCCTTTAGTTTTGTACCCAAAATTACAGTCGGATCAAGTTTTGCCTTTAATAGAATTAAAGATATTAAAGCGGTTGTAGTACTTTTACCGTGTGAGCCGGAAACCGCAATTGTAAAATATTGTTTTGTTAATTCGCCCAAGGCTTCAGGATAGCTTTGTATTCTCAAATCCAACTCCAAAGCTCTTTTGTATTCTGAGTTTTCAGCGGGAACCGCAGGACTATAAATAACCAAATCAAAGTCTTCTTTAATATTTTGCTCGTATTGACCTATTGTAATACCAACCCCCTTCTCTTTTAATAATTCTGTAATTTCTGAAGAAACTAAATCAGAGCCAAAAACTTGGTGGCCCTTTTCATGATAATACTGCGCCAAAGAAGACATCCCAATTCCTCCTATTCCAATAAAATGTATTCTCATATAATTCAGTGATTATATTATTTTTTAGCCCTTTTTTCAATCAAAAATACGATTAAGATTCATTAGAAAATTAAATTTATTTCAATGAAAAACTCTCAACTACACTATAATAAGGCCCGCCTTTTGACAAATTTGACTCCATTAGTTCAATTGAGCTTACGGTAAAATCAAAATCTAAAAAATCATTTACATCTGGCAACTCTTCTGGGTCGCAAGACCTCCACTCAATTGTTTTTATTTTTGCCAAAGTAATATGAGGTAAAAAAGATTTAAAATCCAAATAAAAATTAATTCGTTGAGATATTTTTTCTTGAAGATCCTTTTTTAAAATTGATAAGTCTTTTGACTTTTCTATATTTGCCCACACCATTTTTGGTGGAATTTTTTTATCTGGTCCATAGCAAACTTTGTTAAACTTTAAATCAAAAGATTTGTAATTTTTGACAATATCTTTTACTGCAATACAAGTTTCTCCTATCTCTGTATCAGTTAGGTTTCCTAAAAAAACTAAAGTTAAATGAAGATTTTCTTTTTTAATCCATTTTGCTGGTAAATTTAAAAACCTCCCCTCATAACTTGAAAGCTGACTTTTGATATCATCTGGAATATTGATAGCTAAAAAAACTTTGTGCCTTTTTTCCATATATATTATCTTATCAAAAATTAAGAAATTGGTGAATAATACTCTTTTGAGAAAAGACGCAAATACTGTATTATTCACCAAGCTCCATTCTATTCACCATTGACTTATATATTAATTTATATTATAAAAAAGATAAGGAGGAGGTGATTATGCATATTGAAAACGAAACTCTTGTAGGCTTCAGAGATGAGCATGGTCCTGCTCTGGGAATAGTCTGCGGACGAATTCCGCGCACACAAATCACCCTTGTAAGGCATTTGGTATCTAGTAAAGGTGTCAGGAAGGTTCTACTTGAAAACATAGAAATTCTTGGGAAGTCTCATGAGGGCGAGGACCACTTCTCACTAATCGAGCGACACACCGGAGCTATTGCTATGTATTTTATAGCCCAGCAAGTTGCATAATACAAATATTGGCCTGAGTCGCGTTCTGCGCGACTTGGGCTTTTTTCTTTGATAAAAAGTGATACTATGAAACCAGAATGGAAAATAATAAAAATATTATAAAAATATTTGAGGAAACAATAGAGCTGTTGCAGATTATGAAAACAAAATCTGAAACCGTTTTTAAGATTTCTGCTTATAGAAAAGCTATAAACATTTTAAACAACCTAAAAAATGACATATCTGAAGTTTATAAAGAAAAAGGCCTATCTGGAATTAAGGGACTTGGCATTGGCGAAAAAAATGCAAAGAAAATTGAAGAGTATATAAAAAAAGGAAAAATCAAAGATTTTGAGGATTTGAAGTCAGAAAATAGCATCAGAAGCATCATTACCCACTTCTTTCGCTCAAAAGGTCTCTCCTTGCAAGAATTAAAAGAAAATGCTAAAAAGAGGAAGATAATTTATTCCAGATTCACAAAACCAGCCCAGCAACTGCTGGAACTGGCAGGATCAATTGAAAAATCAAAAGAAGCCATTGATAAGGTTGCTTTATGGGCAAACTCAAGAAAGCTGGACTACACAATTGAGACAGTTTTTAAGAAGTGGCTGGAATTAGATAGACTAAAACCAAAAGAAGTTGTTAAAAAGCCATTTTACAAAGGAGACCCTATGATTTGGTCAGAAGCCAAAAGAAAATGGTATATAATTGATAAACACGGAAGCTGGCTATTATTTGCTGATAAAGAATCTCAAATTGAGTGGAAAACAGTTGATTAAAATTTATTAGTCATAAAAAAATTCTATCTATGCTAACACATACAGATTTAAAAAAGGGAACACAATTTATTTATGAAGGACAACCATGGCAAGTCATGGATTCTTTGCATGTAAAAATGGCTCAAAGAAGACCTGTCATGCAGACAAAAATAAAAAACTTAATTAATGGATCTGTCCAAGAGAAAACATTTCAGCAAGGAGATACATTTGCTGAAGCCGAACTCACAAAAAAGAATATTAAGTTTTTATATTCAAACAAAGGAGAATATTGGTTTTGTGAAGAAAAAGACCCTTCAAAACGTTTTTCTTTTAAAGAGGAAAAACTTGGTACAAATGCAAAGTTTTTTAAGCCAAACTCTTTGGTTGAAGGCATTTTATTTAACGACGAAATTATAACTGTTGTCTCACCTATTAAGGTGACTCTTAAAGTAAAAGAAACACCTCCGGGAATTAAGGGAGACAGGGCTCAAGGAGGAACAAAAGAAGCGACACTTGAATCTGGAGCTGTAATCCAAGTCCCCCTCTTTATTGAAGAAGGAGATTTAATTGAAGTAAATACCGAATTGGGAAGTTATGTAAAAAGAGCTAGCGAATAATTATCAACCAAAAAGAGCCCCGCGGGGCTCTTTTTTGGTTGATACAAAAGAGGTCTCTCTAAAAAGGTACATCAAAATTTGTTGGACTAGAAATGCTAGTACCATTACTTACTCTAATTTCATACCTACCACCTGTCACAACATATGTCGCTGGAATTGTGACTGTCAATTGCGTTCCATTAGAATTAACAGAAGTAGGAGTTAATGGAGGATTTCCTCCAAAGATTACTCTAGAGCTAGATGAGAATCCGGTACCAGTAATAGTAATTGGAAAACTAGCACTTCCAGCCCTAATGAAATCGGGATTTAAACTGGTAATTGTTGGTGTGACATTAGTTGTTGTTGGCGTCGTGGTGGTTGTGGGAGTAGTTGTCGTCGGCGCAGTTGGGGTTGTAGTTGTTGGCGTCGTAGGTGGATTAGAAGCTGTAGTATTTATTCTTAATGGAACACCAACACTATAAACTCTCGTACTACCAGTACTAGGATTACTTACTCTCACTAAAACGGATCCTGCTGTTGGAGAAATATTTGCTGGTAAATTTACATTAAGCTGAGTTGCAGTGCTACTTGATAAGGGCGTAAGATTTATAGGGTTTATTGTTAGAGAATTAGTGCTTGAAATGTGTATACGAGAAGCAGTTTGAGAAAAATTTGTTCCGTCAATAGATAAAATACCGGCTGTATTATTAATTGGAATCTCGTTTGGCAATATTGAGTTGATAGCCGGTGTTCCTAATGTAGTAGTTGTGGTAGGTTGTATATTAACAAAAAACGGAAAATTATTAGAAAATCTAGCTGGTGGGGCAGTAACATTCTTCACCTGTAAATAATATGTATTACCAGTAGATCCACCACATCTGATATAACTAGCTGGAAGTGAAACTCTTAAATTATTTGGACTTATATATGCTGTGGGTATTGAGTACGGTGAATTTGATATACCACCATATTGAGAACCTATTGCATTAACGGGAATAGCATCAACAATACTCCCCTGTGTAAAATTATTACCGTACAAGTCTATTGCAACGCTTACACCTGCTGTATTTAATGGAATATTTTGACAGGGTATTTCAAACGGAGATATATATCTTATCCACGGATGATCTAAAGATTGTATTAAATTAAAATATGAGGGATTAGAAACTAATGTGCTTGAATTTTTTACATAGACTCCAATAGAGCTAGTAATTGATAAAACATTTGTATTAGTTCCGGGTATATTTCCCTGAACTGTAGCCCTAAGTTCTGTTGGAGAGATGTATTGTGTGACTAATGTCCATGGACCCACAGAACCAAGATGAGAGTAAGATTTAATTGAAATTTGAGAAGAATTAATAAAGTTTGTTCCTCTGACAGTAATTTCTTGGGTCGTGACACTTCCTACTAGTAAAATATATGGACTAACACTTGATATTGTTGGAGTTAAAGGGATACTATCAGCTTTTGTTGTAAACCCGTAGGTTGTCATTTGATAAACCAAAGAAGTAGACAAGGTTGCTAAAATACTTAGCAATACCACAAAACGATTCATGTTTTTAATTTCCATTTTTTTCAGAATTAATTATTCAGTCATTTTAATATTATAAAGCAACTTAAACAATAATAAGTTATTCACAGGTAAAAAATCTTTAATCATAATTTAAAATTATCAGAAAGTGAACAAAAAGAAACTTTTCTTTTTGTTCACCTAGGGACTGCTAACCTCCAACACACAATCATTCAACTGTCACTGATTTTGCAAGATTACGGGGCTTGTCTACATTAAGCCCTTTTAAGTCTGCAATATGATAGGCTAAAAGTTGCAAGGGTACAACATTAATAATTGGAGATAATTCATCTATCGTTTCTGGCACCTTGATAACATAATTTGCTAAGTCTCTTATTTTTGGATCTTCCTTATTTATAACGGCAATAACATTTCCTTCCCTTGCCTTTATTTCCTGCATATTGCTGATTATTTTTGAATAGACAGCATCTTGAGGACAAATAAAAACAACTGGCATGTGTTTGTCAACCAAAGCAATTGGACCATGCTTCATTTCTGCCGCCGGATATCCCTCCGCATGTATATAAGAAATTTCTTTTAACTTCAAAGCTCCCTCCAAAGCCACTGGGAAATTTAAATTTCTTCCAAGGTATAAAAAGTTTTTTGCATCTTTGAATATTTTTGCCAGCTCCCTTATTTCTTCTGATTTTTTCAAGATCTCTTTTATTTTTTGTGGAATATTTTCAATCTCTAAAATTACATCACTTGGTAAATCTCCTCTTTCTTGTTTTAGGTACAGGGCAAACAAAGTAAGAGCTGTCACCTGACAAGTAAAAGCTTTTGTTGAAGCAACCCCAATTTCTGGTCCAGCGTGTAAATAAATTCCAGAATCAACCTCTCTAGCAATTGTAGAGCCAACAACATTTATAATTCCCAAAGTTTTTGCTCCTTTTTTCTTTGCTTCCTCAAGTGCAGCCAAAGTATCAGCTGTCTCCCCTGATTGCGAAATAACGATAATCAAATCATCTTGTCGCACAATTGGATTCCTGTATCTGAATTCAGAAGCATAATCAACTTCTACGGAAATACCTGATAACTTTTCAATTAAATACTTTCCAATTAAACCTGAATACCAACTTGTTCCACAGGCTGTAATTATTATTCTGTTTATTTCTCTGGGATTAAAATTAACACTTAGCCTTATCTTCCCATCCTTAATTCTTCCTCTTAGCGTATTTTCAATGGCCTCAGGTTGCTCAAAAATTTCCTTTAACATAAAGTACTTGAATCCCTTTTTCTCTATTTGCTCTACATCCATAGCAACCTCGTATATTTCTTTATCAACTACGAATCCATTAATATTCTTGACTGCATATCCATCCTTTGTTAAAACAGCAACTTCATTGTCATCTAAATAAATAACTCTTTTTGTTTTTGAAAGCATAGCTGGTACATCAGAAGCCACAAAAATTTCTCCGACCCCAATACCTAAAACTAAGGGTGAAGATTTTCTCGTCACAACTATTTTTTCTGAAGTCTTATCTAATACCGCCAAAGCGTAAGCACCCTCAATAAGTTTTAAAGATTTTTTAACAGCTACTTCCAAATCCCCTTCGTAAAACTTTTCAACTAAATGAGCTACCACTTCAGAATCTGTATCTGAAACAAAAATGTGTCCTTCTCCCTTCAAAAGTTCTTTTAGGGAATTATAGTTTTCAATAATTCCGTTATGTACAATTGCAATACTACCCTTGCAATCTACATGAGGATGACTGTTAATTTCGTTTGGCGCGCCATGTGTTGCCCATCTTGTATGAGCTATTCCAATATTTCCCTTTGCCAATATCTGATCAATTTGTGATTCCAACTCTGAAATTCTACCCGGTTTTTTGGCTAAATAAAAACCGCTATTGTTTTTTAAACAGATCCCTGAGCTATCATACCCCCTATACTCAAGCCTTTTTAATCCATCCAACAAAAAGGGCAGTGCTTGGTTTTTGCCAATATATCCAACTATTCCACACATGATTACAAGCTATTATTTATTTAACTTTTTTACAACTAATAGATAAATGTACACCTTGATAAAAAATTTAGCAAACAAAAGCCACCTTTTTGGTGGCATTTATATTAATGAGGCAATACCGGAGTAATAGTTGAAGATGGAATATTTGAAGGTGTAACAGTAAGTGGTATGGAATTAGATAATATTCCATTAATTCCATTTTTTACGATAATTGGATAAGATCCAGGTGTTGTAGTGTCTCCAAAGTATGTATTTATTCTTATTGCACTAGAAGAGATATAAGTAGTTGGCCTAAATCCCCCATTAATACTTGCAGAAGAGTTACTTCTAAAGCCATTACCATAAATAGTTATCATGCGAGCAAGTCCGCTCGCAACAACTGATGATGGCTCAATACTAATTAATACAGGGGGAGGAGGAGGGGTTATAGTAAAATATACAGGTTCAGACGTAATAGAGAAATAACCCGCATTGTCTGGATTCGCCACAATAACTTCCACCTGCATAGGAGTTGTAAGAGCTGAGGTAGCTATTGTTGCTCTTAACTGATTTGGATGAGAAATATTATACGTAGTTATTTGACCAGAAGTTCTACGCCAAAAAATTACTGACCTATTAGTAAAACCCAAACCTGTAACAACTATCTCTGTGGCTGTACTACCCGCCACAACTTCTGATGGAGTAATACTATTAATGCGCGGTGGCAAAACATAAGTTGTAGTTGGGGGCATGACATCGGCTTTTGTCACTAGTCCATACGAAGCTACTTGATATATGAGCGCAGTTGTCAAAGACACTAATAAACTCAAAAAAATAATTAATCTTTTATTACTTGATTTGTTTACTAATTCCATGTTTATTAAATTATTTTAATTTTTCTGACTTTTCAGAAACCACAACAGATGCAAACGACCTCTTTGCAATATCTTTTTCAACAATTGCTTTTGGCTTTCCGCACTTTAGTTTTGAAATTTTCTTAATGGGATCTATAATTTGAGACCTCCCCTCTTTCGGAGCATAAGTTTGCATGGAAAATGAAGAAGAAGTTTTGTTATTTATCATCATTTTAACAACCAAGTTAAAGTTATCTAAGTTAACCAAATCAAATCTGGAGAAATTTGGCTCAAACTGCTTCTCCAAAAATTCTGCATCTTCTGCTCCAACACGAAAAGCTCCCATAGACCCAACATTTCCCATTACAGCGTTTCTAATTGGCTCTTGGAGTTGCGGTATAAATTGATGTGCAATAATTAAATTTAATTTATACTTTCTGGCCTCTGACAAAATTGTACCAATAGAATCTGTGGTAAAGTTTTGAAACTCGTCAACATATAAATAAAAATCCTGCCTATCTTCTTCTTTTAACCTTGCTCTTCTCATAGCAGCCATTTGTATCTTAGAAACCAAGATCAAACCAAGCAATGATGAGTTTACCTCTCCTGTTAAACCTTTTGAGAGGTTTGCCAAGAATATTTTTTTCTCGTCCATTATTTTTGACAAATCAAAGCCAGAGTGCCCCTGACCTATAATATTTCTCATCATTTCGTTTTCAATAAACCTGCCAACTTTTGAAACAACATATCCCAACATATCAGACTTTGTACTACCTGTAGTTTGCGCCCACTCTTTGGTCCAAAAGTTTCTGACTACAACATCTGAAACCTTAGATAGTCTTTCCTGTAAAAATGCTGGGTCAGTAAACATTTTTGGTATTTCAACAAGTGTACCCGGATTATCTTTGTCGGCCATTAAAGCCAACATAGCATTCCTCATATAATGCTCAAACATAGGACCAATAATTTCTGGTGGAAATAACTTATAAAAAATTGATATCATTTCCTGAACAGCAAAGTCTTTTTGCTCTGGAGTATCATATTCCAACATATTTAAACCAATAGGCCTTTCTTGATCAAACGGCTCAAACAAAACAACGTCATCCACTCTAGATTTTGGAATAATAGACAAGGTATGCTCTATTAGCTCGCCGTGCGGATCAATGACGGCTACCCCTTCTCCATTTTCAATATCTTGCCTAATCATTTCTTGCATTAAAGCTGATTTTCCAGTACCTGTTTGTCCAATTATATAAAAATGCCTTCTTCTATCTTGCTTTGATGGGAAATAAACTTTTTTATCTTCACCGCGAAACGGAACATGTCCTAATAAAACAACTCCTTCATTTGGTAATTCACTTGGGGGCGGAGCCTCGTTAGACTTTGAAGACTTAATATATGGAGTTTCTGTTAAATGAGTTGGAAAATGATAAATACTGGCAATCTCTTCAACATTTAAAATGTTTCCTTGATGTTCATTGAAATTTCTGAAGACAAAATCAAAAATAAATTTTTTGAGCTTTTTATTTTTTTGTTCATTTGCAGTAAAGCTGTTTTGCAATGACAAAGAAAACTGGCTAAAAGAAGATGTTAAATGACTTAAAATTTCATCTGCTCTTTCTTTTGACTTGGCGCATGATATTAATCTTATGTTTACTTGAAAAGATTGTTTTTGTATTTTGCTAGTAATTGCCTCATACCCCAATTGGTCATACCCCTGCTCTTTTCCACGACTCTCCATTTCTTTTTCTTTTTGCTCTTTAGTCTCATTGCTTTTTGCAGTTTCAGCAAAAAAATCAGCTAAAGCTCCTTGGTTTGCCTGATAAACAGCTGTTTTAACATCTTTTCCCTCTCTAATCTTTTTTAGGGCTTTTTGACCCCTTTTCTTTACATCAAAGCCAAATAAAGGTCGGATAATAAGCTGGATTGCTGCACCCTCATCTGGCTTAATTTTACTTAAATTATTTGTAATTTGAGAAATTGGGTCTTTTTCAAGTTTTTGATAAGTGCTTATGGGAAATAAAAAATTATCTTTCAACTTTAAATAGGCTCCCGCAACCTCACCCTTTGGCTCAAAAACCGTGTAATCTTCCGGAACTTTTTTAACTATTGCCTTTGGATAAACTCCCTGCACATACTTTTCAAAAACAGAATCCAAATTTTTTGGTACAGAAACATAAAAAGAAATGTCTGATCCACCTGTTTGAGAAGCAATCTCAAGAGCTACTGTTGGAGGTGAACCAAAAAGTTTTACAGTTTTTAATTGTACAAAATTAAGCAAAACCTGCTCCATTTGAGAAATTAAAACTTTTTCATCTTTGGCGATATCTCCATCCTTTTTGGGACTTTGAGATGGCATCATAACTAAAAACAAAACAGATTCAAATCCGCCTAAAAGTGATCTTTTTTGAGAGGATTCAAAAAATAAAGAAATTAAATAACCTAAAATAAGTAATAAGAAAACTAAAAGTAATAGTACTACAATAAATGGCATTTATTTTAGTTTGGTTTTTCTTTATTTTGCTTTTCTTCTGCTAATTTATCATGTAAGGCATCAAGCAAGAATGGGTCATCCATTTTTTCTGCAATTTTTATAGCCTCACTAAACCCTTCTTCAATATTAGACTTAGATTTGACTAAAGCCAATAATTTTTTTAATTTATTTTCTGCATCAAGCTTATCTAAATCTGATATATCACTTTCTGATTCAGCGTTTATATTTTCGCTTTCTTTGACTTCTGATTCTTGTGATAAGTCATTGCCACTATCCTCTACTCTGACAACTTTTTTGACTTCAGGATTAGATTTTGGCTCTACATTTTCTTGTTCTTGAGGATTACTTTCTAAAATTTCACTTTTATTTTCTTTATTTTTTATATCCATAATTAATTTATTTTAAGATCTAGTAAAACTGATTGCACTTTTGGTACTTTACTAATTACCTGAATCTTCAAACCTTCTGACTGCCTTGAAACCTCGTAAATTCTCACACATGAAACCGGAGCAAATTCTGGTTTTAGGATAGACCCACACAAATCCGGTCTTGGTAAAAAGTTAAATGCCTTATTAGTTATTGGCACAAAATTTCTTCCTTCAGAATCAACTATATTTCCCAAATCCCATGTAAAAGAATCTGTATCAACTTTTCCTTTGTTTTGGGCTCCAATTGTCACTTTTATAAACCTTTCAGTTGTTTCTAAATCAGTTTGATTTGAAGTAGATGACTTTAAAATGCTTCCTGCATCAAAAGATGACTGCATTATCAGCCTTATGTCTCCAACTGTTGCTTCATAAACTTGCTTGGAATCCTCAACCTCTGATTGATTGTTTTGATTATTTTCTGATTCAGTTTTTCTTGAAGTAATTGAAATAGCAATAAAAATTATAGCCGCTATTACCAACACTACTCCTGCCAAAACCAATATTAATCTTGAAACACTCCCTTTTTGATTATTTTTTTTCATATTAATTTATTTTATTCTTTACCCTATTGTACCACAAATTTTCCTGCATTGCCCAACCATTTTCCAAAAAGGCAATCTAAACTATGTTGTGGAGGCTTTTCATCTTTTAAAACAAATACTGCCTCTTTGAATATTTCACATATATCTGATGGATTAGTTTCTATTTCGTGCAATTCCTTTCTAAAGGGCAACCTATCAACAAACCCTTTATCTTTATCAACAATATAAAAAGCTAAATACCCTTTGCGAGTAGTCTTGTATCCATTTTTTTCCAGTAAAAAAGTATAAGCATCAAGTTGCAATTGAAACCTATCATAAACATTGGCTACTTTACTTCCGGTTGACTTGTAATCTAATGGGGCCAATAAGTTTGCTCCCCCACTCTTATCTGTAAATTCTAAAACATCATCAACAGCCCCAAAGAGCGATGCATCTAACTCCTTGTCATAATATCTAACCCCCTGAAAGTTATCTCTCCACTGATCTAATAACCTTTGATTTGAAAATAACTTTGCTTTTATCTTGTTGCCTGAAATCATTGGGTGCACTTCCCCTCTTTTTCTATAAGCATCGAATTCTTCTTTTAAAAGAGTGTCTACCGCAGAATTTAACGCATATGGATAAGGCGGGGGCCTATGAATGCCGTGTTTTTTATCAAGCCAAAAGCAACAAGAACACTCAAGGTATAAGTTTAGAGAATTTGGTGATAAATTAATTGCTTTCATATTTGGTTATTCTATCACCACCAACCGCCACTTTCCATATTGATCTTTTTTAAATTTCCAACTTTTATAATTAAACTTTTTGAGTAATTCTTCTATTTTTATTTTTTGAGTAGAATCAAATTCCATGAAAATTTTTCCTTGAGGTTTCAAGAATTTTTTGGCATCTACTAAAAATTTACTTACATACTGCAATCCATCATTACCTCCAAACAAAGCTTTGCTTGGTTCATACTTTAAAACAGACTTCTGTATCTTATTTTTACTCTTGGTTGGAATGTATGGCGGATTAGCAAAAATGTAATCGAATTTTCCTTTAATATTTGAAAAAACATCAGAATTTAAGATTGAAAATCTTTTTTTATTTACTTTATTTAATTTGCAGTTTATTGATATTTGTTCCAGACAATTTTTCTCTGAGTCAGCAAAAACCACATCTGTATTTTTAATATGTCGCATAATAGCTATGCCAACACACCCAGACCCAGAGAATACATCTAAAATCTGCAGGTTTTCTTCTAATTGAGTGCTATTAATTTCGTCAATAATTTTCTCAACCCAAAATTCAGTTTCAACTCTTGGAATTAACGTCCTTTTTGACAAGTCTATTTTACAACCTAAAAAATTTGTAAACCCAATAATATAGTCTAATGGCTCCCCCTTCTTAAATCTTTCAATGTCTTCTTTGGCCTCGCTTGTCATTTTGCCACTGTATTTTTCTTGTAAAATCCAGCCAATTTTATTTTGAAAATTTTTGTCTTTCATATTTGAATTACAGTTTACCCTATCTTAAAACAATAAAAAAGCCCGATTATTCACCGGACCTTAAAAGAAGATTACTTCCTCTCTTTCTCTTCCCCACCAATAAGACGAGGTGATTCTATTCCATCACCTATTGAAAATACCAGTAATGTATTGCAATTTTTGCATCTATAGTACTTTGGTTTCCAGCCGCATGCCCCATGGCCAATTTCTTCATTAAATTTTGTAGATTCAAGACCACAAGTGCAAAGAATTGGCCCTCCCTTATAAGGAGTAAAGTCTTCTTCCGTACGCATTCTGTCTGCAACTCGCATAACGCCTCCTTTTCATTTATGCTCACCGCCCAATTATCAATAATAGAAATCTATAGGCTAACGCCCATGGTATTCAGGCAATAAATAATAAATATCTGGGCGGTGGGCATAATATTTTTTTCAAAGAGCTATAAAAAAATCCGCAATAAGCGGATTATTTATTTTCAATTTTAATAATTTCAACTTCTGTAAATTTTTGCCTGTGTCCTATTTTTCTCTTATATCTTTTCTTTGGTTTGTATTTAAAAATTATCAATTTTTCACCTTTTGTCTGGCTTAAAACTTTTGCCTTTACTTTTGCATCTTTAACAACTGGGCTTCCAATTTCAATATTCTTATCATTAATGTATAGTAAAACTTCAGAGAAAGTAATCTCCTTTCCTTCTTCAACATCCAATTTTTCCACTTTAATTTTATCTCCAGGTTGAACCAAGTACTGCTTCCCCCCGGTTTTAATTACTGCAAACATCGTTGGTAAGTATAGCACATCTAATTTTAGGAATCAAGCTCTGGCCCCTCAATCTCACCTATCTTAATAATGGATTTGCCCTCGGTTATTTTGGCCACATCCTTGTCTATTTTCTCAAACTCTTTACCGGCTTTATTATAACTACTTACGGCGGTATCTAAATGATTGCCCAATTTCTTCATATAGTCTTGATAACTCAATAAATGACGAGATAACATCTCAACTCTTTTACGTATTTCTTTTGCTTCCTGCTCAATATGCAATTCTTTTAAGCCCTGCAAAACCGTCTGTAAATGAGCTAAAAAAGTAGTTGGAGAAACAATGACCACGTGTTTGTCGCGAAAGGCATATTCAATCAAATCTTGAGTATTTACCCTTGTGGAGCCCACCTGATTAACTAATAAATCATAATAAATTGCCTCGTGAGGTATAAACATAAAAGCAAAGTCCATAGTCCCCTCTGAAGGCTTTACATACTTTGCTGTTTCGTCAATTCTCATCTTTAAATCCCCCTTAAACACCTTTTCTAACCTCTCTTTTTCAACAGGGTTTTTTTCCTCAACCATTCTATTATAGTTTTCTAAAGAAAATTTAGAATCTATTGGTATAATTTTATCTCTTACAAAAACAACGGCATCCACAATAGTTCCATCTTTGAAGGCATACTGCATTTTATATGAACTTGGCGGTAAAATATTTTTTAATAAATTTTCCAAGTAATACTCCCCCAAAACCCCCCTTTGTTTTGGATTTTTTAAAATATCTTGAAGACTTTTTAATTGATCAGCGAATCCCACTACCTGTCTATTGGTTTCATCTAATTTTGTAAGTCGCTCGGTGACATCTCCAATAATTTTGGCCGATTTTTCAAACTGAAACTGAACACTTTTTTGAGATTCAGAAAGTTTGGTATCTAAAACGCTTGAAATGTGATTTAACTGATTTTGAAGCATTACCAAAGACCCTTCATCCTTTTTTGGCTCCTCTTTTTTACTAAGCAACAAAAAAATTACAGCTCCAATGCCTAATATAATTAAGATATAAAATAAAATTACATAATCCATTAGAGCAATTCTATCATAAAAATTTGCAAAATAAAAAGAGGCTATTAAATAACCTCTTAAGGGTAGGGCCAATGGAGTACCCCCGTCAAACTTTTTATATTATAGTTCATAGAGACTGCCACAAATCTACCCTCTAAATCCACAAATCCTCTGATGATCCACGAATTCTTAATCATTACTATTTTTGAAATATCATCGGCTTTTTCATCTAACTCCAATGGAGCCAATAGCGCTGAAATCTCATAAACATATATCCTTATATATGTTGCAAGATATGGCAACTTAGTCACATTGCCAAAAATATCACTGTCATGCGTTTGACTAAATGCCAATTCAAAGTCAACATATTTTTTAGGATAACAATATAAGGCAGAAAAGAGTTTCCTTTTCTTGGGACCAGAAGAGATGCTAAAAGCCTTCGTCTCCATTTCAAAATCTCCTATTAAAAAAGAGCTTTGTTTAAGAGAATACTAGATTATATTTTATTATTTTGCAATAAACAAAATTGAGTAAATAATACCCAATAAAAAGAGTATTATCAAAGGATAAACAATGATACTTTTCCCACCAATTTTTTTATAGATCAGTAAAATAAGTATGCCCTCAATTCCAAGCATTACTCCTCCAATAAATGAAACTATTGAAATAAAAGAATTAAATCCGATAAAGTAAAGAACTATTGGGGTAAAGCACACAATAGTAGAAGCTAATTTGTCATTAATTTTTAAGTCGTAAACAAACATTTTTCTTAAATACAACGCCAAAGCAATAAATGCGGTAAAAGTTGTAATTACTCCAACAAAAAGCGCTACAGATGATACTCCATTTCCCAAAACATCTTTTAAACCTGTTAGAGCAGACTCTGTAGTATTTTCTCCTGAGATTCCCAAAACTAAAAATATAAATGCAAGATAAATAACAGCTGGAAGCAAAGTTGCGATTATTAGTATAACTTTTAAGGCTTTTTTTCTTCCCCTAACCATCTCCTCAACCTCTGGTATTAAAGCTGTCCCCCAAAGAGAAAATAAAATTGCCCCGTATGGTAAAAAAAAGTTATTCAACCCAATGCCCGGATCAGAAGCTAAAATATTAGAAATTTTAAATTGATCTAGTGCCTTAAAAAGTATAACAGCCAAAGATATTACTAAAGCAACAATTGCCCAAAACTCCAGTCTGGCAATGACTCCTGACCCAAAATAAACAGCCAAACTTAATATTACAAAATAAAGTACAACATAAGCTATTATATTACCACCAACAACGGGTGAAAATATTGCACTCAAAAACTGACTTCCCACAATCAAATATGCCAACAAAACTCCGAATGATCCTACGACAATTGGCAGTAAAATAAGTTTTTTTGCTCTTTTGCCAAAATAATACTCAACAAATCCCGGCCATCTTTTAAAGTCCGGTGTTTTCAATGAAATTTCTCCTAAAATAATATGCAGATAAACAATTATAGCTGTTAGTAAAATAAAATAAAAAATCATTGGCACAATGCCAACTTTTAGAGCAACATAAGGCAAAGATAAGAATCCAACACCTATAATACTTCCTGATAACGTGACTACCGGATAAATATAATTCTTGAAAATATCTTTCATTGAGTAATTTTAACTTTTAAAAATAGAAATAACAATGTTAGACAAAGAAATTTTTTTGTGATAAAGTATAAGAGAACAGAATTAGTTGGTCCCATCGTCTAGCCCGGTCCAGGACGCATGGTTCTCATCCATGTAACTGGGGTTCAAATCCCCATGGGACCGCCAGATTTTCTTTGCACTTTCACAGGAGACACCCATGCATTACTTTGCTACTCTTTTTCCAAAGATTTTGGCATATATTTTGTATGGTATTGCAGGAAAACTTCTTTGGCAGTGGTTTGTGGCCGAAACATTTGATATTGTTAATTTACCTTGGTCAACAGCTTTTGGAATCACCATTTTGGTAAGACTAACCAATGACCACTATACGCCAAGAAGCAAAGAAGATTATTCAAACTTGTTAAGGCATACAATTTATACTCCCCTAATTGCCACAGCACTAGGATTTATATTATATAGACTCAAGGGAATAATATAGAAACAATAACCCGAAAGAGCCCCACTCTTTCGGGATTTTTTTGTTATATAAAAAATAATTACTGATAATCCGGTGGAATTTGCCAGTAGTCAATAATATACTTTGATAATTTTTTAAAAATAGGAGCAGCTGATAAAGCCGAGGCCGAAACCTTTGGGTTATCCAGCTTAACTAATATTAAGAACTCTGGATTTAAAGCCGGTCCAAAACCTATAAAACTTTGGACTGTTTTGTCTTGATAATAACCCTTTCCATTGCTTAATGGAACTTGTGCTGTTCCCGTTTTTCCAGCCAAATAGTACCCAGGAACTTTGGCTCCAGACCCAAACCCTCTTTCAACTACATTAATCATCATCGTTGTGACTTCCGTTGCTGTTTTTTCAGAAATCACGTTGCTGTAAATTTTAGGTTCTGTTTTTTGTTCTTCATCTTCATGTGTAATTTTACTTACAACATATGGTTTAATTAACTTGCCTCCATTGGCAAAAATAGAAAAAGCACTTGCTAGTTGAATTGGAGTCATTTCAATTCCCTGTCCAAAGGAAGCTGTTGCAAATTGAAAGACAGATCCTTTTTTTAGCCCTTCATTCCTTGATGAAACCTCTCCCTGTAAATCAACGCCTGTTTTTTCACTAAATCCTAGCTTATCAATGTAATCCAAAAAAGTTTTATGAGAAACTTTTTGAGATAAATAGACAGCTCCCGTATTTATGGACTTCTCAAGTATACCAGACATTGTTTGTTGTCCGTATTTTTTCCTGTCAAAATTATAAACTGTATCAGGTCCAATAGTTAAAGACCCTGAATCAAAAAACATATCATCTGGAGAAACCTTTCTTTCTTCTAGAGCAATTGCCATTGTAAATGGTTTGAATATTGAACCTGGTTCAAAAATTTTCTGGACCATTGCGTTTTGAAAAATATCAAAATTATTTTCTTTAGAGTATTCATTTGGATCAAAGTGAGGAAAATTCGCCAAGGCAAGGATTCTACCAGAATCTGGCTTTAAAACTATAACTTGACCAGAATCAATATCAACATTTTTTTTAGACTCTTCAAGAAGAGCTTCTGCTTGAAACTGGATATTATAATCAATTGTTAAGTAAAGATCTGACCCGTCTAAATAAGTTGCGCTTTCTGAATTCAGTAAATCAAGACCCTTTCTTTTTTCTTCAATTCCCTTTTTACCCTGCAGAATGCTATCATAATAACCTTCAATACCATATTGACCATTTCCACCTCCACCCAAAAAACCTATTAGCTGAGAAGCAACGTCTTTCTGTGGGTAAAATCTACTTGGCGTATTTTCAAAATATAAATCTTTTAAATTAAGTTTTTTTAGGTTTACGATATCTTCTTCTGATAGATTTTTTTTGATAATTGCGTAAGTCGCAGATTGATCTATTTTTGATATTACAGAATCCTCAGTTTCTCCTATGGCTTGAGCTACTGTTTTAGAAAACTCTTGTCTATCTTCAATTTTTGATGGAACAGTATAAAGCAACCAGCTATCCTGATTAATAGCAAGGCTTTTTACTTGTTCAGAATCAAACTGACCTCTTGTGTCTTTACTATTACTTAAAAATACTTGTCCCCTATCTCCACTTATTTCTTTAAACCCGGCTTGCTGTCCAAGAGCTTGGGCCTGATAGAATTTTCCATTTAAAATTTGTATATAAAACAAGCGGCTAATAACAATTGCCGCAAGAATGAAGATGAAAAATGTTAAAACTTTTAATCTCCAGCTTTTCATTTTATTATATCGCTATTGAGCTTTTGCCAAAGATCCGTTTGACACTTCAACATACTTAATAGATGAAATTTTCTCAAAACCTAATTCATTAACCTTACTATGCATTTTATCTAATAAAGCTTTTTCTGCATAGCTTAGTTCCATGGCTTTGTTTTCTTTTGTTAAAACACTTATTTTTTGATTATAGGTTTTAACTAAGTAAGCCCCTTTGGTTAATTGATTTATAGAAGCTATATAAAAAACAAATGACATAAAACACATTGCCAACCCCAAAATATAAACCATCTTCCAATTTACCCTAGGTATATTTAAAGTTTGTTTGCCACTAATTACTTTTGAACTAATTGATACAGACGTCATATTTTTATTATTGCCCTTAACTTTGCTGACCTTGACCTAGGATTTTCCAAAATCTCTGAATCTGTGGCCACAATGGGTTTTTTTGTTAAAATTTCTAATTTATTTAGTTTTTTATTTTCCTGAAAAAAGTTTTTTACAATTCTGTCTTCTAGCGAATGAAATGATATTACCACCAATCTTCCTCCTGTTTCTAAAACTTCTAGGGCATCTGGTAAAAACTTTTCTAAACTATCAAGTTCATTATTAACTGCTATTCTTAGAGCCTGAAAAGATCTTGCTCCGATTTGGGCTTTTGCCCAAATCGAGAGTCCTCGATGTTTGTTTTTAGCAAACATCGGGATTGCACCTGCAATAATATCACTTAATTCAAATGTGCTTTTAATTCTCTTTGCTTGTCTTGCTTTTACAATGTTTTTCGATATCTGTCTTGAAAACTTTTCTTCTCCAAAATATTTTAGTATTTTCTCTATTTCTTCTTCTGGGTATTCGTTTACAATTTTTTCTGCTGTTAAGTCATTATCTAGGCTATATCTCATATCAAGTGGCTCATCTTTTCTGAATGAAAATCCCCTACCTGAATCATCAATATGTCTTGAGGAAAAACCTGCATCAAGTAATATTCCATCTACTTTTTCAAACTTTTTATCTTCAACTATTTGCTTAATATTTTTGTATGAATCCTCAACTATAATTATCCTGTTTTTATAATCAGCTAAACTATTATTACTTCTTTCAACCTGACTTTTGTCTAAATCAATACCCAATAATTTTCCGTTAGGCGAACTTCTTTCTAAAATTTCCGAAGAATGTCCTGCTTCCCCAATTGTGCAATCTATAAAATTTTCTCCTGTCTTTGGATTAAGATATTCTAAAACTTCTTTTTTTAAGACTGGTATATGCATTAGATTCCCAATGATCCTAATTTTGAAACTATTTCTTCAACTCCCTTTTCAGCATTTTTTCTATAATCGTCCCATTTTTTCTCGTCCCATATTTCTAATCTGTTTGATAAACCGCAAATTACAGCATTTTTTTGCAAGCTAGCATAATCTTTTAAGTAATCTGGTATTAAAACCCTTCCTAGCTTATCCAAATCAATTTCTGTAGCACTAGCCAACAAATGCCTTGTAAATGACCTTGCTTCTCCCTGCGAAATTGGCAAGTTTCCCAATTTACTTGAGATAACTCCCCACTCTTTCTGCGTATAAACCACCAAACAATTTTCAACTCCTTTTGTAATAATTACTTTATCCCCCAACTCACCCCTAAACTTTGCGGGCAGAGCCAATCTTTTCTTGCTATCAATTGAATGTGTATATTGTCCTATCAACATTAAATTTCAAACCTGAAACTTGAGACACAACGACATATTGTCGTAAAAATAATATGTTTCAAGATTCACGTTTTATGATTTAGTTATCCCCTGCTTTCCTCACTTCTCCCACATTTATCCACAATCATCCACTACAAACTATTTATAGCCCACTTTATGTGTCCGCGTCAACACTTTCGCTAAAGACACCTATTTTGTTCGTAAAATAGCATATTTTTCCACAAGTTATCCCCAAACAAAAAACTCACTTTCGGTGATAAAGTGAGTTTTTACTTATTTTTACAAGAGCGCATAATTCTAATCTATTCTATTATTTAATATGTCTTCTGCAATATCTTTTGGTATTGGTATTTGATCCCCAGCTTTTGTGACACCCGGATACCTCCAAGCTGAAATTACTTTTCTTTGATCTTTGGTATCGCGGAACATCAGCCATATTTCTCCGGGTGATTTTTGTGGCTTAAAATCATTTTTTATTGCTATTTTTTTCTTAGTAAAAAAAACTTTATTAGTTTTCATAACAGCCACGGTTCCTGGTACAATTCCCTCTTCCTTTCTTTCGGGCTTATAAATTAAATTAATTAATTTTGTTTTTGAAAGACCGTATTGGCGCATTTTTATTTTTGAATGCTCTGTCCAGTGTATTTTTTTGTTGACTAGCATTTTTTTACTTTTTATTAAAAAACCTAAATAACAGTTTTCTAATTTCTTCAGTAATTAAAATTGATGAAGAGACAATTATTATTAATACCCAATCTTTAACATCAAGCGGAGATGTATGAAGAAACTTGTTTAAAAATGGACTATAAACAGCCAAAATCTGTAGAGAAATAACAATTATCATTGCAATCACTAAAAATATATTTGAAAAAGGATTTTGGCTAAAAATTGATTTTTCTTCTGACCTGCAATTATAAGCATTAAACCACTGAAACACAGATAAAGCCGTGAGCGAAACGGTCAAAGCTTTAATCATATCTTCTCCCGCATACATACCAAATAAATATATTGTTCCAATGGCCATTGGAAGCGCCATAGTAATAATCCTAAAGGCCATTAGTTTGTCTATTAGATACTTTCCCGGTTTTTTAAATTTGCCCTTTAAAAGCCCTTTCTCTTTTTTCTCCATAGCCAAAGAAACAGTTAAAAATCCATCTGTCACCAAGTTTAGCCATATTATTTGAACTGGCAATAATGGAAGCGATAATCCAATCAAAAGAGCAATGCTAATAACCAAAACCTCACCCATGCTGGTAGAAAAAAGATACAATATAACCTTTTTAATTGTTTTGTAAATATTTCTGCCCTCTTCTATTGCATAAATAATACTTTTAAAATTATCATCTAAAAGAACAATATCTGAAGCCTCTTTAGTCACCTCTGTGCCAATTTTTCCCATTGCCACACCTAAATCAGCAGCTACTAAAGATGGCGCATCATTCACTCCATCTCCTGTCATTGCAATAATTTCTCCGGCCTTTTTGTATAACTGAATTATTCTTAACTTGTGTTGCGGAGTCACTCTGGCAAAAACTGATGTGTTAGCAATTTTTTTTAATAAATCTGCATCACTCGTTGAGTCTATTTCTTGACCCAACATTATATCATCTCCACTTTTGTATATTCCCGCTTCTCTGGCTATTGCCTCTGCGGTCACCTTATGATCACCCGTTATCATTACCACTTTAATTCCAGCTGAATTTGCCTCTCTAATAGACTGATTAATTTCTGGTCTCAAACCGTCTCTCATTCCAATAAAACCAACAAAAGAAAGATTACCCATGTTTTTTTCAGACAAAATGTTTGATGCCTCGCTTCCTGTAGCCAAGGCAACCAGCCTCATGCCCTCTTTTGAAATACTAATAAAAACATCTTCAAGCTTTTTTCTTTCTTCTTTTTCTAAGATTTCATTTTTGCCATTTATCATAACTTTACTGCAAATAGACAAAATTGTTTCAGGGGCTCCGGCAACAGCGATTATTCCGCTTGAGCCGTTGCTATTTAAACTGGCATGATACTTTGTTTTGAAATCAAAAGGTATTTCAGATACTCTTGGAAACTCGTTTTCAATTTTTTCTTTGCTAAAACCTAATTTTTTTGCAAATACCAACATTGCAGCTTCGGTTGGGTCTCCAGCCACCTGCCATATTTGGCTTTCTGAAGAAAAAACTACTTTTGCATTAGCGCAAAAAATTGATATTTTTCCTAAAAGCAATAATTCCGGGTGCAACATCGGATCTAGCCTGCCACCCTGACTTAAAATTGCTCCACTTGGACTATATCCTACCCCCTCAACATCAAAAAAACTTCCTCCTGCGTAAACTTTTTTGACCATTAATTCATTCTTTGTAATGGTTCCCGTTTTGTCGACTGCAATAATACTTGCCTGACCCAAAGCCTCAACTGCTTGCAATCTTTTTACCAAAGCATTTTGCTTTGTCATTCGCCATACTCCAGAAGCTAAGACTAGTGTCATTACCACAGGCAGGCCTTCAGGAATAATTGAGACTAGCAAAGAAACCACTGTAGCAAACATTTCTCTTGGAGGCTTTCCTAAAAATATGCCTGCCATAAATAAAGCTACTCCAATTAAAACTGCCATAACAACAATAAATCTGGATAACTGGCTTATATTCTTCTTTAAAGGAATTTCTGTATCTATTACTGAAATTTCCTTTGATATTTTTCCAATAAAGGTCTCAAGCCCAATAGATACAACAACTGCCATTGCATTTCCCGATACTGCATAAGTACCCTTAAAAAGCATATTTTTTTGCTCAATAAAAGGCATATTGGGGTTGCCATTCATTTTCTCACTTTTATGAACGGGTCCCGACTCTCCGGTCAAAGCAGATTCATCAACTTTTAAATTGTGACTTGAAATGATTCTCAAGTCAGCTGGAACTTTTTCACCTTCTTGCAAAATAATAATATCCCCCGGAACAATTTCTGAATCCTTTAATATAATTTCTTTGCCACCTCTTACCACAGTGGCATTAGTTTCCACAAATTTTTTAAGTGCTGAAATTGTTTTTTGAGCTCTCCCCTCCTGTATTGACCCAATAAAAGCATTCAGCAATAAAACGCCTACAATAACTAGTGCATCAACAAATTCGCCCATTAAAAAAACTATAACGCAGGAAATCAGTAAAATATAAATTAACGGACTAGCAAACTGCCTAAAGAATATAGCAAAAATACTATCCGTTTTTGCTTCAGGTAGCTTATTTTTACCAAATCTCTCAATTCTTTCCATAACATCTTTCTCATCTAGGCCATTCTCGCTCGTGCTAAGCTGTAAAAATATTTCTGAAATACTTTTTATATGCCAATTATTTTCCATAATGTAAGTAATGTAATCATTTTATCAATTTTACTAAATCCAAACAAGAAAAAATCCCTTATCGCAAGTGCGACAAGGGATTTGTATTATTAGTATGCCTTGTCCCTTTTTCGGATCAAGAATACAGCCTTAATAGTTAAGTCTTCTGAAGATTGGATAATGTCCATAATAATCCTAAACTTACCAAACCGGAAAATTTTCCACCCTTTTGGCTCAGCATAAGATACTCTTTTTCTTCGCCGTAATAACTCTGGAGAATGAGAGGTGATTTCTCTCAACTTTCTCACTACATCAGCTACTTCCGCCTGGCATCCAAAAAAACTCATGGCATTTTTTAGCTTTTCAGGGAAGGTAATGTCCTCAAGAGAAGGTAGAGGCGTCTCATTTTTTGCATTATCATCGCAAATGATTAAATCCCACCGATACTCTTGACACTGGACTGACTGGCAGGAAGGATTGTTGATTGATTGATTTTTATGACGGCCATGCCTCACGATTTGAACTTTTGTTTGCGAGGGATTTGACTCATGATGCAACCAACTAATATCCACATCAGGGTGCTCTTTTACAAAACGCTCAATAGTGCTGGCACGAATTGCTCTATTATTATTAAGATAACACACAAGCCTTGATTGATCTTGGTAAGCCCATAAGATTTCTTTTTCTCTATGAACTTGCAACCTAATATTCGCTTGCTCCACCGTGGATTTAAGTTTTAGCTTAGCTTGTTGGTATTCTTTGCGAGATTGGTCAATTTGGCTGAAAAGCAAATTTTGCCACATTACCAACTTGTACTTGATTATAAATGTTTCACCAAAGAAAACCCGTGCCTTAACTGTGAGATTATTGTAATGTTTTCTCTCTAGAAAAGCTATTTTCAAAATCAATAAAACATACATTACAAATCGATAAAATAAAGAAAAATTTTGCCAAAAAATATCAGTAAATACTTCTGCGCGATCCTTTTTAACTTGATAGTACTGATTTTCAATTTTCTTGATAATCTCTTTGTAACTTTTTGTGAGAATCTTACTATCTTTATATTTTTCCCGAGCAAGTTTGCGAAGTTTTTCAGAAATTTCTGTTTGAGAATATGGTGTAATACCATTCCTTTCAGCTTCAAACGTCTTTTTATTAAGTGCTTCTACTGATTGATTGTGTGCAAGACTACTTTCACAAAGATCAGAAAGCTTTGTAAAATCTCTTAAAATTTCCTCGCAATCAGAAAGTGATAATTGAACCTGTGAAGCAATATTTTCTAAGCGGTCTTTTCGCTCAAGAATATTTTTTGCGACATCACTTTCTTTAAAGTGACTCTGCTCATACAAAGCAAGTTCTCGCTCTTTTAAAAGAGCTTCATTCTTTTTTTGAAGTAATGCCCACTCATCTATTATAACTCTCTCGCTAATCATGAAAAACTCCCCGTAAAACTA
>Ga0194121_10002593_pt1 | contig 28511 bp, 25 predicted proteins | sample TA2MahCa50mmetaG_FD_148609 | JGI IMG/M metagenome (GOLD analysis project Ga0194121, IMG submission 148609) | Freshwater microbial communities from Lake Tanganyika, Tanzania - TA2015020 Mahale Deep Cast 50m | ecosystem: Environmental > Aquatic > Freshwater > Lake | place: Tanzania: Lake...
AGGCGCCGCGTTACCTCCGACCGCGGCGGTTCCGGGCCCGGTGCGGCTGCCGGCCGAGGCGGCATCCCGCGTGGCCGGCGGTGGGCGCGAGGCGGCCGACGACGCAAGGGCCAATGACGACCGGTCGGCGGCGCCGGGCGCCATGCCGCCCGGCCTCGCCCAGGCCGAACCCGGCAATCCGTTGCCCGACTACCCCCAGCTTTCCCGCCTGCGCGGGCAGGAGGGCAGGGTTCGCCTTGCGGTGCGCATCGATGCGGAGGGCCGGGTGACGGAACTGCGCATTGTCGAAAGCAGCGGCCACGCGCTGCTCGACAAGGCGGCGCGCGAGGCCGTCGAACGCTGGCGGTTCCGGCCGGCGACGCGAGACGGCCGGCCGGTGGCCGATGAAGTGGTGGTGCCGGTCGAGTTCCGCTTCACCCAGTAGTCGGGGGAACCGCGATGGCCATGCGGCGCTGGCGTTTCCATCGGGGCCGGCGCCGCGCTAGGTTGGCCCGACGCGGACAAGGGGAGGCGCCGAATGAAACTGGGTCTGGTGCTCGGCTATTCCGGCGCGGGCATGAAGCTCGACATCGAGCTGGTGAAGGAAGCGGAAAGCCTGGGCTTCAGTTCGGTCTGGACCTCGGAAGCCTATGGTTCGGACGCCATCAGCCCGGCCGCTTGGGTGCTGGCGCAGACCAGCAGAATCGACGTCGGCACCGCCATCATCCAGATCCCCGCGCGCACGCCGGCCTGCGCCGCGATGACGGCGATGACCTTGCATGCGCTGTCCGGCGGGCGCTTCATCCTGGGCGTCGGCCCGAGTGGCCCGCAGGTGGTCGAGGGCTGGCACGGCGTGCCCTACGGCAAACCCCTGGCCCGCACGCGGGAATACATCGCCATCGTGCGCAAGGTGCTGGCGCGCCAGGAACCGTTGACGCATGACGGCGAGCACTACCAGATCCCCTATCGCGGGCCGGGCGCCAGCGGCTTGGGCAAGCCGCTGAAGAGCATCATGCACGGCGATCCGCGCTTGCGCATCTATACCGCCACCATTGCGCCCAAGGGCATCGAGACCGGCGCCGAGGTTGCGGACGGGATGTTCCCGTTCATCATGAACCCAGAACGCTTCGATCTCATGGAGGCGCCGCTCAAGGCCGGCTTCGCCAAGGCTGGCGGCGGCAAGGGACTGGACCGCTTCGCCATCTGCCCGTTCGTGCAGGTGCGCCTCGAGGCCGACTTGGCCAAGGCGCGGATCGGCGTGAAGGAGCACTTGGCGCTTTACATCGGCGGCATGGGAGCGCGCGAGAAGAACTTCTACAACGACCAGGCCAAGCGGCTGGGCTACGAAGGCGCCGCGGCCGACATTCAGAACCATTTCCTGGCCGGCCGGCGCGCCGAGGCAGTGGCGGCGGTGCCGGACAAGCTGGTCGACGAGGTGGCGCTGGTCGGACCCAAGGAACGCATCGTCGAGCGGATGGCACGCTGGAAGGCGGCGGCCGCCAAGCGCCATGTCGATACCCTGCTGATGGCGGGCGGCACGCGGGAAAGCCTGCGCGTGCTGGCCGAGGCGGCGCTGTGAGCAGGCTTGTCGCCGGCCGCTTCCGCTTTCCGCCGCTTGAGGAAGTCAGCTTCGGCGAGCCGGCGGCCGAGACGGTGGCGGCGCTGGCGGCGCGGCGCGGCGCGCGGCGGGTGTTCGTGCTGGCGAGCGGGACGCTGGCCCGCACGACCGGCGAGATCGACCGGCTGCGCGAGGCGCTGGGCGGGCGCTATGCCGGGCTGTTCGACGCCATGCCAGCGCACAGTCCGCGTGGCGCGGTGATCGAGGCCGCGGCGGCGGCGCGCGCGGCCGGCGCCGATCTGCTGGTCAGTTTCGGCGGCGGCTCGGTCACCGATGGCTGCAAGGTGGTGCAGATCTGCCTGACGCACGACATTCGCGATGCGGCGGAGCTGGACGACTACCGCATCGACACCAGCACCGATGGCAAGGTGCGGATCCCCGAATTCGGCGCGCCGACCGTCCGGCAGATCGCCGTGCCGACCACACTGTCGGGCGGTGAGTTCAATCCCCTGGCCGGCTGCACCGACGAGCGGCGCAAGGTGAAGGAAGGCTACCGGCACCCAGCCCTGGTGCCGTTCGCCATCGTGCTGGACCCCGCGGTGACGCGGGCCACGCCGGAATGGCTTTGGCTGTCGACCGGCGTGCGCGCGCTCGACCACGCGGTCGAAACCATCTGCTCGGTCAGGGCCAACCCCTATTGCGATGGCACCGCCATCCACGCCATTCGCCTGCTGCGCCAGGCGTTGCCCCGGGTGAAGGCGGACCCGGGCGATCTCGCCGCCCGGCTCGATTGCCAGATCGCCATGTGGCACTCCATGACCTCCGTGGTCGGCGGCGTGCCGATGGGGGCCAGTCATGCCATTGGCCATATCCTGGGCGGCACCTGCGATGTGCCACATGGCTATACGAGCTGCGTCATGCTGCCGGCGGTGATGGCGTGGAACGCTTCGGCCAATGCCGAGCGACAGGCGCTGGTCGCGGAAGCGTTCGGCGAGCCGGGGCGACCGGCGGCGGACGTGCTGCACCGCTTCATCGCCGGCCTGGGCCTGCCGCGCCGGCTGTCCGAGGTGGGCGTGCGGCCGGAACTGTTCGCCCTGATCGCGGAGAACAGCCTGCACGACCGTTGGCTGCACGCCAATCCGCGCAAGGTGCAGGGGGTGGAGGACGTGGTGGCGATCCTTCGGCAAGCAGCGTGAACGACGGCGCACCGACGGCGATGGCGCGTCGCAGAGGCGCCCAGGCGCAAGAGCCGCACGCCCTGCAGGGCGCCGCCGAGAACCGGCTGGAGGCGGCGATCGGCCGCGAGGTGCGCAACTTCCGGCAGGCGCAGCAGTTGACCGTGGTGGAGCTGGCCAAGCAGGCGCGGCTGTCGCCCGGCATGTTGTCGAAGATTGAACGCGGCCAGACCTCTCCCTCGCTGGCCACGCTGCAGGCGCTGGCCGCCGCCCTGAACGTGCCGGTGACCACGCTATTCCGCCAGTTCGAGGAAGCGCGCGAGGCCAGCTTCGTGCGCGCCGGCCAGGGCCTGACCCTGGAGCGCAGGGGCACCCGGGCCGGCCATCAGTACCGGCTGCTGGGGCATATTCGCGATAAGCGCATCGCGGTCGAGCCCTATCTCATCACGCTGACCAAAGGCTCGGAGGTGTTCCCGCTGTTCCAGCATGGCGGGCAGGAATTCCTCTACATGCTGCAGGGCGAGGTGATCTATCGCCATGCCGCCAGTACCTATCGCCTGCGGCCGGGCGACTCGCTGTTCTTCGACGCCGACGCGCCGCACGGGCCAGACGAGCTGGTCAAGCTGCCGATCCGCTTCCTCTCGCTGATCGTCTATCCGCGGACCGCCCAGGGCGGTTGAGCGCTTTTCCCCCAGGGAATATTTCGTGCCATAGGGTTGCGCTGTCTGGCGTCCCTGCCTATGGTCTCCCCAGCGTTGAAAGGTGGACGGGTCGGCGATGTGCGGGATTGTCGGGTTGTTTCTGAAGCAGCCGGGGTTGCAGTCCCGGTTGGGCGAAATGCTGGCGCCGATGCTGCTGGCGATGAGCGAGCGCGGGCCGGACAGCGCCGGCTTCGCGGTCTATCGCCAGGGCGTGGCCGCGGGCGAAAGCAAGTTGACGCTGTTCCATGCCGAGGCGGAGTTCGATTGGCCGACGCTGATTGGCGAGTTGCGACAGGCGGACTTCGCTGCCCGACTGGTCGATCATCGCGCCAGCCATTCGGTCCTGGCCGTTGCTGGCCCAGCCGACAGCGCGGCGCAGTGGTTGGGCCGCCGGCATCCCGAGATCGAGTGCATGAGCGCTGGTCGAACGATGGAGATCTACAAGGAGGTCGGACGCCCGGCCGAAGTGGTGGAGCGGTTCCATCTCGCCGACTTCTCCGGCACGCATGCCTTGGGCCATACCCGGATGGCGACCGAGAGCGCGGTGACAACGCAAGGCTCGCACCCGTTCTCGACCGGCGCCGATCTCTGCCTGGTGCACAACGGCTCGCTGTCGAACTACCACCGCCTGCGCCGCGATCTCACGCGGCAGGGAATTGTCTTCCGGACCGAGAACGACAGCGAGGTGGCGGCCGGCTATCTGACGGCGAGGCTGCGCTCGGGCGCGAGCTTGCAGCAGGCCTTGCAGTCCAGCCTCGCTGAGCTTGATGGTTTCTACACCTTCGCGGTCGGCACGGCGGATGGTTTCGCGGTGCTGCGCGACCCCATCGCCTGCAAGCCGGCGGTGCTGGCGGAGACGGCTGACTGGGTGGCGATGGGTTCGGAATACCGCGCCTTGGCCGGCCTGCCCGGCGTTGCGGCGGCGCGCATCTGGGAGCCGGAGCCGGGCCGGGTCTATGGCTGGAGCCGCGGTGCCGCATGAGCGAGCTCGATGTCGCTGCGCTGGGCTTGCGGGCCGTCAACGAACGCTTGCAGTCGGTCGGTCCGGAAAGCAACGAGCGCGTTTTCCTGCTGCGCAATCCCATGGGACAACACGCGCTGGCCTGCGGCCTCGACGCCGAGATCGAGGTAACGATCGACGGCCACGCCGGCTACTACTGCGGCGGGATGAACAGCCGTGCCGCCATCACCGTGCGTGGCCATTGCGGCGTCGGCGTGGCCGAGAACATGATGAGCGGCTGCGTCCGTGTGACGGGCAATGCCTCGCAGTCGGCCGGTGCCTCCGGGCAGGGCGGCCTGTTGGTGATTGCCGGCGACGCCAGTGCGCGCTGCGGCATCTCCATGAAGGGCATCGATATCGTGGTGGGCGGCTCGGTCGGCCATATGAGCGCCTTCATGGCGCAGGCGGGGCGGCTGGTGGTCTGCGGCGATGCCGGCGACAATCTGGGCGACAGCATCTACGAGGCGCGGCTCTATGTGCGGGGCAAGGTCGCCAGCCTGGGCGCCGACTGCGTGGAGAAGCCGATGCGGCCGGAACATCTGGCCGAACTTGACGCGCTGCTGCGGACGGCGGGCGTCGGGGCCGATGCCGCCGACTTCCGCCGTTACGGCTCGGCGCGTCAGCTCTATCATTTCCACATCGATCATGCCGGCGAGTACTAGCCATGAGCGTGGATCAGAGGGCGTTGCGCCCGTCCGCCAGCTTCCCTCCCGAGGTCATCCGCGAGATCCAGCGCGCCGCCGACGAGGGCATCTATGACATTCGCGGGTTTGGCGCCAAGCGCCGGCTGCCGCATTTCGACGATTTGGTGTTCTTGGGCGCTTCCATGTCGCGTTATCCGCTGGAGGGCTACCGCGAGCGCTGCGATACCGACGTGACGCTGGGCAGCCGCTTCGCCAAGGAGCCGCTGCGTCTGAAGATCCCGATCACCATCGCCGGCATGAGCTTCGGCGCGTTGGGCGCCAACGCCAAGGAGGCGCTGGGCCGCGCGGCGACCGCCATGGGCACCAGTACGACCACCGGCGACGGCGGCATGACCGAGGAGGAACGGCGTGCCTCGCAGCTGCTGGTCTACCAGGTGCTGCCGTCGCGCTATGGCTTGAGCCCGCGCGATCTGCGGCGCGCCGACGCGCTGGAAATCGTGGTCGGGCAGGGCGCCAAGCCGGGCGGCGGCGGCATGCTGCTCGGCCAGAAGATCACCGACCGCGTTGCCGCCATGCGCACCCTGCCGGCCGGCATCGACCAGCGCAGCGCCTGCCGGCATCCCGATTGGACCGGTCCCGACGACCTGGCCATCAAGATCGTCGAACTGCGCGAGATCACCGGCTGGAAGAAGCCGATCTATGTGAAGATCGGTGCGGCCCGCCCGTATTATGACACCGCGCTGGCGGTGAAGGCGGGCGCCGACGTGGTGGTGCTGGACGGCATGCAGGGCGGCACCGGCGCGACGCAGGACGTGTTCATCGAGCATGTCGGCATCCCGACGCTGGCAGCATTGCGGCTGGCGGTGGAGGCGCTGCAAGAACTCGGCATGCACCGCAAGGTGCAACTCGTCATCTCTGGCGGCATCCGCAATGGCGCAGACGTGGCCAAGGCACTGGCGATGGGCGCCGACGCGGTGTCGATTGGCACGGCGGCACTGGTGGCGCTCAACTGCAACAAGCCAGTGCATGAGGACGATTACGAGCGGCTGGGCACCAAGCCCGGCTTCTGCCAGCACTGCCATACCGGCCGCTGCCCGGTCGGCATCGCCACGCAGGACGCCGAACTGGAAGCGCGGCTGGAGCCGGAAGCGGCCGCGCGACGGGTGCGGAACTATCTCACCACCCTGGTGCTGGAAGCGCAGACGCTGGCGCGCGCCAATGGCAAGTCGCACCTGCTGAACCTGGAGCCCGAGGACCTGGCGGCCCTGACCGTCGAGGCGGCCGCCATGGCGGGCGTGCCGTTGGCCGGCACCGGCTGGATCCCGGGCCGCGCCTAGCGTCGGCCGCCGGGATGGTGGAAACTGCCGCTCCGGCCGGTAGGGGGTGGGGATGGCGGGCGATCTTGCGGAAGCGGCGAAGAAGCAGGGCATCAAGTACTTCCTGATCGGCTTTACCGATCTGTTCGGCACCATGCGCGCCAAGCTGGTGCCGGCAGCCGCCATTGCCGACATGCAGAAGGCGGGGGCCGGCTTCGCCGGCTTCGCCATCAATTTCGACATGACGCCGGCCCATCCGGACATGTTCGCGATGGCCGACGGCGAGACGCTGCAGGTGCTGCCCTGGAAACCGGAGGTCGGCTGGGTCGCGGCCGACCTGCTGATGGAAGGCAAGCCCATCGAGCAATCGCCACGCCATATCCTGAAACGCGTGCGCCAGAAGGCGGCCAAGCTCGGCTACCGCATGATGACCGGCGTCGAGTGCGAATACTTCCTGGTGACGCGGGACGGTCAGGCGATCGCCGATGCCGACGACCGCCAGGACAAGCCCTGCTACGACCAGTCGGCGCTGATGCGCCGCTACGAGGTGGTGGCCGAGATCTGCGACGGCATGGGCAAGCTCGGCTGGGGGCCGTACCAGAACGACCACGAGGACGCCAACGGCCAGTTCGAGATGAACTGGCATTACAGCGAATGCCTGACCACCGCCGACCGGCACGCCTTTTTCAAGTTCATGGTCAAGTCAATCGCCGAGAAACACGGCCAGCGCGCCACCTTCATGCCGAAGCCGTTCGCCAACCTGACCGGCTCCGGCTGCCACGCGCATGTTTCGCTGTGGTCGGCCGACGGCAAGCGCAACTTGTTCGCGGACGGCAAGGGCGAACTTGGCCTGTCCAGGCTCGCCTACCAGTTTCTGGGCGGTGTCCTGCACCATGCCGATGCGCTGGTCGCTTTCACCAACCCGACGGTCAACAGCTACAAGCGCATCAACGCACCGGTGACGCGTTCGGGCGCCACCTGGGCGCCCAACACCATCACCTATGCCGGCAACAACCGTACCCACATGGTGCGCATTCCCGAGCCCGGCCGGTTCGAGCTGCGGCTGCCCGACGGCGCCGCCAACCCCTACCTCATGCAGGCGGCGATCCTGCTGGCTGGGCTGGACGGCATCGAGCATGCCCGTGATCCGGGCAAACGGCTCGATATCGACATGTACAGCGAGGGCGACAAGGTCAGAGCCAGGCGCCTGCCGCTCAACCTGCTGGATGCGCTCCGCAACCTGGAGAAGAGCAAGCTCTTCCGCGACGGTTTCGGGACCGAGGTCATCGCTTCCTATGCCAAGCTGCGCATGGCCGATTGGCAGAACTACATGCGGCACCTGAGCGAGTGGGAGCGCGCCAACACGCTCGATGTCTGAGCCTGTCCGGGATTTGACGGTTCGCCAGCATCCTCGCAGCATGCGCCCGCCTGTTGCCAAGGGAGTGGGCGATGAACGAGAAGCGTGAGACCGGCCGCAAGATCATGCGCGAGGTGCTGGGCGAGGACTATTTCCAGCGGCGCGAAGCGTCGACCAACAGCTTCAATGCGCCGCTGCGCCAGCTTTCGGAGGAGATGGCGTTCGGCACCATCTGGTCTCGGCCGGGCATCCCGCGCAAATACCGCAGCCTGCTCTGCCTTGCCATGCTGACCGCGCTCAACCGGCCGCACGAGATCCGCATCCACACCAATTCGGCCCTGAACAATGGCTGCACGGTGGAGGAGATCCAGGAGGTTCTGCTGCAGGCAACCGTCTATAGCGGCGTGCCGGCCGGGGTGGATGCCTTCCGCGCCGCCGAGGAAGTGCTGAAGGAGCGCGGCAAGCTGTAGCGCGGGCCGCCTATGGCGCCGCCGCCGCGACGCCGGTGGCGGCGCGCCGGCGTTGCAGGAAGCCGGCCAGCGCCGCGGCGCATTCGGCCCCGTGCGTCAGGCACAGGCTGTGGCGGGCGTGTGGGAAGACCTGGATTTCGGCGTTCGGCAACAGGCTGAACAACTCGGCCGCCACCTTGACCGGCACGAACGGGCTGCCGTCGGGCACCAGCATCAGCACCGGGTGCCGGATGCCGCTGGCCAGCGCCGACAGATCGGCGCCGATCAGCATGTCGGCCAGCGCCAGCAGCACTCCGGGATCGCCCGCGTCCTGCTCGCGCTCGAACCAGGCGTGCTTTTCGGGCGGGAGCGCGCCCGGATGGAAGCGTCGTTCCATCATCTGCCGCGACCAGGCGCGCATGCCGTTCGTCTCGACGAACCTGCGCCATTCCCGCACGTGGTCGATCGAAGCCCCCTTGTGACTGAACGACACGCCGGTCATCGACAGGAGGCGTTCGGGCCGGCGCGCGGCCGTGTAAAGCGCCACCGTGCCGCCGGCCGACTCGCCCACCATGTGGAACCGGCTCGCGCCCACCGCGTCCGCCACCGCCAGCGCATCGGCCATCAAACTGTCCAGGCTGTAGCGGAATTCGGCGGCCGGCTTGGCCGAGCGGCCAAGCCCGCGCACATCGAAGCGCACCAGCCGGTAGCGCTCGGCCAACCCGGCCAGCCAGCCGGCGAAGACATCGCCGTTGGTGCCGACGCCGTGGTGGAACAGGATGGTCTCCGGCGCCGCGACCCAAGGCGCTGTCACATCCAGCACCTGGTAGTATAACGGCCCAGCCGACGTCTCCAGGATCGCCATGCCGACCTCCCCCCGCCCCGCCGCTCAGCCTTCGCGGCTCAGGCGCTTGTCCTGCAGCGCCGCCAGGTACCGGGCGAAAATCGTGTCCTGCTGTTCGCCCAGTTCGCGCAAGTAACCCCAGGTGTAGATGCCGGTATCGTGGCCATCGTCGAAGGTCAGCCGCACGGCATAGTGGCCAACCGCTTCGATGTCACGGATGCCCACGTGACGTTTGCCGGGCACGATCAGCTTCTCGCCGCCATGCTGCTGCACCTCGGCGCTGGGGCTTTCGACTCGCAGCAGCTCGGCCGGCAGGCGGAAATTCCGGCCATCGTCGTAATCGACCTCCAGCACCTTCTCGGCCCGCCGAACGCGGATCTCCAGCGGCCAGGGTCGCGGCCCGGCCGCGCTCATCGGCCGCCGCCTGCATCCAGACTGCGTGCCTCCTCGACCAGCATGATCGGAATGCCATCGCGAATGGGATAGGCAAGGCGCGCCTGTTCGCTGACCAGTTCCTCCCGCTCGCGGTCGTAGCGCAGCGGCCCCTTGGTCAGCGGGCAGACCAGCAACTCCAAGAGCTTTGGATCGATCGATTGCGCGTCGCTCATGGCGGTGTCCTTCGGCCTATTGCTTGGGCGGGCTGTCGCCGCTCAGCGTCGCGCTGGCGATCGCGGCCATTTCCATCAGCGCCACCATGGTGCGGCTGCGCTCCACCAGGTTGGGTGCTTCCAGCAATGCCTGTTTCTCCGACGGCCCGAACGGGCAGAGCATGGCCAAATGGGTGATCAGCAGCGGCAGCGGCGAGCGCTCGATCGCTTGCCAGTCGGCCGACATGCCCTGCAGCTTGAGATAGGCCCTGAGTGCCCTGAGGAAGCGTTCGCGGTCCAGGCCCTCGGGCGACTCATGGCCGTCGCGATCGGCGGCAAAAGCGGCCCAGTCGGCCCGCACCTGGCGATAGCGTGTGGCGACCGCCAGTTCCTCGGCGATGCGAAAGCGATTGATGCCTGTCAATACGATCAGAAAGCGCCCGTCGTTGGTCTCGCGGAACTGCGTGATGCGTCCGGCGCAGCCCACCTCGTAGCAGCGCGGACACTGACTGGGATCCTCCGGATCGATCGGCTGCACCATGCCGATCAGCCGGTGCGCCCCCATCGCGTCGCGCGTCATGTCGAGATAGCGCGGTTCGAAGATATTGAGCGGTAGCTGGCCACCCGGCAGCAGCGACACTCCGGCCAACGGGAAGATCGCCAGTTGGCTCGGAAGATCGCTATCGGATGCCGTCACCGCCCGAACTTCCGGTCAGTCACGAGAACAGCAGTGCGCTGAGCCGCCGGCGGCTCGCCACGGTCAACGGATCGGTCGGGCCAAACGCTTCGAACAACTTGATGAGCTGCTTGCGCGCCGCTTCCTCGTTCCAGGCCCGCGCCCGCTTGACGATCTCCAGCAGGTGCTCGACCGCCGCCTCACGCTCGCCGGCCGCCGCCAGGGCGTTCGCCAGGTCGAAACGGGCCTGGTGGTCGACCGGATCGGCCGCGACCTTCTGCTGCAACTGCTGCAGCGCCCCCGCCGCCGGCGCCGTCTCGGCCAGCTCGAGTGCTGCCCGGGCCGAGGCAACGTCGGGGTCGGTCTTGTAGTCCGGCCCGATCATGTCGAGGGTGCGCTTGGCTTCCGCCTTGTTGCCGCGCTTCAGATAGCAATGCGCCAGGCCCGCCAGCGCCTTGCCGTTGGACGGCTCGGCCCGAACCACTTGGCCATAGATGTTCACCGCGCGGTCGAGGTCGCCGGTCTTGAAGGCTTCCTTGGCCTGGGCGAGCGCCTCGTCGATCGGGTTGGGACCGCCATTGGCGGCGCCGGCCAGGCGCTGCACGAAGCTCTTGACCTGGCTCTCCGGCAACGCGCCGACGAAACCGTCGACCGGCTGACCGCCGACGAAGGCGTAGACCGCCGGGATCGACTGGATGCGGAGTTGCTGTGCCAGCTGCGGGTTCTCGTCGATGTTGATCTTGACCAGCTTAACCTTGCCGCCGGCCGCCTTCACCGCCTTTTCCAGATGCGGGCCCAGGGTTTTGCAGGGGCCGCACCACGGCGCCCAGAAATCGACGATCACCGGCACCGTGCGGCTGGCCTGCAGCACATCGGTGGCGAAGCCGCGCTGGTTGCTGTCCTTGATGGTGTCCGCCGGCGCCTGCACCTGTCCGATTAGCGGCTCCGCCATCGCCCGTCCTTCCCATGGAATTCGCTGGATGCGGCAAACATATGGGGCCGATCCCAGGGAAACAAGGCCGGCTACAGCGCAAGCATTCGGGGCGGGTGACCGGTTGCCTGGAAGAATCGCAGCAGGTCGCCGGGCGCGATCGCGGTCGTCAGGGTGTTGACCAACGGATGAAAATTCAGCGGATCGGCCGCCAGCAGGGCTTGCTGCAGGGCCAGCGCGACCTGATGCGCGGTATCGTTAATAAGCGCGAACGGCGTTACCGCGCCCGGTCGCACGCCCAGGTGGCGCATCAGCCGCTCCGGGCTGCCAAAGCTCAGTCGGCCGCATTGCAGCAGCTCCGGCAAGACTTTCAGGTCGATCGGGCAATCCTCCAGCGCCACCAGCAGGAACATCCGCTCCTTCTTGTCGCGCAGGAACAGGCTCTTGCAATGGCCGCCCGGCAGCGCGCCGCGCAGCCGCCGGCTTTCCTCCACGGTGAACAGCGGCGGGTGCTCGACCGTGCGGGTGGCAATACCCAGCGCCGCCAGGCGGTCAAACAGGTCCTTGGGGCTCGCAGGCATAGCTGTCGGAGGGCGTCACGCGTTGCAACGGCGGTAGCTTTGTATTATCACGATCGGCCCGCCCCGCAAGGGGCCGGCCGGCCAGCGCCGGCGGCACCGGGAGGGGCAGGAGCGCGGGCGTAGCTCAGGGGTAGAGCACAACCTTGCCAAGGTTGGGGTCGTGAGTTCGAATCTCATCGCCCGCTCCAAACCGCCGCCTTCGGCGATCGCCGTGGGAGTGGGGCGTGGCCCATCGGTTCAGCTGTTGAATGCCAGTCTCAGGCCCGGCCGCGGCCAAGGCAGCGCCACCAGCCGCCCGGTCGAGGACAGCGTGACATAGGCGGTGCGCAGATCCGGCCCGCCGAAGCAAAGATTGGTGGTGAAGGGGTCGGGGAAGGGCAGCGTTTCCAGCAGCCCCCCGTCCGGCGAGAATACCAGCACACCGGAAGGAATGGTGGCGACGCAGACATTGCCGGCGCTGTCCACCGCCAGCGAGTCGAACAGATGATAGCCGACCGGGTTGGCCAACAGGTGGCCGCGCTCCCAGGGCACCGGTCCCGCCACCCGGCGCACCTCGCCCGGTCCGGCCAACTCGAAGACCCACAGGCGGCCGGTGCTGGTTTCCGCCACGTAGAGGCGTCCGCCATCGGGCGACAGGCCGATGCCGTTCGGCGCCTCCATCGGGAACACCGCCTCGCGGATCAGCGAACCGTCCGCCTTGGCGTAGTAGACCGCGCCGCGGTCGCGTTCGCGACGGCGCACCTTGCCGTTGTCGGTGAACCAGAAGCCGCCCTGCCGATCGAAGACCAGGTCGTTGGGTCCGTTCAGCCGATGCCCGTCGCATTCGCGATAAAGCACCTGCACGCCGCCGGTTCTGAGATCGACCGCCTGGATCGAGCCGCCGGCGAAGTCGGCCGGCGCCAGGCCCGGCAGCAGGCGGCCATCGCGCTCGTGAAAGCGCATGCCGCCATTGTTGCAGACATAGCAGCGGCCGTCGGGGCCGATAGCCGCGCCATTGGCGCCGCCACCCAGCTCGGCGACGACCGACTTGCCGCCATCGCCGGCCACGCGGACGAGCCGCCCGCCCGCCACTTCCACCAGCAGCACCGAGCCGTCGGCCAGGGCGACCGGGCCCTCGGGAAAACGCAGGCCGGCGGCGATCTCGCGGAACTCCACCATCCCTACTCCTCCAGCCAGCGGCCGTTCCTGGCATCCCAGGCCCGGCCGATGCCCCGCGCGCGCAGTTCGTGCCGGGCAATCTCGTTCTTGGTCATGGTGCGTGGGAAGCCGTCGACGAAGGCGACATACCGCGGCACCTTGAAGAAGGCGATGCGTTCCCTGCAATAGTCGACGAACGCGCCGGGTTCGATCGGACCGGCGCCGGGCTTGAGCTGGATGTAGGCCTTGACGTCTTCCTCGCCCAGTTCGGCCGGCACGCCGACGATGGCGCAATCCAGCACCGCCGGGTGCCCGGCGATCACTTTCTCTACCTCGAAGGCGGAGACGTTCTCGCCGCCCTTGCGCACCCAATGCGCCTCGCGGCCGACGAAATGGAGATAGCCGTCGGCGTCGAGATAGCCGAGATCGCTCGAGTGGTACCAGAGGTTGCGCCAGGCGGCGATGGTCTCTTGCGGCTTGTTGACATAGCGCATCATCGAGCTGTTGAGCACCTTTGGCCGCAACAGGATGTGGCCGGGCGTGCCGGCCGGCAGTGGATTGTCGTCCTGGTCGACGATGCAGATTTCGGCCCAGCCATGCGGGCGGCCGCAGCTGCCGGAGCGCCGGTCGTGCAGCCGCTCGCTGCACAGAAGCACGCCCATCTCGGTCATCGAATAGACCTCCAGCAAGGTCACGCCAAACCGCCGCTCGAAACCGTCCCGCACCTCGCGCCGAACCTGGCCCGAGGCGATGCCGACGCCCACGCGCATCTTGTGCTGGCGATCGGTCGGGCTCGCCGGCCGGTTCATCAGCGCGGCGATCATGGTGCCGATCGGATCGATCACCGTCGCGCCGTACTTGCGCGCCACATCGAGATAGCGGCTGACGCTGAACCACTTCTCCATCACCCCGGTCATGCCGTGGTAGAGCGGCCCGGTGACGCCGAACTGCTGGCCGCCGATGTGGAAGAAATGCGAGTTGGCGAAATGCACGTCGTCGGCGGTGGCTTGCGCGATCTCGCCATAGCGGACGGCGGCGACGACATAATAGAAATGCGAGACCAGCACGCCTTTCGGCATGCTCGTGCTGCCGCCGGTATAGACGATGGCGGCCGGATCGGTCGGCCGCACCTCGATGTCGGGCAGCGCGGCGCTGCCGCCCAGCAGGCGCTCGAAAGGCAACGCTTGCAGCTCCGTCGTCCGGCCAAGCACGAACAGCAGCGGCTCGCGCGTCAGCGCGGCGCGGCTGGCGTTGAAGGCCGGCACCAACTCGGCGTCCAGCACCAGCAGCTTGGCGTTGGTGTCGTTCAGGCTGTAGGCAAGGTCGTCCTTCACCAACGAGACGTTGAGCGGCGCGTAGATGGCGCCGATCTTGGCGCAGCCGAACCAGATGAGCGCCTGCGGCAGCGAATTGTACATGAAGGTGGCTACCACATCGCCCTTGGCCACACCGAATTCCAACAGGCGATTGGCGACCTCGTTGGAGCGACGGTCGGCCTCGGCATAGGTCAACACGTCGTCGCGGCAGATCAGCAGGGGTTTGCTGCCCAGCCCAGCGCGCAGCGCGATCAGCTCGCGCAGGGTCGAAGCGTGCGGTTCGTATCCCAGGATCCTCGGCATCGTCCCTGCTGCCTCTTGCTCGCGTCCGTCTGGTTGGCGTGGACGCCGATCACATGGCGCCGCTGGCCAGCGCCGCCGCGACCTCCTCGCCATCGAGGCCCAGCACGCGGCGCAGCACCCAATCGTTGCCTTCGCCCATGAGCGGCGCCAGCTTGCGCAAGGGCGGCCGTCGCCCATCGACGCGCCAGGCCGCCGCCACCAGCAATTCCTCGCCGGTCACCGGATGGCTGGACGGCAGATGGGCCACGCAATCGGCGAAGACCGGTGCCGTCTCGGTTTCCGGCAATTCCAGCACGCGCGCCGCCCGGCCGCCCAGCGCCGCGACCCGCGCCGCCAGCGCTTCGGCCGTGCCGGTTTGCTCGTCCGCGCCAAGCGTTCGTGCCGCCGGTAACTCGACCGCGAGATAGCCGCCATCGCTGGCCGCCAGGATCTGGCAATCGCTCGGCGCGGCCGACGCGCTGCCGGCCAGCGTCGCCGCCGCTTCGATCTGCGACAGGTCGATCGCCAGACCCCGGCCGCAAGCGGCGGCCGTGATCGCGCCGGCCAGCGCCGCCAGGGCGGCGAACAGCGCGGCGTTGGGGTCGCTCAGCGAGAAGGTCGGCGAGCCCAGGAAACGGCCCTGCTGGTGGACCAAGGCCTCGGCGCCGCCCAAGGCGCTCAGCACCAGGCCATAGGAGCGCAAGGCCTCGACCGACGAGCCGCGGCCGGGTCCGCTCATCGACAGCAGGACGAGCCCTGGGTTGGCCGCCGCCAGCCTCGCCGGCCCCAGGCCCAGCCGCTCGAGCGTGCCAGCGGTGAAATTCTCGATCACCAGCGTGGAGCGCGCAGCCAGGCGACGGAACAGCTCGTTGCCCCGCGGGTGCTTGAGATCCAGCGTGATGCCTTGCTTGTTGCGATTGAGGCCATGGAAGTAGAGCGAGGCCTCGCGCCGCACCGCCTCCGGCAGGATATCGCGCAAGCCTTCGACGCCGCGCGTGCGGTAGAGATCGAACCGCGCGGGCCATTCGATCTTGATCACCTCGGCACCCAGGTCCGCCAAGATCTGTCCGACCAGGGGGCCCGACCAGACCCAGGCCAGTTCGAGGCAGCGCAATCCGGCAAGCGGGCGCTCTCGGGCCGTCGATCGGGCCGCGGCCGGGCCGGGCGTTGGCGTGGCCGGCGCCTCGCCCAGCGGTTCCACCAGCATCGGCAGCCTGGGGCCGTCCGCGGCCAGGAAACGCGGCCGGAAGACGCGGCGCGAGGCGGCCTCTGCCAGGCTGTAGACCGGCGCGATCACCGCTTCGTTGGCCAGGCCACGGCGCAGCAGTTCGTCGCGGTCGAAGCCGGAAAGCGTGCGCTGGAGCAGTGCGTCGGCGTCCGCGCTGTGCTTGGCGAGGGCGAAGGGATCGGCGAAGGCGGGACCCTTCGCCCAGTCGGGTTCGCCCAACGCCTTGAGGATGTTGCGCCAGTCGCGGCGCGACCGGCCGAGCAATGCCACGTAGCCGTCGCGGCAGGCATAGAAGCCTTGCGGGAAGATCCCGCCATGCTCCACCGCCAGCCGGCCGTTGCGTCGCCAGCTCTTGGCCATTTCCTGCGCATCGCCCGCGTTCTGCAAGGCGAAACAGCGCAGCACCTCGGCCGCCGACACGTCATAGACCGCGCCAACGCCCGCGCCGCCGTTGCGTCGGCGCCAGATCTCCGCCAACGCCAGGATGGCGCCATAGGCCCCGCACCATTTCTCTGGGAACTCGCCGGGCAAGGTGAGCGGCGGTCCATCGGCCTCGCCGATTACCGCGGCCGCGCCCGACACCGCGCTCGCCAAATAGCCCGAGCCCGCTTGCCCGACCTGAAAATCCCACAGCCGGATCAGGCTGCCGCCGGGCGGGGCCGCTGCGCCGCCGCCGGCCAGCACGATGTCATGCGGGCCGGCGCCGGCGCCTTCCCGCACCTCCACGCAATCAAGCAGTCGCAGCCAATGAGCGGCATGATGCACCGAGCGATTGCCGGGCCGCAGCCAGACGGCCGGGCGGTCGCGGCAAGTGAAGTGGCGCGCCGGCGGCATTATCCCCGACCGCCGTCGCCGGCCGGGACGAGCGGCAGAGATGGCGGCCCAAGCTGGCGCGAGGGCAGCGCGACGGTGGCGGTTCCGAACGCCGACCGTTCGCCCAACTGGTTGCTCGCCACGATCTCCAGCTCGGCCCAGCCGATGCCTTGGCGCACCGCCTTGTCCGTCACCTTGCCCCGCCACCAGAGGGTGTCGCCCACCATGTTGGGCTGCCGCACGGTGACGTTGAGCCGGTGCAGAAAGCCGTCGTCGCCGATCCAGTTGGTCAGCATGTGCTGCGCCCACGAGATGCGCTGCGGCCCGATGTCGTAGGCTCCACCCATGCCGACGTCGCGTCCGGTGGCCGCTTCCAGGTGGCCGCGGCCAGCGGCGTCTTTGGCGCCGGTCGCCGGATTGAGGTGGTAATCGGCATGCCGCTGGCGGTAGCGCACGGCGTCGCCATGGGCTCCGCCATAGGGCTGCGCACCCTGCTGCGCCGCGTACCAGGCCAGGATGTCGACGATGCTGAGCGGGCCCTTGACCACGGCCGGCAGGGTGTCGCCAACGGCGACGTCCTCGTACCAGCGCGGTTCGGCGCCGCGGCGCGGCTCGGCCAGCACCTGGCGTTCGATCTCGTCCAGTTCGCCGGCGGTATACTTGTGCGGCTCGTGCGCCTTCGGCCGTTCGCCGCCGCGTGCATCCGTCAGCCTGTCGCCGCGCGGCGTGCGCGCGCAGCGGCCCAGCGCCGTCGCCACCAGTCGCTCGTGCTGGTTGAAATAGCGCACCTCGCCCGTCTGCAGCACCCAGCGCGGAAAGCGGCGGCCGGTCTTGCTCTCTTGGCGCAGCAGCCGGGCTTCCACCCGGAAACAGTCGCCCAGCCGGACCGGCTCGAACCAAGTCCAGTCGGTGCCGGCATAGATCCACTGCACGCCCGGAAGCTTCGGCGCGACGATGGTGCTGTCGACCGCGTAGAGGATGCAGGGCGGCGCCAGATTGCCGCCCCAAGGCGAAGCCGTCGCGTAGTCGCGGTCGAGCCAAAGCGGGTTATTGTCGCCCACGCCCCAGGCGAAGTGGCGGATCGCGTCGCGCGTGGCGCACTCGATCCACTGCATGCGATCGCGCCTCAGCGGCTGGCCGAGCAACGTCGCCGCGGCCGCGATGCCCTCCTCGGTGATCTCGCCCCAGGTCATCGGCGAATGCTCCTTCCGGCGGCGCACCATGCCCAATGACATGCCCGGCGGTCCAGGCACCAAGGCATGGCGAGCGCGCGGGGCACTTATGCGGGCCGCGCCAAGCCCGCGGTTTCGGTTCTAGACTGCCCCGCGCGGGAGGACGCCATGCGGTTTGGATTACATCTGGGAACGCGCGGGCCGGCGGCGACGCCGGAGGGATTGATGGCCCTGGCACTGAAAGCGGAGGCGGTCGGCTTCCACCATCTCGGCCTCAGCGACCACGTCGTGATCGCGCGCCAGGTCGACAGCTTCTATCCCTATACCAAGACCGGGAAGTGGTTCGCGCACGATACCGGGGTTTGCTTGGAGCAGGTCACGACCCTGGCGTTCCTGGCCGCCCAGACGACGCGCATCCGCCTGCTCAGTTCGGTGATGGTGCTGCCGCATCGCCCGCCCATCCTGGCGGCGAAGATGCTGGCGACGGCCGACATCCTGTCGAAAGGCCGGCTGACGGTCGGGGTCGGGGTCGGCTGGATGGCCGAGGAACTGGCGTTGCTGGGTGCGCCGGCCTTCAAGGAGAGGGGTGCCGCATCGCAGGAGTATATCCGGGCGTTCCGCGCGCTTTGGACCGAGGCCGCCCCCGTCATGGCAGGCCGGCACGCTCGGTTCGCCGGGCTCTATTTCGAGCCGAAGCCGGTGCAGCGGCCGATCCCGATCTGGGTCGGCGGGGAGGGGCCGCAGGCTCGCCGTCGCGCTGGACGGATGGGCGATGGCTGGTATCCGGTTGGCAACAATCCAGCGGCGCCGTTCGACACCAGGGCGCTCTATGCCGCCGGGCTGGCCGACGTGCGGCAGGCGGCCGAACAAGCGGGCCGCGATCCGGCCAGCCTGGAAACCGGCCTGCTGGCCTTGTGGTTCCGGCAGGGCGAGGGGGCGACCGGACGCGACGGCAAGCGGCTCTGCTTCACCGGCGCGGCGGCCGACATCCTGGAGGATATCGAGACTTTCGCTCAGGCCGGCCTCAAGCACCTCGTCATCAGCTTCGAGAGCGACGACCTCAACCGTTCGCTCGACCGCATCGAGGCCTTTGCCAGCGAGGTGATGAGCCGGACCGCCTGAGCCCGCCGCGCTGACCCATTGGCGCCGGCGATCGACCGCTCAAACGGATGCGGCCGGTCCGCTAGCGGCCGATATCGATCGTTAGCGCCTGCCAGTCGCCCAGCGCCACCCGGCAGCCGGGCGGCACCACGGTGGTGCTGTCGTATTCCTCGACGATCAGCGGGCCCGCTTGGCCGCTTCTCGGCACCTCGGCGCGGCGCAGGACGGGCGTGTTGTGCCAGCCGTGCTCGGCACCGAAATAGGCGCGGCGGTGACGCGCGCTGGGGCCCTTGGCCTGTCCGCCCGCATGCACGGTGAGCGCGGCCGGCACGCGCGACACCTTCGAGATGCCGCGCGCGATCAAGCGCAAGTTGACCACTTCCGCCTGTTCGTCGGCCGAACTGTAGCCATAGGCCTGTTCGTGCGCCTGGTCGAAACGCGCCCGTGCCTTGGCCGGGAAATCGCCGATGCCGTCGATGGCAACCGTCAGTTCGGAATTCTCTTTCAGATAGCGCAAGTCCGCCTGCATTTCGAACCGGCTGTCCGCCTCGCCGTAACCCTCAACCGCCAGCGCCTGGCGGCCTTCCGCGCGCATCTGCTCGAAGGCCGCGGTCATCTCGGCCGGATCGGCGGCCTCCAGCCGGCGCTTGAAGGTGCGCACGTAGTGATGCTCGGTCTCCGGGAACAACAGGCCGAGCGCCGAGAACACGCCCGAGACCGGCGGCACCAGCACCCGGCGCATGTTCATCGATTGCGCCAGCGTCACCGCATGCACCGGGCCGTTGCCGCCGAAGGCGAGCAGCGCGTAGTCGCGCGGGTCGCGGCCGCGCTCCGAGGACACCGCGCGCAGAGCCCGCGCCATGCTGGCATTTGCCACCACGTGCACGCCCCAGGCGGCGGCTTCCAGGCTCATGCCCAAGGGCCCGGCGATGCGGCTTTGCATGGCGTCCACCGCCTTGCCGCGCGCCAGCTTCAGCCCGCCGCCCACCAGATAGTCGGGCGACAGGAAGCCCAGGATCACGTTGCAGTCGGTCACCGTGGGGTCTTGACCACCTTGGTCGTAGCACACCGGCCCCGGCATGGCGCCGGCGCTGTCGGGGCCCACCTTCAAGGCGCCGCCCGCATCGATGCGCACGATGCTGCCGCCGCCCGCGCCCACCTCGGCGATGTCGATGGCCGGTACCCGCACATGGTAGCCGCCGCCCTTCAACAGCCGGCCGGCCAGATTGATGCCGGCGCCCACGTCCATCTCGCCCAGGCGATCGTAGCGGCCCTTTTCCACCATCGAGGCCTTTGCCGTGGTGCCGCCCATGTCGAAGGTCAGCACATTGTCGAGGCCCAGCTTGCGCGCCACCTCCGCACCGCCGACCACGCCCGCCGCCGGCCCGGATTCGATGATATGGATCGGCCGCTCGGAGGCCGCCTGCACGCCCATCGCGCCGCCGTTCGACTGCATCACCATCAAGGGCGAAGCGATGCCCAGCTCCTTCAGCGCCTGGGTCAGGCGCCGGAGGTAGTTTTCCACCACCGGCACGATATAGGCGTTCACCACCGTGGTGCTGGTGCGTTCGTATTCCTTGATTTCCGGCAGGATCTCCGAGGACAGGCAAACCGGCAGATGCTGGTCGCGCAGCCGCACCAATTCGCGGATGCGCCGTTCGTGCCGGCCATCGACATAGGCGTTGATCAGGCAGACGGCGATCGCATCGACGCCAGCGGCGATCAGCATGTCGATCGCTGTCCGCGCGCCGGCTTCATCGAGCGGCACGAGCACCTCGCCCGTATGCAGGATGCGTTCGACGACCTCCGTGCGCCAGCGCCGGGGCACCAGCGTCAGCGGTTTGACGTAATTGAGGTCGTAGAGCTGCGGCATCCGCAGCCGGCGGATTTCGAGGGTGTCGCGGAAGCCCTCGGTGGTGATCAGGCCGACCTTGGCGCCCTTGTGTTCCAGGATGGCGTTGGTCGCCACCGTCGTGCCGTGCAGGACCTCGCGCACGGTGGCAGGATCGACGCCGCGCGGCTTCAGCACCTGCGCGATGCCCTCGACGATGCCACGAGAATAATCGTCGGGCGTCGACAGCACTTTGGCGGTTTCCGCCGTGCCGTCGTCGGCCAGGAACACAAGGTCGGTGAAGGTGCCGCCGATATCGACGCCGATGCGCCAGCTCATCTAGGCCCCCTGTGCTTGTCGTAAGGATGGGGTTTGGATTGTCGCGGCCGGCAACTGGCTGAGCGCTTGCTGCAGTGCCGCCTCGGTCTTGGCCGCGATGGGGAAAAGCGGCGGCCGGGTGACGCCGCCCGGCAGGCCGCGCAACGCCAGCGCGCGTTTCAGCGGGGCGGGATTGGGCTCGGCATAGATCGCCCGCGCCAGCGGCAGCAGATCCGCTTGCAGGGCGCGGGCCTGGGCGGCGTTGCCGGCGTTCCAGGCACCGCCAATTCCCGCGATCAGGCGCGGCACCAGGCAACCGAGCGAGACCACGGCACCGATGCCGCCAACCGCCAGCGTCGGCAGGATCAGCTCGTCGAACCCTTGCAGCAACGCGAAGCTTGGCCGCGCCGCGCGGGCAAGCTCGGCGCACAGCACCAGGTCGCCTGACGCCTCCTTGATGCCGACCAGATGCGGGATCGCCTCGACCAGGCGGAGAATGGCTTCCGCCTCGAGCTTGAGGCCGCTGCGGCCGGGGCTGTTGAACAGCACCAGCGGCAGCTCGATCCGCTCGGCCAGATGCAGGAAATGGCGCTCTACGTGCGACGGCTTGGCCTGCACGAAATAGGGCGCGATCAGCATGACCGCGTCGGCCCCCGCCGCCTTGGCGTGCCGGGCCAGCGCCAGCACCTCCGCCGGGTCGGGCCTGAGGCAGCCGACCAGCACCGGCACCCGCCCGGCCGCCGCCGCGATCGTGCGGTCGATCACCTGCCGGTGTTCGTCCAGGTTCTGCGCCAACGGCTCGCCGGTGCCGCCCAGCGGGCACAAGCCGGCGATGCCGCCGGCAATGCAGTGCTCGACCAGCGCGGCGAGGCCGGCGAGATCGAGCCCGCCGTCCGCCCTGAAGGGCGTGACGAGGGCGGCGTAGGCGCCTTCGGGCTGGAACAAGATCTAGCCTTGCGCCGTCCGGGCCCGCCGGGCCGCCGTGGCGGCCGCGTCGACCGTGGGCGGCGTGCCGCGGATGATGACGCCGTAGTCGCGGTCGGCGGCGGCCAGGCTGACCTTGCCGTCCAGCACGTCCTCCAGCACCCGGGCCGGTTCGCGTTCCGCCACCTTGCCATAACCGCCGCCGCCCGCCAGGCGAATGCGCAAGCGGTCGCCCTTGCGCACGCTGGTCAGGAATTTCGCCGGATGGCGTTCTTCCGTGCCGTCCGCGCGGCGGATGGTGACGTCGGACGAAGCGCCTGGCGCGCCGCCGGCCAGGCCATAGGGCGGAATGTCGCGGCGGTCGGAGCGCACCTGGAAAATCGCCTCATCGGCGGTGAACCGCAGGTGCCGGTCCATCGCCAGGCCGCCGCGCCAGCGCCCGGCGCCGCCCGAATCCGGCACGAAGGCGTAGCGTTCGACCACCAGCGGCTGCTCCGTCTCCAGCAGTTCGGCCGGGGTGTTGGAATAGTTGATGATCATGCCGGTCAGGGCATCGGCGCCGTCGCGGTTGGGGCCGCCGCCCCAGGACGCCAGCAGGAATTCCAGATAGACGAAGGGCGTGCCGTCCTTGTGGTAGCCGCCGATGCTGACGCCCGCGTCGGGCGAGTTGGAGCCGCAGGCCGGCACCAGGTCGGGGCGGATCTGCGCCAGGGCCCCCATCACCGTGTCGGCGATGCGGAAGCCGGTCAAGCCGCGCGCGGCCACCGGCGCCGGCGAGCGCGGATTGAGGATGGTGCCTTCCGGCACCGTCACTTCGACCGCGCGGAAATAGCCGGCGTTGTTGGGCAGGTCGAGCGGCAGGATGGAGCGCACGGAGGCGAGCGTGGCCGAGCGGGTAAAGGCATAGACCGAGTTGATGGCCCCCTTGACCTGCGGCGAGGTGCCGGCGAAATCGACCCGGATGCGATCGGCCAGCACCTCCACCGCCACCTGAAGCGTGATCTTGCCGGGCACGATGCCGTCGCCGTCGAGATAGTCGGTGAAATGGTAAACGCCCTTCGCCAGCTTGCCGATCTCGGCCCGGGCGAAACGCTCGGCATAGTCCATCAGCGCCTGGCAATAGGCCTCGAACCGCTCGATGCCATAGCGTTTGGCCAGCTCGATCAGGCCACGCTCGCCGATGCTGCAGGCCGCTACCTGGCTGCGAATGTCGCCCAGCACCAGGCTCGGCACCCGCACATTGCGCTCGATGATGCGGAACAGCGTGTGGCTGGCCTCGCCCCGGTCGTAGAGCCGGGTGGGCGGAATGCGCAGGCCTTCCTGGTAGAGTTCGGTGGAATCGCTGGCGTTGCCGCCCGCCACCCGGCCGCCGATATCGGTCTGATGCGCGAGCACGGTCGACCAGCCGATCAGCCGCTCGCCCAGGAACACCGGCTTGACCAGCACCACGTCGGGCAGGTGGGTGGAACCGTCATAGGGATCGTTGGTGGCGAAGATGTCGCCCGGATGCACGTCGTTGCCGAATTCGCGCATCACGGCCTCGACGGCCACCGGCATGGCGCCCAGATGCAGCGGCAGGCAGGTGCCTTGCGCCACCAGCGCGCCCCCGGCGTCGAACAGCGCGGTCGAATAATCAAGCGCCTCTTTCAGCACGAACGAGCGCGCCGTCCGAGCCACGGTGAAGGCCATCTCGTCGGCCAGCGCCACGAGGGCGTTCTGGATCACCTCCATGGTGATCGGGTCGGTCGCAGCGTGCGGACCGGAAGCGGTTTCGAGCACCAAGGACTGCGCCATGTCTGCCTCGCAAGGATTGGCCGGATAGTAGTGGGCGGCCGTTGCCGGCGCCAGCGCGGTCGCGGTCTTGCCGTCATGCGCGCGGCGCGGTGCAATACAGGCATGTCCCTGCCGCGGCCAAACATTTCCGTCGTGCTCTGCACCCGCAACCGGCGCGACAGCCTTGCCCGCTGCCTGGACTCGCTGGCGCGGGCGGCCGACCGAGCGGGCCTGTCCTGGGAGCTGGTTCTGGTTGACAACGGCTCCAGCGACGGGACGGCCGAACTGGTGGCGGCGCGCCAAGCGGCCGGCGACCTGCCTATCGGCGCGCTGGCGGAGGCCCGGCCGGGCTTGGCCCGGGCGCGCAATCGCGGCATCGCCGCGGCACAGGGCGCGATCATAGCCTTTCTCGATGACGACTGCCTGGTGCCGCCGGATTGGCTGGCGCTGCTGGCCGGGGTGTTCCACACAGGCACCGACATCGACGCCATCGGCGGACGGGTGGACCTGCACGATCCGAGCGATTGGCCGACCTCGATCCGGCCGTTCCCGGATGGGGTGCAGGTGGTCGATCTGCCGACCGCCTTCGTGCGAATGATCGGCTGCGGTTTCGCGGCGCGGGCGGCGGCCTTGCGGCGGGTCGGACCGTTGGACGAGCGGCTGAGCGCCGGTACGCCGGCCGGCTCGGCGGAGGACCTCGACCTGTTCTTCCGGCTGCTGAAGCGCGGCTGTCGGCTGCGCTACGAACCCGCTGTCAGGCTGGAACACGCGCATGGCCGGGCGCGGGCGGAACAGCTGTTGCCGCTCTATCGGAACTACCTGATCGGACGTGGCGCGTTCTATGCCAAGCACCTGCTGCGGGGGGAGCCCGCCATCCTGCGCATGGCGGGGCGCGAGGCACTCGACCTGGCGCGCGGCGGCCTGGTTGCGCTTGCCGCGGCGCCTTCGCCGCCCGCCTTGTCCGCCTGGCGGCAGCTTGGCCTGTTGCTGCTGGGGGGCTGGCTCAGGTTGAGCGGCCGGTGAACCGGCCGGAGGACCATGGAACGGCAATTGCATGGGGCCGATCTACTCATTGCGGGTTGGCAGGGAGGGCTGTGTCATGTCGGTACGGCCGCAGGTTGTGTTCCTGGGCATATGTTCGGGCGATCCGACGTTAATCCGGCACTGGGCGGCGGCAGGCCACCTGCCCAACCTGCGCCGGTTGCTGGACCGGGGTTGGGTCGGCCGGCAGGTCAGCCTGCCCGGCGTCTATGTCGGCGCGCATTGGCCGTCCTGGATCTCCGGCTGCCATCCCGGCAAGAACCGGGTGCATAGCTGGCAGCAACTCCAGCCCGGCAGCTACCGGCAATACCGCTGCAAGGCGGGCGACCATGCCCAGCGGCCGCCGTTCTGGGAGGCGCTGTCGGCGGCGGGCCGGCGGGTCTGCGTGCTGGACATTCCCCACAGCCGGATCTCCCGCGGCCTGAATGGCCTGCAGACGGTCGAATGGGGCGCGCATGACGGCGCCTACGGCTTTCGTGCCTCCTCAGCCACGCTTGCCGCCGACATCCGCGAGCGCTTCGGCGAGCATCCGGTCAGCGGCAACAGCGATGCCGGCTGCACACCGGAGCAACTCGTGGCCTTCCGCGACGAACTCATCCGAGGCATCCGCATGAAGGGCGAGCTGACCCGCCACTATTACCAGCAGGAGCGCTGGGACTTCTTTGCCCAAGCGTTCACCGAGGCGCATTGCGGCGGACATCTGTTGTGGCACCTGCATGACCCCGAGTATCGCTGGGACCAAGCGGGCGATGTGTTGGGTGTCGGCGACGCGCTGCGCGACGTCTATGCCGCGATCGATGAAGCGATCGGCGGCATCCTGGACGGGCTGCGCCAGGATGCCATCGTCTTGCTGATGGCCAACCATGGCATCGGTGCGAAGTACAATGCCCAGCTTCTGCTGGACAAGATGCTGCTGGCGCTGGGTCACGCCGCGCCCAGACGCCCGGACCGACGCGCAGACTGGCGGGCGATCGCCGACCCGCCGATGACGTGGAGCTGGCGGCAACTGCCGGAGGGGCTGCGCAAGCGCCTGCGACCCTTGCGCGACGTGAAACGCGCCCTGATCGACGACCGGCCGCCGCCGCCATTGCTGGAGCCGGCCGACAGCAACGTATTCTCGATCGTCAACAACACGGCGCACGGCGCGTTGCGCGTCAACCTGATCGGCCGCGAGCCGGCGGGCAAGGTGGCGCCCGGCGCCGACTACGAGCGCTTGCTCGACACTCTGACCGAGGACTTCAGCGGCGTCGTCAACGTCGAGACCGGGCGGCCGGTGGTCAACGCGATCTATCGCTGTGACGAGCTCTATCCGGGACCGGAACGCGCGCATCTGCCCGACCTGTTCCTGGACTGGACCAACGATGCGCCTGTGCGCGCGGTCGCCTCCAACCGGATGCCGAGGGTGGAAGGCGTCTATCGCTATGTGCGCAGCGGCGAGCACCGGCCGGACGGCCTCTATGTGATAGCCGGGCCTGGCATCGGGTCCGGGACGGACGCGCCGCCGGTCCGCTGCATGGACTTCGCGCCGACCATCGCCCGGCTGCTGGATGTGCGCCTGGCCGGCGAGATCGACGGACGGCCGATCGCGCTGCACCCGGCCGTGGCCTGAGCCCGCGAATGCCAGCCGTGCCGACGGCCACCCGCGGCGTGCCGCTCAGGCGGCGGGTGCTGCTCGGCGCCGGCTGGATGGTGGCGCTGCGCTGGCTCGACCGTTTGGTCGGCGTCGTCAGCCTGGCGGTGCTGGCGCGGCTGCTGCTGCCGGCCGACTTCGGCGTGGTCGGTTACGCCATGCTGGTCATCGGCCTGCTGGAAATCTGCGCCGGCCTGTCGACCGACGCGGCATTGATCCAGGATCAGCAGGCCACGCGCGCCGACTACGACGCCGCCTGGACGCTGAACCTCGTCAAGGGCGTCGTTCTGGGACTGCTGGTATTGGCCCTGGCCGCGCCGGCCGCCCGCTATTTCGGCGAGCCCAGGTTGCAGCCCGTCATGTACTGCCCGGCGGCGATGCCGGTGTTAGAGGGGCTGATCAACATCGGCACCGTGGATTTCCGCAAGCACCTGGAATTCCGCCGCGAGTTTACCTTCTTGACGTCGACCCGCCTGGCGTCGACCGCCGTCACCATCCTGCTGGCGGTCTGGCTGCGCGATCACTGGGCGTTGGTTGTCGGCATCCTCGGCCGCTCGGGCGCGCGCATGGTGCTGAGCTACGGTGTGCAGCCATTCCGTCCGCAGCTCAACCTGGCGCGCGTCGCCCATATCTTCCGCTTCTCGCGCTGGATGCTGCTGCAGCAGCTTTCCGCCGGTCTGAACGCGCGCCTGCCTGAGTTTGCCGTGGCACGGCTGGCCGACAGCGCCGCGCTGGCGCTGTTCACCATCGGCCGCGAGATCGCCATGTTGGCGACCACCGAGCTGAAGGCCCCAATCCGCCGCGCGTTGTTCCCGGGACTGGCCCGGGTGGCGGCGGATCGGCCGCGGCTGGCCATGGCGCTGGTGGAGACGTCCGGCCATATCGTGATCGTGGCGTTGCCCTTGTCGCTTGGCCTGGCCCTGACCGCGGCCGACCTGGTGCCGTTGATGCTGGGCGAGAACTGGCAGGCCGCCGTGCCCTTCGTCGCAGTGCTCGGCTTCGCCGCAGCGGTGAGCGCCCTTGGCAGCAGCAGCTTCCTGGGCTTCGTGGTCACGGGCCGGCCCTACGTCACGGCCTGGGCGGGCGTTGCGCGGCTGGCGCTGCTGGCGCCGCTTGCCTTCCTGCTGGTCGGCCGGCATGGGGCGATCGGCGCGGCCTACGCGGTGCTGCTGTGCGATGCCATGGCGGTGCTCGTCGACTACCTGTTTTCGGCCCGCTTGCTCGGCATCAGGCTCAGCCGGTTGCTGGCGGTGATCTGGCGGTCTTTGCTCGCGGCCCTGACGATGGCGGCCGCCGTGCTGGGCCTGCGCGCGGAGCTTCCGCTGCCCGCCTCGCTCGAGGCACATGCCGGGTCGCTCGCGCTTTCGGCCTTTGCTGGCGCGTTGGCCTATGCCTCGGCCCTGCTGCTGCTGGCCCGGGCGACGGCCTGGGGGGACGGACCGGAGCGACAGCTCCTGCGGCTGTTGGTCGGGCTTGGGCGCCGCCCGGCGGCCGGGTCGCCGCCGGCGGGCGCCGCCGCTGTCGAAGGCTGCGTGCCGGGGCGGCCGGTGGTGCTGGCATTCGGCACCAACCCGTGGAGCAGCTATTGGCAAACCCGCCAACAGGTGCTGTCCAGGCTCGCCCAGCGCGACTGGCGGGTTGGCTACGCCACGCCCGTGCTGTCGCGCTGGGATCGCGGCCAGCCGATCTGGCAAGGCGCTCCGCTATTGCACCGCCTGGCCCGGCAGGACGGCGTCGCGGTCTATCGCGCCGGGCGCCTGCCGTTGCGCACCGGCCGTCTGGCCGCCCTGGATCGGGCGTTGATCCATGCCTACGTCCGCGGCTATGCGCACCGGCTGGGTGCCGGCAAGCGCCCCGTCGCCTATCTGTTCAACCCGATGTTCTGGCCATACCTGCCGGCGCTCGGCGATTGCCGGGTGGTCTATCACGCCGACGACAATTTCTCGGCCATGCGGGGCTGGGGCGAGGCGGCGGCAGCGCGCCAAGCGGCGCTGGTCGCTCGGACACCTCGAAGAACCCCATCATTGACGACGAAGCATCGCCGATGAGGGCATGGCCTGCGGCCCAGCCTGCGGATTGGGTGCTGTGGCGGGGTCTATTTGGTCTGCGGTGGCGTGTCGATGCAGTGAGCGGCGCAGTGAGCCCAT
>Ga0194121_10002595_pt1 | contig 28509 bp, 20 predicted proteins | sample TA2MahCa50mmetaG_FD_148609 | JGI IMG/M metagenome (GOLD analysis project Ga0194121, IMG submission 148609) | Freshwater microbial communities from Lake Tanganyika, Tanzania - TA2015020 Mahale Deep Cast 50m | ecosystem: Environmental > Aquatic > Freshwater > Lake | place: Tanzania: Lake...
TGGACAGGGCTGGCGAGGCGTTAGAAGCCTTTCAAAACACACTGGCGCGAGAGCCGAATCACGCTCGCGCGGCGAACAACATCGGCATCCTGCTTCAATTGCGCAAACAGTATACTGACGCGATTGCCTCCTACCGGATGGCGGTTGCTTCCGACCCAAATTACTCGGCCGCGCTGTACAATCTCGGCACCGCGCTGCACGAGTCCGGTGAAGCGGCAGAGGCCGTAAACACGTTTCGCGCACTTCTGAAAAAGGAGCCGAACCACGCCGCGGCGTGGACGAACCTCGGCAACGCCTGGTTGGCGCATAACGATATCGCGGCCGCCAACGCGTGTTACCTGGAGACGCTCCGTCTGGCGCCAGACGAGCCCGCGGCGGAATGGAACCTCGGGATCGCGGCGTTGCTTGCCGGCGAATTTTCCGATGGGTGGGCGGGTTACGAACGGCGGTTTGATGTCAAGGGCGCGACTCCACGCCGAGCATTTTCCCAGCCCGTATGGCGCGGGGAGTCATTGGAAGGCCGGTCGTTGCTTTTGCACGCCGAGCAGGGACTCGGCGATACGATTCAATTCGTCCGCTATGCGCCAGAGTTCGCCAAACGCGGCGCCAAGGTAATCGTCGAATGCCAGTTCGGGCTGATCTCGCTGCTGCGCAGTTTGCCTGGAGTTTCCGAATGGGTTGCCGCGCCGGCCCCCGAGCCCGGCCGATCAGGCCCGCAGCCGATCGATCACCTGCCGGCTACCGACTTTCAACTCCCATTCTTGAGCGCGCCGCATGTCGCACAGACCACGCTCGACACGATTCCGTCGGCGGAGGGATATTTGCACGCGCCTTCGGCAGCGGTGCAGCGATGTTCGGAGTGGCTGGGCCCGCGCCGAGATGCGATCCGAGCGGGGCTGGTGTGGGCGGGCAACCCCAATCACAAGAACGACCGGAACCGGTCGATCCCCGTACCGCATTTGGAGGGGTTGGGGTCCGCCGTGGGTGTCGAGTGGGTCAATCTGCAAAAGGGTGATGCGCCGCCCGAGTCGATGGCGATGCGCGATGCTGCAGCGGTGCTGGCCGACTTCGCCGATACGGCCGGGCTGATCGCCAATCTCGATCTCGTCGTAAGCGTCGATACCTCTGTAGCTCATTTGGCTGGAGCGCTCGGAAAACCGGTCTGGGTGCTGCTTCCATTTGCACCCGACTGGCGCTGGATGCTGGATCGCGAAGACTCGCCTTGGTACCGCAGCGCCCGGTTGTTCCGGCAGCGCGGCCCCGGCGCATGGCCGGATCTGCTTCGGGAGGTCGCAGCCGAACTTGGGAGGTTCAAACTCTAGGCATAATAGAAGCTTGGCCAACGAACCGATCTTAATGAACGACTTTCGCCGCCAGTGGGCGGACGCCCGGGCCGACGTGCTCCGGGCCGTTGAGACGGTAGGCGCGAGTGGCTGGTTCGTCCTCGGCCAGCAGGTGCTCGACTTTGAAGCGAAGCTTGCGCGTTGCTGGGGGGCGACCGAGGCCATCGGGACTGCTAGCGGACTCGATGCGATCGAAATCGCGTTAAAAGCCTGCGGCGTCGAGCGAGGCGACAGGGTATTGACAACTCCGATGTCGGCGTTTGCGACAACGATGGCGATCATTCGACTCGGAGCGATTCCGGTGTTTTGCGATACCGATTCAAACGGCCTCATCGACTTCCACGAAGCCAGCGATGCGCTGCGGACCTTCCCCGAGATCCGCTACTTTTTGCCGGTTCATCTTTATGGGATTCCTCTCGATACGCGGCGGCTGCGAGAGTTGATCGACGAGTTCGCGCTGACTTGCGTTGAAGACTGCTCCCAGTCGATTCTGGCCGCATCGCTGATCGGGCACGCCGCGGCAACAAGTTTCTATCCAACGAAGAATCTCGGCGCCATGGGCGACGCCGGAGCCACGCTCACAAACGACGCCGAGCTGGCCGCGCGAATACGGCGGCTCCGGGACTACGGTCAGTCCGCCAAGTATGTTCACGCTGAAATCGGCTGGAACAGCCGGCTCGATGAACTGCACGCGGCGATCCTGGGCGCGGCATTTCTTCCCCGGCTGGCTGGCTGGACCGAACGGAGGAGAACGATCGCCTCGCGATACCGCGCCGCCTGGAGACGGGACGATATTGGAATCGCCGAAGCTGTTCCCGAAAACGCCTGCTGGCACCTGTTCCCAGTGTTCACTCCGCACAAGGCTTCGCTGCTTGCCCATCTTCGCAGCAACGGAATTGGTACCGGCGAGCATTATCCGGCAGTTATTCCCGACCAACCCGCGATGCAGGGCGTTAATTACGTGACGCACGGAGACTTGCCGAATGCGCGCCGGGTCGCCAAACAGGAAGTCAGTCTGCCCATTCATCCGTACATGACTGATGACGAAGTTGAACGAGTGCTCGCGGCGATCAAGAGTTGGGATCAACCACTTTGAAAACCGCGGTCTTAGCTGGATGCGTTCTGGCCGTTTTCGCCGCCGAGCTTCCGCAGAGAATCCGCCAAGGGCTGTCCAAACACAATCGCGCAGTCTGGGTCAAAGACGGATGGGTTCGGGATCCGTTTATTGCATTGGCGCCCGATGGCTACTACTATTACACCGGTACCACGCAGACCCCTGGCAAGCCGGAAGAGACTTACAACATTGGTCTCGGGCCGAAAAGCCTCGTCGGCTGGCATGTTCAGGCTTGGCGGAGCCGCGATCTGGTCGAATGGGAATCGCTCGGAACGCCATTCTCGCTGGAAGATGGAATTTGGTACAAAGCCGAGCGCGGCCGCTTCGACGAAGCCGCCAGATCGGAATGGCGGCTCTGGGCGCCCGAACTGCACTGGCTGGGCGATCGATGGGCGCTCGTGCACACCTCGCCCGTGCCGGTGCGCGGCGCAAATCTCTCGCTGACGAGTGGCTCGGAGTTGAAAGGCCCATGGACGAACCCGCTGGGAGCGAGCGTCGGAATCCGACACGACCCGTCGCTGTTCAAGGACGACGACGGTGTCTGGTGGATGATTTGGGGCGCTACCGAGATCGCACCGCTTTCCAAAGACTTCAAGAAGTTCGCGGCCGATCCGGTGAAGATCGGGCCGTCGGGCGCGTTCGCCAAGATGGGCCACGAGGGCTGTCTCATCAAGAAAATCGCGGGAAAGTACGTTCTGTTTGGAACCGGCTGGTCGACCGGCCAGATGCGGAAAGGCTCTTACAACCTCTACTATGCGGTCGCTGACAAAATTACCGGTCCGTACAGCGAGCGAAAATTTGTCGGCCGGTTTCTGGGCCACGGCACGCCGTTTCAAGACAAGCAGGGCCGTTGGTGGTCAACGGCTTTTTACAACGCGAATGTTCCGCCCGTCAGGGTCGAGGGGATACAAGGACGCGACCTTTCCGCCGACGCGCAGACGATTAACCAGCAAGGATTAACGCTGGTGCCGCTCGATGTCCGCGTGGTCAAGGGAGAGCTTCTGATTCGTGCTAAGGATCCTCGCTATGCGTCCCCTGGTCCGGATGAGGCGCAGAAGTTTCCGGTAACGCGCCGGTAGTGGCCGATGCGTGTCGCTCGCGAGACGATTGGAGACACCCGCGAGGAGCATTTCACAACGAACCGCACTCCGCCGGTCTTCGTGCCTTCCGGCAGCCAGCTGACGTCGCGGCAGACTATCCGTACTCCGGCTGATCAACCACGAGACAAATCCTGCGTCCCGGCAGTCTGGCCCAGCTCGGGCTAATCATCCGTCAGGTAAGCCCGCGTCACGGCCAAATACAACGACATCAGTTTTTCGGCGTTGCTTGGCGTGCGTCAACTGCCGAGTACTTGTCCATGGCCTCCGTCGTTGTGGCAGTTCCGGTCCGAGGACAAAGTTTCCGCGGCGCCATCGACGGATTCTAATTCCAGGGAACCCCCGTCATTGCGACCGGCGGTATTGGCGACGCGCAAACGGAGAGGTTTCTCCGAGGCCGCCTAAACCGCCAGCGCCCGCTGACGCGAACCCCGTCCCAAAGGCGGCGTACAATGGCTTCGATGAAGTTTCTTCCGATCGCCTTCCTGCTGACCGCGACGTTGTCCGCGCAACCCGACCTCAACAAAGCCGACCGGCTTGAAGAGTTTCGCGACCTCGGCTTCGGTCTCTTCATCCACTGGTCGGTGGATTCGCAGACCGGCGTGGTCATCTCGCACTCGCTGGCGGGCGCCGACGAGGCCTATACGAACCGCTTCTACAACGATCTCCCGAAGACTTTCAACCCGCGCAAGTTTCACCCCGAAGATTGGGCGGCGCTAGCGAAGCTGGCGGGGATCCGTTACGTCGTTTTCACAACGAAGCATCACTCCGGTTTTGCGATGTGGGACACCAAGACGACCGATTTCGGAATCATGCAGACTCCGTTCAAACGGGATATCACACGCGAGGTTTTGAACGCGTTCAAAACACACGGCATCCGGCCTGGCATCTACTTTTCCCCCGACGACTTCTGGTGGCTGTGGAAGAACAAAATCGACATCCAGCGCAACATTCCCTCCGTGCAGCCGAGCAATAATCCGGGCCTCCTGAAACTCGACAGCGATCAAGTCCGTGAATTGATGACCAAGTACGGTCCGATCGATTTCGTGTTCTTCGACGGCGAGGCGCATCAGCTCCGCGAAATCGCCTGGACGCTCCAACCAAACACGATTGTCACGCGCGGAGCAATTCCAACACCGGAACTCTATGTGCCGGGCATTCCGCTCGACGGCGTGTGGGAAGCCTGTTTCACAATGGGCACGGCGTGGCAGTATCAGCCGCGGAACGAGACCTACAAAACAGGCGGGCAAGTTATTGACCTTCTGGTCGAAACACGCGCCAAGGGCGGCAATCTGCTGCTCAATGTTGGCCCGAAACCCGACGGCGAGTTTCCGATCGAGCAGGAAGAACGGCTTCGGGAACTCGCGTTGTGGATGCAAGTGAATCAGGAGGCCATTTACGGTGTGCGACCGTGGGTGATCACCAACGAACAGAACATCTGGTTCACCAAGTCGAAGAACGCCGACACCGTCTATGCGATCGTCAAGCAGCAGCCGCAGTGGATTCGCGGACAATGGCGCGATTTCGTGTTGAAGAGCGTCGCGGCAACGGAGAAGACGCAGGTTACCGTGCTTGGACAAAACGGCCGTGTCTTGGAGTACCGGCCAGAAGCGAATCCGTCGCCCTCGCTCAAACAGGAAAACGACGGGCTCCACATCCGCGCGATGTTCACGCACCGCCTGCAGGACAACAGCCGCTGGCCGAATCCGATTGTGTTGAAGATCACCAAGGTGAAGCCGGCGTTCGCGCCGCCGAAGATCGAAACGGGCGGAGGGACGTTCTCTGGCGGGACCGCAACCGTGCGCGGAGATCTTACCGATCTCGGCAAGTCGGCAAGCCTTGAAGTTGGGTTTGAATTCCGGAGTATCATAGGTCTCGATGCGAGCGACCGCTCGATTCCGTGGCAGCAAGGGCCGTCGACGACGCGCACATCGACGGGCGAGTTTTCGCTCGAGTTGAACGGCTTGAGCGCCGCGGGCATCTACGAGTACCGCGCGTGGGCGAAGCATCCGCTATTGACGATCTACGGAGCGGAAAAGCGGCTGGCGACGCACTGACCGCGTGCCGGCGTTTCCGCTATACTGAGTTCCCATGCGCCGCTGGATCATTATCGCCCTGTTGCTCATCGTCGTCGTGCCCGCGATCGGCGTTGGTGCGTGGGCTTGGGCCGCATTGAAATTTGCCTATTCGACGGGCGATCGAACCGGATATGTGCAAAAGATTTCGAACAAGGGCTGGCTATGCAAGACCTGGGAAGGCGAATTGACGATGATGACCGCGCCGGGCGTTCCGGCGCAGACGTTTCAATTCACCGTGCGCGACGAAGCAGTAGCGGGACAGATCCGCATGTCGAGCGGCCAGAAGGTTCGCATCACCTACGAACAACACAAAGGTCTTCCGACGAGCTGTTTCGGGGAGACTGAATATTTCGTCACCGGAGTCCAAGCGGTCGCACCATGACACGACGGGCCTTTCTTGCTAGCGTAACCGCGACCGCGGCGCAGTCACGCAAGCCGAATCTATTGCTGATTCTCGCCGACGATCTCGGCTACAGCGATTTGGGGTGCTTTGGCGGCGAAATCAAGACATCGCATCTGGACGCGCTCGCGGGCGCCGGCGTGCGGCTGACGCAGTTCTATAACTACACGCGTTGTTGTCCGTCGCGCGCGGCCCTGATGACTGGCCTGTACCCTCACCGCGTTGGCGTTGGCGCGATGATCGGAGGGCCGAATGCACCGGCGCGGCCCGAGGCCGGCTATCAGCCGCGCATGGCCGCCGATTGCTTAACGCTTCCGCAAACGCTAAAGCGCGCGGGCTACAAAACGCTGATGTGCGGCAAGTGGCATTTGGGCGCGAACCTCACGCCGATCGACCGCGGCTTCGATGAGTTCTATGGAATGATCCACGGATTCGACAGTTTTTGGAACGAGCAGGTTTACACGCGTCTGCCGAAGGACCGGCCCGTGCGCGCTTCCCAGAACTTCTACGCAACCGATGCGATCACCGATCACGCACTCGATTTCATCGCAAATGCGCGCGGCGAGGCCAAGCCGTGGTTTCTCTATCTCGCCTACAACGCGCCGCATTTTCCGTTGCACGCTCCCAAAGAAATCATCGACGCGTACGCGCCGGTGTACGAGAAAGGCTGGGATGCGATCCGTGCGGAGCGGTTGCGGCGGCTGCGCGAAATGAAGTTGATCGACGCACGATGGGAGGAGACGCCGCGATCCTCAATTCCGGCCAACCGTTTCAACGGCGAGACCGGATGGGCGGGCAAGGATAACCCAGCCTGGAACTCGCTTACCGAGGACCGCCGCAAAGATCTTGCGCGGCGAATGGCCACCTTCGCCGCCATGGTCGAACGAATGGACACGAACATCGGCCAGATCGTCGGCGACTTGAAGCAACGCGGCGAATTGGAAAACACATTGATCGTTTTCCTGAGCGATAACGGCGCATGCGCCGAATGGGATCCGTTCGGTTTCGATGGCAGTTCCGGTCCGAACAATAAACTTCACAAGGGCGCGGAACTGAATCAGATCGGTCAACCGGGAACGTATCACAGCTACGGCAGCGGGTGGGCCAATGCATCCAACACGCCGTGGCGGCTGTACAAACACTACGGGCACGAAGGCGGCATCACGACGCCGTTCATCGCGCACTGGCCCGCGCGATTGAATCGTTTGATTTCGCATCGGCCCGCACACATAATCGACCTCATGCCGACCCTGGCGGCGATCGCGGGCGCGGCGCCGGTTTCATCCGATGGCGTCGACATTCTCCCGGTGCTGCAAGGCAAGCCCGTGAAGCGCGGTCCTTTGTATTGGGAGCATGAGGGCAACCGTGCGATGCGAGATGGCCGCTGGAAGTTAGTGGCCCTTGGGCCGGCCGGGGTGTGGGAGTTGTACGATCTCGAGAAGGATCGAACCGAGATGCACAATCTCGCGGCGAAGCATCCGGAGATCGTCGCGAGGATGGCACGGCAGTGGGAAGAATGGGCGCGGAAGACGAATGTTCTGCCTTGGATTTGGACTCCCCAATACGCGACGTCGAGCGGCTGACGGTCCGCCCGGAAAACAAATCGCGGGCAATCGCCGCGGGGTCGCATTTCAAAGATGCTGTGTACTCGTGCGTTTTTCCTGTTTTGTTTTTTGCCCGCGGCGTGGCCGCAAGATACAACCGCGACCGGTCCGATTAGCGGCGTAGTCAAAAGGGATGGTGGTCAACCAGCGCCGGGCGCGCAAGTGTGTGTGCAGGACACGAATCGATGCGCGGTGACCGGCGTGGATGGGACGTTCCGGATTCCCGAAATCAGGGCGGGCATTGCGTTGTTGTCGGTCACGATCGCCGGTCAACCGGCGCTCAAGAACATCCGGGCGGAAATGCGCCCGTTATGGCGGGAGGCATGCGCAGGAGGAGCGGCCGACGTCGAGATCGCACAATGCGGTTACGTTAACACCGGGGATGCGGCGCAGCGCGGGGATATGAAGCGAGTCCGCCGCCCGCCCGCAACCGATTATGCCAAACCGCATCTCCTCTATTTAGACTGCACGGAGGCCCGCGTCGCACCGGTCGAGATGCCGCCGTCGACCAGCAACGTCTGTCCGCTGACGTACCGGCTCTCTTCGGAAGAGAGGAATACGACCGCGCCGTCGAGATCGTTCGGCTGGCCCGGACGTTTGACCGGAATACGTTCCTTCAAGTACTCAAGCCACTCCTGGTTGTCGTAGAGCACTTTGTTTTGCTCGGTGCGAAACCAACCCGGGGCCAAACAATTCACGGTGATTCCGTTTTTGCCCCACTCGTCGGCAAGAGCCATAGTCAACTGCTTAACACCGCCACGCGAGGCGCAATACGGCGCGATGCCGGCGTAGCCGAACACACTTGTTACCGAACCGATGTTGATAATGCGGCCGTATTCGCGCGGAATCATTTTCTTCGCGATTTGTTGCGCCACGAAGAAGGTTCCGCGCAGATTGGTTTCGAGCACGAGGTTGTACTCGTCCCAGCTAATATCGACGGCTGGCTTGCGCACATTGCAGCCGGCGTTGTTCACCAGGATGTCGATCTTGCCATAGGCGGCTTCGGCCTCCTCCGCGAACTTCACGATGCTGTCGTAGTTGCGGACATCGAGCTCGACGGGAATCGCCTTGCGACCGAGAGCTTCGATCTCCTTTACAAACGCGGCACAGTCGTCTTTCTTGCGGCTCGTGATCACAAGGTCGGCGCCGGACTTCGCCAACGCCCTTCCGAAGTACTGGCCGAGCCCGCGGCTCGCGCCTGTCACCACGGCCACGCGGCCGGTGAGGTTGAAGAATGGAGTTGGATTCATCAGGGCTGCACGATCACTTTCATCAGATTTGGTTCGTGATTGTAAAGCCGGTTGAATGCGTTGGCCGCGTCATCGAGCGAAACCTTCGCGCTGATGATCTTGTCGACTTTGATCAATCCTTTAACGAGCAAGTCGATGCAGGCCGGATACTCGCCGTTCGAACCGCAAGTACCCTGCAGACGGATCTCGCGCGTAACCACTTTCTGCAAGTGCAGGTCGATACGCGGCGTGATGTTTCCGATTAGCGTCACGACACCGCCCTTGCGCACGCAATCGAGCGCGGTTTGAATCGGCGAAGTCGCGCCAACGGCTTCGAGCACGATATCGGCGCCGCGGCCTTCGGTGCGCTTGACGATTTCGGCGGCGGCATCGCAAGTCTTCGGATTGAAGCCTTCGGCCGCGCCGAGTTCCTTGGCGAGCGCGAGCTTCGCGTCGTCGAGATCGATGGCGTACACCGTTGTGCAGCCCGCGTTCAGCGCGGCTTGAATCGTCAACAATCCGATCATGCCCGCGCCAACAACAACAGCCGTGTCCCCTAATTTCACCGGCGTAATATCGACGGCATGAACGGCGACCGAAACGGCTTCGATTAACGCGGCATGTTCGAACGGCAGCGCGTCCGGAATCTTGTAGCAGATACGCTCTGGCACCGAGACGTATTCGGCGAAGGCGCCGTGCCGGCGGTAGTCGCCGCACGAAACGCCGAGAATGACGCGGCTGTCGCAGAGATTGCGATGTCCGCTCGTGCAGAAGGAGCACTTTCCGCACGAGATCATCGAGTCGAATGTCACGCGGTCGCCCGGCGCGAACGCCTTGACGGCGCCGCCGATCTTCTCGACGGTGCCGGCGGCTTCGTGACCCATTACCAGCGGAGGGATGCGGCGGCCGCTGGAGCCGTCGATGCCGTGGATGTCGCTGCCGCAGATGCCGCAGGCGCGTACCCGCACGAGAATGTCGTCTGGGCCGATCTCGGGCTCGGGGAAGTCGGTGACTTCCAGCTTCATGTATTCCTTGAGAAGTAGTGCTTTCATATGATTCTACTATGATAAGTCCATGTACCGTCGAACGTTTTTGATGAGCGCGGCAGCGCTCGCCGCCGATCGTGTTCGCCTCGGCGTGATCGGCGCCGGCGGCCGGGGCACGTTTGTCATGAGCGAGTTTCAAAAAGATGCCGCTGTCGATGTCACGGCGATCTGCGATGTGTATGAGCCGAATCTGGAACGCGCGTTGTCAAAGGCGCGCGGCGCGCAGGCGTATCGCGACTATCGCAAGCTGCTGGATACGAAATCGACCGACGCCGTTTTGATTGCAACGCCCGAACACTGGCATCACCGCATGGTGCTGGATGCGCTCGCCGCGGGCAAGGATGTCTACGTCGAGAAGCCGTTGTGCCAGACGCCGGAACAGGGCGTGGAACTTGTTGCGGCGGAGGCGAAGTCGAAGCAGATCGTGCAGGTCGGCATGCAGCGGCGCTCGTACGATTTGTATTTGCAGGCCCGCGAAGTGATCGCGGCGGGAACGTTGGGCACGGTGCGGATGGTGCGCGGTTGGTGGCTGAACAATCACGTAGACGCGGCGCCGGCGGGGAAGCTCGAAGGCAAACTCGATTGGGAGCAGTGGCAGGGCCCGGCGGAGAAGCACGAATTCGATCCGGGACGATTTCGGAACTGGCGATTCTATTCCGAGTACGCGGGCGGCATCGTAGCCGATCAGGGCGCGCATGTTTACGATGGCATTCACATGCTGATGAACGCGTCGTATCCGCTCGCGGTGACCGCGGCCGGCGGGCGTCCGCATCGCGCCGGTGTGAACACGGCGGAGTCGGTGGTCGTTACGGCCGAATACCCGGAAGATTTTCTGGGCGTGTTCTCGATCAACTACGCAGCGATGCGGTATCAAAGCCGCAACGATCAACTCAATCAACTCGACGGCAACAAAGCGCGAATGGATGTCGGCCGCGAGATCTGCCGTGTGTATGCCGCGGGCAAGGAAGATGAGTTGTTGCTCGAACGCAAATCGGCGCGCGGTTTTGGATTCGCGACGGAGCTGCATGTCCGCAATTTCCTCGAGTGCGTGCGCACGCGGCGGAAGCCAACGGCGCCGATGTGGCTCGGCTTTCAAGCTGCGCTCGTTGTACAAATGGCGAATCTGTCGATCAAACACGGGCGGCGCATTCGTTGGAACGACGCGGCGAAGAAAGTGGAGATGTCGTAATGGTCCGGCGGGATCTGCTCACCGGCGCGCTGGCGCCCTTCGCGCAATCCGCGCGCGCCGAGCGGCCGAACATTCTGCTGATCCTGACCGACCAGCAGACGCACAACGCCTGGAGCGGTTGCGGGAATCCATGGCTGCGCACACCGGCGATGGACTCAATCGCCACTCGCGGTCTCGCCTTTACAAACGCGATCTGCCCGTATCCGGTGTGCTCGCCTTCGCGATCGGCGATTTTCACCGGCCGCATGCCCCACGAGTCCGGCGTGATGGACAACGGCAAGTCGATTCCTCCCGGCATAGCGACGATGGGCGAAATCTTCCGCGCGACGGGCTACAACACTGCCTACGGCGGCAAGTGGCATCTGCCGAAATCGTTCGACGGCATGACGGCATTCACGAAGATCGCTGGCGGTTCGGCGCTTGGCCGCAATATGGACGCGCCGCTCGCCGACGCGTGTGTGAAATGGTTGCGCGCCAATCCGAAAGGCCCGTATTTATTGGTCGCGAGCTTCATGAACCCTCACGACATTTGCGATTGGATTCGCCAACAGCCTGGCGCACGCGAACATCCCAACGTCGACAAGTATCAGCCCGCACCCGTGAACATGGGCGTTGACCCCGATGAACCCGAGGCGATTCAACACCATCGTAACGCCGGTTATGACTTGATGTCGCAGACGGTTGGGATCGCCAAGGACTGGCAGCCGGACGACATGCGGCACTATCATCACGACTACTACCGCATGGTGGAGCAGGTCGACGGCGAGATCGGCAAAGTGCTGGCCGCGGTCGATCTTCCAAACACCGTCGTGATTTTTGCGAGCGATCACGGCAAGGGACTTGGTGCGCAACGATGGGCGCAGAAGGCGGCGTTTTATGAGGAGTCGTTGCGTGTGCCGCTGTTGATCGCCGGACCTGGTGTTGTGAAAGGCGTCAATCGTCAACTCGCGACGCTGGCCGACATCCTACCGACCATGTGCGCGATTGCGGGCCTGCCCGCGCCGAAAGAAAGACGCGGCGTGAATTTGCTCGCTCCGTTTGATCGAGCTTTCGTAACGAGCGAACTGCGTTACGGCGCGGCGGAGCGTGAAGGGCGCATGCTGCGCACGAGGCGATACAAATACATCCGCTTCAACTCCGGCGCACGGCCCGAGCAGTTGTTTGATCTCGCGAGCGATCCGGGTGAAACGATTAATCTTGCTCGGCGGCCGGAAGGCGCTTCAGTGTTGGATGAGCACCGGCAATTGATGCGTGGCTGGTTGGCGAGCACCGGAGATGTGTTTCAGATACCTTCATCGCGAAGCCAGTAATAGGCTGTGTTCGACCGCACACCGAACGCTTCGACTTGCACCGGCACGTAGCCGCGGTAGGGAAAGCCGGCGGGGATATCGCACTCGACCACGCCCGCCTGGTAGCTGGCGGACAGACGTTGGCCAGCGATCCAAACGGCGACATCCGCGCTGTCGACGAGAGCCATTCCGCCGAGCGCCAGCGTCAGTTTTGCAGGTACAGAGCGCGGCTGGCGATCGAAGGTAGCATAGAGGCCCGGAGAAACCGGACGGACCTCGAATCGGACCGACGAGGGCAGCGTCGATGGCACACGCAACTCGGCTGGGCCGATCGCGAGTGTGCGCGGCAGAAGCAGATTCACCTGTTGTCCGAAGGTCGCGCCAACGATCGTATGTTCGACACCGGCCGCGTCGCGAATAGTGAAAGCTGCTTCGCGCGCGGGAAACTCCGAAGCCGTGAATAGCGATGCGATGGCGCCCGGCGAGAGCGGCCCTTGCCGAAAGCCGGCCGCATGAACAAAGCCGCCTGGTAGCGGTTGCTGTGGGCCGAGAAGTATCGCTGTCGGACGGGTGAAATTGTCATTGCGGTCGCCAGCCAGGATGCAGAAGCGAACGAGTTCGGACTGTGCGGGCACGCGTATGGGCACTCGCCGGTAGATCTGGTAGCCATCGTTCGCATCGCAAACGGTGACCGAAGCCGGGCCGAATTTGTAGCGGTAGTCGGAGATGTCGGGCACGAGAAAATTCATCCGAACCGAGTAGCCGTTCTCCTCGCCGAAGACATCCCAAAACGGCGAAATGACGGGAGGGGTTGCATCGACCGCCGTGTGCACGTAGGTTGCGAATCGCGCCGGCTGCCAGCGCCCGCCGGCGCCGCCGAGCAGGCACAGCACATAACGCGCTTCGGCCTTCGGAATTTCTTGGTTGAACCGTGTCGACGCTTCAATCGGGCCCGAGTATCCGCGTTCGTCGCGACAATCGACTTCGTGCTCTCGACCCGTCTTGTACCGATAGTGTGTGTATGGCGCGTCACCGAGCGCGATGTCCCACGACGCCCCTGGCCGCACGGAAACAAGCGGCGCCCCGCGCAACGGGAACTCAATGCCCGGGTCGAGCGTGCAGGTCGATTGACGCAGGTTGAAGCGGCCGCCGTTGTCGAAACAGCCGTCGATGCCGCCGAGGGGCAGTGCATAACCGGCGTCGAGCTCTACATGAGCGCCATTTTCGCCGAGCTCACACGGCGAGCTCGTGAAACAAACGAAGTCGCCGGAACTGAATGTGTTCCCTTGCGTCGACGTATTGATAATCGCGGCAACCCGATTCGTACGCTTATCGAACACCGGTGAACCCGACGCTCCACCGAAAACCGCGCCGCAACGAAGCCGCAGGGCGTCGTGAAATTTCCATGGGCCCTCCGCGAGTTGGGCGATGCGTTCTACGGCGCAATCGGACCGGCGTAGCCATTGCTCTTCGGCGGGAATTCCGTTTACCGGCAGACCGATTGAGTAGACCTCATCGCCCCGCCGGAGCGGCGCGTCCGAAAGCATCACCGGCTGAACGCGCATCGCATCGAGTTGCGCCCATGTGGTATCGAGTTCAACGACACCGATATCGAGTCCCTTCAACGTGCCGTAAGGGATGGACTTCACGCGCAACGGCTGGGCGGTGTTTGGGGAATCGAAGAACTGGCTGAATGCGGCCGTGCCGTTGCGTGTTGGGACGTTGGTTTCGACCTGGTTCTGGACGCCGCCGCCGAGCACGCAGTGGCCATTTGTCAGGACGTAAACGGGAGCCTCCGGACTCGGCCGCGGGCGGATGAGGAACGCCGTGCAGGAACCCATCACGCGCAGGCGTGCGATGCCAGAGAATTCCGGCCGGGAACGGAGCAGTCTCGATGGATTCGGATTCGCTTCGAGTGCAGCTGCGGTCAATAAAATCAGGGGCGCCAGTGGCATCCTGCCAGATATAGCATTTGCCGCGCCAACCGTGTCCGCCGTGAAAAATAGGATGCGTAATCCTATTTTTCATGATTAAACGGTGTTAACCACAATGTGAAGAATAGGAGCTGGTATCCTAAATTTCATGATCATCAGGGAAGGAGTCGTCGCCGGCATCCGCTCCAACATGCGGCAGTTCCAGGTGACCGCGCTGCTCGGTCCCAGGCAATGTGGAAAGACAACACTGGCGCGCGGCATGCACGTCCGGCCCGAAAACTACTTCGACATGGAGGACCCTCGCGACGTCACGCGACTTGATAATCCGCGCACGGTGCTCGCAAAATTGAAAGGTCCAGTTGTGATCGATGAAATCCAACGAATGCCGGACCTGTTCCCCCTGCTGCGTGTTTTGGCGGATCGGCCAGGCCGGCCGGCTTCGTTTCTGATTCTCGGAAGCGCGACGCCCGACCTTGTCAAAGCCGCTTCCGAGTCCCTCGCTGGCCGAATCGGTTTCATCGACCTGACCGGCTTCGACTTGGAGGAAGTTGGCGCGGACAATCGCGATCGACTCTGGCTTCGTGGCGGATTTCCAGGTTCCTTCCTGGCTGCGAGTGACGACGCCAGCTTCCGCTGGCGAGCCAATTTTTTTCGCACATTTCTGACGCAGGATCTCCCCGCTTTCGGCATTCGCGTACCGACCGAGCGGCTCAGGCGTTTTTGGATGATGTTGTCCCACTATCACGGACAGATCTGGAACGCGAGTGAAATCGGGGCGTCTTTGAATCTAGACTACAAATCTTGCCAATACTACCTTGACATCCTGCGCAACACTTTCATCCTTCGCACCCTGCAGCCTTGGTTCGAGAACGCCGGCAAGCGGGAACGCCGCGCTCCAAAAGTCTATATGCGTGATTCCGGGCTCTTCCACACCCTGATGAACCTGCACTCCATGCGAGATATTGAATCGCATCCCAAACTTGGCGCCTCTTGGGAGGGATTTGCCATTGAGCAAATCATCAGCGCGTTTCGTCTGGCCGCCGACGAGTGTTTCTATTGGGCCGTTCATTCGGGACCCGAGATCGACCTTCTGATGATGCGCGATGGCAAGCGGACGGGATTCGAAATCAAGTTCGCGGACGCCCCGCGGCTGACGGCGTCGATGATGACCGCGATGGAGCACCTGCGTCTCAACCGGCTCTACGTTGTGTATCCGGGCGAACTGCGCTACGATCTCGCCACCGGTATTGAAGCGATTCCGGTTACGGACGTTCCCACGCTCAACGCCAAGAAAAAACGCCGTACCGCAAGATAATTCAATTTTTCACTTGCAAGTGGTGGTCGAGTCATGTTAGTCTGACTAAGTCGTCGTCGACGACCGTTATGACAAGCACGAACGAACGCAAACAAATCCGTGATTCCTTCGCGCGAGCGTGTAGACTTCCAATAGTCCTATCGCGGCGCGGATAATTGCGCGCGGCTATTTTCTAAGTTTGCCATCACTTCGATGGCTTGCAAGGGTGTCCTCGACCGGATAAGTGCCCCGGGGCGGCAGCGTCTTATCGCTGCGCGGCGCAGGCTCGCTGAGTGACTGCGTACCGGCCTTTTCGCGTCGTTGACCTATTCGACGACTAGCTCAACGGTTAGAGCATTGGGCAATCCCCCAAGGGTTGCGGGTTCGACTCCCGCGTCATCGCCAACTAACGACCAGCCTGTAAAGCTGACTCCGTGAATCTGCAATTCACCGGGCCGCCGAGTTCTTTTGGGGAACGGCTTTGCGCCAAGTGGAAACTGTCACTTATCGAGGTTTGCTAAGTGGCTTATAACTTCGGCCCGCCGTTATGGCGGAAAAAGGGCCGGCCCCCCGGTGGGTTATTCAGAACATTTTCAAGAAGGAGGAGAAACCAATGTGGAAGAAAGTAATTGTACGTGAAACCGAGCGCGCCCTGGTGTTGGAGCGTGGCCGTTTGGCCGCGGTTCTGGGTCCGGGCGTGCACCGCGTGTGGACGTTCGCGCGCGGCATCGAGATCGAAATCCTGTCGACGTTGCTGACCAAGGCTGTGCCGGCATGCGGCGCCGAACTGGTCCGCGCGAAGTCCGCGTTGGTTGACGAGTACTTCGAGCGCGTGATCGTTGCCGAGGGCCGCGTCGCCGTGGTCTTCTCCGACAAGATGTTGATCTCCGTGCTCGGCCCCGGTGAGACCGCGTTGATCTGGAAAGCGCCCCGCGCAATCGAGATCCGCGAGTTCGACATCGTGGCCGAGCCCGAGGTCGACGCTGCGATGTTGCCCGCTCTCACCCGCATGGGCGCGAACGCGGCCAAGGTGCAGTTCGTCACGGTGCCCGACCAGACCGCGGCGCTGGTCTATGTGAACGGCAAGTTCGTTCGCGTGGCCGGTCCCGGTGTGACGGCGTTCTGGACGGCGCTCGGCGCGGTACGCGTCGAGTTCGTCGACCTGCGTCGCCAGATGCTCGACATCAACGGCCAGGAGATGTTGACCAAGGACAAGGTCACTCTGCGTGTGAACATCGCCGCCGAGTACCGCGTCGTTGATCCCGTTCTGGCGGCGTCGAAGGTTCGCAACGCCGGTGAAGTGTTGTACCGCTTGCTGCAATTGGCGGTACGGCGCGCTATCGGTTTGAAGACGCTCGACGAGTTGCTTGCCGACAAGGTCGAGATCGATGCCATCGCGGCCGGAGCGATCCGTGCCGAGATGTTGTCGATCGGCGTCGAGGTCGGCGCGATGGCGCTCAAGGACGTCATTCTGCCTGGCGAGATCCGCGAGATCTTGAACCAGGTAGTGGCGGCCGAAAAGCAGGCGCAGGCCAACCTGATCAAGCGCCGTGAAGAGACGGCGGCCGCGCGGTCGCTGTTGAACACGGCGAAGTTGATGGAGGAGTCGCCTCTGTTGCTTCGTTTGAAGGAACTGGAGACGCTCGAGAAGTTGACGGAGAAGGTTGGTTCCGTGACGGTGACCGGTGGCTTCGAGGGCATGCTCGAGAAGTTGCTGGTGCCGATCCGGAAGTAATTCGCGCCGAAGTGCCCGGGCCGCTAAAGGCGGGCGGCCCGGGCTGTGGCGAAACGCGATATGCTCGCTAACGGCCCATGAAACTCGCCCTATTCGTTCTACCCGCGTTGATCGCCGTAGCCGCCGATCCCGATAACGTCGTCATTCATCGTGCGGTCGATTACACATCCATTCCCCAGGGCAAACTGGCCATGGATATTGTCACACCGAAAGCCGCGGGCCAGTATCCCGGCGTTGTGTTGATTCACGGCGGCGGCTTCAGCGGCGGTTCGCGTGACAGCTATCTGCCAATGGCGATTCGCCTCGCGCAGAACGGTTACGTCGCCGCGGCGGTGAGCTACCGCCTCGCGCCGATGTTCCAATTTCCACTTCCATTGCATGACGTCAAAAGCGCGGTGCGATTCCTGCGCGCCAACGCCGCCAAGTATTCCCTCGACACCACGCACATGGGCGCGATCGGCGTCAGTGCCGGCGCGACATGGGCGCAGTTCCTCGCCACATCGCGTAACGTTACCTCGTTGGAAGGAAGCGGCCCCCACAAGGACCAATCGAGCGCCGTCGATTGCGCCGTCAGCTACTACGGCCGTTCCGACATGCTCCGCAGTTACGAAGGCAGCCGCAACGCCGCGCAAGCTTTGCCGCAACTACTCGGCGGCGATCGCAATGCCGCGCGCGACACCCATCTCCGCGCCAGCCCGCTAAACTGGATCACGCCCGACTCCGCTCCGATTCTTGCCATTCACGGCACGCGCGATCTAAACGTCCCTTACGAACAATCGCGGCTTCTCGTCGATCGCCTGAAAAGCGTCGGCGTTGAAGCCGAACTAGAAACAATCGCAGAAGCCGGCCACGGCTTCAAAGGCGCCGACGAAGAACGCGCCTTCGCGCGGACGCTCGACTTCCTCAATCGCAAGCTCAAGCCCAAGCTGGTCGAGACGCGCAACATTCTCGTCACCGAACACGGCGCGGGCGCTTCGATCATCGCCATGGCGTGGCCCTCCGGGCGTATCCTGTGGAAGCGGCCGAACAGCCGCGCCACCGAAGCCACCGTGCTTCCGAACGGCAACGTGCTCTATATCGAAGATCCGAAAGGCATCGTCACCGAGATCGACAAAGAGCAAAACATCGTGTGGCAGTACAAAACGCTCAATCCCGCCGGCCTCGTTAGCGCCGAACGTCTCGCTAACGGCAACACGTTGTTAGTCGACGACGCCGCGTCACGTGTGTTCGAAGTTGCGCCCAATGGCAAGGTCGCCTGGAGCGTGGTTCGCGCCGAGTTCAAAGGCCTCGCCATGCGACGCGCGACACGCACGCCGCAGAACACAACGTGGATCACCGTGCAGCGCGCTGGGCTTGTCATCGAGATCGATCAAAACGGCCGCGACGTGCGCAAGTGGGAGTTCCCCAATCGCATGCCCGCGCAGGCCCTGCCTCTCTCAAACGGCGATGTGCTGATCGGCCTCGCCAATCCAGGAGAAGTGCGGCGGGTGTCGTTCGACGGCAAAATCCTCAACACCTTCGGCGGCGCCAACGACGCCGCTCGCACGGCGTGGACATCCGGTTTCACGCCGCTTGCCGGCGGGGGACTGCTGGTCGCCGATTACATGGGCGGCCGCATCATCGAGTTCGATGCCAAGGGCAACATCGTGCACCAGATTAAGAACCTGCCGTGGATGATGACGGCGGTGGGCGTGTTGAAGTAGTCTCCGTAGAGCGGCGGTTAGGAAACCGCCGCCCTTCGCGGCTCGGGGGAGCGCGGCGGAACCGTTTGATGGTTGAATTTCACGGACACGAGTTTGGACACGCCCGGTTCTTCCATCGTCACGCCATACAACGTCTGCGCCGCTTCCATCGTGCGCTTGGCGTGGGTAATCAAAATAAACTGTGTTTCGGACGCCATCTCGAGCAACAACCGCGCGAGGCGTCCGGTGTTGGCTTCATCGAGCGGCGCGTCGACTTCGTCGAGGATACAGAACGGGCTCGGCTGATAGCGGAAGATGGCCATCAACAGCGCCATCGCAGTCAGCGATTTCTCACCGCCCGATAACAGCAGCACGTTCTGCAGCCGCTTGCCGGGAGGCGATGCGATCATCTCAATGCCGCTCTCGTTCACATTCGATTCGTCGGTCAGCCGCATCTCCGCCGCGCCGCCGCCGAACAGAACTTTGAACATCTCGCCGAACTGCGCGTTGATCTTCTCAAACGCCTCCAGGAACCGCTTGCGCGACTCGACGTCGATGTCCTGAATCGCTTTTTCGGTATCGCGGATCGAGTCGAGCAAGTCCTGCCGCTGCGTGTTCAAGAACGTGAAGCGTTGCTCGGACTCCTTGTACTCTTCGAGCGCCTGCGGATTCACCGCGCCCAGCGCCTCGATCCGGTTCCGCACATCAACGTACTTGGTTTCCAGTTCCGACAACGCCAGTTCGTCCAGTTCCGGATCGTCCTCGCGGCCCAACTCGGAAGCCGCCATCTGCAAGTCTTTCCGGCTATTCTCGTCGAGGTGCTTCAAGTCCGACTGCAACTGCACAAAACGGATTTCGATCTGCGAACGGCGCTCCTGCGCCTCCTGCACGGCGATGCGATGCGCCTTTAGCGCCTCGTCCAACGCCGACAGGCGCGCGCGCATCTCCAGATCTTTCGCCGCCGCTTTGTTGACCAGCACATCTACCTTCGCCGACTCCTCGGTCAAACGCGACAACGCCCCATCGAGCTCCATATTCTCGTTCAGCAACCGCGCGCGGTCGAGCGACAACCGCTCCATCTCCGCCGCGATCGCCGAACGCCGCCGCGTCAGTTCGCCGGCCTGTGCTTCCAGACGTTGGCGAGCCGCCGCTTCGCTGCGTTGCCGTTCGTCCAGCGAGGCCAGTTCCACTCGAACCACGGAGTGCTCCTCCGAGACTCGCTGGACGGACTCACGCAACACATCCAACTCACCGCGGCCCGCTTCGAGTTCGCGCTCGGCCACGCCTCGCGCTTCTTCCTTCGAAGCCAGCAACTGCTGCTTTTCCCGTTTATTGGAAAGACTGCGCGCCGACTCGCGTCCCAGCCGCTCCAACTCCAACCGCGCCGACGACAGCCGTGCGTTCGAACGATTCGTCTCCTCGCCCAATCGCCGCATTTCATGATCGAGCGCCAGCGCCTCTTTCTCTTCGCGCTGTTGTTGTTGACGAATCTGCTCCAGGCCCTCGCTGAGCGTGTGTATCGCTTGTTCAAGTTCGCCGATCGAATGCTGCGTCGTCTCGAACGACTTCTGCTTCGACTGCACCGTTCCCATCAACTCGCGCAACTCGCGCTTCAACGCCAGCGGGCCCGAGCCCGTCTTCCGCCCGCCGCTCACCGCGTGGCCGTGATAACAAACCCCATCCGCCATCAGGAAATACACGTCCGGATACTGCATCGCCAAACGCTGCGCCGCGGCGCGGTCCTGCACCAAATAACATCGCGCCAGGCGCGGCAGAATTTCGGCCGGCGCTTGCGTGAGCCCGTTCGTCATTTTGACGAAATCGCTCAAGCGGCCGACGATTCCGGTCTCCGGTCCGATCGGCGGTTCGACAGGCGGAGCGCTGGCGTACTTATCTTCAAGTTCAGGATGAACCAAAAATGTCGCGCGGCCGTCGAGATCGCCGCGCATCAGGTCGATGCCGCTATCTGCCTGCGACCAGTTCGCCACAACCACGTATTCAAGCTCGTCGTGCAAAAATTCTTCGGCCGCCTTTTCAAACGCCGAATCGACTTCGATGAAATCCGCCAGCACGCCCGCCGGTTTCAACTCCTGCGTCTCGCCGCGCTTCACCGCCGTGAACAACCGCTTCACCGACTCCGTGGTATACGCGCGATGGGAAAGAATCTCTTCGAGCGAATCCTTGCGCGCCTTCAACCGCGCCAACTCCGCGCGCACCGTCTCCAGCGTGCGCCGCGCTTCGGCCAATCCGTTCTTCCGCCCGCCGAGATCCTCTTCGGCTCTCTTCTTCTGGTCCGACAACGATTCGAGCTGCATCTGCCGGTCGCCCAGCTTCGTCTGCAACGCGGTCTTCGTTTCCGCCAGCCGCGCCAGATCCGCCGTCGCGCCTTCTTCTTCCTTCGAAGCCCGCACGCGGTCGCGCTCATTCGACGCCAAATACTCTTCGATCTGCGCCAACTGATTTCGCAGCGTCGACGACTCGCCCAACAGCCGCAACACCTGCTGCCGCGCCGATTCCAATCCCTGCTCGCGCGCCCGCAACGCCGATTGCGTTTTCTCGCGCTCCTCGTTCTTCAAACGCAGCCGTTCGCGCGCTTCGTTGGCTTTCGCCGACGCCTCTTCAAGCGACTGCCGGAACTTCTCGATTTCGGCATCGAGCAGCGCCAGACGCTTCTCCACTTCCTGCCACTCATTCTCGCCGCCCGTCAACCGCTGTTCGATCGACGCCACTTGCGTCGACTGGCTGGCCAGTCGCCCGCGCGTCCGTTCGGCTTCCAACTGCAAATCGGCCAACTGCCGCCGCTGCGCCGTCAACGTTTCTTCGTGCGAATAACAGGCCTGTTGCAGCGCCGTGAATTCCGCCTCTTTGGTGTGCAGTTCCTGGCCTAGCGTTTCAAACGCCGCCGCGGCCTGGCTCATCTCGATCGCGGCTTTCGACGCCTCGCGCTCCAGCGTCTTGTGTTTGCCCGCGAGCAACAACCGCAGATGTGTCACCAACTCTTCGCGTAGCTTGACATACCGCTCCGCCTTCGCCGCTTGCCGTTTTAGCGAATTCACCTGCCGCGTAACTTCTTCCAAAATGTCGAACACGCGCGTCAGGTTCTGCTTCGCGCCTTCAAGCTTGGCTTCCGCCAATCGCCGCTTCGTCTTGAACCGCGTGATGCCCGCGGCTTCTTCAATGACCGACCGCCGGTCCTGCGGACGCGAACTCAGAATCTGCCCGATGCGGCCCTGTTCGATAATCGCGTACGACTCCGGGCCAAGGCCAGTGCCGAGAAAGATGTCTTGAATATCGCGCAGCCGGACCTGCTTGCCGTCGATCAGATATTCGCTCTCGCCCGACCGGTACAACCGCCTTGTGATCGAAAATTCGCTCTTCTTCTTTTTCTCGGCGTGCTCGGCGATCGCTTGCGTCACCGCTTCGCTCTGCTCGGTGGGCGCCGGTGCATCCTGTACTGCCAGATCGGTCGGCAGCGCCACTTCCACGGTCGGGTCGACGAGCGTCAACGTCACCGAGGCCATCCCCATCGGTTTCCGTTCGCGCGTACCCGCGAAGATGACGTCTTGCATGCTGCCGCCGCGCAAACTTTTTGCGCTCTGCTCGCCCAGCACCCAACTGATGGCGTCGCTGAGGTTCGATTTCCCGCATCCATTCGGGCCGACGATCGCCGCGACACCGGCTCCGTTAAACCGCATCTCCGTGCGGTCGCAGAAGGATTTGAATCCTTGGATTTCAACGCGCTTCAGTCGTAGCAACGCGATGCCCCCTCAATAGTTGATATTCACTCTGACGCCATGCCAGAGTGCTCGGGGGGGGTATTCCTATCGTAGAGTCCCCGCGCGAGAAATGCAAGCACATTGTGCCCTTGATTTAGTTGTGGAAATCCTGCGGCCACAATATATAGTATCCAATTGGCGGGCTACTACAAGCAACTCGCGCGCGGCTGACCGAATGGAGTCACGTTGAGTTAGTATGACTAAGTGCGGATTAAGAAAATTGAAGAATTTGTAGACGGACCGGGAGAATCGGCGCTTGATGTATCGAAGATTCCGATTGTGCGCTGGCTGGCCATCATCGCGTTCGTGCTGGTCGCCATCGGCATCTCGTCACAGGCGTACTTGTACGCAGCCACGCCGGCCACCGGCCTCCGGCTGATTCGATTGTTCGATCTCGACCAGGAAAACAACATTCCTTCCTACTTCTCGGCGATTCTATTATTCCTCGCCTTCCTGTTCACGGCGATTGTGGCCTTCGTAAAGGCGCGGAGGAAGGATCGTTTTCGGTTCCATTGGGCCACACTCGGGATACTTGTGCTCGGCGCCTCGGTCGATGAGGCGGCTAGCATCCACGAGATCCTGACTGAGACGACGCGGGAACTGTTAGGAGCCGACGGCGTCGGCTACCTTTACTTCGCGTGGGTCGTTCCAGGAATGATTTTTGTGACGCTCGCGGCGATCCTGTTCTCCAGGTTCGTCTACCACCTCCCGGGGCCGATACGCTCGCAAATGGTAACCGCCGGCATCGTCTTCCTGGGCGGCGCTGTCGGGGTAGAGATGCTCGGCGGTGAGCACTTCGAACTCTGGGGCCCGCGAAACTTCACGTTCGCGGCCTATTGCGCCGCCGAAGAAAGTATGGAGATGGCGGGCGTCCTGCTTTACATCCGCGCGATACTCGCCCAACTTCGGATGTCGGGCGAAAACATTCGCCTGCGGTTCGGCGATTCTTCCACTTCTTCTTAGACGGACCGCCTGTGCAAAGCGCGTACCATCCAGCATGGGACGAAATGTCCGATTAACCTTGTTACCCTGTGGACATGCGGATCGCATGGCTTTTACTCATGCCCATTGCATTCGGCCAGGGATGGCCTTCGGTGCGATGGGAGCCGTTCGTAAGCGGCCTGTCCTCGCCCGTCGACATCCAATCGCCGCACGATGGCAGTGGCCGATTGTTCGTCCTAGAACAAGTCGGGCGAATCAGGTTGATCCGCAATGGCGCGCTCGTCACGGCGCCGGTTCTCGACATCGCCGCGCGCGTCCAGTTCGGCGGTGAGATGGGACTTCTCAGCCTCGCCTTCCCGCCCGAGTTCGCAACCAAGCAATACTTCTACGTTAACTACGTCGACCGCCAACGCCGTACCATCGTCTCACGGTTCAAAATCAACGGCGATGTCGCCGATCCCTCCTCCGAAGAGATCCTGCTGACCGTCCCGCAGCCCTTCACCAATCACAACGGCGGCCAGATCGTCTTCGGCCCGCGCGACGGCTACCTCTACATCGGCATGGGCGATGGCGGTTCGGCCGGCGATCCGCAACGCCACGGCCAAAACCCCACTTCCCTGCTCGGCAAGATGCTCCGGCTCGACACCGAACGCTCCTCGCGCCCTACACCCGAAATCTGGGCGCTCGGCCTCCGCAATCCCTGGCGCTTTTCCTTTGACCGCGAGACAGCCGACCTCTACATCGCCGATGTCGGCCAGGGTGCGAAAGAAGAGATCGACTTCCAACCCGCCGACAGCGCCGGCGGCGAAAACTACGGCTGGAACCTGATGGAAGGAACCAACTGCTATAACAACTCCAACTGCACAAATCGCGCCGATCTCGTCCGGCCCATTTTCGAATACGGCCGCGGCGACGGCGTCTCGGTCACCGGCGGCTTCGTCTATCGCGGAGCGCGGTATCCGTTTCTGCACGGCGTCTACATTTGCGGCGACTTTGGCAACGGTAACATCTTCGGCGTGCGCCGCGCGGGCGATGGATGGGAGTCAACCAAGTTCGCCAATGCCGGCTCTCAAGTAAGCACTTTCGGCGAAGACGAAGCGGGCGAGATACTCATGGCGGACTACACCCGCGGCACGATTCGCCGCCTGGCCGCCGATCCGCCTCCGCTCGCCATTTCGACCATCGTGAGCGGCGCCGACTTCACCGCCGCCGGCGCTCCCGGTGCAATCATGTCGCTGTTCGCAAACGCAATCCCCGGCGTCGACGGTATCACCGCCGCCACGCGTTATCCGTTGCCAACAACTCTCAGCGGCGTATCCGTCCGCGTGAATGGAACCGCCGCGCCGCTTTACGCGGTAACCCCGAGGCAAATCAATTTTCAGCTGCCCTGGGACACGAGCGGCGATGTTTCGATCGCCGTTTCAGCAGGTGCAATCACCGCGCCCGTGTTCCGGCTTCGCACAGGCCAAGCCGCGCCGGCGCTGTTCGCGGTCGCGCAGCGGGGCGTCAACTCGTCGATCATCTCGGCGTCAAATCTCGCGTTGCGTGGCGAGACGATCATTCTCTACGCCAGCGGCCTCGGCACGGTTTCCAACGCGCCGCCCGCCGGCGCGGCCGCCCTCGCGTCGCCACTGTCGATGGTACTCGGCAACACGGAAGTGTCGATCGGCGGGCGCTCCGCTCGCATCGATTTCGCAGGCCTCGCCCCGGGTTTCGCCGGCTTGTATCAGATCAACGTAGTCGTCCCGTCCGATGCCGCGCCCGGCGAATCGGAGGTCGTCTTGCGGACCGGCGGCGTGGGCAGCGCCACGTTTCGGATCAACGTGCGCTAGGCGGACTTCAGAATTTCGCGAAGCTTTTTCACCACGATTTTCTCTTCGCCGGGCTGCAGCATCCAGACACCGATCCCGAGGAAGTTCTCGCTTCCAGGCACCACTTCAATCGAGGGATCGCCCTGTCGCATCTTCTCCGCCACGTCACGATAGCTGAGTTTGACCTTCGACGAATCCCACGTCAATTTCAAATGCGGAACGTGGTTGGCGATCTCTGGCATATACTGCTCCGCCTTCACGGAAGGCGTCGACGCCACGCTGTCGCCGATGAACTTAACACGGCGCTCCCATTCCTTCCACTCGGCCTGATGATCCTTCTTCAGGAAAGTTTCGACCGCCGCCAGCATGCCTAGGAGTTCTTCCTTGTTCACCTTCATGCCCCGCCCGATCGCATCGCCGTTCGGCGAAGCGTTCATTCGCGCGGCTTCGATCAGGTCTTTGCGGCCAAGCAGCAATCCGGCCGACTGCGGCCCGCGGATGCCTTTGCCGCCCGAGAAGGTCACCAGCGAGAACCCCAACTTCAAATACTTCGTCAAATTCTCCAGCGGCGGCGCATCGGCCGCGCAATCGTTGAAAGTAGGAATGTTTAGTTCTTTGCCGAGCTGCGCGAACTCCGCATCCTTGACCTGCCCGCGGTTGTTGGCGTCGTTGAAAAACAGCGCCAGTGCGGCCTGCGGCCCGGCCAGACGCCGCATGTCGGCCGCGGTTTCGAATTCGACCATCTTCACGCCGCAATTGCGAACCGCGCGATCGTAACCGAATCGATGCGCCTTCTGAATCAGGACCTCGCTCTTCATCCCGGTCAAATCCGGAATCTGCTGTATGAACTTGCGGTTCGATCCGGTTAGACACGCCGCCGTGCCTAGCGTCAGCGCCGACGCCGCGCCCGCCGACACCATCGCGCCTTCGGCATTCAACAGTTCGGCGATGCGCTTGCCGACCGCGTCATGCAACTCGGCGAGACGGCAGAAATGTTTCGAAGAGTAGTTGATTGCCTCCATCACCTCCGGCAACATGAGCGAGGCCGTGAACGAGGTGTAGGTGCCGGCCGCGTTAATAATCGGTTTTACACCGAGCTCCTTGAAGAAGTCGCGCTTGGTGGCGGCGGCAGCGGCGGGCGCCAGCGAACCCGCGAGCGGCGCGGCGATCGATCCGGTGATGAACTTGCGTCGGTTGGCCATGAAAATAACTCCTGCAAACGATTATAGTCGGAACTCCGAGGATGGAGTAAAGCGATTTGCCAATTGCGTTCGCCTATCGGTTGCGGTGTATGCTCGGAGCGTGATCCCGGCTTTGCTTGTCATCTTCGCCGTCGGCGCCACGGGAGTGTTCGTCCTGGCCACAGCCGCCGGACGGCGATGGCTATGGTGCGCGGCACTCCTCGAAACGGCGCTGCTGTTCCATGAGTTGTCCTTCGCGCTCGGACCAACCCGAGAATGGATCCGCCTCGATCTTCTGGTCACGATGCCGGCGTTTTCCATCGCCAACCTGCTCCTGGCGCTTTACGCCGGACGCCGCGCCGGGGCCTATGCGGGCCTCGCTCTGGCCGGTAGCGCGGTCGCGCTTCCCATCTGGTTTTTCCTGCTTCGATAATGCTTGGCTATGCCACCCGCACTCCCGCCAATTTCTCCAGCCACCGGTGCACGCGCTCGGGCAGAGCGTAACCGGCCAAACACGCCGCTCCCAGTTTCCAATTCCTGGCGTCGCTGAAAAAGCGCGTCCCTCGCAGCAGCCCAATCGCCTCGTCGAACGATCCCCGCTCGTACGCCAGGAATGCGAAGTACCGCGTCATGTTCGCGTCACCGGCGGCCGCCGCCGAAGGCGCCATCGGTCCAAGTTTCTGCAACAACCGCTCCCACTCCGCCTTCATCTTCCGCCAGTCCGCCGAAATCCGAACCGAGTGCCGCCGGTAAAACGTCACCTCCTGCTCATACGCCCGGCAGTTTCCGCTCCGGAGCGCCGCCACGCGCAAAAACAAGTCCATATCGTAGTAAAGCCGGAACGATTCGTCGAACAGCCCGGCTCGCTCAATCGCCGATCGCCGCAACACTACCGACGACGTGTTGCCGATTATAAAGTCCTCCATCATCTGTTCAAACGATAACAATCCCCGCCAACGCCGGGAATACAGCCCCAACGGCCTGCCCTCGTCGTCGCACAACCGCGACCAGCTAAACGTCAAATCCAGCCCGGAATCCCGTTCCATCATTTCCACCTGCCGGTCGGTCTTCCATGGGGCCCACAAGTCGTCGTGATCCAGTAGCGCTATATAGTCTCCTCGCGCCGCCGCAACCGCCCGGTTCAACGCCGCCGCCGGCCCCGCATTCTCCTGACGGAAGACCCGCACCCGCGGATCAGCGAACGCCGCCAACGGCTCGGTCGATCCATCGTCGACCACGATTACCTCGAGCGGCGAATAGCTCTGGTTCAGCGCCGACCGCACCGCTTCCACCACGTACTGGCCCGAGTTGTAGGCGGGCGTCAAAACCGAAACAAGTGGCGCCGGATCAGTCAAAGATCGAAATCTGCCGGTCGTCGGGCTTCTTGGAGCGGCCCAAACCGCTCCCGACCACGGCCATCACGTGGATCGACTTCAAGGCCTCCCGGGGTATGAAGACCCGCTGTGGCGTAACGCTCAGGTCTGGCGGCGTTAAGGTAAATCCATACGGCTCCGGCGTCAGCAAATTGTTCGGGAGGATGCCGTCCATCATCGCCCCGTCGCGGTACACCAGCCGAACCCAAAGCCCCGGAGACTTTGGACGGCTGGCAAACGTCCGGTTGTTCAGATCGGGCGTTTCGTCATCGAAATCTTGAACAAAACAAAGGACTTTCACTTCGGCGTACGGCAACGTCAGTATGTTGCCGTCCCGGGTCAACATCTCGATTCCGCCCGAGGTTTGGAATGTCTGGGGATGCACGAACCCC